>Ga0310810_10000315_pt1 | contig 51022 bp, 51 predicted proteins | sample NCmetagenome_FD_207641 | JGI IMG/M metagenome (GOLD analysis project Ga0310810, IMG submission 207641) | Soil microbial communities from experimental microcosm in Duke University, North Carolina, United States - NC | ecosystem: Engineered > Artificial ecosystem > Soil microcosm > Unclassified ...
CGCGACGCCTGATCGAGTCGAAGAACGTGGTGACGAGCATCTCCACGTGGCGCGCGTCGAACGGCTTCGGAATATAGGCGACCGCGCCGTGCCGGAGCGCCTCCGCCGCCACCTTGGTGTCCTCGGTAGCGGAGATCACGATGATCGGCACGCGCGACTCGACCTCGCGGATGTGCTTGAGGAGGGTGAGCCCGCTCATCCGCGGCATCTGTAGATCCAGCAGGATCAGGTCGGGCCGCTGGCGCACCACCGAGTCGAGCGCGGCCTGGCCGTCGGCCAGGCCCTCGACCTCGAGGGCGTCGGTGTAGCGCATGGCGTGAAGGATGTCGGTGAGCGCGCCGCGCACCTCCGCCTCGTCGTCCACCACCAGCACGCGCCGGGTCGCCATTGGCCTCGCCCCTGTCCCTCCGGGACACTCTACACCCGTGGAATCCGCCGGGGCCGGTTTGCCATCTCAAGAGACGCCGGTGTTGGCTGGAGGGGTTTCTCTTCGCACTGGGAGGATGCATGAGGGCATCGCGGGGCGCGCTGCACTACGCCTGGGTCGTCCTGGGCGCGCTGGTCGTGGTCATGCTGCTGGGCTCCGGGCTCCGCGCCGTCTTCGGCGTGTTCATCAAGCCCATGGAGGCCACCTTCGGCTGGGATCGCGCCGCGCTCTCCGGCGCGGCGGCCATCTCGCTGCTCTTGCTCGGCGCGGCCGGACCGGTGGTCGGCTGGCTCGCCGACCGCTGGGGACCGCGACGCGTCATCCTGCTCTCCGCGATCGTCCTGAGCGTGGGCACGGTCCTCTCCTCGCGCGTGACCGCGCTCTGGCAGGTCTACATCACGTCGGGGGTGCTGATGGGACTGGGCGCGGGCGGGGTCGGCATGTCGACCGGAGCCGCGCTCGCCGCGCGCTGGTTCGAGGCCCGGCGCGGGCTCGTGATGGGGCTGGTCGGCGGCGCGATGTCGGCCGGGCAGCTCGTGGTGGTGCCGCTCGCGGTGTGGCTCACCCTCAACTACGGCTGGCGTCACTCGTTCCTCTGGCTGGGCATCCTCATGCTCGCGGTCGCGGTGCCGACGACCCTGCTCTTCGTGCGCGACGATCCGGCCCAGAAGGGCCTCCGCGCCTTCGGCGCCGGCCGGGGCGCGCCTGCCCCGGGGGCCCCGGCGGCCCCGCCCGAGGGTCGCACCACGGTGGCCGAGGCGATGCAGGTCCCCGCGTTCTGGCTGCTCGCCGCCACCTTCTTCGTCTGCGGCTACACCTCGAACGGGCTCGTGCTCACGCACCTCGTCCCGCACGCGGCGGAGCACGGCTTCTCCGAGATGCACGCGGCGCAGGCCCTGGGCGTGATGGGTGCCATGAACATCCTCGGCACGGTGGCGTCGGGATTCATCTGCGACCGCTTCGGCCGCAAGGGGCCGCTGGCGTTCTACTACGGGGTGCGCGGGCTCTCGCTGCTGTTCCTGCTCTACGTGTGGAACGTTCCGTCGCTGCACATCTTCGCCGCGATCTTCGGCCTCAACTACATCTCGACGGTGCCGCCCACCACCACGCTCACCGCCAACATCTTCGGCCGCTACTCGGTGGGGTCGCTGTCGGGCTGGATCTTCTTCGCCCACCAGGTGGGCGCGGCGCTCGGCGCCGCGGTGGGAGGCTGGGTGTTCCAGTCGACCGGGTCCTACTCGTGGGCCTTCATCTCCGCGGCCCTGCTCGCCTTCCTGGCGGTGCCGATGGCCCTGGCCATCCGCGAGGCGCCGGTGAGCCGGACGCCGCGGCCGACCCCGGCCCCGGCCGGCCTGCCGGCCACCGCGGGCTAGGCTGGCGTCTGGGGGTAGAATGATGGGCATGGACGAGCCGAGGACGTCGCTGGCGGGGCTTCAAAAGGACTTCCCGTTCGAGAGCCGCCTGAGCCTGGCGCTGCTCATCCGCTTCTGGGAGGACCAGGCGAAGGAGAGCTCGGTGCGCGGCGAGGTCGCGCGCACCGTCCTGGCCCGCCTCCAGGACGCACCCGAGCTGACGCGGCCGATCGACGACATCACCCTGCTCGATCACCACAGCGGCCTCGTCGACGCCCTGATGAGCGCGGTGTTCCCGTCGGTGTTCTGGGAGCAGGCGTACATGGGCGCGCTCATCCCGTTCACCCTTCGCAGCGTGTACGGGACCCGGGCGATGGACACCATCATGGGCCCGGACGGGGTGCTCTACGGCAGCCTGAACCTCGACATGCGGGCACTCAAGGACTTCCGGCTGATCAACGCCTACGCGCTGGCGCTCGAGCGTCTCTATGGCATCCACTTCCCGGTGGACTACCCGCTGATCCTCACCCTGGCCGACCCCACCAACGGGCTGGACCGGCACTTCAAGGTCCAGTTCGAGGGGCGCTTCGTGGACGTGGAGCTGTTGCGCCCGCTGCCGCCGCTGTCCGATGAGCTGCGGGCGCGGCTCACCGCGCAGGCCGTCGATCTCGACCGGCTCACCGCGCTGATCCCCCCGGGCAGCATCCGGTTCTCGGGCTTCACGGTGGTGAAGGCGGCCGACGTGACCGACCAGGAGGTGCTCTCGTCGATCAAGCGGGATCTGATCGACAAGGAGTCCATCGTCGCGAACGCGCGGTTCGTGAAGCTGCAGGCCAAGCTGCGGACCCTGTTCCGCCGCCCGGATCTCCACCTGGGGCTGGCCGCCCTCGAGGGCGACCGCATCCTGGTGCTCAACTCCGGACACCAGCTCGAGCACGGCCACGGCTGCATCTTCGCGGGGTCGGTCCGGGCCAAGGTGGCCGACTTCAAGGGCTCGGTCTACGAGCGGGCGACCCTGGCCGGCGAGCCGGTCTTCGTCGAGGACGTGGCCGCGCACGTGACCAAGACCCCCGCGGACGAGATGATCCTCCGCAAGGGCATGCGCAGCGTGGCGGTGGCGCCGCTGCACTACCAGCAGCAGCTGATCGGAACCCTGAGCCTCACCTCGCCGAAGCCCGGTGACATCAACGCCCTGATGGAGCCGCGGCTGCGGGAGGTGCTGCCGCTGTTCTCGGTGGCGGTCAAGCGGAGCATGGACGAGCTGCACTCGCGGGTGGAGAGCTTCATCAAGGAGCAGTTCACCGCGATTCACCCGGTCGTGGAGTGGCGCTTCCGCAAGGCGGTCATGGCCACCATGGATCGCGGCGAGGCCGAGCGGGGCGCGGCGGAGATGGAGCCGATCGTCTTTCGCGACGTCCACCCGCTCTACGCGGTGTCGGACATCCGCGGCTCCTCCACCCATCGCGCGTGGGCCATCCAGGCCGACCTGCTCACCCAGCTCGGCCTCGCCCGCGAGGTGCTGCGCGCCGCCCACGAGGTCCGGGCCCTGCCGATCCTCGACCAGCTCACCCACCGCATCGACGGGCACGTGGCCGAGATCGAGGTCACCCTGCGGTCGGGCGACGAGCTCGGGGTGATGAGCTTCCTCAAGGGCGACGTCGAGCCGCTCTTCGATCACCTGCAGACCTTCGGGTCGTCGGTGCGGGAGCGCGTCGACGCCTACCGTCAGGCGGTGGACCCGGGCATCGGCCTGGTCTACGCGCGACGCAAGGAGTTCGACGAGAGCGTGACCATGATCAACGAGGCGGTCTCCTCCTACATCGACATGGAGGAGCAGGCCGCCCAGGGCATGTTCCCCCACTACTTCGAGAAGCAGAAGACCGACGGGGTGGATTACACGATCTACCTGGGCGGCGCCCTCCGCGAGGACAACGGGTTCGACCCCCTCTATCTCAAGAACCTGCGCCTCTGGCAGCTCATGGTGGCGTGCGGGGTGGCCCTGCGGGTGGAGCGGCTGAAGACCCGGCTGCCGGTGACGCTCGATGTCACGAACCTGATCCTGATCCAGCACGCGCCGCTCTCGATCCGCTTCCGCTTCGACGAGAAGCGCTTCGACGTGGACGGTGCCTACAACGTGCGCTACGAGATCATCAAGAAGCGGATCGACAAGGCGATCATCCGCGGCACCACCGAGCGGCTGACCCAGCCCGGCAAGATCGCCCTCGTCTACTCGCACGCCACCGAGGCCGCGGAGTGGCGGGAGTACATCGAGTACCTCCAGCGGCTGGGCTACCTCACCCGCGACGTCGAGGAGCTGGAGCTGGACGAGCTGCAGGGCGCCCAGGGCCTTCGCGCGCTGCGGGTCACGGTGGACCTCGCCAACCGGGAGCTGGACGTGCCCTCGAGCGCGGCCGCCCTGTCCCGCGGCGACGGCGATCGCGCCCCGACCGCGTAGGCCCCGGGCGCGGGGGTGCGACGGCTCGCGGCCCTGCTGATCGTCCTGACCCTGATGGGCGGCTGCGCGACCGCCTCGCGACCCGCGGCGGCCGGCGCGGCCGACGCCCCGCCCCGCCGCTGCTCTCCCGCCGATCCCGACCGCTGGGCGTGGTTCTGCGTGGTCGGCCAGATCCTCTACGGGGCGGCGGCCTTCTTCCAGCCGGTCAACGAGCTGTCGGCGCGGTGACCGCTCGCGGGCGCTCCGCGAGCCAGTCGAGCGCGGCGGCCCGGTCGGTGAAGATCTCGATGGAGATCTGCGGGGGTCCCGTTCTCAGCTCCCCATCACGAGACCACCGTCCACGTTGAGCGCCTGCCCGGTCATGTAGTCGGAGTCGGGGCCGGCGAGGAACGCCACCACGCTGGCCACGTCCTCCGGACGCTCCGGTCGTCCGAGCGGGATGCCGCGGATCCGGCGCTTCCACGTCTCGCCCTGGCCCAACCCCTCGAGGCCGCCCCACTCCCGGTCGATCTGCTCCCACATCGGCGTCTCCACCGCGCCGGGGCAGACACAGTTGGACGTGATGCGCTCACCGGCCAGCGCCTGCGCGGCGGAGCGGGTGATGCTCACCACCCCCGCCTTGGAGGCCGAGTAGGGCGTCATCAGGTGATTGCCGCCGCGGTACGCCGCGATGGACGCGGTCTGGATCAGCTTGCCGCGCAGCTCGGACCCCGCGATGAGGTCCTGCTGCAGCATCCGCCGCGCCACCGCCTGGAGCACGAAGAACACCGCGCGCAGGTTCACGTCCATCACGCGGTCCCACTCCACCTCGGTCACCTCGAGCATCGGCTGCACCCGGATGACCCCGGCGTTGTTGAACAGCACGTCGAGGCGGCCCCACCGCCGGTAGGGCTCGTCCGCCATCCGCGCGATGTCGTCCGGCTTCGTGACGTCGGCCCGCACCGCCACCTGCCCGAGCTCCGCCGCGAGCTTCTCCACCCCCGGTCCGTCGACGTCCACCAGCACGAGCCGGGCCCCGTCCGCCGCCAGGCGCCGCGCGCAGGCCGCGCCGATGCCGCGCGCCGCGCCGGTGATCAGCCCCGTCCGTCCGTTCAGCGATGCCATCGCGTCTCCTCCCGTGGTCGGCGTTCCTTCACGAGCACGAGACCTACCACGAACAGGGCCGCCCCCGCCACCGCCGGGGCCAGATGCAGCGCGTCGGTGTAGCCCACCACGACGTGCACCCCGATCGCGGCCCCGAAGCCGGCGAGGCCCGCCAGGGCCAGCGCCTGCCGCAGGCTCCGCGACGGCCGCGCGAAGAGGGCGCACGCGGTGACGATGCTGCCGCAGCAGAAGAGCCCGCCGCCGAAGCCGGCGCGATCGTGCGCGATGAGCGGGACGAGGCGGGGGTTGACCGATCGCAGATCGGCGACGGTCAGGCCCATGAAGGCGAGGTCCTGGGGCACGAACACCCGGGTCATGCCGACGACCAGGATCGTCGCACCCGCGAGCAGCATCCCGAGGCCGGTGGCCACGAGCGCGGCCCGCCCGACGCGCCCGCGACGGTCCGCGGCCCGGAAGACCAGACCGGCGGAGCCGACCGGGCGGCCCCGCACGAGGGCGCGCGAGCGTATCACCCCGGCCGCGAACAGCGGGGCCAGGAAGGCGGAGCCGGCCCCGTGCCAGCGGTCCAGGTATCCGTAGCCGAGATAGGAGAGGAAGCTCAGGAACCCCACGCCGCCGCTCACCAGGATGGTCCACCACGCCCAGGCCGCCCCCGCCGCGAGCGGCACGGTGGACAGCCACAGGTAGAGCACCGCGATCGCGATCAGCACTCCGCCGAAGGCCACGCGATCGTGGAACATGAAGGCCACCACGCGACAGTTCCCGACCGCGCAGAGCTGATCCGACGTCATGCCGAGGAACGCCACGTCGTGGGGCAGGAACTCGCGCCGGATCGACAGGAACAGCGCGAAGCACCCCGAGAAGAGCAGGGCGAGCGCGGTGCACTGCAAGAGCGGCCGGCCGTCGGCCGCGATCAGCGCGAAGAGGCCCGCGTCGTCCGGCTCCCTCACGGCACGCGCAGGAGCTTGCGGAACTCCTCCAGCTCGGCGCGCGGTACGTCGGGGCGCTCGCGCAGGCGCGCATAGACGTCGGCCGGGTTGTCCTCGATGGCCCGGCTCACGCGCGCGAAGACCTTCAGGAGCTGGCGTGCCTCGCGATCGGCCTTCTTCTGCACCAGGGGCCCACCCATCCGGCCGATCGTGCGCACCACCGCGCTGTCGATCTGCACGAACGAGGTGAGCGTGGTGGACACCTGCTGTCGACCCGCTCCGGCGGGCTCGAACTTGTAAGCGAGCGCCACCACCGCCCGGCCCTTGATGTCGGGCAGCGCCGACTGGTAGGCCCCCTGCGCGTGCATGAGGCGGAGACCCGGCTCCGCGTACACGAGCGCGAAGGTGCCGCGGACGCCCCAGCCGTCGTCGAGCCCGAGCGCGTCGCCCTCGCGCCAGATCCGGTACCGGGCGGCCCGGAGGGCCCGGGTGACGTGGCTCGCGAACTCGGGGTGATCCAGGAGGTACTCGAAGATCTCCGGACGGACCGGATACGCCTCGAAGGTCATCTGGGTCGAGGCGAAGGCGCGCTTGACGATCTCCTCGAGGCGATGGCGCTCCTTGGCCGGAACCTGCGGAGGCAGCGGCAGCGCGGGCTCGGCCGCGAGCGAGCGGGTCGGGCCGGAGGGCAGGCCCGACAGGACGCCGAGCCCCAGCAGGCCTACGAGCGCGAGATGCCGGGCTCGCACCAGGCGCGGAGGCGCGCCGCTACCACCCGATCGCGTGGGCGCCGCGCCGCGGGTCGGCTGCACCGAGCCGCACCCCGTCCTTGCCGACCACCGAGGCGCAGACCGCGCCGGCCCGCCAGTCGTAGTCGGGCCAGTCGGCGATGACGTGTCCGAGGGCGGCCAGGGCCGCGCGCGTCTCGCGCGCGATGCGGGCCTCGACGTCGAGCCGCCCGGGGGAGTTGGCGTGCGGCCAGAAGGAATCGGGGAAGGAGCGCGTGGCCACCCGCGGCGCCTCCACCGCCTGCTGCGGGGCCATGCCGTGGGCGGTCATGTTCAGCAGGACCTGGAGCATGGCCTGCTGCTGGACGTCGCCGCCGGGGGTGCCGAAGGCCATGAAGGCGCGCCCGTCGCGCAGGACCAGCGAGGGCGCCGGGGTGAGGCGCGGCCGCTTGCCGCCCGCCACCTCGCTCGGATGACCGGGCACGAGCCAGCCCTGGGAGCCCCGCGGCGAGACCACGCAGCCCACGCTGGGAATGACCGGGGAGTCGACCCCGCCCGGGTCGCTGGGGGTGGCCGAGAACGCGTTGCCCTCCGTGTCGATCACCGAGACGTACGAGGTGTCGAGCGTGCCCGCGTGCGAGGGCGCGCCGGTCTTCGACACCGCGCCGTGGCCGTTGCGGACCGCGGCCTTGCCCTCCGGATCGCCCGGGGGCGGCATCTCGGGCCACGCGCAGTCCTCCCGGATCAGCCCGCGGCGGAGCTCGGCGTAGCCCTTCGACAGCAGCGCCTCCGCCGGCACCTTCACGAATCGGGGATCGCCGTAGTACGCCTCGCGGTCGGCGAAGGCGAGCTTCATCGCCTCCACCATGAGGTGCAGGCCGCGCGGGCTGTTGTGGCCGAGCGCGGGCCAGTCGTAGGTCTCGATCAGGTTCAGCATCTGGAGGAAGACCGGCCCCTGGCACCAGAACCCGCACGACGCCACCTCGTAGTCGTGGAAGGTGGTCTTGAGCGCAGGCCCGACCTCGGCCTGGAACTCGGCCAGGTCCTCCCGGGTGAGGAGGCCGCCCTCGCGCGCGTGGTAGTCCGCGATGCGCCCCGCGATGTCGCCCTTGTAGAACGCGTCACGGGCGGCGCGGATCGCCCCCGCGCGGCCGCGGCTCCGGGCGCGCAGCTCGGCCGCGACCATCTCCTTGATCGTGGCGGCCAGCTCGGACTGCACGAAGAGCTGGCCGGCCGCGTGCGGCTTGCCGCCGGGCAGGAAGATCGCGGCCGAGGTCGGGAAGCGCCGGTAGCGCTCCGCGTTGCTGGCCATGATCGAGGCCGAGAACGCCGAGGTCGGAAAGCCGTGCTCCGCACACTCGAGCGCGGCGGAGACCGCGTCCGCGAACGTGAGCGTGCCCCAGCGCTCCAGTGCCACGCACCACGAGTCGGGCGCGGACGGCACGACGGTCCGCAGCAGACCGATCGGGATGTCGCCGCCGTGCTGGGTGCGGAAGTACTCGGCGCTCGCGCGGCGCGGGTACGGCCCGACCCCCGAGACTTCGTGAGTCTCGCCGGTCGAGGCCAGGTGGACCAGGATCGGCGCGACCCCCGCGAAGCTCACCATGTCCGGGTGGACGACCCCGAGCATGAAACCGGCGGCCACTCCCGCGTCGATGGCGTTGCCGCCCGCGGCCAGCACGCGCGCGGCCGCCTGCGCCGCGAGCGGATGCCCCGCCGCCACCATCCACTGCCGCCCCATCACCTGCGTCATCGGGCCCGAGCCCGCCGGCGCAGCGCTGCGCTGGTACTGCGCGGAGTCGAGTGTCATGGCCGGTATGGTAGCATGGCCGCATGAGTCGTCGCGCGCCCCTGATCGGCGTCAGCACGTCCATCACGGTGGGCACCCACCCCGAGCGCGCGTACGTGAACTCGACCTACCTGCACGCGGTGCAGCAGGCCGGCGGCGTGCCGGTGGCGCTGCCGCCCCAGCTCTCGCCCGCGTCGATGCGGCAGCTCGCCGCCGAGCTCGGCGGCCTCCTCCTGACCGGCGGCGGGGACATCGATCCGGCGCGCTTCGACGAGGCGCCGAACGCCACGCTCTACGACGTTGCCCCCTCGCGCGACAGCCTCGAGACCGCGGTCCTGGACCTGGCGCTCGAGCGCGGCCTTCCCGTCCTCGCGGTGTGCCGCGGCCTCCAGGTGCTGAACGTGGCGCTCGGAGGCAGCCTGCACCAGGACGTGGGCACCGATCCGGGCACCCAGATCCCGCACAGCCAGAAGGAGCCGCGCGACCAGCCCACCCACAAGGTGAAGCTGACGCCGGGCAGCCGGCTCGCCGAGACGCTCGGCACCGACGAGCTCGAGGTCAACAGCATGCACCACCAGGCGATCAAGCGCCTGGGCCGGGGCCTGACCGCGGTGGCGTGGGCGCCCGATCAGATCGTCGAGGGCGCCGAGCTCGGCGACACCGGGCGCTTCGTGCTCGGGGTGCAGTGGCATCCGGAGGAGCTGGTGGGCCACTCGGAGCCGGCGCGGCGTCTCTTCGCCGCCCTCGTGGCCGCGGCCCGCAAATCCTGACCCCGCCCGACGAGGGGGCCGACCCGGCGCCGACTCCCGACACTCCGGCGGTATTCCTCGAGGCTCCGGTCGCGCCGGCCGACTCGCCCGCTCCGATGCGCCACTTCTCCCCCGCGGCCACCGCGATCTATGCCGTGCTCTCCGCGGCGCTGGTCGCGTTCTTCTACCTCAGCTGGGGGTCGCCCCTCGGCAACCTGGAGCACGCCGAGGAGTCGCTCGAGCGCCTGGTCTCGCGCGAGATGGATCTCCGCCAGGCCTTCGAGCACGCCCCGCGCTGGGAGCGCCGCCTCTACGAGCTGACCGGCTCGGACCCCGAGAGCTTCGACGACGCCATCGCCCGCTACGACGAGTTCGTCGACGACCAGCGCTCCGCCCGCTCGGACCTGGACCTGGCGGTGCTGCTGGGCGAGTCCGGGCTGCTCGAGCGGGCCGGCGACCTCATCGAGGCGCTCGACGGCACCGAGAGCGCCGGCGCCAAGTACAGCCGCTGGCTCGAGGCGGCCTACCTCGACGCGCCCTCGGCCGAGGAGGCCGCCGCGCTCGTCGAGGAGATCCGGCGCGACCTGCCGGGCGACTGGTTCATCGACACCCTGGTGCGCCGCATCGCGACCCGGGTGGACGACCAGGCCCTGCAGGCGCAGGCCGAGGCCGCGATCGACGCGCGCGGCCGCGCGCTACTCACCCGGGTGCGCGCGCTGACCGGCACCGGCGCCGCGCTGCTGGTGCTGAGCGTGGTGGTGGCGTGGCGCTTGCGACGCTCCCGGCGCGATCCGCGAGTGGCCGATGCGCCGCTGCCCCCGCCCTGGCGGGGCCTGGACGGCGCCGGCCTCTTCTTCCGAGCGGCCTTCGCCTACCTGCTGATCCCGGCCGCGGTCGTGCTGCTGCTGCCTCGCATGCCCCCGGTCACCGCGGTCATGGGGCTGGTCGGCGGCCTGCCGACGCTCTGGTGGGCGCGGCGCTATCTGCACGCGAGGGGCCGGACGCTGCGCGAGACCTTCGGCCTTCGACCGCGGGCCGGCCGCCTCGCGCGCCTCCTCGGATGGGGTCTCGTGCTCCTCGCGGTCTCGATGGTGGGCGAGAGCCTGCTCTACGCGGGCCTGAGCGCGCTGGGCGTCAGCTCGCACTGGGCCGACGGCTTCCTGGAAGAGTTCCTGTGGGGCTCCCCCGCCGCGGTCGCGGCCGGCACCCTCGACGGCGTGGTGTGGGCCCCCATCTTCGAGGAGCTGGCCTTCCGCGGCCTCCTCTACCCTACCCTGCGCCTCCGCCTGCCCGCGTGGCTCGCCGCGCTCGTGAGCGCGGCCATCTTCGCCGGCGCCCACGGCTACGGCCTCCAGGGCTTCGCGGCGGTCACCTGGAGCGGCATGGTGTGGGCGCTCGGCTACGAGCGCACCCGCAGCCTGCTCCCCGGCATGCTGGCCCACGCCGCCAGCAACCTGCTCGCGACCTCGAGCTTCCTCGTGCTCCTGCGCTTCTAGGGTCCACCGCGCCGGCTCAGGCGAGCGAGGTATCGACCACCGCCAGGCGGTCGCGGCCGGGCGCGTAGCGGACCTCGCGCACGCCCAGCATCCCCCGCAGCTCCTCCACCGGCACCTTGACCGGACCCGGCCCGGTCCCCACCCCGGGCGCCGGCTGCGGGAACGCGGTCGACCGCGCGGTGTGGAACGTGACGTTGCCCTCCACCTTCTGCATGATCTGGTGGATGTGGCCGTTGAGCACGGTCACCGAGCCGAACCGCTTGAGGTAGGCGAGCGCCTGTGCCCCGTCGTCGGTGACCCAGCCCCACTGCGGGTACACCGCCCAGAGCGGCACGTGGGCGAAGACCACGACCGGCGTGCTGGCCGCGAGCGGGGCCACGTCGCGCTCGAGCCACTCGAGCTGCTCGTGGCCCAGGCTGCCGAGCTTGCCCGCCTTGAAGTTGAGCACGTTCACGAGCCCCACGAAGTGCACCCCGCGGTAGTCGAAGCTCTGCCAGCCGCGCCCCGAGCCGCCCGCCGCGAAGCGGTTCAGGTACTCGGTGCCGCCGTCCGCGAACACGTCGTTCTCCCCGGGCACGTAGAACGTGCGCTCGACGCCCACGCCCTTGAGCGCCTCGCTCACCGTGTCGAACGCGCCCGCCTTCTGCGCGTGGGTGATGTCGCCGGTGTGGATCACGAAGGCCGGCTTGGGGTCGAGCGCCTTGATGCGCGCGAGGGCGGCCTCGAAGGTGCCCATCGCGTCCGGGTTCGCCGCGCCCTTGAACCCGATGTGGGTGTCGCTGATCTGGACGAAGCTCCAGGCCTCCCCCGCCCCCTCGGCCTGGGCGCGGCCCGGCCCGAGGGCGCGGGAGCCCGGCACGCCGCCCACGACCGACCAGACGAGCCCGGTGCCCGTCCACGCCATGCACTGCAGGAAGCCGCGTCGATCCAGCCCGCGCTCGTCGCTCATGAGCCACTCCTCTCCGGCGTCACGACCACCTTGCCGGTCATCAGGGGATGCAGCGTGCAGAAGTACTCGTAGGTCCCGGGCTTCGTGAAGGTGTAGGAGAACGTCTCGTTCGGGTCCAGCCCGGGAGACCGGAACGTGTCGACGGTCGACGTCACGGTGTGGGTATCGTCGTCGTGGTTGACCCAGGTGACGGTGGTCCCGGCCTTGACGGTCACGGACGGCGCGTTGAATCCCTGGTCGCGGATCTCGACCCGCGCGCTTTCGGTTTGGGCCGGCGCCGCGGCCGGCCCCGCCAGCAGCAGCGCCGCCATCACAAGCAGTGCTCTCATGATCGATCCCTCCTCGCCGCTGCCAACGCGGCCCCGGGCGATTCGTTCCCCGGAACGAATCGGGGCCCCGGGCGTTGCGGTGGGTGGGACGGACAGCGATGGCGGAGTGACGTGAACGGGGCCTATGATCTCGGCATGGCAGACGAGCGGAGGGCCGACGTCGCGGCGCTCGGGCGCGAGGCCCTGGCGTACGCGGACACGCTCTACAACCTCGCCCGCTACCTCACCCGGAGCCCGACCGACGCGGAGGATCTCGTGCAGGAGACCTACGCCCGGGCGCTCTCGGCCGTGCACCAGTTCACCCCGGGGACCAATCTCAAGGCGTGGCTCTTCCGCATCCTGCGCAACACCTTCCTCAGCCAGTACCGTCACGAGCGCCACAACCCCACCGTGGGCGGGCTCGACACGGTGGTCGCGGTCGCGCCGGGCGCGGAGCCCGCACAGTGGCTCCTCGGCGACCTCGAGCTCGACCGGCTGCGCAAGGTGGTCGGCGAGGAGATCGAGCGGGCCCTCGCGAGCCTGTCCGAGGAGGCCCGCACCGTGATCCTGCTGGACCTCGAGGGGCTGACCGAGGTCGAGGTGGCGCAGGTCGTCGGGTGCGCGGTCGGGACCGTGAAGTCCCGGCTGTCGCGGGCGCGCGCGGCCCTGCGCGAGAAGCTCCGGGACTACTCGCGATGACCTGCGACGAGGCGCGCGAGCTCCTGCTGGACGCTCAGCGCGGACGCCTGCCCGCCGACCGGCGCGGCGTGCTCGAGGGCCACCTGGCCTCGTGCGAGGCCTGCGCCCACGAGGCGGCGGCCGAGGCGCTCCTGAGCGACGCCCTCGAGGGGCGCCTGCCCCAGCACGCGGCCCCGCGGGCGCTGAAGCGCCGGCTCGCCGCGGCGTGGCCGGACGGCCCCGCCGCGGAGCCAACGCCCCGGTGGTGGGCGGGCTGGCGCCGAGCCCTCGTGCCCGCGCTCGCGCTGGGCGTGCTGCTGCTGGCCGCGCTCCCGCTCTACTACGCGCGATCGAATGGCCCCGGCGCGCCGATGGTGACCGAGGCGGTCAACGATCACCTGCGCCTGCTGTCGAGCCAGCACCCCCTCGACATCGAGAGCGGCGGCATGCACCAGGTCAAGCCGTGGTTCGAGGGACGGCTCGACTTCGCGCCGGTGGTCCGCTTCCTGGGCGACGACGACTTCCCCCTCCGGGGAGGCGCGGTCGGCTATTACCTCGACCGGAAGGCCGCGGTGTTCGTGTTCCACCGCCGCCTGCACGTGGTGACCCTCCTGGTCTTCCGGGCCGACGGGCTGCCGTGGCCGAGCCGGGGGCTCGACCGCATCGGGCCCGTGAACGCGCAGGTCACGACGTCTCGAGGGTTCAACGCGATCCTGTGGCGCGAGGGCGAGCTCGGCTACTCCCTCGTGTCCGACGTCGACCTGCCGGACCTCGTGCGGCTGCTCGGGAAGCTCGCCGCCACGTCCTGATCGGCGTGCACCACCGCGCCGCCCACGAGGGAGAGCACCGGCGCGATCGAGGCGATCCGCTCGGCGGGACAGGTGAACACGTCCTCGGAGAGCGCGATCAGGTCGGCGCGCTTGCCGGGCTCGAGCGATCCCAACTCGGCCTCGCGCCCGATCGACCGCGCGTTCCAGATGGTGAACGCGCGCACCGCCTCGTCGCGGGTCATGCGCTGCGCGGGCTGCCAGCCCGGGTCTCCGCCCTCGCGCGGCGCCCGCGTGACCGCGGCGTGGATGCCGTGGAACGGATTGGCGTCCTCCACCGGGAAGTCCGAGCCCCCGGCCAGGTAGGACCCCGAGTCGAGCACCGAGCGCCAGGCGTAGGCGCCCGCGAGCCGCTCGGGGCCCAGGCGCTCGCCGGCCCACCGCATGTCGGAGGTGCAGTGCGTCGGCTGCATGCTCGGCACCACGCCCAGCCGGGCGAAGCGCGGGATGTCGGCCGGGGCCAGGATCTGGGCGTGCTCGACCCGCAGCCGGGGCCGCGGCCCCGCGGCGGCCAGCACCCGCTCGAACACGTCGAGGACCAGCGTGTTGGCGCGGTCGCCGATCGCATGGACCCACACGTGGAAGCCGAGTGAGGCCGCCTCGCGGGTGAGGCGCAGGACCTCGTCCGGCGGCACGAGCACGAGGCCGGTGTTGCCCGGATCGTCGCAGTAGGGCGCGTGGAGCGCGGCCCCGCGCGAGCCGAGCGCGCCGTCGAGCCAGAGCTTGATCGCGCCCACCGTGAGATACCCGTCGCCCACCGACTCGGGCCGGCCGCGCTCGCGATACTGCCCCCACGCCTTCTTGCCGCTGAGCGCGGCGAACACGCGGAACGGGAACCGCCCGCGGCCGATCAGTCGCGTGTACGAGGCGACCGCGGCCAGGTCGAGGCCGGGCTCGTGCGCGCCGGTGAGCCCCTTGGCCAGGCACTCCGCGACCACCGTCTCCACCGCCTCGTCGAAGCGCTCGTCCGAGGGCGGCGGCACGAGTCCGCGGATCAGGTCCTGCGCGAGATCGATCAGGAGCCCGGTCGGCTCGCCGCGCTCGTCCTTCACGATGCGCCCGCCCGACGGGTCGCCGGAGGCGCGCGTGATGCCGGCGCGCTCGAGCGCGGCCCCGCTGGCCCAGGTCGCGTGGCCGTCCACCCGCACCAGCGCCAGCGGGTCTGGTCCCAGCCGCGCCCGGCGATCCACTCGCCCGGGCGGAGCCGCGCGGCGGCCGCGGCCACCATCCGCGCGATCTCGTCCTCGGATCGGGCGCGCGCCAGGTCGAGCTCGAGCCGCGCCCGGGCGAGCAGCATGAGATGGCCGTGCGCGTCGACCAGGCCGGGCAGCACGGTGCGGCCGCCCAGGTCGACGGTGGCCTCGCCGACGTCCGGGTCGATGTCGGCGCGGCGTCCGGTGAAGGCCACCCGCCCGCCGCGGATCACGACGGAATCCACCACCGAGCCGGCGGCGTCCATCGTGTGGATCCGCCCGTTGGTCAGGAGCACGGCGCAGGCTGGGCGGGCCTAGATGAGCGTGAATCGGGACGGCGCGCCGGTGATCGTCTCCTCGCTCACCCGCCCCTCGCCCTTGAGCTTGCGCAGGTGCGAGTGCACCGACATGGCGGCCACCCGGTGGAGCCGGGTGTCGACGTCGGCGTAGATGACCTTGACGATCTCCGGGATGGTCCGCGGGCCGCCGCCGAGCGTCTCGAGGATCTGGCGCTCGCGGAGCAGCCGGTGGTCGATGAACTCCTGGATCTTGCCCGGCCCGTCCTCGATGACCGGCCCGTGCGCGGGATAGATGCGCCGCACCCCGAGGTCCTGCACGCGCTTGAGCGATTCCATGTAGAGGCCGAGGTCGCCGTCCTCGTCCGGGATCACGGTGGTCGAGCCGTTCAGGATGAGATCGCCGCTGAACAGGGCGCGCTCCTCCGGGAGGAAGAAGCAGAGGTGGTCGGAAGCGTGGCCCGGGGTGTGCACCGGGATCAAGGTGACCCCGTCGCCCTCCACCGTCTGACCGTCCTCGAGCATCTCGATGTCCTCGGGCAGGCCCGAGTCCCGGTAGATCATCTTGGAGACCGGCACGCCCGGGAACAGCTCGCGGAGCTGGGTGACGCCGCCCAGGTGGTCGCGATGGCGATGGGTCAGGATGATGCGCTCGGGCCGTCGCCAGCCCCGCTGGCGGAGATACCCCTGGAAGAGCGCGGGATAGTCGACCTCGCCCGCGCCGGTGTCGACCAGGATCGGATGCGCGCGGCCGACGAGGTAGGTGTTGGTGCCGGGCCCCGTCATCATGCCGGGATTGAGCCCGAGCACGCGACCGACCAGGTCGCTCGGCGTGGCGCTCTTGGGAAAGCTCGGATCGATCCAGCTCATGGGCGCGAGTGTAGCATTCCCGCCGCGGGCCTTGCGGGGCCCCGGCTCTCCGGAGTATAAGCGTGGCCAGACACCGCCGTCATCCATCGTCGGAGGCTCTCCTCATGGTCCTGCGCATTGCACTCGTCGTGGCGGTCGTCCTCGGGCTCGTCTCGCCCGCGCCGGCCCAGGTCGTCACCCTCAAGCTCGCCACCATCGTCGGCAACGACAACCCGTTCACGACGTCCGCGTACAAGTTCAAGGAGATCGCCGAGGCCAAGAGCGGCGGGCGCATCAAGGTGGAGGTCTACCCGGCGGGCCAGCTCACCAAGAACGAGATCGTGGCCATCGAGGGCATGCAGCTCGGCACGGTGGACATCGCCGCGGTGTCGCTGCCCTCCGCGGGCGGCAAGTTCGACCCGCGGCTGCTCGCCAACGACGTGCCGTTCCTCTACCAGAGCCGCGAGCACGTGTGGCGGGTGATGGACGGCCCGGTCGGCAAGGAGATGCTCCAGTACTTCGAGCCGCTGGGGGCCAAGGGCTTCTGCTACGGCGGCGGCTTCGGCTTCCGCGGCGTGCTCTCGAACAAGCGGGCGGTGTTCGTGCCCGACGATCTCAAGGGCCAGACCATCCGGGTCCCTCCCATCCCCACCCTGGTCGAGGTCTTCAAGCAGTTCGGGGCCAACCCGGTGCCGATGATCTGGGGCGAGGTCTACATGGCGGTGCGCCAGGGCACCGTCGACGGCCTCGAGCTGCCGGTGACCACCGCGGTCTCGGACAAGTTCCACGAGATCACCAAGTACTACTCGAAGACGCTCCACTCCTACCCGGCCGCGGCGTGGCTGATGGCCAAGGCCAAGTACGACGGCCTCCCCGCCGACCTCAAGAAGGTGATCGACGAGACCATGGCCGCCTCGTGCGCGCAGCATCGCCAGGACGAGGTCAAGGCGGAGGTCGAGGGCCTCGCGATCATGAAGGCCAAGGGCGTGCAGATCAACGACGTGAAGGACCTGAAGCTCTTCCAGGAGCGCGCCCGGCCGGTGTGGACGTTCCTCGAGCAGAAGGCGGGCAAGGAGCTGGTCGGACGGGTCATCGCGGAAGCGCGCGCCGCGGCGAAGTAGCGTGCTCGTCGACTGGGTCTGCCTGGGGCTGATGTCGGCCCTGGTGGTCGACGTGTTCCTGGGCGTCTTCAGCCGCTACGTGCTCCAGGCGACCTTCCAGTGGTACGACGAGGTCGCGCGCCTCTGCTTCGTGTGGATGGTGTTCCTCGGCGCGGCCACCGCGGTGCGCCGCGGGGCCCATTTCCGCCTCCACCTCCTGATCGACCGCTTCGGCCGGGGGGCGCGGCGCGCCGCCGACCTGGCGGTCGGCGTCCTCGTGGTCGGGTTCGGCGCGGTGCTGGTGACGGGCGGCCTCGCGCTCTGGCCGGTGGCGCGACGGCAGGTGTCCGACTCGCTCGAGCTCTCGATGGTGTGGTTCTACGGGGCCCTGCCGGTCGGCGGCGCCCTCATGATCCTGTTCTCGCTCCCGCAGCTCTGGCGGCTGGTCGCGGACCGTCGATGATCCTGGTCAGCGCCGTCTTCCTGCTGCTCCTCGCGGTCGGGGTGCCGGTGGCGGTGACGGTGGGGCTGGCCGGCTACCTGGGCGCGATCCTGGCCTCGCCCGCCCCCCTCGCGGTCACCGTGCAGACCATCCTCCACCAGGTGGACTCGTTCGTCCTCCTGTCCCTGCCGCTGTTCATCCTCGCCGGCGCGCTCATGGAGACCGGCGGCATCGCGCATCGCCTGGTCCGGCTGGCGGTGGCCCTGGTCGGCTGGGTGCGCGGCGGTCTCGGGATGGCGGTGGTGGCGGCCGAGTACATCTTCTCCGGGATCTCGGGCTCGACGGTGGCCGACGTCTCCGCGGTGGCCGCCACCACGATCCCGGGCATGGTGCGCGCCGGCTACAGCAAGGAGCTGGCCGTCGCGGTCGTCTCGGCGGCCTCCGCGATGGGCATCCTGGTGCCGCCGTGCATCCTCATGATCGTGATCGGCTCGGTGGCGAGCCTCTCGGTCGCCGCCCTCTTCACCGCGGGCTTCCTGCCCGCGATCGTGATGGCGCTGGTGCTCATGGGCTACATCTGGCGCACCGCCGGCCGCATCGGCATCGCGGCCGAGCCGCGGCCGACCCTGCACGAGCTCGGCACCGCGTTTCGCCAGGCCCTCATCCCGCTCGGCATGCCCGCGATCATCTTCGGCGGCATCCTGGGCGGCATCATGACCCCGACCGAGGCCTCGGTGCTGGCCGTGATCTACGCGGCGGTGGTCGGGCTCTTCGTCTACCGGGAGATCAAGTGGTCGGCGCTACCGGGCCTCGTCATGCACGCGGCAATGATCACCGGCGCGGTGGGGCTGCTGCTCGGCACCGCGGGGGTCATCTCCTGGTTCCTGACCGTGCAGCAGATGCCGGCCGCGATGATCCGGCTCATGACGGTGGTACCGGGCAGCAGCCTCGTCTTCCTCTTCCTCACCGCCGCCATCTTCATCTTCTTCGGCGCGGTGATCGAGGGGCTGCCCGCGGTGGTGATCCTGCTGCCGAGCCTCCTGCCGGTGGCGAGCGGCCTCGGGATCGACCCCATCCACTACGCGATCGTGATCGTGGCCGCGGTCGGCATCGGCCTCTTCCTGCCCCCGATCGGGGTGGGGCTCTTCATCGCGTGCGGCATCGCCGATCTGTCGGTGGACCGGGCCACCCGCGCGATGCTGCCGTTCATCCTGGTCCTCGTGGTGGGCCTCGTGATCGTCATCCTCGTGCCCGAGATCACGCTCGCCCTGCCCCGCCTGTTCCGCCTCCTCTGAGGCTCACGCCACGCCCAGGTACCGCCGCTTGACCTCCTCGTCGGCCTCGAGGCCCGCGGGGGTGCCTTCCCAGACGATCTGCCCCTTGCTCATCACGTAGACCCGGTCGGCCACCCGGAGCGCCAGGTGGTAGTTCTGCTCGACGAGCAGGAGCGACAGGCGCTCCGCCTTGAGCGCCAGGAGGATGCGCCCGATCTCGCGCACGATCATCGGGGCCAGGCCCTCCGAGGGCTCGTCGAGCAGGATCAGGCGGCTGTTGGTGAGCATGGCGCGACCGATGGCGAGCATCTGCTGCTCGCCGCCCGACAGGGTGCCGCCCGACTGCTGCTCGCGCTCGCGGAGCCGGGGGAACAGCGCGTAGATCCGCTCGAGGGTGAAGCCCGGCGCCCGCGCGCCCAGCAGCAGGTTCTCGCGCACCGAGAGCGGGGCGAAGATGCGCCGGCCCTGCGGGACCAGCGCAAGCCCGCGGCGCGCGATGCGGTAGGCGGGCCAGCGCTCGATCGCCTGGCCCTCGAACACCACCCGGCCCGCGCGCGGCGGCGTGAAGCCGACGATGCTCCGGATCGCGGTGGTCTTGCCCGCCCCGTTGCGGCCGAGGACGGCAACCGCCTCCCCCGCCCCGACCCGCAGCGAGACGCCGTGCAGCACGTGGCTGTCGCCGTAGTAGGTGTGGATGGCCTCGACGTCGAGCATGGCTCAGGCGTGCCCCAGGTAGACCTCGTACACCCGCGGATCGGCCTTCACCTCGGCGAAGGTGCCCTCGGTGAGCACCTCGCCGTAGTGGAGCACCGTCACCCGGTCGGCGAGCGAGCCCACCACGTCCATGTCGTGCTCGATGATCAGCAGCGTCACGTCGCGCGGCAGCGCCTCCAGCACCCGCGTCATGCGCTGGGTCTCCTCGGGCGACATGCCGGCGGTCGGCTCGTCGAGCATCAGGAGCCGCGGCGAGGTGGCGAGCGCCACCCCGACCTCGAGCTGGCGCTGCTCGCCGTAGGAGAGGCGCCCGGCCGGCTCCCCGAGCCGCTCCGCCAGGCCCACGATCCCGGCCACCTCCCGCGCTCGATCGAGGGGACCGCGCCGGCGCTCGACGCTCCCCAGCAGATCCCAGGTGCCGGGCGTGCCGGCGGCCGCGGCGAGCCGCAGGTTCTCCCGCACCGCGAGCCGGGGGAACAGGTTGTTGCGCTGGAACGAGCGGGAGATGCCGCGGCGGGCCACCGCGTGCGGGGCGAGGCCCTCGATCGGCACGCCCTCGAGCCGGATGTGTCCTCCCGTCGGCCGGAGCTCGCCGGTGATGACGTTGAACAGCGTCGTCTTGCCCGCCCCGTTGGGCCCGATGATGGCCCGGCGCTCCCGCGGCGCGACCGCGAACGACACCTGGTTGAGCGCGCTCAGCGCCCCGAAGGCGCGGCTCAGCCCCTCGACCGCCAGCAGCGGCGGCGTCACGCGCGGAGCCCTACGCGCCCGCGCAGGGCGCCCACGAGGCCGCCGGGCACGAAGAGCACGAACAGGATGAAGGTCGCGCCCAGGATCAGCATCCACCGCTCGGTGTAGGTGCTGACCAGGCTCTGCAGCAGGATGAAAGCGGCCGCGCCCAGCATCGCCCCGCCGAGGGTGCCGGTGCCCCCGATGATCACCATCAGCAGCGCCTCGCCGGAGGTCTTCCAGAAGAACGCGTCCGGCGTGATCGAGCCGTTGAACTGGGTGTAGAGCGAGCCGGCCACGCCCGCGACGACCCCGGCGATGACGAAGGCCGCGAGCTTGTAGCGGTCGACCGCGTAGCCCACCGCCCGCATGCGCGCCTCGTTCTCGTGGATGCCGCGCAGCACGTGGCCGAACGGCGAGTGGACGACGCGCCAGAGGACGAGCGCGGTCAGCACCACCAGGACGAGCAGGTAGGCGTGAAAGCCGCCGAGGCTCGCCAGGGCGAACCCCGGCACCGCCGGGCGCGGGATGCCGACCAGCCCGTCCTCGGCGCCGAGCCACGAGACCTGGAAGGTGTAGGCGTGGAACATCTGCGAGAAGGCCAGGGTGAGCATGATGAAGTACACGCCACCCACCCGGATCGAGAAGAACCCGATCACGAGCGCGGCGAGGCCGGCGGCCACCGCGGGCAGCACCAGCGCCGAGGCCAGGCCGGGGCTCCGGGCGAGCGCGAGCGCGGCCACGTAGCCGCCGACGCCGAAGAAGGCGGAGTGGCCGAAGGAGACCATACCCGCGTAGCCCATGAGGAGATCCAGGCTCATCGCGAAGATGCCCCAGATGAGGATCTCCTGGAGCAGCTTGACCGGGTAGGGTCCGGCCCCGAGCGGAAACAGGGCCAGCGCCGCCACCACCGCCGCGAAGGCGAGCAGCCGGAGCTTCACTTGAGCGGGCGCCCGAACAGCCCCTGGGGGCGCACCAGCACCACGACGGCCATCACGACGTAGATGATCAGCATGGCCGCCTCGGGCAGCCGCGCCTTCCCGAAGGTCTCGGCCTGACCGATGATGAGGCTGCCGATCAGGGAGCCCTTGAGGCTGCCGAGACCGCCCACCACCACCACGATCAGGGCCGGGACCAGGATGGTCACGCCCATGGACGGGTAGGCCGACTGGATCGGCCCCGCGATGACGCCGGAGAGGCCGCCGAGCGCGGCGCCGAAGGCGAACACCGCGGTGAACACGCGGTGGATGTTGATCCCGAGGCCCGCGGTCATCTCGGCGTCGAAGACCCCGGCGCGGATGATCGCCCCGAGGCGCGTCCGCTCGATCAGCAGGAAGAGCAGCCCCGCCATCACCAGGCCGAACACGATCACGAAGAGCCGGTAGGACGGGATGACCGCGCCCAGCACCGAGACCGAGCCCGCGAAGAGATCGGGCGGCGGGATCGAGCGGATGCGCCCGCCCCAGATCCACTTCACGAGATCCTCGAACAGGTAGATGAAGCCGAACGTCAGCAGGACCTGATCGAGGGGCGGCCGCCGGTAGAGGGGGCGGAGACACGAGCGCTCGATCACCGCCCCGATCAACCCGACCGCGAGCGGGGCGACCAGCAGGGCCAGCCAGAAATTGCCGGTAACCGCGATCAGCGAGAGCCCCGCGTACGCGCCCAGCATGTAGAACGACCCGTGCGCGAGGTTCACCACGTCGAGCATCCCGAAGATCAGCGTGAGCCCGACCGACAGCAAGAAGAGGAGCACTCCGTAGGCGAGCCCGTTCAACGCCTGCGCGAAAATATCAACCGGCATCGACTACCCACTCACCACCGCGGGAGCGGAGGAGCGGGGGGCGGCAGGGGCGGGCGATGCACCACTCACCGGGAACGCCCCCCACCCCGCTCCTCCGCGGCACTAGGCGGGCAGCGTGCAGCCGGTGCCCGGGTCGGTCACGTTCGCAACCTTGTCGATGGGGACGTTGTTGAGGCCGCCCGCGACGTCCTTCACTTCGCGGACGTAGATGAACGGCTGGATCACGTTGTGGGTCTTGGGGTCGAAGCGGAAGCGACCGCGCGGGCTGTCGAACTCGCTCTTCTCGATGACCTCGACCAGCTTCGGCTTGTCCTGGGTGTTGCCGTTGACCGCCTTGAGCGCGCGGACGATGATCTCCGCGGTGTCGTAGCCCTGGCACGCGAAGCCGTCCGGCATCTTGCCCCCGAACTTGGCCTGGAACTCCTTCACGAAGCGCTGGTTGGTCGGGTTGTCCAGCACCGGGGTGTAGAAGTGGCCGGTGATGACGCCGAGCGCCGCCTTTCCCTGGGCGGGCAACACGTCGGGCTCGGTGAGGAAGCCGGCGCCGGTCAGCTTGATCGACTGCTTGAGCCCGAACTGGTCGAACTGCTTCACGAAGTTCACCGCGTCCGATCCGGAGAAGAAGCAGAAGACCGCCTTGGCCCCCGACTGGCGGATCTTGGTGAGATACGGCGCGTAGTCGGTCTCGCCGAGCTTCGGATAGTCCTCGGCGACCACCTTGCCGCCGGCCGGGACGAAGGTCTCCTTGAAGGCGTTCAGCATGTCCTTGCCGGCTTGGTAGTTCGGAGCGGTCAGGAACACGTCCTTGGAGACGTTCTTGGCCACCCAGCCGCCCATCGGCTGGCAGGGCTGCCAGTTCGAGAACGACGCGCGGAAGATCCACTTCGAGCAGCGCTCGCGGCTGATCGCGTCGGCACCCGCGTTGGAGACGATCAGGATGGTCTTGCTGTTGTGGACCTTGTCCCGCATGCCCATCAGGATGCCGCTGTGCACCGGGCCGGTGAGGATGTCGACCTTGTCGGAGTCGATGAGCTTCTCGGTCTTGCGGATGCCCACCGGCGGCTGCATCTCGTCGTCTTCCTTGATCATCTCGATCTTGCGCCCGGCCACCGTCCAGTTCTCGCGCGCGAAGACCAGCTCCATCCCCTGGGTGATGGACTCACCCAGCACCGCGTAGACCCCCGAGTACGGAAGCACGAGGCCGATCTTGACCGGGCCCGCCTGCGCGCCCGCTCTCAGCACCCACGGCCCCATCGCCGCGCCCGCCGCCGCGAGAGACGCGGTGCCGAGGAACTTCCGCCGCGTTACGTGTGCCATCCTGATGTCCTCCTGAGACTGCTGGCCGAAGGTGGTGGCTGAGCTGATGGGCGCCGTCGTTGGCGCCGAAGCCCCACAAATCTACACGAAGTCGGTCCGGTTTAGGTAACCGGCAGGGGACCCCCCGGGTTTCAGGCCGCCAGGAGCGAGATGACGTAGTTGCCGCTGCCGGAGGAGGGCCCGTAGGCGTGCACGGTCGGCACGAAGCGGTAGCCCGACTCGATGATCGCGCCCATGAGCATGGCCAGGTGGCGGCCTCCCATCTCGGCCTGGGTGGTCTCCACGAACTCGGGCAGCCAGGCCCAGAGCTTCTCGTACTCGCCGTCGGCCAGCAGCCGCGCGAGCCGATGGTCGAGCTCCTGGTCCGCCGGCAGGGGCGTGCGCTCGGGACCGCGCACGAGCTTGTGGGAGACGCTGCCGCTGGCCACGAAGCCTACGCGCTTGCCGCTCTCGGCCGCCACCTGGGTCACGAGCCGGCCCCACTCGTAGGCCTCGCCGAGGTCGGCCGCCAGGCAGACCGACACCGGCACGATCGGGGTTCGCTGCGCGCGATCCAGGTAGCAGACCATCGGCATCACGGTGCCGTAGTCGAGCGGGTAGTGCACGTCGTTGGCCAGCACGCACTGCTTCGCGGCCGCCTTGCCGCGGGCGATCAGGCGGGCGGCCAGGTCGTAGTCGCCCGGGTAGTCGTAGGGCACGCCGTGGATGATCTCGGGCGCCTCCTGCGCGGTGAGCACGCCCTGGTGCCGCGGCGTCCCGTCCACCACGGTGGGGAACGTCGTGATCAGGTGGCAGGAGTTGATCACGGTGACGTCGAGCCGGGCCCGGCCCACGACCTCACCCTGCGCGACGAGCCCGTCGCGCACCGGCCTGAACGCCTCGGAGGCGAGCTTGCCCTCGTAGGCGGCCTCGAGCGTGCAGTAGCGCGGCGTGTGAACCGTGAGAAATGCTCCGGCGAGGGGGCTCATGGTCTCGTTTCCTTTCTGCTCCGGGACACTCGCTTAGTTCTTCAGGGTATTCATCTGCGGGGGCCCAGACATGGCCCCCGCACTCCCCCAGGCGGCGGACGCTCGGTTCCCCCAGTCGGCACTCGTCTTCCCCACTCGGCGGACGCTCGTTCCCCTAGTCCGCACTCGTCTCCCCCACTCGGCGGACGCTCGATCCCCCCGTCGGCGGACACTCGTCTCAAGCCTGCCCGACCCGGGCCCGGACTCACGGGACCCAGGCCACCGCGTCGATCTCGACGTTGACGCCCTTCCGGGGCGGGGCGGCCTCGACGGTGGTGCGGGCCGGCTGGACGCCCTGGAAGTACTCCTTGAACACCCGGTTGAAGACGCCGAAGTCGTCCATGCTCCGCAGGTAGACGCCGACGCGCACCACGTTGGCGATGGAGGTGCCGCCCGCCTCGAGGACCGCCTTCACGTTGTCGAGGGTGACGCGCGTCTGCTCCGCGATGTCCGGCGACACGATGGTCTTCGTCACCGGGTCGAGCGGCCCCTGCCCCGACACGAACAGGAAGCCGCCGCACTTGACCCCCTGGGCGATCGGCGACTCGGTACCCTCGGAGAAACCGGTCTTGGGCGCCGCCTTGGTGAACACGACCTCTGGCTTCATGGACGGAGCTCTCCCTTGAGGCGGGCCACGATGCCCGCCGGAATGGCCCGGGCCGCCAGCGGGCCGCCCGGTCGCTCGGGCAGCCCGACCCACGCCCGCACCTCGAAGCCGGTCGCGCAGCGGCGCTCGCCGACCGACGCCGCGTGCTCGACCCGGAACGTCTTCTCGCGTACCTCGCGCACCGCGGTCTCGAGCCGCACCAGGTCCCCGTAGCGTACCGGAGACGCGAAGCGCGCGCCCGACTCCACGATGGGCACACCGACGATGCGCTGGGCCGGGAACATCTCGGGCCAGGGCAGCCCGAGCGACTCGAACAGGGCCTCGGTGCCGAGGTCGAACCACTCGTAGAATCGCGGATAGAACACGATGCCGGCCGGGTCCGCCTCGCTCCAGCGCACCTTCACCGAGATCGCGTTACTCACCATGGGGCCGGGAGGCGATCGGTGGCCTCGGCGTCATCGTCGCTTCGAGGAGGGGGGCAGCCATGACCCGCGCAATCCTACCATCGAACCCGGCGGGAGCCGGGCGGGACGTTGGCCGGCCGCCGCCGGGGAGCGCGGCCGGATCGTCGCGCGTCAGTTGAGGGTGACGGCGTAGCCCCGAGGCGTCATGCACGTCTCGAACTGCTTCCAGCCTGCGTTGTTCCAGCGGTCCGTGGCGTCGGCGCACGCTTTCAGGTCGCTCGCCACGACCTCGGCCGCCTGACGCGGCTCGGCGGTCGACCGCACCCACAGCTCCGCCAGCACGGTCGAGTAGATCTGCTTGTAGCCTCGGCTGATGAGACACGCATCCTTCATGCGGCCCGGATCCTGGGCGAACCGTCGACCCCACTCCTTGCACTCGGCCCGATCCTTCGCCTCGGCGGTGGGCTCGGCGGTGGTGGTGGCGCAGCCGGCGAGGAGCAACAGCGCGGCGATTGGCGCGAGCGTTCGCATGCGAGGCCTCCGCGACGAGCGGGACAGGCGCGTCTAGCCGGTAGGCTAGGGCGCGATCGGGCGGGGCGCCTACGGATTTGTGTGCTTACTGGGCGCGGTCGGACCATCCGCCAGCGCGCGCAGGCGGAAGCGCTGGAGCTTTCCGGTCGCGGTGCGCGGCAGCTCGCTCACGATGTGGATCTCGCGCGGACGCTGGTGGGGCGCCAGCGCCGTCTCGAGGAAGCGTCGCACGTCGGCCCGCAGCGCCTCCCTCGAGCCGGCCGGGTCGCGCGGCACCACGAACGCGAACGGCTTGATCAGCCCGCCCGGCTCCGGCGCGCCCACCACGCCGCCGTCGACGACCGCCGGGTGCCGGAGCAGCACCGATTCCACCTCGACCGGAGACACCCACTGCCCCGCCACCTTGAAGAAGTCGTCCTCCCGTCCGCAGTGGACGTGATGGCCGTCGGCCTCGCGCCGGTAGACGTCGCCGGTCCGGAACCACTCGCCCACGAGGGTCCGGCGGGAGTGATCGAGGCGCCGGTAGTACGCCGCGGCCTGCGACGGCGTGCGGACCCAGAGCACGCCCTCCTCCCCGTCGGCCACCGGGCGGCCTTCGGCGTCGAGGATGCGGGCCTCGCTCCCGGGCACCGGCACGCCGGAGGAGCCCGCACGGCTCTGGCCCGGCCGGTTGGAGAGCACCATGAAGACGGTCTCGGTCGCGCCGATGCCGTCGAGGATCTCGACCCCGAAGCGCGCCCGCCAGGCGTCGTAGACCTCGCCGGGCAGCCGCTCGCCCGCCGAGACGCAGAACCGGACGGAGCGGAACGTCTCGGCGGGCAGGTCCGCCCGGAGCAGACGCGCGTACACGGTGGGCACCGAGAAGAAGATCGTGGGGGCGAACTCGCTCATCACCCCGGCCACCGCGGCGGGGTCCGGCCAGCCGGGATGGAGGTACGCGGCGGCGCGGGCGAAGAGCGGGATCAGGAGCAGGTTGCCGAGCGCGTAGGCGAAGAACAGCTTCGAGGTGGCGAACACCCGGTCGGCCGCGGTCACGCCGACGAGCTCGAGATAGTGGCGGCAGGCGGGCAGTGTCCGGTGGCAGTGCACCGCCGCCTTCGGCGAGCCGGTGGTGCCCGAGGTGTAGAGCCAGAAGGCCATCGCGTCCGCGCCCACCGGCTCCGGCGGTACCGGGTCCTCGGAGGCGTCGCGCACCAGCGCGTCGAAGTCGAGCACCGCGCGCGCGCCGAGCGCGGCCCCGTCGATCCCGGCCGCGGCCAGCAGCGGCCGATCGGCCACCAGCACCCGGGGCCGGCAGTCCGCGAGGACGGCGCGGAGGTCGGCCGGACCGAGCCGCGTGTTGAGCGGGACCGCCACCGCGCCGAGCTTGAGGGCTCCGAAGAACGTGGCGGCCCACCCCGGGCCGTCGGCCATGAGCAGCGCGACGCGCTGCTCGGGCTCGACGCCCAGGGCGCACAGTGCCCGCGCGGCGCGGTCGGTGAGACGCCGGAGCTCCGCGTAGGTGACGCGCCCCGCGGGCGTGACGAGGGCGGTGTGGTCACCGTGGCCCTCGTCGACCGGAGCGTCGACGAAGAGAGTGGCCGCGTTGTCCATCGCGCGCCGCCGGCTCAGGCCTGGCCGGAGCGCTTGCCGCGCGGGATCGAGAAGCCCGCGGCCTCGATCCGGTCGGTGATGCCGTGGAACTTGTGGCGGCCGTCGGTGTGCGCGGTCCACACCGATTCCAGGTCGTCGAACCCGGCCAGGTAGCGGAGCCCGCAGTCCGCCGGCTCCGCCATCTGCATCTCGCCCGCGAGGAAGCGGCGGTGGCCCTCGGCGGGATCGATCCAGAAGCCCTCCGAGGCCTCGCCGCCCAGCAGGCGCGGCTCCTGCCCGTCGGGCACCGGGGCGAGGAAGAAGCGGGCGGTGAAGCGGATCGGGCTCGACGGCGGCGTGATGAAATGCGAGAGGTAGCGGAAGGGCGCGAGATCGAGCTGCCAGCCCTCCTCCTCGAGCAGCGCGTGGAACGCCGCGCCCTCGGCGGCCAGCGCGTGGCGCACCCGCTCCACCCGATCGCGGACCGCGGGATCGCGCGTGTCCACCGGGCGACCGTCGGCGTCGCAGCCGACCAGGAGCCCGGTCTCCTCCACCAGCTCGCGCGCGGCGGTCACCCAGAAGGCGAGGGGGGACAGACCGTCGGAGGCCGGGAACGCGGCGAGCGCGGTCGTGGTCGAGACGCCGCGGCAGCGCCCGAAGGCCGCCTCGCTGCCGTCGCCCGGCTCGACCTTGCCGCCGGGGAACGCGTAGAACCCGCCCAGGAAGCGCATGCTCTTCTGCCGGCGGATCATGTAGACCTCGACCGGGCAGCTCGTCCCCGGGCGGACCAGGAGGACGGAGGCGGCGGGACGCGGGGCGACCGGCGGGCCGGCTGGCGCGGTCACGCCGGCGGGACGCGGGAGCGCGTGAGCCCAGCGAGCTGCTCCAGCAGGGCCTCCGCCGACACCGGCTTGGCGATCACCCGGTCCACGAACTGCATGGACTCGTGCGCGGAGACGCCCTCGCCCCAGCCGGTCAGGATGAACACCGCGGTCCCGGGCGAGCGGGCCTTGATGCGCTGGGCGACCTCCCAGCCGTTCATCTTGGGCATGCCCAGGTCGGTGATCACCACGTCGTGGGCGCCCGGGTCGAAGACGGCGAGCGCCTCCTCGCCGTTGGCGGCGGTGGTGACCGCGTGCCCCTCGCTGTCCAGCACGTCGGAGAGCACGCTCAGGAGCCGGGGATCGTCGTCCACCAGGAGCACGCGGGCGGCCTGATCCGGCGAGACCTGCCGCTCGGCGAGCCCCTCCGAGGCGGGGATGATCTGGAAGCGGCTCGCGTGCAGGCGCAGGCGCACGGTGGTGCCCTTGCCGACCTCGCTCTCGATGGCGACGCTGCCGCCGTGGCGCTCGACGATGTCGTAGACGTAGGCGAGGCCCTGGCTGGTCTCGCGCCCGGGCTGGAGGCTCCGCGCGTGCTCGGCGAGCCGTCGCCGGGTCTCCTCGGACATCCCGACCCCCGAGTCGCGCACCTCGACCACCACCCAGCCCGACGCCTCGGCGGCGGCCCGGATCGCGAGCGAGCCGCCCTTGGGCATGGCGTCGACCGCGTTGTGGATCAGGCGCACGAGCGCGTCCCGCAGCTCGAAGGCGTTGCCCTCGACCGGAGGCAGCGCCTCCATGTCCTGGGTGACCGCGATGACGGTGCCCTTGCGCTCGGCCTCGTCCCGCCAGCGCGGCGCGGTCAGCTCGAGCGCCTCCGCGATCACCGCGGGCAGGCCCACCGGCCCGAAGGCGACCTGGGGCTGGCGGGAGACGAACTCCTGCAGCTTGCGGACCGTCGCCGAGGCCTCGAGGGCCACGTCGCGGATCACCACCAGCCGGCGGCGGGCCGCCTCCGACTCGCTCTCGCGGAGCATGAGCTCGGTGTAGGCGAGGATCGCAGCGAGGGAGTTGTTGAAGTTGTGCGCGAGGCCGCCGACCGTCTCGCCGAGCGCCCGCAGATCGTCGCCCCGGGAGAGCCCCCGCGGCGCCTCGGCCAGGCGGCGCCCCAGATCGCGCGCCCAGCTGCGCATCGAGAGCACCGCGCGGTCCATCTCCACCTTGGTGCGGCGGATCTGGCGCGCGATGTCCTGGATCTCTTCGTGATCGGCGAAGAGCAGAGCCTCCGGTGGGATCTCCCGGGGGTCGCGCCGGATCCATCGGCCCATGTGCTCCCGGACCCGCTTGATCATGGACGGAGCGGAGGCTACAGGTTCACGAGCTGAGCGACCCGCTCGCGATGATGGGTGGCATCACCGAAGGTGAACTCCGAGCCCTTCGCGCGCTTGAAGTAGAGGTGCAGGTCGTGCTCCCACGTGAAGCCGATGCCTCCGTGGAGCTGGATCCCCGCCGCGGCGACCCGGCGGAAGGCGTCGGAGACGTAGGCCTTGGCCATGCTCACCGCGAGCGGGGCCTCGGCGGCGCCCTCGTCGAGCGCCCACGCCGCGTAGTAGGTGATGGACTTGCCGTTCTCCACGTCCACCAGCATGTCGGCCGCGCGGTGCTTCACGCCCTGGTAGGAGCCGATCGGCCGGCCGAAGGCCTGGCGGATCTTGGCGTACTCCACCGTCATGTCGAGGACCTTCTGCGCGCCCCCGCACATCTCGGCGCAGAGCGCCACGGTGGCGCGGTCGAGCACGCGGCCGAGCGGCGCCCAGCCCGCCCCCGCCGCGCCGAGCAGCGCGTCCGCGCCGACCGTCACGTCGGCGCACGTCACCTCGCAGAGCTTGCGGGTCTGGTCCATGGTGGGCAGCAGGGTCACGCGGAGCCCGCTCGTGTCCCGGGGCAGCAGGAAGAGCGAGACCCCCTCGGCGCCCGCGCCGGGCCGGGTCCGCGCCGCCACCACCAGCGCGTCGGCGGTGTGGGCGTCGTGCACGAAGAGCTTGGTGCCGGAGAGCGTGTAGCGCCCGCCCTTCTCCGTCGCGGTGAGGGTTACCCCGGCGGGGCCGAGCTGCGCGCTCGGCTCCATCCAGGCCAGCGCCACCCGCTTGTCGCCCGCCGCGATCTTGGGGAGCCACTCCTTCTTCTGCGCCTCGCTCCCCGCCTCGAGGACGGCGAGGCCCCCGAGGAGGACGGTGGAGAAATAGGGGCCGGGCACCACCGCGCGGCCCATCTCCTCCATGAGCACCACCAGGTCGACCAGGCCCAGGCCCATGCCGTCGTAGGCCTCCGGGAAGACGAGGCCGAGCCATCCCTGCTCGGCGATCTTCGTCCAGAGATCGGGGCTGATCCCCTCCGGGGTCTCCATGAGGCGCCGCACGGTGTCGGAGCCGCACTCGTTCTCGAAGAACTTCCGGGCGGTGCTCCGCAGGAGCTCCTGCTCGTCGTTGAAGCCGAAGTTCATGGCCTTAGCCTTTCGGGAGGCCGAGCACGCGCTCGCCGATGATGTTGCGCTGGATCTCGGTGGTGCCGCCCTCGATGGAGTTGGCCCGCGAGCGCAGGAAGGTGTGCTGCCAGAGCCCGTCGGCCACCGCCCACGCGCTGCCGTGGCTCAGCTGGCTGAACGAGCCCTGGATCTCCATCGCCAGCTCCTGCACGCGCTGGTGGCCTTCCACCCACATCATCTTGCCGGCGGAGGCCTCGGGACCGGGCAGCTCGCCCTTCAGGAGCTTGGTGATGGCGCGCGCCCCGGTGTACTTGAACACCTCGGTATCGATCCACATCTGGGCCAGCTTCTGCCGCATCAGGGGGTCCTGGGTGACCGGGATCCCGTTCTTCTTGGTGGCGCGCGCCAGGTCGACCAGGCTGTCGAGCGCGATGCGGAGCCGCACCTGCAGGCCGAAGCCGAGGGCCAGCCGCTCGTACATCAGGGTGGTGAGCCCAACCGCCCAGCCGTTGTTGAGGCCGCCCAGGATCTGCGACTCGTGGACCCGGACGTTGTCGAAGTAGACCTCGTTGAACTCCGCGTCGCCGGTCATCTGCTTGAGCGGCTTCACGGTGACGCCCGGGCTCTTCATGTCCAGCAGGAAGTAGGTGATGCCCTTGTGCTTGGGCGCCTCGGAGTCCGTGCGGGCCAGGAGCATCATCCAGTCCGCAACGTGGGCGAGCGACGTCCATACCTTCTGGCCGTTCACCACGTAGTGGTCGCCGTCCTTCACCGCGCGGGTCTGGAGCGACGCCAGGTCCGAGCCCGCGTTGGGCTCCGAGTAGCCCTGGCACCAGATCTCCTCGCACGAGAGCATCTTGGGCGGGTAGCGCTTTTTCTGCTCGTCGGTCCCGTAGGCGATGATGGTGGGCCCGGCCATGCCGATGGCGAGGATGTTGAGCACCGGGGGCGCCTTGGACAGGGCCATCTCCTGCTGGAGGATCATCTCCTCCATGAACGACAGCCCCCGCCCGCCTGCCTCCTTGGGCCAGGTGAGGCCGACGAAACCGGCCTCGTACAGCTGCCCCTGCCACCGGCGCAGCAGATCGTAGGCCTCGGGCCGCGGGATGTCCGAGCCCCGGCTGAGGCGCGCCACCCAGTCCTGGCGCATCTGCTTCGACAGCCAGCCGCGCACCTCGTCGCGAAAGGACTCCTGCTCAGGGGTCAGCGTGAAATCCATACACCCTCCCGCGCGCTGGTGCGGCTCACCGAGGTTGACCGAGATGAGGCTGAACGAAGATTCAGTGTCCATGATACGAGCCCGCGCGAGAAAGTGTCAAGCTGGAGTGTGCGGTATACTCGCGGCGTCCATGGCCACCTCGGGCATCTCCCTGCCGCGCTTGAAGGAACACATCGAGACCCTCTCCACCTACGGCAGGAACGCCGACGGCCACGGCATCACGCGGTCCTGCTGGAGCCCGCCCCACGAAGAGGCCCGGGCGTGGCTCCTGTCGAAGATGAAGGCCGCGGGGCTCGAGACGCGGGTGGACGCGGCGGGCAACACCTTCGGGATGCTGCCCGGCGAGGGCGCGGCGGTGCTCACCGGCTCCCACATCGACACCGTCCCCGAGGGTGGACCTCTCGACGGCGCTCTCGGAGTCCTCGCCGGCCTCGAGTGCCTGCAGACCGTGAAGGAGGCGCGCCTGCCCGTGCGGCGGCCCCTCGCGGTGGTGGCGTGGAGCGACGAGGAGGGCCGCTACGGCAGCCTGTTCGGCTCGCGCGCCTTCACCGGACGGCTCGACCTGGCGCAGGTCCCCACTCTCCGCGCGGTCGACGGCGAATCCCTGGTGCAGGCGATGGCGCGGGCCGGCTACGACGCGAGCCGCGTCGCGGAGGCGCGCTGCGACCCGCGCACCCTGCACGCCTACGTCGAGCTGCACATCGAGCAGGGCCCGCACCTCGAGCAGGCGCGCGTCCCCATCGGGCTCGTGGAGGGCATCGTGGGCATCCGCCGGAACCGCCTCACCTTCATCGGCGAGCCGGACCACGCGGGCACCACTCCCATGGCCCGGCGGAAGGACGCCTTCCTGGCCGCCTGCGAGTACGCGCTCAAGGCGCGCGAGCACATCGTCCGCAAGGGCAGCGGCCGGAGCGTGACCAACTTCGGCCGCATCGAGCTGTCTCCCGGGGTCTCCAACATCGTCCCGGCGCAGGCGGTGCTGCTGCAGGAGATGCGCGAGCTCGACCCGCGGATCCTCGCCCGGCTCGACCGCGAGTGCGTCACCCTCGCCCGCACCGTGGCGCGCCGCCGGGGCCTGCGCGTGGTCGTCGACATGCTCTCGCGCACCGAGCCGGCGCGCTGCGCGCCACGGGTCATGGACGCGGTGCAGGCCGCCTGCGACGCGCTGCGGCTGCGCACCCGCCGGATGCCCTCGGGGGCCGGCCACGACGCGCAGAACCTGGCCGGGATCACCGCCGCCGGCATGCTCTTCATCCCCTCCCGCGGTGGCCGCAGCCACCGGCCGGACGAGATGAGCGACTGGAAGGCGATCGGCCGAGGCACGAACGCGCTGCTCCACACGCTCCTGCGCCTGGCCGGGTGAGCGCGGCCGGCCCGCGGCGCGTGCATGTGAAAGTTTCCACTTGGCAAGGGTCCGCGGGATCAAGTACACTCCGCGTTGATTCCGGCGCCATCACTTCAATGAGGATGTTGTGCCCACGATAGTGCACCTGCTGCTGGCTCTGGTCCTGACCGTCTTCCTGGTCGCCCAGGCCAAATCGCTGGCTTTCGTCCTGAGGTCGCGCCGGGCGGTGTCGTCGCGCGACGCCCGCCGCAGGACCGATCTGCTGTGGACCTGCATCCCGGTACTCCTCGTGCTCTTCCTGGCCGCCCGGAGCTGGGTGGTCGTGGTCGACGTCCACCGGCCCGCCGTCGCGGCGACCGGTGCGCCGACCCAGTCGGCGGCGGCCCCGCGCTAGAGGAACCCAGACCACGCCATGACCCAGCCACCCGCGACGAGCCCCCGCCCCCGGAAGCGCTTCGACTGGACGCTCGCGTGCCTGCTGGGGGCCGTCGCCGTCCTCGCCACCGCCTGCAGCGGAGTCGGGTGGAACTGGGACACTCCGATGAGCACGGTGATCCCGAAGTCGGACTTCGGGAAGATGACCCACGAGATCTTCATGCTGATCTCGTGGTGGACGCTCGGCATCTTCATCGCGGTGGAGGTCGCGCTCGTCTACGTCTGCTGGCGCTTCCGGGACCGCGCGGGCGCGCCGATCCCGAAGCAGGTGCACGGGCACACCGCCCTCGAGGTGGGCTGGACCATCGCCTTCGCGGTGATCCTGCTCGTCTTCGCGATCCCGACCATCCGGGTGATCTTCAAGACGCAGGAGGCGCCCGCCGCCACCGCGCTGCGGGTGGAGGTCGTCGGCAAGCAGTGGTGGTGGGAGTTCCGCTACCCGCAGTTCAAGATCACCACCGCCAACGAGCTCCACCTCCCGGTGGGGCAGACCGCGACCTTCCTGCTCAACGCCCCCGACGTCATCCACTCGTTCTGGATGCCTCAGCTCGGGGGCAAGCGCGACGTGGTGCCCCACCGCGTGAACCACCTCACGCTCACCCCCGACACCCCGGGCGACTACCCGGGGCAGTGCGCGGAGTACTGCGGCATGTCGCACGCCAACATGCGATTCCGCGTCGTCGTGCACCCGCCCGCCGAGTTCGAGAAGTGGGTCAAGACCCAGCAGGCCCCGCCGGTCGAGTCCGCGGACGCGCTCGCCCAGCAGGGCAAGACCATCTTCACCCAGTCGGCCTGCGTGGGCTGCCACACCATCACCGGGATCTCGGCGGGCCACATCGGCCCGGATCTCACTCACTTCGCGAGCCGCACGCGGTTCGCCGGCTCGCTCATGGAGTCGACCGCGGACAACCTCGTCAAGTGGATCGAGAATCCCGAGCACATGAAGCCGGGGGCCCTCATGCCCAACCTGGGAATGACCGGCGAGCAGAGCAAGGCGCTGGCCGCCTACCTGCTCAGCCTGAAATAAGGGGATCGCCATGGCCACTCAGGCGGCATTCATGCCCGGCTCGAAGGTCGAGACGGAGACCTTCTGGGGAACCGTCTGGTCCTGGCTCACGACGGTCGACCACAAGCGGATCGGCATCCTGTACGGCTCCTCCGCCTTCATCTTCTTCCTGGTGGGAGGCATCGAGGCCCTGATCATGCGGCTGCAGCTCGCGCGGCCGGACAACACCCTGGTCGGGCCCGAGCGGTTCAACGAGCTGTTCACGATGCACGGCACGACCATGATCTTCCTGGCCGTGATGCCGCTGAGCGCGGCCTTCTTCAACTACATGATCCCGCTCATGATCGGGGCGCGCGACGTCGCGTTCCCGCGCCTGAACGCGCTCTCCTACTGGATCTTCCTCTCGGGCGCCCTGTTCCTGAACTCGAGCTGGCTGTTCGGGCTGGCCCCCGACGGCGGCTGGTTCGGCTACGCCAACCTGACCTCGGCCCAGTTCTCCCCGCGGCACACCATCGACTTCTGGATGCTCGGCCTGCAGATCCTCGGCGTCTCGTCGATGCTGGCCGGCTTCAACTTCCTGGTGACGATCATCAACATGCGGGCCCCCGGCATGACCCTGATGCGGATGCCGGTGTTCATCTGGATGAGCTTCGTGACCCAGTTCCTGCTCGTGCTCGCCTTCCCCGCGATCACGGTCGCGCTCATCCTCCTCATGTTCGACCGCTTCTTCGGCACCCTCTTCTACGCCCCCGCCGCGGGCGGCGACCCGCTGCTCTGGCAGCACCTCTTCTGGATCTTCGGCCACCCCGAGGTCTACATCCTGATCCTGCCCGCGATGGGCATCGTCTCGGAGGTGCTGCCCACCTTCTCGCGCAAGCCGCTCTTCGGCGCGCCGGTGGTGATCTACTCCGGCATCATGATCGGCTTCTTCGGCTTCGGGGTGTGGAGCCACCACATGTTCTCGGTGGGCATGGGGCCGGTGGCCGACGCCGCCTTCTCGATCTCCACCATGCTGATCGCGGTGCCCACCGGCGTGAAGATCCTCAACTGGATCGGCACCCTCTGGGGCGGGAGCATCCGCTTCCGCACCCCGCTCTACTTCTCGCTCGGCTTCATCGCAATGTTCACGATGGGCGGCCTCTCCGGGGTCATGCACGCCTCGCCCCCGGTGGACCTGCAGCAGACCGACACCTACTTCGTGGTGGCCCACTTCCACTACGTGCTCTTCGGCGGCTCGATCTTCGGCCTCTTCTCCGGCATCTACTACTGGTGGCCGAAGATCACCGGCAAGCTGCTCGACGAGCGTCTCGGCCTGTGGCACTTCTGGACCATGATGCTGGGCTTCAACATGACCTTCTTCCCCCAGCACTACCTGGGCCTGATCGGGATGCCGCGGCGGATCTACACCTACGCCCCCGACCTCGGCTGGAACTTCTGGAACCTGATCTCGACGATCGGCTCCTTCCTGATCGCGGTGTCGCTGCTCTTCTTCATCGCCAACGTGATCAAGACGCGGCGGAGCGGGGCGGTGGCCGGCAACGACCCGTGGGACGCCCGGACGCTGGAGTGGGCGATCCCCTCTCCTCCTCCGGTCTACAACTTCGCGCGCCTGCCCCAGGTGCAGGACCGCGACGACTTCTGGCTCCAGAAGTACGGCGACGGGCACGGCGGCGCCCCGCGGCCCAAGGGGAGCCCGGTGACCGCGGCGGAGATCGCGGCGATCCACATGCCGCCCACCTCCTACTGGCCGCTCCTTCTCGCCATCGCGCTCGCGGTGATGGTGTCGGGGCTGATGATCAGCATGGTCCAGGTCGCGATCGGCGGGGTGCTCACGCTGGTCCTGATGTACAAGTTCGCCATGGAGCTGCACCGGCCCCCCGGCGGGCACGGGCACTAGGAGAGCCCCCGTGGCCGATCACGCCGCCGCGCACGCCGTTCACGATCCCAACATCGGCAACACCGGGCTCGACAACCGCAAGGTGGGGATGTGGGCCTTCCTCGGCTCCGATTGCATGTTCTTCGGCTCGTTGATCGGGACGTACCTGGCCTACAAGGGCAAGTCCATCTCCGGACCGCTCCCCCACGAGGTCTTCGACATCCCGCTCACCTCCTACAGCGCGGCGCTCTTGCTCGCGTCGTCCCTCACCATGGTGCTGGCGCTCGCCGCGCTCCAGGAGAATCGGGTGAAGACGGCGGCCCGCTGGCTGTTCGTGACCGCGATGCTGGGCCTGCACTTCGTGCTGAACCAGGTCTACGAGTTCACGACCTTCGTCCTCCACCACGGCCTCACCCTCTCGACCAGCCTCTTCGGGTCGAGCTTCTTCGTGCTCACCGGCTTCCACGGAGCCCACGTCACCGGCGGAGTGATCTGGCTGCTCATGCTGGTCACCCTGGCGATGCGGGGCAAGCTCGACGCGCGCGACTATACCAAGGTGGAGATCGCGGGCCTCTACTGGCACTTCGTGGACATCGTGTGGATTGCCATCTTCACCGTCATCTACCTCATCCCCTAGGAGCCGCGAGATGGCCGAGCATCACGCCGCTGCTGTCGCGACGCACGGAGGTGGAGGCGGGCACGCCACCGTCAAGACCTACATCAACGTGGCGATCGTCCTGGCCATCATCACCGCGGTCGAGGTGGCCTCCCTCTACGTCCCCGGCGTGCCGGGCTCCGTGCTCGTGATCAGCCTGCTCGCGATGTCCGCGGTGAAGTTCTTCCTGGTGGTCGGCTTCTTCATGCACCTCCGCTACGACCACCCGATCATGCGCGCCCTGTTCGTGGGGCCGCTGATCATCGCCATCGCGATCATCCTGGCCGTCATGGCGCTCTTCAGCGCCTTCGTGCTGCTGCCCCGCGTCGTTCTCTGATCATGGCGCACGTAGTACCCGGGCCCGCGGGGCCGCCGCCCCTCGGGCCCGACGGCTTCGAGTGGACCGCGTGGCACGCCGATCCCACCGTCGTCGGCGGCCTGCTCGTGCTGGGAGCCGCCTACGGGGCGGCCACGCTCTGGCGTCACCGGCTGGACCCGCAGGCCCGCGCCGAGCCGGCGCGGATCGCGTCGTTCGCGGGCGCGCTCGGGGTGCTGCTCGGCGCCCTCACCGGGCCGGTGCACGACCTGTCGGACTACTACCTCTTCAGCGCGCACATGATCCAGCACATGCTCCTGGTCTTCGCGATGCCCCCGCTGCTGCTCTACGGCACCCCCGGGTGGATGGTGCGGCCGGTCCTGCGGGACGCGCGCCTCCTCGCGCTCGGCCGGGTGCTGACGCGGCCGGGCGGGGCGTTCGCCACCTTCAACGTGGTCCTGGTAGCGTGGCACCTGCCTCCGTTGTACAACCTGGCCATGGAGCAGCATCCGGTCCACATCGTCGAGCACCTCATGATCATGGCCGCCTCGGTCGTGCTGTGGTGGCCGATGCTGTCCCCGCTCGACGAGCTGCCCCGCGCCCCCTACCCGGTGCAGATGCTGTACCTCTTCGTGGTGGGCCTGCCGATGGTGATGGTGGCCATCTTCATCTCGATGGCCGACAGCCTGCTCTATCCCTACTATGCGGCCTCGCCGCGGATCTGGGAGGCGCTGACGCCGCAGGCCGACCAGCACGTGGGCGGGCTGATCATGTGGATCCCGGGCGGAATGATCTTCCTGGCCGCGCTCTCCGTCGTCTTCTTCCGCTGGCAGGTCGCGGGCGGCGCCGACGGCGCGGCGCCCTCGACCCGGACGGTGACCCGTGTCGGCTAGGATCGCCCTCGCCGCGGTCGTGGCGGTCTTCGTGCTCATGACCCTCGGCAACGTGGTCAGCGCCACCGGCTCGGGCCTCGCGTGCCCAGACTGGCCGCTCTGCCACGGCTCGGTGATCCCTCCGCTCCGGGCCGACGTGCTCATCGAGTACGGGCATCGCCTGTCCGCGCTGGCCGCCACCGTGCTGATCCTGGCCACGAGCGTGACCACGCTGCGAAGCTCCGCGCCGGCCGGGCTGCGCCGGCTCGCCTGGCTGCTCCCGGCCCTGCTCGCGCTCCAGATCGTGCTCGGGGGCATCACGGTGCTGCTCAAGCTCCCTCACCTCATCAGCACCGCGCACCTGGTGAACGCGCTGCTGATCCTGGGTGGGCTCATCGTGCTGGCTCTCGGGCTGCGCCGACCGGCCCGACCGATCCCGGCCGGCTCCGACCGGACCCGCCGGCTCGCCCGCGCCGGGCTCGTCGTGCTGCTCGTGCAGCTGGCGGTGGGGGGCTACGTGCGGCACGCGGGAGCCGGGCTCGCGTGCCCCGACTTCCCGCTCTGCAGCGGGGATCTGCTGCCGGTCGGGTGGCTGGCCTCCGTGCACTGGATCCACCGCTGGCTGGGAGTGCTGCTCCTGGGCGTCTTCGTCCACCTGGCGCTCGCCGGGCGGACGATCGCGACCCGCCTGGTGGCCGCGCTCGCGGTGGTGCAGGTCTCCCTCGGCCTCGCGACCGTGCTCCTGCAGCTGGCCCCGCCGGTCCGGGCCGCGCACGCGGCGGTCGGCTACGCGCTCTGGGCCGCGCTCGTCTGGGCCAGCGTCGAGGCCGGGTGCTGGCGCCCGGCGAGCGCGCCGGCCGTGCACCCGGGCGCGGGCCGAAAGGCGGCCCATGTCGCCTAGGGCCGCGACGGCGTCCTCGCGCAGCCTCCCCGCGCTCGGCGTGGCCGCGCGCTTCAGCGCCTACGTGGAGCTGTCCAAGTTCGGCATCGTGCTCCTCGTGCTGGTCTCGGCCGGAGCCGGCTTCATGCTCCGCGCGCCGCTCGGCCCCGAGTTCCCGTGGGCCCAGGGCCTGCTCGTGCTGGCCGGGGTCATGCTCCTGTCCTGCGGCGCCTCCGCGCTGAACCAGGTCCAGGAGCGCTCGCGCGACGCGCTGATGGCCCGCACCGCGGGTCGTCCGCTGCCGTCGGGCCGCCTCACCCACGCCCACTGCCTGGCCTTCTCCCTCGCGGGCATCGCGACGGGCACGGTCGTGCTCTGGCTCGGGGTGGGCGCCACCGCGGGCGTGCTGGGCCTGATCGCGAGCGGCTTCTACAACGGGGTCTACACCCCGTGGCTCAAGACGCACTCGCCGTTCGCGGCGGTGCCCGGCGCGGTGCCCGGGGCGATCCCGCCGGTCATCGGGTGGGTGGCGGGCGGCGGCTCCTTCACGGAGGCGGGCGCGGTGATCCTCTTCGGCATCCTGTTCCTGTGGCAGATGCCGCACTTCTGGGCCCTGGCCCTCCGCTACCGCGGCGACTACGCGGCGGGCGGCTTCCCCATGGTGTCCGAGCGGGTGGGAGTGGAGGGCACCGCGCGGCTCATCCTGCTCTACGCCCTGGCCCTCACCGCCTGGTCGCTGGCCGCCCCCACGTTCGGGGTCGGCGGCGCGGCGGCCCTGGTGGCGGCGGGGGCGCTCGGCGGCCGCCTGATCTGGCTCGCCGAGAAGTTCGCGCGACAGCCCGACGATCCCCGGGGGTGGCTGTCGCTCTTTCTCTTCTCCAACTTCTACCTGCTCCTGCTGTTCCTGGTCATGGTCGGTGAGCGCCTGATCCGCCACGCGCTGTCCTGAAGGGAAAGGCCCCGGGTTGGCGCGGTGGGAGGGTCGTCTGCTACCATGAGACTCCGTCAGGAGGGGCGTGACCGATGAACATCTGCGTGGTGGGAACCGGATACGTTGGGCTCGTGACCGGCGCCGTCTTCGCCGATCTCGGCAACGACGTGATCTGCGTGGACAACGCGATCAAGAAAATCGAAGCCTTGCGGGCCGGCCAGATGCCGATCTACGAGCCGGGCCTCGAGGAGATGGTGGTCCGGAACAAGGACGACGGTCGACTCACCTTCTCGACCGACCTGGCCGCGGCGGTCCGTCAGGCGGACGTGATCTTCATCGCGGTCGGCACGCCGCCCAAGGAGACGGGCGAGACCGACCTCTCGCACGTGGAGGCGGTGGCGGCGGAGATCGGCCGCTCGATGGAGCGCTACAAGGTGGTGGTCAACAAGTCCACCGTCCCGGTCGGAACCGGCGAGTTCGTCCGCGAGGTCATCACCCGGCACCAGCCGCGGCCGCTCGACTTCGACGTGGTGTCCAATCCCGAGTTCCTGCGCGAGGGCTCGGCCATCGAGGACACGTTGCGGCCCGATCGCATCGTGATCGGGGCCCCCAATCAGCAGGTGGCCATGACCCTGGTCGAGCTCTACGCTCCGCTCGAGCGTCCGATGATCATCACCGACCTGCCGTCGGCCGAGGTGATCAAGTACGCCTCCAACGCGTTCCTCGCCGCCAAGATCTCGTTCATCAACGCGATCGCCAACATCTGCGAGGCCGCCGGTGCCGACGTGAGCCAGGTCATGAAGGGCATGGGCCTCGACTCCCGCATCGGCATGCAGTTCCTCCAGGCGGGCCTCGGCTACGGCGGGTCCTGCTTCCCCAAGGACGTGGACTCGCTCATCCACACCGCGGCGCGACTCGGCTACGACTTCAAGCTGCTTCGCTCGGTGGTGGAGATCAACAAGGAGCGCGCGGCCCACCTGGTCGAGATGATGCGCAAGGCGATCGGGCCCCTCGAGGACAAGACGATCGCGGTCCTGGGGCTCGCGTTCAAGCCCAACACCGACGACATGCGCGAGGCCAAGAGCCTCGAGGTGGTCCGGGTCCTCCACGCCGCGGGGGCCCAGATCCGCGCCTACGACCCGGTCGCGATGGACAACGCGCGGGCCCTCATGCCGGAGGACGTGGTCTTCTGCGAGTCGGCCTACGAGGCCGCCGCGGGGGCCGACGGGGTGGCCCTGCTCACCGAGTGGAACGAGTTCAAGTACCTGAACCTGGACCGTCTCCGGGGGCTGCTGCGCCGGCGGGTGATCTTCGACGCCCGCAACCTCTATGAGCCCGAGCGCATGCGGCGCCTCGGCTTCGAGTATCACTCCATCGGGCGCAAGCCGGTCCTGGCCGGCTGAGGAGCGGAGGCCCGATGCGAGTGCTGGTGACGGGCGGGGCCGGCTTCATCGGCTCTCACCTGTGCGACTTCCTGCTGGCCCGGGGCTGCGAGGTGGTCTGCATGGACAACCTCCTCACCGGCTCCACCGACAACATCGCCCACATCAGCGACCCGCGGTTCCTCTTCGTCAAGCACGACGTGACCAACTACATCGTGGTGGGCGGCCCGCTCGACTACGTCCTGCACTTCGCGAGCCCCGCCTCCCCGATCGACTACCTGGAGCTGCCGATCCAGACCCTGAAGGTGGGCGCCCTCGGCACCCACAAGGCCCTGGGGCTCGCCAAGGAGAAGCGGGCCAGGTTCCTGCTCGCCTCCACCTCCGAGGTCTACGGCGATCCGCTCGTGCACCCGCAGCGGGAGGACTACTGGGGCAACGTCAACCCGGTGGGCCCGCGCGGGGTCTACGACGAGGCCAAGCGCTTCGCGGAGGCCATGACCATGGCCTACCACCGCGTGCACGACCTCGACGCCCGCATCGTGCGCATCTTCAACACCTACGGTCCGCGCATGCGGCTGACCGACGGCCGCGCGATCCCCACCTTCGTGCGCCAGGCGCTGCGCAACGAGCCCCTCACCGTCTTCGGCGACGGCTCGCAGACCCGCTCGTTCACCTACGTGTCCGACCTCGTGGAGGGCATCTGGGCCCTCATGCAGGCGCCGGTCAACGAGCCGGTCAACATCGGGAACCCGCGGGAGATGACCCTGCTCGAGCTGGCGCGGCAGATCATCCGCATGAGCGACTCGCGCAGCGAGGTCGTGTTCCGGCCCCTGCCGACCGACGACCCGAAGGTGCGCCAGCCCGACATCACCAAGGCGCGGCGCCTGCTCGCGTGGGAGCCGAAGGTCGAGGTGGAGGACGGGCTCCGCCGCACCATCGACTGGTGCCGGAAGCTCGTGGCCCAGCCGTGAGGATCCTGGTCACCGGGGGGGCCGGATTCATCGGCTCCCACGTGGTGGACCGCTTCGTCGAGGCGGGGCACGAGGTCAGCGTGGTGGACAACCTCACCACCGGCGACGCGCGCTGGGTGAACCCGCGCGCCCGGCTGCACGTGGTGGACCTCCGGAGCGCGCGGCTCGCGGAGGTGTTCGAGCAGGCGCGGCCCGAGGTGGTCGCCCACCTCGCGGCCCAGGCCTCGGTGGGGCGCTCGGTCACCGACCCCGTCTTCGACGCGAGCGTGAACGTGGTGGGCGGCCTCGGCCTGCTCGACTGCTGCCGCCGCTTCGGGGTCCGCCGGATCATCTACTCCTCGAGCGGGGGCGCCGGCTACGGCGACACCGACGTGATCCCGACCCCGGAGACGCATCCGACCCTGCCCATCTCGCCCTACGGGATCACCAAGGTCGCGATGGAGTACTACGTCAACGCCTGGAGCGGCATCTTCGGGATCAGCGGCATCTCGCTGCGCTACGCGAACATCTACGGGCCTCGGCAGAACCCGCAGGGCGAGGCCGGCGTCATCGCGATCTTCTGTCACCGGCTGCTCACCGGCCAGGCCCCGATGATCAACGGTGACGGCGACCAGACCCGCGACTACACCTACGTGGAGGACGTGGCCCTCGCCAACCTCCGCGCCCTCGAGCGCCCCGAGGTCACCGGCCCGGTCAACATCTGCACCGGGGTCGAGACCACCGTCAACGAGCTCTACCGCGCGCTGGTGCAGGCCGCCGGCTCGAAGATCGCGGCCCAGCACGCGCCGGCCCGGCCCGGCGAGCAGCGCCGCAGCTGCCTCCACCCAGCCCACGCCGGGCGAGTCCTCGGCTGGAAGCCCAGCGTCTCGCTCGCGGAAGGCCTCGGCCGCACGTTCCGCTTCTTCCAGAAGGAGGTCGCATCATGATCGACGAGGAGCTGCGGGCGATCCTGGCCTGCCCGGCCTGTAAGGGCGAGCTGATCTTCGAGGAGACGCGCATCATCTGCCCGGCCTGCCGGAAGGCGTACCCGATCCGGGACGGCATTCCCGTGATGCTGATCGGCGAGGCGGAGCCCTGGGTCCCGACGAAATAACCGCGGTCATCCTGGCCGGCGGGCAAGGCACGCGCCTGCGCCCGCTGACGGTCGGCACCCCCAAGCCGATCGTCCCGCTCCTGAACATTCCGTTCCTCGCCTACCAGCTCGCGCTGCTCCGCCGCCACGGCATCACCGACGTGGTTCTCTCGTGCTCGTACCTGGTCGACGAGGTGCGCCGCACCATGGGGGACGGGGCCGAGCACGGGGTGCGGCTCTCCTACGCGGTCGAGACCGACCCGCTCGGGACCGCGGGCGGGGTGCGCAATGCGGTGGACCTGGTGCGGGGCCTGGTGGTGGTGCTGAACGGCGACATCCTGGCCGATCTCGATCTCTCCGCGATGCTCCGCTTCCACGCCGAACGCGGCTCGCGCGCGACCCTCTATCTGACGCGCGTCCCGGATCCGACCCAGTACGGGCTCGTCGAGCTCGATCCGGACGGCGCGATCCGGGCCTTCGTGGAGAAGCCCGACCCGGGCCAGGTGACCACCGACACCGTCAACGCCGGGGTCTACGTGCTGGACCGCTCGGTGGTCACCGCCATCCCGACCGGCCGGGTGGTCTCGATCGAGCGCGAGACGTTCCCGGGGCTCCTGCGCGACCGGGTCCCCTTCTTCGGTTGGGTGTCCGGAAGCTACTGGCTCGACATCGGCAGCCCGGCCAAGTACCGCCAGGGCCAGCTCGACCTGCTGGCGGGCAAGGTCGCGACCGCGGTGATTCCGCCGGGCGACGGTCGCGACCGCCGCTTCGTCGCCCCGGGCGTGCGCGTGGCGTCCGACGCGGCGGTCACCGCGCCCTGCGTGATCGGGGCCGGCTCGCGCGTCGAGCCGGGCGCCCGGGTGGGCCCGAACGCGGTCCTCGGCGCGAACTGCGTGATCGGGGCCGGGGCCCGGATCGACGGGGCCATCCTGTGGGACGACGTCACGGTCGGCCCCGGCTCGGTGCTGCGCGACTGCATCGTGGCCTCCGGGGGCCGCATCGGGGCCCGCGCGGAGCTCGGCCCGGCCGCGGTCCTCGGTGCCCGCGCCACCGTCGCCGACGGGACCCACCTCTAGGGCGCCCGCCGGCCACAGGGGGGCCGAAGGGCGTGGTATTCTTAGCCGGATGGCCATCGACCTGATTCGTAATTTCTCCATCGTCGCTCACATCGACCACGGCAAGTCCACCCTGGCGGACCGACTCCTGTCCCTCACCGGGACCATGGACGCCAAGAAGGCGGTGGACCAGGTCCTGGACTCGATGGACCTGGAGAAGGAGCGTGGAATCACGATCAAGGCCCACGCTGTCCGCCTGCTCTACAAGGCGAAGGACGGGCGGGAGTACACCCTCAATCTCATCGACACCCCCGGCCACGTGGACTTCTCGTACGAGGTCTCCCGGTCCCTGGCCGCCTGCGAGGGGGCCCTGCTGATCGTCGACGCGGCCCAGGGCGTCGAGGCCCAGACCCTGGCCAACTTCTACCTGGCGCTCGACGGCGGCCTCGAGATCATCCCGGTCATCAACAAGATCGACCTCCCCGCGTCCGACGTGGAGGGCACGCGGAACCAGATCACCGAGATCCTCACCCTCGACGGCGACGAGGCCCTCGCCATCTCGGCCAAGCACGGCACCGGGGTGCCGGAGGTTCTGGAGGCCATCGTGGCGAGGATCCCGCCCCCCAAGGGCGATCCGGAGGCCCCGCTCAAAGCCCTCGTGTTCGACTCGTTCTACGACTCGTACCAGGGCGTGGTGGTTTACATCCGGCTCATGGACGGGCGGGTGCGCGCCGGATCCAAGATCCTCCTGATGTCCAACGGCAAGAACTATGAGGTCCAGCAGGTGGGCGTGTTCTCGCCCGACATGCGCCCGGTGGAGGAGCTCTCGGCCGGCCAGGTCGGCTACCTGACCGCCTCCATCAAGCGGGTGGCCGACGCCAAGATGGGCGAGACCATCACCGACGTCCTGCATCCCACCGCGGCCCCCTGTCCGGGGTACCGCGACGCCAAGCCGATGGTGTTCGCCGGCCTGTACCCGATCGAGGACACCGACTACGAGGGCCTGCGCGACGCGCTGGAAAAGCTGCGCCTGAACGACTCCGCGTTCAATTTCGAGCCGGAGACTTCACTCGCGCTCGGATACGGCTTCCGCTGCGGGTTCCTGGGCATGCTGCACCTCGAGATCGTGCAGGAGCGGCTCGAGCGGGAGTTCAACCTCTCCCTGATCGTCACCGCCCCCAGCGTGCGCTTCAAGGTGGTGACCCTCGCCGGCGAGACCCTGGAAGTGGAGAACCCCTCCAAGCTGCCGCCCCCCGACCGCATCGAGCGGATCGAGGAGCCCTACGTGCGCGGCTCGATCTTCGTCCCCACCGAGTTCATGAGCGAGATCTACAAGCTCGCTCAGGACAAGCGGGGGGAGCACAAGTCGCTCGAGTACGTGGGCAAGCGGGTGCACATCCAGTTCGATTTCCCGCTGAGCGAGATCGTGGTGGACTTCTACGACCGCCTGAAGTCCATTTCCAAGGGCTACGCCTCCTTCGACTACGAGTTCCTCGAGTTCCGGCCCTCGGACATGGTCAAGCTCGACATCCTCCTGAACGGCGACCCGGTGGACGCGCTCTCGATCATCGTCCACCGCGAGAAGGCCTACGAAAAGGGCAAGGCCCTGACCGAGAAGCTGCGCGCGGTGATCCCGCGCCAGCTCTACGAGGTCGCGATCCAGGCCGCGATCGGCAGCCGGGTGATCGCGCGCGAGACGGTCAAGGCCATGGGCAAGAACGTCACCGCCAAGTGCTACGGCGGGGACATCACGCGCAAGCGCAAGCTGCTCGAGAAGCAGAAGGAAGGCAAGAAACGCATGAAACAGGTCGGCCGAGTCGAGGTCCCGCAGGAGGCGTTCCTGTCGGTCCTCAAGAGCTGAGAGCGGGGCAATGAACGAACTCCAGGTCCGTCCCGAGCGTGACACGGTGCCGGCGGCGCCCGCGGTCAAGGTCCGCCGGAAGTCTCTCTTTCGCGAGTACTCCGAAGCGATCATCATCGCGGTGCTGCTGGCCCTCTTCATCCGGCAGTTCGCGGTCCAGGCCTTCACGATCCCGTCCGGCTCCATGATGGACACCCTGCTGATCGGCGACTACATCCTGGTGAACAAGTTCCTGTTCGGGGCCGAGATCCCGCTCACCGATCTCCACCTGCCCGGCCTGCGCGATCCCCACCGCGGCGACATCATCGTGTTCAAGTACCCCAACGACGAGACGCGCGACTTCATCAAGCGCATCATCGCGGTGGGCGGCGACACCGTCCAGGTGCGCGACAACCGGGTGACCCTGAACGGCCACCAGATCGATGAGCCCTACGTGCGGCCGGGCTCGTTCTCCGGCCCTCCGTCGACCGCGTGCGGGTACGCCTACGCCTGCGAGCCCCTCAAGGTGCCGGACGGGTCCTACTTCGTGATGGGCGACAACCGCGACAACTCGCAGGACAGCCGCTACTGGGGCTTCGTCCGGCGGGACAAGATCCGGGGGAAGGCCTTCCTGATCTACTGGTCGTGGAACGGGGACGGTCACTGGCTGCGCTGGCGCCGGCTGGGTCAGTACCTGCCGTAGCGTCGCTCCGGCCTCGGGCCGCCCGGCTCGGCGCCTACGTGCACCTGCCGTTCTGCGTCGAACGCTGCGGCTACTGCTCGTTCAACACCGCGCCGTACACCCCCGGGGCTCAGGACCGCTTCCTCTCTGCGCTCCTGGCCGAGTGGGATCTCCTCCACGCGGCCCCCTGGGCCGGTGAGGTGCGCCTCGACACCCTGTTCCTGGGCGGCGGCACGCCCTCGCTCCTCGCGGTCGACCAGATGGCGGCCCTGCTGGGCCATGTCGGGGCGCGCTTCGCGGTCGAGCCGGGTGCCGAGGTGACCGTCGAGTGCAATCCGGACGACGTGACGGGGGAGCGCCTCGCCGGCTACCGGCGGGCCGGGGTCACCCGGGTGAGCCTCGGCGTGCAGAGCCTGGACGACGCGATCCTCCCTCGCCTCGATCGGCGCCACTCCGCCCGGCAGGCCCGCGCCGCCTTCGCCGCCGCGCGGGAGGCGGGGGTGGACAACATCAGCGTGGACCTGATCTACGGCCTGCCCGGCCTCGATCTCGAGACCTGGACCGCCACCGTGCGGGAGGTCATCGGCTGGGGCCCGGATCACGTCTCCGCGTACGGGCTCACCCTGGACGAGGGCAGCCTCTGGCACGCCCGAGGCGTGGGGGGGCTGCCGCCCGAGGAGGCGGTCACCGCGCAGTACTGGGCGCTCGCGCGGGCGGCCGCGGAGGCGGGCTTCGAGCACTACGAGATCTCCAACTACGCGCGGCCCGGCTTTCGCTCGCGCCACAACCAGCGCTACTGGCGGTGGGAGGAGTACCTGGGGCTCGGGCCGGGCGCGTGCGGCTTCCTCGGCCACGTGCGGTACGGCAACGTCAAGCCGGTGGAGCGCTACTGCACCGCCGTCGAAGGCGGCCGCCTCCCGCTCGCGACCCACGAGGTGCTGACCGCGCGCCAGGGCCTGGCCGAGCGGCTCATCCTCGGGCTCCGCACGAGCGACGGGATCCCCGCCGAGCGCCTCGCGGAGCGCTGCGAGCTCGAGCGCGGCCGGCTGCCCGCGGTGCTCGACGCCTGGCGCGAGCGCGCCCTGCTCGCCGAGCGCGACGGCCGCGTCCGGCTCACCGAGGCGGGCTTCCTCCTCTCCGACGCCCTGTTCACCGAGCTGCTCTAGCGGTAAGATCGGCGCACTCATGACCACCGCGGCCTTCGATCAGCGCAACCGCCAGGTCCTGCTCGCGGTCATCGCCGAGTACGTCGAGACCGGGGAGCCGGTGGGCTCGCGGGCGGTCGCCCGGCGCCACATCCAGGGCCTGTCGCCGGCCACGATCCGCAACGCGATGGCCGATCTCGAGGAGCTCGGCTACCTGGTGCAGCCCCACACCTCGGCCGGACGGGTGCCCACCGACGCGGCCTACCGCTTCTACGTCGACCACCTCCAGCGCGTGCCGTGGGTCGCGGGCAAGGCGCCCTCGACGGCCGCGCCCGCGGTGCCCCACGCCGACGCGGCGGAGCGGCTGATGGCGGAGACGCCGTCGCGGCTCTCCTCGGATACCCACATGATGGGCGTGCTGCTCGCGCCCCCCCTGAAGCACACCGCGCTCGACCGCATCGAGCTGGTGGCGCTCGACGAGGAGCGCGCCCTCGCGGTGCTCGTCACCGAGACCGGCTGGGTGACCGCCCGGCCGCTGACCGTGTCGCCCCGTGGGGGCGGCGAGGAGCTGCGCGAGACCGGCCGGGCCCTGACCCGGCGGTTCCGCGGCAAGACGTTCCAGGAGATCCTCGACGAGCTGGCCGCGCCCGCCGACCCGCTCGATCCGCTGTGGACCCGGAGCCGCGGGCTGCTCGAGGAGGTCGTGGCCCTGCTGCGCGACCGGACCCTCTACGTGAGCGGCGCCACCAACATGCTCGACCACCCCGACCTCTCGGACACCGCCACGCTGCGGTCGATGCTGCGGGCCTTCGAGGACAAGGTCCGGCTCGTCGATCTGCTCTCCCGCATGGCCGAGGAGCGCGGGCTGCACGTGGTGATCGGCAGCGAGAACCCGGTCGAGGACATGCGCGGCTGCAGCCTGATCACCTCCACCTACACCTACCGCGACCAGGTCCTAGGGGTGCTGGGGGTCGTGGGACCCCGGCGCATGCCGTACTCCGAGGTCATGGCGGTCGTCGACGAGACGGCGCGGATCGTCTCGAGCTCGCTCTCCCGGGTGCGGCAGCAGCTCTACCTGCCGTAGCCCTCCCCCGTCGTCCGGCCCCGGAGGCCTGCCCGGGCCTCGGCGGGCCGTCTGCTATAATTACCTTCTGCCATGGCCGATTCCTTTTTCGACGGACCGATCGCGGACGACAGGGGCGAGGAGATCCAGCGTCTCCGGGAGGCCCTCGAGGCCAAGACCCGCGAGCTCGAAGCCCAGCAGGACCGCTACCTTCGAACCGTGGCCGAGTTCGACAACGTGCGCAAGCGCGCGGCCCGGGAGCGGGAGGAGTACACCCGCTACGCCAACGAGTCGGTGCTGCGCGACCTGCTGCCGGTGCTCGACAATCTCGACCGGGCACTGCTGGCGGCCCGCACGGAGCCGGCCGCCGCGGTCACGACCGGGGTCGAGCTGATCCAGCGGGAGCTGCTGCGCGTGCTCGAGAAGTTCGGCCTGACCCCCTTCAGCTCGGTGGGCCAGCCGTTCGATCCCGAGCGGCACGAGGCGGTGGCGCGCGTGCAGCGCCCGGACCTGCCGGAGATGACCGTCGCGGCCGAGACCGGGCGCGGCTACCTGCTGAACGGCCGCGTCCTGCGCCCCGCCATGGTCACGGTGGCGATGGCACCGGACGAGCGGGACCAGGCGGCCGACTCGTAGCGTGGCGGCCAAGGACTACTACGGCGTCCTCGGGGTCCCTCGCGACGCCGACGACGCGGCGCTGAAGAAGGCCTACCGCAACCTCGCCCGCGCCTATCACCCGGACCGCAACCCGGGCGACAAGAAGTCCGAGGACCGCTTCAAGGAGATCAGCGAGGCCTACGGCGTCCTCTCCGATCCGGAGAAGCGGGCCCAGTACGACCGGTTCGGGACGGTCGGAGGCGGGATGGGCGAACCCGGGTTTGGGACCATCTTCGAGGACCTGTTCGAGGGCTTCTTCGGCAGCGGCGACCGCGGGCGCTCGCGCACCCGGGCGCGACGGGGCGACGACCTCCGCTACGATCTCGAGATCTCGCTCGAGGAGGCCGCGCAGGGGATCGAGACCAAGCTGCAGGTCCCCCGCCTCGAGGCCTGCGAGACCTGCCGAGGCTCGGGCGTCGAGCCGGGCAGCCACCCCGAGACCTGCGCCACCTGCCGCGGCCAGGGCCAGGTGCGCTTCTCCCAGGGCTTCCTCACGGTGGCCCGCCCGTGCCCCCAGTGCCACGGAGAGGGGCGGATCATCCGGAACCCGTGCGCGGCCTGCCGGGGCCAGGGCCGCATCTCGCGCGAGCGGCTTCTCAAGGTCACCATCCCGGCGGGCGTGGAGCACGGCAACCAGCTCCGCCTGAGCGGAGAAGGCGAGAGCGGGCTCCTGGGGGGCTCTCC
>Ga0310810_10000316_pt1 | contig 51021 bp, 54 predicted proteins | sample NCmetagenome_FD_207641 | JGI IMG/M metagenome (GOLD analysis project Ga0310810, IMG submission 207641) | Soil microbial communities from experimental microcosm in Duke University, North Carolina, United States - NC | ecosystem: Engineered > Artificial ecosystem > Soil microcosm > Unclassified ...
AGATCCTCTACGGCCAGCTCGTCCCCGGCGGCGAGAGCGTGGTGGCCGTCATGACCGCGCTGCACGCCGTCCTCGCGCCGCACGGGCTCCCCATGGCGCTCTACACCGATCGCGCGCGCTGGGCTGCGTACACCCCGACCTCGGGCACCAACCCGGATCGCTCGAAACTCCCCCAGGTCGGGCGCGCCCTGCACCGGCTCGGCATCGAGCACATCCTGGGCTACTCGCCGCAAGCCCGGGGGCGCAGCGAGCGCGTCAACCGCACGCTGCAAGATCGCCTCGTCAACGAGCTCCGGGTGGCCGGGATTCGCACCCTGCCCCCGGCGAACCGGTATCTGCGGGAGCGCTTTCTGCCAGGCTTCAACACCGAATTCGGCCGCGCCCCCGCCGATCCTGCCACGGCCTTTGTCCCCCTCGGCCGCTGCGACCTCGAGCAGATCCTCTGTCACGAGGAGGAGCGGGTCGTGGCCCGCGACAATACCGTCCGCCTCGATGGCGTCGTGCTCCAGCTCGCCAAACAACGCGGCCGCCGGAGCTGTGCGGGCCTCCGCGTACTCCTCCGCCGGCAACTGGACGGTCGTCACTCCGTCTGGTGGGGCCCCCGCTGCCTTGGCCACTTCTCGCCCAGTGGCCAGCCCGCCGCCGCGGCCCCCCCAGCCACCGTCTCGTCCCGGCGGGTGGCCAACTGATGTGTCAATCAGGAGCGGCCAGGTCACGTGTCAAACCGGTGCGGCCATGTCACTTGTCTTCAACAGAGACCTGGCTCTCCGGAGATTAGGCGCACCGCTGAACGGCCCTTCGTGTCGGAGGAATTATGGATTAACTAGCTTCCCTGGGCCACCACTGTTCTGGGCCACCATACGCTGTTGCAGCGGGTAGAACGTAGAGCAGGTCAGCGGTCTGACACGCCCCTGGTAGCTCGGCCGCGTCCGGCGCTGGATATCCGGTCGGATTGCCTTTGGACACGATGGATATTGTGTTTCTACCAATTCAGCCTGGCGTCAGGTGGCGCGACGCCGTAGGATGCGGCGATGATCGTCGACGAACCCTCTCGCGGAGGTATCCCGGCGCCGTGGTTCTCCGCGCTTCCCGGGATCGACCGAGTGCAGGCCTTCAGTCAGGGCTTGATCCTCTTGCCTCCGCTGGCTCGCCTCCAAGGAATGCGCGCGGCACACGTCGGGCCAGGGTCGGGCACATGGACGGTACCCGCGAGCGCGTGGACTCGCGGTCTCGTGGGTATCCCCGACATCTGCGCGTTTGTCGAGACGACTCTGACGGGCGTGACCATGACCGCCGCCTCAGCCGGACACGAGGTCGTCCCCCGCACGCTGGTGATCAACTACTTCCGCCCGCATCGCTCCCATACCGGCAACCTCCTGGCGCGCGGGCGGGTTGTGAACACAAGTAGTTTCTTCGCCTTCGCCGAAGCAGAGATCGAAGATCCGGAAGGCCGCCAGATCGCTCACGCTGCGGGCCAGTTCGCCATCCGCGGGGTTGACCCGCTGCCGCCACCCCCACCGTCCCGGCTGCTCCCGGCAGAGGAGCCGGTCTACCCATCACCCGATCCCTACCTTCGCCGCGTGCCGAGCCAGGAGGTCCCTCGCGAAGAGTGGGAGCGGCACGGCGGCCTTGTCGTGATGCGCAAGTACCTCGATGGGACCTTCGCGATGCCGTTTTCCGAACTCTACGGGATGCGGTTTGTCGAAGTGGCCGAGGGACGGGCGGTGACGACCTTCCCGGCTTCCGAATGGTTCGCTCGATTCTCGCGCGAGGTTGCGCCAGGAGTGATAGCAGCGGTCGCCAACGCAACGCGGTGGAGCGCCGCGCTGACGCTGCTCCAGCCCGGCGATTCGCTCGCCGGGCTCGACCAGATCGTTCGGTTCCACCGCGAAGTTCCCGTGGATGGCCGCGCACTCCGTGCCGAAGCGCGCGTGGTGGTTGGGAGCCGCGATCTGTGCGTCGTCGAGGTGAGCATCTTCGACGCCGACGGAGTACGGGTCGCGTCCGACAGCGGGACCGGTTCGTTCATCGAAGGCGGCCGACGCCGCGGGCGTCCGCAGGTCGCGACCAAGCGGGTGCTCGCGACGCTGCTCTTCGTGGATATGGTCGGATCGACGGACCACGCCACTCGGCTCGGAGATGCAGGATGGCGCAGGCTCCTTGATGAGTACCGGGTGACCGTCCGACGAGAAATCAGCCGGTGCGATGGGACCGAGATCGACACGGCGGGCGACGGGTTCTTCGTGCGCTTCGAGACTCCGGGCAACGCCATCGAGTGCGCGCGCGCCATCCGCACCGGCGTGAACCGACTCGGCATCGATATCCGTGGAGGTCTTCATACCGGCGAGTGTGAGATCCAGGGGCGGGGGCTCAGTGGGATCGCCGTCCACATCGGGGCGCGGGTCCAAGGTGCGGCGGCCCCCGGTGAAATCCTCGTGTCGAGCACCGTCAGGGATGTCGCGACCGGCTCGGGGTTGCGCTTCGAGGATCGAGGTGAGCACACGCTGAAGGGGGTTCCCGACACGTGGCGCTTGTACGCACTCGCGGAGTAGCGTGGATTGGTGCGGGCGTGTTTGTGCCGAGAGAGTCCCACTAGGCTGGTGGACCGCGCCAATCGGCCGTCCAACCCGCTCCACCGGACCGTGGATCGCCGGGCAGCTGAGCGCTGCGTTCGACCACGGTGGAGAGGGCCACGGCCTACCCTAGGTCAGCAGGATACTCAAACAACTGTAGGCCCGAGGAGGCGCGCATGTTCAAGAGAATCGATCATGTGGAAATCGTCACGGCACAGCTGGGTCGAACGGTTGAGTTCTATACGCAGGTGCTGGGTTTCAAGATCATATCGCGGGATCGTATCGACCGCTCGCCTCTAGGTGTAGCCATGGACCTCGTGTACTTGGAGCTGGGCGGCACGACGGTCGAGCTCATTTCTTACGAGGGCGGTCCGGTCGGACCGGCTCCGCAGGGCGAGCATCTTGGCTACCGCATGATGGCGCTCGAAGTGGACGACATGCAGAACACAGTCGAATATCTGACGACGAAGAGGATCGCGATCGTCTGGGGCCCGAAAGTTCGCGAGAAGTACGCGAGAGCGGAAATCCGCGACCCTAACGGCTACAACATCGAGCTGCGGCAGTGGTTTCCGTAAACGTCACAGGGTGCCCAGCCCGGAAATGTTCTCATAACTCAAAGGTGCTGGTTCAAGTCCAGCCCTCGCAACCATGAACGGCAAGGGGTTAGCGGACGCGGCAGCCGCTAACCCCTTTCGTTTACGCAGACTTCACCCAGGAACTCGCTTCGCGGGCTGGCGCGCTCGCCAGCCATCCACGATTGGTCACCGCCGACGGTGGTAGTCCTCGACCTGGAGCCCGAGCGCTTCGAGATCCGCGTCGCTCAGCAGCGCCGTGAACTCGTTCTCGGCGCCTTCGTAGTACCTGAAGAGATTCTGGGCACCAAACTGGATGTGTCCCACCAACACGCCAGATGAGCACACTTCAAGGGCCCAACCGGTTCCGAGCGTCGAGCGCCCATAGTGGGCCTCCCGACGAAAGGCTAACAGCCGGGCGCTTCCTGGCAAGAAAACTGTCCTTACTGCGTGCGCCGTTCTCTCGTCCCGGGCGGGTTCACCTTGAGCCACTTGAGCGTGCGCCCGCCGGCGTAGGGTGACGCCAGGTCCTTCGTGACGAGCCTCTCGTAGCTGTGCTCTAGAACTTGCCACGTCTTGAGTCCGCTCCTAGATAGGCGCCTCACAGGAAAGATGGGCCCGAGGCTGCGGGTCAGCTTCTCGTCTGCGCACCGCCGTGGGCTTCGCGGCCGTAGAGCGCCTCAAACAAGTATCCGATAAGAAACAACGCGACACCGAGCACAGCACTAGATAGATCAAGGTAATGACCAATGCCTGCTTGTCGCTGCCCATCCGGCGCGAGCCACTCTGGCTCGCGGTCGACCTGCGCCCGGAACGTCGCCACGCTCGCGCGCAGCGTATCGAGACTGGTGAGGACCTTGAGGTCCGCCCGGATGAACGATGGCAGAGCCACGACCGCAGGGGAGTCGAGCAATTGCGCATCGAAGTCGGGCCGGGTGGTGGCCGGAGCCAGGGTGGCATGGTACGTATCCAGGCCGAGGACGACCTGCCGCAGCCGCTGCACCGCGTGAGCATGGAGCAGTAGTGGTACATCTCCTTTGTGGTGGCTCCGTCGAAGGCGGGGTTGTACACGGGCCTGGCGGCCGGATCCCAGCCCTCGTGGGCGGGGCGCAGCCCCAAGTGGCTTCTGGACGTACCGAGCACAATCCCGCGCGGCTGGAGGTGCCGCACCTCATAGGCCTTGACCAGCCGGACCCGATGGTGGACGGCCGGTCGATAGGCGTTGACGCCCTCGACGTCGATGAGGCGATACATGGTCGATGAGGCGATACATGCCGAAGGGATCCACGACAATGTTCACGGCGGCGATCGCGGCCAGCAGCAGGGCCGCGGTCGAGGCCGCGATCCCGCAGTATCGGATGGCCGCAGATCGCGGGCGTGACGAGAGGCCGCATAGCGTATGCCATGCGGGTGGATACGACGCAAGCGCGCGAGTTCTAATCACAGTGCTCGCGTTTCCCTGACGGATGCGGTTGGGGCGGAAGGAACTACCGTGTAAGTCTGCTTAATGAAGCGCGGTCCGAAGCCTCCGTGTCCCGCACGACCTCCGCCGCACCGCCGTGCGCAACCTCGAGCGCGCGGGCGTTCCGCGCTCGACCGCCAAAGCCATCGTGGGTCACACGACGGAGTCCATCTACCGCCGCGATGCCAACGTGAATGAAGCCATGCTAATCCGCCACCGTCCCGACCGCAACGGAGGCGGACATGGCCAAGTATCTCTTCGAGGTCTCACCTTAGGTCACGTTGACGGGGCCCGCGGGAGGGGCGACCGCCTCCGGAGGGCGTTCACGTTGCCCATCCTCTGAAGGACACGCGATAAGGACGGGACGCTGACAGGTTCAGATGCAACGTCCCAAGGCGCCCGGCCCCGGTGTCACGGTGGACGACGCCGAGAGGCGTGGTCGTGGGCGTGACGGACGACATCCGCCTGGGCGCCGGCCGCCCTGTCCGCCGGCGCCCGTCACCATGGAGCACCGCCTAGGTATTCGGGGGTGCAGCCGAGATGTCAGCGAGCACCGAGCCGACATCGCGTTTCACCGCGATATCCCCAATCGTCAGCATGCCGATCACCCGGCCGCCCGCCTCGACCGGAAGCCGCCGAATGGCCTTCTCGCGCATCACCCGCACGGCATGGCTGACCCCATCGTCGGGCGACACCGTCGTCAGGACGCGACTGCAGATATCGCCGACGCGAGTCTGGTTCGGGTCGAGGCCTTCGCCCAGGACGCGGACGACGATGTCGCGATCGGTCAAGATGCCATGCAAGCGGTCATCGCTCTTCACGACGAGGACGTCGCCGATGTCCGCCCCGCGCATGAGCTGGGCCGCCGCCGCCACCGTCTGGTCGGCATCCAGGGTCTTCGGTCGGGAGCTCATAACGTCGCGGATGTTGTCATGCACTGGAAGTCCTTCGTTGTCCCTTGGGCTTACCGGATGAACGTCGCCTTGGCCCGGCGCGAGCAGAACAGGTATACGCTCCAACTGCCTCTCATCGTCATGATGAGCGGCGCGTTTACGGAAGTGCGGTTCACGGCGCGCAGGATGGACTACGCCTTCCCCGGAGGGCGGCGAGACCTCGAGGAGTACCTCGGCACAGCGCACACAATAGGCAACCGCTTCGATAACAACCGCACAGCCCCAGCAGCACTGACGCCCGCAGCCGACGCATCCGAGATCGTCGAAGAGACGCAGGAAAGGACTTCCGCAGCGACAAGTCCCTATCATGCTTGTCCACCTCCGGACCGCTCGCCGTCCTTCTCCGGCACGTCTTCGTCCTGATCGTCTTCACTCGGGTCATCCGCCGTGATGGGTTCCTGCGGGACGTTCTCCATGAGACGCTTCGGGTCCTGTTCGTCGCCTTGTATGCTCATGCGTGGCCTCCTATACGGGAGCCTTAGTCGTCGAACACCTGCTCAGGGTTCACTGTGATCGCCCCGTACCACATGCTCGCCGGTGCACTGTCGCTTGCCACACGGACGTGCAAGAACTGACCGTCCTCTACCTCCTTTGTGGCGTATCCGAGGATCGCTGTGACGATGCCGATCACGATCACGATCAGCCGTGTTTTCATGACCAAGCCTCCCTCGTCCGCGACGACTCAGCAGATGTCGACGCTGTTGGTGAGCGGAGGGTCGCATAGTGCATGCCAGGCAAACAGGCGGTGCAGGAGTGCAGAGATTACGGCGGCTTGCTGTGCGATTCCTCTACGGAAGGATTTTAGATTGGAAGGTACTACCGTGTAAATCTGCGGAGTCGGCGCACCGTTCAACTCCAAGTTCCGAAGCCCGCGGACCGCCAAGGGCTCAAGCAGTTCACGACGCCCCAACACCGGCAGCTCCAATTTGCCGCTCTCGTGGACGATCTCGTGTCGGACTATAGGGTGCGTAGGGTCAAGTCCCTCGCCTCCGTCCTGTCCCACCTCAAGCCCCTGAGAAACCACTTCGGGGACTGGCGCGCCCTCGAGATCACCTTCCGGGCAGTCGAGGGCTACATCACCAAGCGCCGGGCGGACGAGAAGTCGAACGCGACCATCAATCGGGAGCTGGAACTGGTTCGCCGGGCCCTGCGCCTCGCCAATGACCGTCAGCTGCTGCCGTCCGTCCCGAAGGTGCGGGTGCTGCCCGAGCACAACACCCGACAGGGCTTCTTCGAGCGGCCCGACCTGGAAGCCGTGGTCGCTGCCCTGCCCGCCTACCTGCAAGACTTGACCCGATTCGCCTACCTCACGGGCTGGAGGAAGGGCGAGATCATCTCCCTGCGGGTGGTCGGACGTGGACCGGGACGCCGGCGCAATCCGGCTACGCCCTGAGGCGGCCAAGACCGGCCGGGGCCGAACCGTCATGCTGGGTCGGCAGGCGAGTAACCTCAAGCTGCCTTTAGAGTTCCGCGGACTTGTACGTGCCAAAGGCGATCGTAACCCGTTGGAGAAGGAAACCCTGGTGGTCAGGCTGCGAGCGCGACTCCCGTGATGCTAAACGATAGCGACGCGTTCCAGTCCTGGTAATGACCCCCCGGGTCACCACCCTAAGTCTCAAGCTGAGGCCGCTGACCGCACTGACGGCCAGTTCCCGGTCTGATCCGCCTGAAGCAGCCTCGACCCGAAAGTGCTACGGTGGAGGCGTTGGCTGTGGTCCACATCGAGAATCGACCGGGAAACGGAGAAAGCCAGTCGTGAGACCCGCCCACCTGGGCGTACTCGCCGTCGTTCTTCACCGAGGGCACGCGACTGATTCAAGGGGATCAGCGGTTCTGGCTCGTCGAGCACCAACCCGGATAAGCGTCCCGCGTTGTGTGCTAGAATTCTCCCCCCCGCCAAAAGGAGGATTTATCCCGATGACCGTCAAACGAGTAATCGCCCTGCTCTCCATGGTCCTGGCGGCACTGCTGCCGCTCGCGCCCGCGCAGGCCCAAGCGCCCAAGGAAGTGGTGATCGGCGTCATGTATCCGCTGTCGGGTCCCGTGGCCCAGGTGGGCATCGACTCCGTGAATGCCGCCAAGCTCGCCGTCGACATCATCAACAGTGGCGGCTCCGCCCTGAACCTGCCCCTGGGGAAGACCGCCGGCCTGCCCGGGCTGGGCGGGGCCAAGATCCGTCTCGTCATCGTGGACCATCAGGGCAAGCCCGACGTGGGCCAGGCCGAAGCCGAGCGCCTCATTACCCAGGAAAAGGTCCATGTGCTCTTCGGCGCCTATTTCTCCAGCGTCACCGCCACGGCGAGCCAGGTAGCCGAGCGCTACGGCGTCCCGTTCTTCAACGGCGAGTCGTCTTCGCCGGGCCTCACCGAGCGCGGCTTCAAGTGGTTCTTCCGCACGTCACCGCACGACGGCCATTTCACGCTGGCCATGTTCGACTTCATGAAGGATCTGGAGAAGCGGCGCGGAGTGAAGATCAAGACGCTCGGGATCATGCACGAGGACACGCTCTTCGGCGTGGACTCGGCCAAGGTCCAGGAGGAGATGGCCAAGAAGTACGGCTACGATGTCGTCGTCAAGATGGCCTACCGGGCCAAGACCACCAACCTCGACGCCGAGGTGGGCAAGCTCAAGGCGGCCAACCCTGACGTGTTCCTGCCGACCTCCTACACCTCGGACGCCATCCTCTTCGTCAAGACGGCCAAGAATCTGGACTATAATCCCAAGCTTCTCCTCGCCCAGAACGCCGGCTGGACCGATCCATCGTTCCTCACCGAGATGGGCAAGGACGCCGAGGGGCACATTACGCGCGCGCCCTTCGCCCTCGACATGGCGGCGAAGAAGCCGATGATCACTCAGGTCAACGAGCTCTTCAAGAAGATGAAGGACAACCCGGGCGGCCGTGATATCTCCGACGTGCCCGCGCGAGTCTTCACCGGCATGATGACGCTGGCCGACGCCATCAATCGCGCCAAGAACGTGAATCCCGAGGAGATCCGCAAAGCGCTCGTCGCCACCAACATCCCGCCCGAGCAACTCATCATGCCCTGGAGCGGCGTGAAGTTCGACGAGAAGGGCCAGAACACCGGCGTGCGCGCCATCCTCCAGCAGGCCCAGAAGGGCAAGTACGCCACCATCTACCCCTTCGATCTGGCCGCCGCCGACGTCGTCTATCCGCTCGCGCCCTGGAAGGACCGCAAGTAGCGTCGCCTCAACCGTCCCTTCGCCCGCTCCCTCGAATGCGGGGGAGACGGCGGAGGCGCGCGGCGCCCGGCCCGCATCCGCACAATGATGCTAGATTAGCGCCCCATGACGGCCGAGGTCCTCCTGCAGGGCATCGTCAGCGGACTCCTGATGGGCCTGGTCTACGCGCTCATCGCGGCCGGCCTCTCCCTCATCTTCGGCCTCATGGAGATCGTCAATTTCGCCCATGGCGAGTTCCTGATGCTGGCGATGTTCTCGACTTACTGGGCCTGGGCGCTCTGGCGGCTCGACCCGATCGTCTCGCTGCCGCTGACGGCCGCCGCGCTTTTCCTGCTGGGCGTGGCGACCTACTTCGGCCTGATCCGCTGGATCATCGGCGCGCCCATGTTGGCCCAGATCTTCGCGACCTTCGGGCTGGCCATCTTCCTGCGGTCTGCCGCTCAGGCGCTCTGGGGCGTCGACTTCCAGCTCGTGAAGGACCCATTGATTCAGGGACGCATCTCGCTGGGCGGCTTGTTCATCGGCTTGCCGCAGCTCGCGGCGAGCGTCGGCGCGCTCCTGGCCTTCGTCTTCTTGCACTGGTTCATCAGCCGGACGGAGATGGGGCTCGCGCTTCAGGCGACCGCGCAGGATCGCCAGGCCGCCTCGCTCATGGGCATCAATACGCAGCGGATGTTCGCGCTCGGCTGGGGCATCGGCGCAGCCTGCGTTGGTGTCGCCGGCGCGCTGCTGACGATCTTCTTCTATGTCTTCCCCGACGTGGGCTCCTCCTTCGCGCTCCTCGCGTACGTGACGGTGGCGCTCGGCGGCTTCGGCAATGTGCCGGGCACGCTGGTGGCGGGCGTGGTGGTGGGTCTCATCGAAACGCTGAGCGGACTTCTGATCGCGCCGGCGCTGAAATACGTCGCCGTCTTCCTGATCTACTTGCTCGTCGTCCTCTGGCGACCGCAGGGGCTCTTCGGGCGCTTCTAATGCCGAGAGGAACGAAGCTCGCCGCTGGCCTCGTGGCGCTCGTGCTGCTGCTGGCCTTCCCGGTGATCTTCACCCTCCCCTACCCGCGGGACGTGATGATCCGCATCTTCCTCTACGCCATGCTCGCCACGGCATGGAACGTGCTGGCGGGATACTGTGGCCAGATCTCGCTCGGGCACGCGGTCTTCTTCGGCACGGGCGCCTATACCTCAACGATCCTGGTCAAGACGGTCGGCCTCACGCCGTGGGGCGGGATGCTGGCGGGCGCCGTGCTGGCCGTGGGGCTCTCCCAGGTGATCGGCTTTCCGGTCTTCAGGCTGCGCGGCCATTACTTCGCCATCGCCACCATCGCGGTGGGCGAGATTGTCCAAACCCTCATGATCAACTGGGACTGGGCGGGCGGGGCGCGCGGCCTGTTCATTCCCATCGACCGGACGGGGTCACTGCTCGCCTTCCAGTTCAGGGACAAGCAGATCTACTACTACATCGCCCTCGGGCTCCTGCTCCTGGCGCTCTGGGTCACGCGGCGCATCGAGGGGTCGCGCACCGGCTATTACTTCCGCGCCATCCGCGAGGACCAGGATGCCGCGGCGAGCCTGGGCATCCCAGTGGCGCGCTACAAGCAGCGCGCGATGGGACTGTCCGCAGGACTGACGGCGCTGGGCGGGACCTTCTACGCCCAGTACATTCTCTTCATCGATCCGGAGTCGGTGATGCCACTGTCGCTCTCGATCCTGATCTGCCTGGTGGCCGTGCTAGGCGGCGTGGGCACGCTCTGGGGGCCGCTGGTCGGCGCCGCGATCCTGGTGCCGCTGGGCGAGGCGACGCGCATTTATCTGGGTGGCACGGGCAAGGCCATCGACCTGCTAATCTATGGTTTCCTGATCATGGTGATCTCGGTGATTCAGCCCGGCGGGATTATGGCGCTGGCTCAGCGGGGACGGAGGAGGACCGGATGACCGAGCCGAAGGCCCCTCGCCCTGCCCTCTCCCACAAAGGGGGAGATGGAATCTTGCTCGACGTGCGCGGGGTGACCAAGCGCTTCGGCGGCTTGACGGCCAACAAGGACATCTCCTTTCACGTGGCGCCTGGCGAGCTGGTAGGTATCATCGGCCCCAATGGCGCGGGCAAGTCCACGCTCTTCGACGTGCTCACGGGCTTTCAGCCCCCCGACGGCGGCAGCGTGCTGCTGAACGGCCAGCCGATCACCCGGCTCCGTCCCGACGAGATCAGCCGGCTCGGGGTGGGGCGCACGTTCCAGAAACTCAAGCCCTTCAACCAGATGACCGTGGTCGAGAATGTGATGGTCGGCGCCTTCCAGAAGACAACGCATCCGGCCGAGGCGCGGACGCACGCCCTCGAAGCACTCGAGCAGGTGGGCCTGGCCGACAAAGCCGACGCCCACGCGCGCGTACTCTCCACCGGCCAGCGCAAGCGGCTCGAGATGGCCCGCGCGCTCGCCTCGCGGCCGCGGCTGCTGCTGCTCGACGAGGTCACGGGCGGCGTGGATCAGCGGAGCATTCCTGGGCTGGTCGAGCTGGTGCGCAGCCTCAATGCCACCGGCGTCGCCCTGGTCGTCATCGAGCACAATATGCGGGTCATCATGGGCATCTCGCAGCGCGTGGTGGCGCTCCACCTTGGCGAAGTCATCTGCGACGGGCCGCCTCAGGCGGTGATGAACGACCACCGCGTGATCGAGGCCTATCTGGGCCGGGCGTATGCCAGCTGATATCCGCCCTTCATCCCAGCCCTCTCCCGAGAGCGGCGAAGGGGTCGCGGCGGCGCTCATCGAGGCCCGGGGCCTCAACGTGCTGTACGGCGAATACCAGATCCTCTGGGACGCCCAATTCCGCGCCAGTGCCGGAGAGGTCGTCGCGATACTCGGGCCGAATGGCGCGGGCAAATCCACGCTCATGAACACCCTCTCGGGCCTCGTGCGGGCGCGCAGCGGCGAGATCTCCTTCCGCGGGCAGCGCATCGACCACATGCCAGCCCACCGCATCGTCGGGCTTGGGCTCTCCCATGTGCTCGAGCGCCGACGGCTTTTCCCCTTCCTCACCGTGGGCCAGAATGTGATGCTCGGCTCCTACAATGCCGAGGCCAGACAGCGCCGGGGGGAAAGCCTGGCCGCCGTGGAGTCGCTCTTCCCGCTGCTCCGCGCCCGCTGGGGCCAGCTGGCCCACACGCTCTCGGGCGGCGAGCAGCAGATGGTAGCCATGGCACGCGGCCTCATGGCGCGGCCGACGCTGCTGATGATCGACGAGCCCTTCCTGGGCCTGGCGCCCATGGTGGTCGAGCAGATCTCGCGCGTCATCACGGCGATCAACCGGGAGCGCGGGATCACGGTGATCTTCATCGAGCAGAACGTGGAGTTGGCCCTCACACTGGCACACCGGGGCTATGTGCTCGAGTCGGGGCGTACCATCCTCGAGGGCAGCGCGGCCACGCTCCTACAGTCTTCCGAGGTCAAGCGTATCTTCCTGGGCCACTGAGGCCTCAGCCGCTCATCCGGTCCCAGGGGACACCGTGGACCGATGGTTCCGATGAAATCGAACTCGCGAGACTAGGTCGGAGCGGTGGGTACAACTCTCGCTCGACTTCAGCGTGCACCGGATTCAAATCCACGATCCTAGCTGTGGCTGGGGCCGGCGGTATCTTCAACACGGACGGCGGTTTTGCCGCGGAGGAAGTCGAAGTCGCACCCCTCGTGGGCCTGCAGCACATGGTCGAGGAAGAGGCGGCCGTAGCCTCGGGTGAAGTGGGGCGCCCGGGGCTTCCATTGGGCGCGGCGGCGGGCCAGCTCCTCGTCGGGAACCCGGAAGCTGAGCCGGCGGTTTGGTACGTCCAGCTCGATCAGATCGCCGTCCTTGACCAGCCCCAGCGGCCCGCCGGCCTCGGCCTCGGGCGAGACGTGCAAGACCACGGTGCCGTACGATGTGCCGCTCATGCGCGCGTCCGAGATGCGCACCATGTCCTTCACGCCCTTCTGCAGGAGCTTGCGCGGGATGGGCGCGGCGCCCCACTCCGGCATGCCGGGCGCGCCCTTCGGCCCCACCCGCTTGAGCACCAACACGCAGGTCTCGTCCACGGCCAGGTTCGGATCGTCGATGCGCGCGTGCAGATCCGCGTGGTCCTCGAAGACCACCGCGCGCCCGCGATGCGTGAGCAGATGCGCGGAGGCCGCCGACTGCTTCAGTACCGCGCCGTTGGGGCACAGGTTGCCGGTGAGGATCACGGTGCCGCCCTCGCTCGCGATCGGCATCGCGAGTGGACGGATCACGTCCTCGTTGTAGTTGACTGCGCCCTCGTTGTTGGCCGCGATGGACTGGCCGGTCACGGTGAGCGCGTCGCGATGGAGCAGCGGCAGCAGCTCCCGCAGCACGACCGGCAGTCCGCCCGCGTAGAAGAAATCCTCCATGAGGTACTTGCCCGAGGGCTTCACGTTCAGCAGCAGCGGGGTGGTGCGCGACAGCTCGTCGAAACGCGTGAGCGGCAGTGCCACGCCCGCGCGGCCCGCAATGGCCACCAGGTGGATGATCGCATTGGTGGAGCCGCCGATGGCCATGTCGGCGCGGATCGCGTTGTCGAAGGCCTCGCGGGTCATGATCCTCGAGGGCGTGAGATCCTCGCGCACCATCTCCATGATGCGGCGCCCGGACAGCTCGGCGAGCGCCATCCGACGGGAGTCCGCGGCGGGAATCGCCGCGTTGCCGGGCAGGGTCATGCCGAGCGTCTCTGCCATGGCTGCCATCGTTGACGCGGTCCCCATCACCATACAATGTCCAGCCGAGCGGGAGAGACACGCCTCGATTTCGCAGAACTCCTCCTCGCTGAGCCGCCCCGCCCGCCGCTCGGCCCAGAAGCGCCAGTTGTCGGTGCCGGAGCCGATGTCCTCGGTGCGCCAGCGCCCGCGCAGCATGGGCCCGCCGGTCACCATGATGGCAGGCACGTCGGCGGAGGCGGCGCCCATCAGCATGGCGGGCGTGGTCTTGTCGCAGCCCGAGAGCAGCACCACGCCGTCGAGCGGATAGGCGCGGATGCACTCCTCCACGTCCATCGCCATCAGGTTTCGGAAGAGCATGGTGGTGGGCTTCATCAGGATCTCGCCCAGCGAGATGGTCGGGAACTCGAGAGGGAAGCCGCCCGCCGAGAGCACCCCGCGCTTGACCGCCTCGGCCACCTGGCGCAGGTGCGCGTTGCAGTTGGTCAGCTCGGACCAGGAGTTGGCGATGCCGATCACCGGCCGGCCGTCGAACATCAGCTCGCTGAAGCCCTCCGCCTTGATCCACGAGCGGTGGGAGAAGCCGTCCAGGTCCTTCTTGCCGAACCAGTTGTGGCTGCGCAGGGTGGACGTGGTCACGAGGAGCCTCCGGGGGACAAGAGTGGTTTGCTGATCGACGTGATCACCAGGCTGATCTCGACCACCACGTCACGGTCGTCGAACACGACGGCCAGGACCTTGTTGGTCGTCTCGATGGTCTGCCCCGGCGGGAGCCGCTCGCTGCGCGAGTAGCCGTAGACATAGGCGTGCTGGCCCGGGGTGGTCGCCTGGGGCGAGGGGTAGATGAACTGGCCGGTCGGCCGGCCGGCCAGGGCCAGCACCTCGGCCCCCGTGCTCTCGCCGCGCTTGATCTGCTTCACGATCGACTCGTCGAAGGCGGTCTCGTCGACCACGAAGGAGCTCGAGTAGTCGAAGCCGACGAGCTGGCCCTCGTGAAACGTGTAGGTCATCGCCCGCGCCGGGAGCGCGGTGGACCGCACCTCCACGTAGGTGTACCGCAGCGTCGTCACGACCTTGTCGCCCACCCGGGCGGTGGCCTGCCCGTAGGGCGTCCCGAACCGCTGGCGGATCTCCTGCTCGGTCGTCGCGCCCAGCGTGAAGCTGGCCGGGTCCGGCCGGCTGAAGTCGGCCCCGAGGAGGCAGGCCCCCGCCAGGACGAGGGCGACGAACCGGGCGCGCGCGGAGGGCGGTGGCGGCATGGCGGCGGCCCCACGCTATAGCGAGTGGGGGTGCGGGTCAATGTCGTCCCCGAGCGGGCTGCGCACCTCTCCCTCCCGGTATAGAATGGCCGCGCTGCAACCCCACGCGAGGAGACGACGGCAATGAGGCTAGCGGGCAAGGTGGCGGTGGTGACCGGCGGGGGCGCCGGGATCGGGCGCGGCATCGTGCTCTGCATGGCCCGGGAGGGCGCCGACATCGCGATCCCGGACATCCAGGACGCCAAAGCCCAGGCGGTGGTGAAGGAAGTGGTGGCGCTGGGGCGCAAGGCCATCTCGATGCGATGCGACGTGACCAAGGGGGCCGAGGTGCAGGCCACGGTGGACCGCATCCGGAAGGAGATGGGCAAGATCGACATCCTGGTGAACAACGCGGGCATGGCCTCGGCCCCCGGGATGCCGTTCACGAACAACTCGGAAGAGGACTGGGACAAGACGTACCAGGTCAACCTCAAGTCGGTCTTCCTCATGTGCAAGGCGCTGGCGCCGCACTTCATCGAGCGCAAGGGCGGCCGCATCATCAACATTGCCTCGATCGCGGGGCCGCTGGCCGCGCTCACGATGCCGCCCTACTCGGTGGCCAAGGGCGGGGTCATCACCTTCACCCGCGTCATCGCCAAGGAACTGGCGCCGCACGGCATCACCGTGAACGCGATCTGCCCGGGCGTGCTGTGGACCGCATTCTGGGAGAAGCTGGCCCAGTTCATCGCCGACACCAACCCTGCCTTCAAGGGCATGACCGCGCGGCAGGTCTTCGACAAGCGGGTGGGCGACATCATCCCGATGAAGCGCGAGCAGACGCCGGAGGACATCGGCCACGCCGCCGTCTTCCTCGCCTCCGAGGAGGCGCGCAACATCACCGGCCAGGCGCTGAACGTCGACGGCGGCTCGGTCATGCACTAGCCGATGAAGCGCGTCGCGCTCGGATTCGCCTCCGTCCTGACGCTGTTCCTCTGCGCCGGAGCCGCGTGGGCCCAGGCGGAGAAGGACGCCAAGGCCGCCGCGGATCCGGTGGTGAAGCAGCTCGAGGCCTTCCGCCGCGACGACTACGACACCGCCTACACCTTCGCCTCCGAGGAGATCCGCGCCCAGTTCGACCGGCGGGGGTTCGAGACGATGGTGCGCCGCGGCTACCCGGAGATCGCGAGCTCGACCTTAGCGCTCGTGACGAAGACCGAGCTGCGCTCCGAAGACCTCGCGTACGTCACGATCAAGATCCGCGGCAGCAACGGTCAGGCTATCGAGGGGCTCTACGAGCTGGTGTGGCAGAGCGGGTGGAAGATCAACGGGGTGGCCACGCGGCCGGACGCCGGCGTGATCTAGACGGAGGGCTCATGGACTTCGACTTCACGCAGGAGCAGCAGGACTTCCGCGAGGAGGTGCGCGCCTGGCTGGCCGAGAACGTGCCGGCCGATCTCAAGGGCCGCGGATTCGCCTCCTCGCGCGCCGACGTCGAGGAAGTCAACCGCCTGCGCGAGTGGCAGCGAACGCTCCACAAGGCGGGCTATGTGGGGATGGACTGGCCGGCCCAGTACGGCGGGCGCGGCGCCTCGATCATGGAGTCGATCATCCTCTACGAGGAGATGTCGCGCGCGGGCAGCCCGCAGCCGCTGAACCGGAGCGGCCTCAGCATGCTGGGGCCCACCCTCATGAAGCACGGCACCCCGGCCCAGCAGGCGAAGCACCTCGACCGCATCCTGACCGCGGAGGACATCTGGTGCCAGGGCTTCTCCGAGCCCAACGCGGGCAGCGACCTGGCGAATCTGCAGACCCGCGCGGTGCTCGACGGCGACCACTACGTGCTGAACGGCCAGAAGGTGTGGACGAGCATGGCCCACGTGGCCGCGTGGGGCTTCTTCCTGGTGCGCACCGACCCCACCGCGGCCAAGCACAAGGGCATCACGTTCCTGCTGCTCGACATGAAGAGCCCCGGCCTCACCATCCGGCCGCTGCGACAGATCACCGGCGAGGCCGAGTTCAACGAGGTGTTCCTCGAGAACGTGCGGGTGCCCGCGGCCAACGTGGTCGGCAAGGTGAACGAGGGCTGGGGGGTGGCGCTCACCACCCTGGCCTACGAGCGCGACGTGCTCACCATGATCCGCCACATCAGCCTGCGCACCGCGCTGCACAAGCTGCTCGGGCTGGCGAGGCGCACCATGAAGAACGGGCGCCCGGCCTCCGAGGACCCGGTGGTGCGCCAGAAGATCGCCGCGCTCTCGATCGGCGAGCGGGTGCTGCAGCTCAACGGCTACCGCAGCCTCACCAAGATCCTGCGCGGCGGCGCGCCGGGGCCGGAGGGCTCCACCTCCAAGCTCTTCTGGAGCCTGCTCGACCAGGAGCTGGCCGAGCTGGCCACCGAGATCATCGGCCCCTACTCGCAAATCAAGGCGGGCAGCCCGCACGCGCCCGACGAGGGCGAGTGGGAGTTTTACTGCCTGCTCGCGCGCGGCAGCGGCATCCGCGCCGGCACCACCGAGATCCTCCGCAACATCCTGGGCGAGCGCGTGCTCGGCCTGCCCAAGGACTGAGTCCCAAGGAGACGACCCATGGCGGACAGCGAGCTGCTCTACGTGGTGAAGGACCGCATCGCGACCATCACGCTCAACCGGCCCGACAAGATGAACGCCTTCACCGGGCCGATGATCGAGCGCTGGGCCGCCTCGCTCCACGAGGCCCAGGCCGATCCGGACGTGAACGTGGTGGTGGTCACCGGCGCGGGCAAGGCCTTCTGCTCGGGCGGCGACGTCGGGCGCATGGGCACCGGCGACCCCACCCCGCTCGACAACAAGAACGGCCTCTGGGAGCACATCCACCGCGTGCCCAAGACGCTCGAGGCCATGGACAAGCCGGTGATCGCGATGATCAACGGGGTGACGGTGGGCGCGGGCATGGGCATGTCGCTCATGTGCGACATGCGCATCGCCTCCGACGCGGCGCGCTTCTCCACCGGCTACGTGCGGGTGGGCCTGGTCCCCGGCGACGGCGACACCTACTTCCTGCCGCGGCTGATCGGCACCGCCCGCGCCCTCGAGCTCCTGTGGACCGCCGACTTCATCGAGGCGCCCCGGGCCCTCGAGCTCGGCATCGTGAACCGGGTGGTGCCGCACGACAAGCTCGCGGAGGAGACCTACGCCTTCGCCCGGCGCGTGGCCGACGGCCCGCAGATACCTATCAGAATGATAAAGAGGCTCGTCTACCAGTCGATGCGCCTCGACCTGCGCACCCACCTCGACCTGGTCTCCTCGCACATGGCGGTGGTGCGCGAGACCGCGGATCACAAGGAGGGCGTGCAGGCCTTCAAGGACAAGCGGCCGCCGAAGTTCCAGGGGCGGTAGCGTGGCCTAGAGCACGATCAGCGCGATCGAGAGCGCGAGCAGCACGCCCATCGTGATGTTGAAGGCGCGGAGGCGGCGCGGGGTGCGGAGGACGTGATGGACGGTGGCCCCGAACGCGAGCCAGACGAACCCGCTCGGCAGCACCGCCAGCGCGAACAGCCCACCGAGAGCGGCGGCCTGCCCCAGCGGGCTCCCCGCGTCGGCGTGCAGGAAGGTGCCGGCCGCGCTGGCGGCCACGAGCCACGATTTCGGGTTGATCCACTGGAAGAACGCCGCGCCGACGAAGCCGACTGGGTCGCCGCCGGCGGTCGCGTCGAGGCTCGCCGAGGTGGCGATCTTCCACGCTAGCCAGAGGAGGAAGGCGGCGCCGCCCCAGTTCAGGATCCGCAGCACGAGCGGGTGGGCGAGGACGAGGCTCCCCAGCCCGAGCGGCACCAGGAACATCATGAGCCCCATGCCGACGATCACGCCCAGGAGGCACGGCAGCCCCCGCAGGACGCCCGCGTTCGCGCCCGCCGCGGTCAGCATGACGTTGCTCGGCCCCGGGGTCACCGCCGCCACCACCGCGAAGAGCAGGAAGGCCGCCGCTTGCTCCGTCGTCATGTGCCACCTCCATGCGATCTGAGCAGACCAGATCGGGCGGCGAAGGTCTTGAACGATCGTGCCGGCCGCCGGGCGACAGCTGGATCGCCGGCGACGGGCCGGTCGGCGGCGTGGAGCGGTTCCGCGCGTGGTTCGCGGGCGAGGCGTACCACAAGCATCGCCACGACACGTACGCCATCGGCCTGACCGACCGCGGCATCCAGGCGTTCGACTACCGCGGGGCCGAGCGGGTGGCCACCCCCGGGCAGGTCGTCGTGCTCCACCCGGACGAGGTGCACGACGGCCGCGCGGGCACCGCCGCCGGCTTCGGCTACCGGATCGTCTACGTGGAGCCGGCGCGGGTGTCCGACGCGCTCCGGGATCTTCGCGGGCGGCCCGGACCGCTGCCGTTCGTCCGCGAGCCCGTGTCGCTCAACGGGCTCCTGGCGGGAGCGATCCGGAGAGCGTTCGAGGACCCGCTCGATTCGCTGGCGGCCGACACCCTCGTCGCCGAGCTGGCCGAGGGCCTGCTGGCCGCGGAGGGCGGCGGCGCGCGGCGGGCGACGTCACGCCGCGTGGACGCGCCGGCCCTCGAGCGCGCGCGGCAGCTCCTCGACGCCGAGCGGACGCGGGTGGTGCGGTCCACTGAGCTCGAGGCGATCACCGGGCTGACGCGGTACGACCTGGCCCGCCAGTTCCGGCTCGTGTTCGGCACGAGCCCGTACCGCTACCTGCTCATGCGGCGGCTGGCCCTGGCGCGGGAGGCGATTCACCGCGGGCGCCCGCTGGCGGACGTGGCCCTCGAGGCCGGGTTCGCCGACCAGGCGCACCTCACCCGGGTTTTCAGGGCCGCGCTCGGGCTGACGCCCGCCCGCTATCGCGCGCTCCGCGCCCGGCGGACCGGCTACTGACCGCGGCCCATGGTGTAGAACTCGGGGTTGGGGCGCATGCCGGCCAGGTTCGCCATCCGGTTCGAGAGGTTGAAGAACGCGGCGACCGCGCCGATGTCCCAGATGTCGGAGTCGCTGAAGCCGTGCCCGCGCATCGCGTCGAGATCGGCCGGCTCGACCGCCGCGGAGCTGGTCGTCACCTTGATCGCGAAGTCGAGCATGGCCCGCTCGCGCGGGCTGATGTCGGCGTGCCGGTAGTTCGCGGTGACCTGGTCGGCGAGCTGGGGCTTCTTGCTCAGGATACGGAGCGCCGCTCCGTGGGCCACCGTTCAGTAGGTGCACGCGTTGACGGCGCTGACCGCGACCACGATCATCTCGCGCTCCGCGCGCGACAGGCCGGACTCGCCCCGCATCAGCGCGTCGTAGTACTGGAAGAACGCGCGGAACTGATCCGGCTTCCAGGCGTAGGCCAGGAACACGTTGGGCACGAACCCGGTCTTCCTGGCGGTGGCCTCGATGAGCTGCCGCATGTCGTCGGGCAGCGTGGCCGGGTCGGGCACCGGGAAGCGGCTGATCGGCGCGGCGGTCATCGCGCGCGCTCGTGGCGGAACGTGACGAACTCTGCGAGCATGGCGGTCTCCTTTCGCGCGCCGGTGGCGCCCCCGCCGATGGTGACACGCGCACGCGTCCATCTCAAGCGGCGGCCCGGCGGCGGGCGGGGTTGACGCCCGGTCCCGCCTGCGCCTAAGGTCGTCGAGTGCGGAACCCCGGCTTCATCGCGGTGGCGATCCTGGTGCTGGGCCTCGGGGGCGCGCTCTGGATCTACGTGGCCGCCGCGCTCGCCCCCGGCGACGCCTCGGGGGAGGATCCCACCGACTCCAAGCAGTACCAGCGCCAGATGGAGCTCTACGGCGGGAAGGCGAACGTGCTGGCCGTGGACCTCATGCGCTGGCTCGGCAGCCTGTGGCACGGCCGGCGGCTCGCGCTCACGGTGGCGTGCGCCACCGTGGTGGTCGCGGGCGGCGTCTGGCTCCTCGCGGATCCGCCGCCGGCGAACCGCGCCACGCGCCCGTCGCGGGACGGTCGATGATGAAGCGGGTGCGGTACTTCACGGGGCAGCTCCTCTCGGCCGCCGACCTCCAGGCCGAGCAGGACTACACGCGCGACCGCCTGCGCCGGCACAACCGGTGGCTCCACGGCTGGGGCGTGGTCGGCGGGCTCGCGGTCTCGGTGAGCCGGGAGCAGGTCGTGGTGGCGCCGGGGCTCGCGATCGACGGGCTCGGCAACGAGATCGAGGTCTGCGAGCCCGCGCACCGGGCGCTGCCCACCGCGTCGAGGCCGTGTTACCTGACGGTGGCCTTCGCCGAGCGCGAGACGGACCCGGTCGGGGATCCGCCCGTCTTCGCCCGCGTCGAGGAGGGGTGGGTCCTCGCCTACGAGGACCGGGAGCCGGCGCGCACGCCGCCCGGGCCCATCCGGATCGCGCTCGCGCGGCTCCTGCCCGCCCGGCGCGGGTGGCGCGTGGACCCGCGCTACCGGGCCCGCCGCGCGCGGGCGGCGCGCCCGGCGTCCTCCTGACGCGCCGGCGGAGGATCCGGCCCTGCTCGAGCTGGTCGCGCGGATGGTCGACATCACCACGCTGCGGGTGGACGCCATCGTCAACGCGGCCAACGAGATGCTCGCCGCCGGCGGCGGCGTGTGCGGCGCCATCCACGCCAAGGCGGGCCCCGAGCTGGCCGCCGCGTGCGCCGGGGCGGGCGGCTGTCCCACCGGCGAGGCGCGGATCACCCCGGGCTTTCGCCTGCCGGCCCGGTACGTCATCCACGCGGTGGGCCCCTACTGGCGGGGCGGCACCGCGGGCGAGCCCGAGCTGCTCGCGTCGGCCTATCGCGCGTCGATTCGCCTCGCCCAGGAGCACGAGGTCCGGAGCGTGGCGTTCCCGGCGATCAGCACCGGGATCTTCGGCTACCCGCTCCGCCCGGCGACCCACATCGCGGTCGAGGCGGTGCGGGCGGCGACGGCCAGGCCCGGGACCATCCGCCAGGTGATCTTCGCGTGCTGGAGCGGCGACGCCTTCACGGCCTATCGCGACGAGGGCGTTCCCGGCCAGCCTTGAGCTCGGCCATCTCGCGGAAGATCCCCCGCACGCGCTCGACGTGACGCGCGAGGTCGTGCCGATCCGCCACCCGCCGCCGCGCCTCCGTGGGCACGGAGTGGGTGGGGAAGGCCTCGCGACGGGCGACTCGGCGCAGCTCGTCGTGGAGCCCGGTCTCGTCCCCGTTGGGAAAGAGCAGCCCGCTCGTGCCGCGCTCGACCGTCTCGCCGAAGCCGCCGAGCTCGCTCGCGATCACCGGGACGTCCCGGACGATGGCCTCGAGGGCGACGAAGCCGAGCGGCTCCGCCCAGAGAGACGGCGCGACCAGGGCCCACGCGTCCACGAGCTGGGCTTCGAGCGCGGCCGGCTCGAGCCAGTCCAGCATCGTGACCGCGTTGCGGAGCGCCAGCGCTCCGATCAGGCTCGAGATGGCCGGGGCGTCGGGGCCGCGGCCGATGATGCGCAGCCGCGCGGACGGCATGTCCCGGTGGAGGCGCGCGAAGGCCCGCAGCAGCAGGGGGACGCCCTTCTCCGGCTGCAGTCGCCCGCAGAAGACGAACGTCGGGGCGTCGGCGGGACGGCGTCGAAACGAGGGGCCGGGCGCGGGAATCGGCAGCGGAACGTGCTCGGCCTGGACCCCGTTGCGCGCGAGCTCGTCCCGCATCCACCGGCTGCCGACCACGATCCGGTCTGCCGAGCGTAGCCCCGCGCGGATGAGCGTGTAGCGAACCTGGTCCCGCAGCCAGTGGGGCAAGGTGAGGCAGCCTCCCCGCCAGCACACGACGCCGGCATGGACCTGGCATCGCTGCCCGTCGGGGAGCAGCTTGCAGCCGGTCGGGCAGACCACCTTGTAGTCGTGCAGGCTGAGGACGGTGGGCACGGCGCGCAGCGGGTGCAGGATCGCGGGCGAGAGGTTCGAGGCGAAGGTGTTCACCAGCGCCACCTCGGGGCGGAACATCCTGAGGGCCCGGCGCACCTGCGCGACCGCGAACGGGTTCACGACCTGCATGAGGGCCTGGCCCGCCTGCCGCTCCGTACCCCACGCGCGGAACTCGGCGAGGCCGTCGCCGGCCGAGCCGACGGTGCTCGTGAGGAGGCGGACCTCGTCGCCGGCCTCCGTGAGGCCGGCGCGGAGCCACGCGGTATAGGCCTCCACGCCGCCGCGCTTGCGCACCCAGTCGGTCACGAGCAGGACCCGCATCGCCCGGGCGCTCAGTCGATCGACTCGACGGGGACCCGCCGGCCGGTGCGGGCGGACTGCTCGGCGGCCAGCACCACCGCGAGCGAGCGCGCGCCGTCCTCGACGCTGGCCACGGGCCCGGACCCGCCGCGGAGACGATCCACGAATGCGGCGAGCGAGAGTCGAAAGGACGGCTCGTACGACGGCCGGGCGAGGCGCCGCACCGCGAGGGAGGTCAGCGCGGCGCCGGGGCGCACCCACGACGCCCTCATGCCGTAGCCGAACCGCCGGGCCACCCGGAGATCGAGCCGGCTCCGGTAGCGGTCGACCCGGAGCGTCCCGCGATCGCCGATCAGCTCGAGGTAGTCCGCGGGTCCGGTCCGGAAGCTGAAGTAGGCGTGGACGTCGCAGCCGCTCCGCAGGGTCAAGGTGAGCCGGGCCACGTCCTGCTCGGTCTCGAGGGAGCCGATGCGGGCCTCGTCGACGCCGATCACCTCGTCCGAGAGCATCCACCGCAGCGAGTCGACGTGGTGGGAGGCCAGATCGAGCAGGACGCCGCCGCCGGTCTCCCGCCGGCCCTTCCACGCCGGCATTCGTCCGGCCGCGACCGGCTCGCAGAACGCGGTCTGCACCGCGCGCAGGACGCCGAGCCGGCCGGCGCGAACCAGATCGGCCGCGCGGCGGTGGAGGGGATGGGCGCGGAAGTTGAATCCGACCGCCCCGACCACCTGCGCTTCCCGCACGGCCGCGAGCACGCGTCGCGCCTCGCTGGCCTCGAGGGCGAGCGGCTTCTCGATATAGACGTGCTTGCCGGCACGCGCGGCGGCCACCGCCAGGACCGCGTGCGAGGGGGTGGCGGAGGCGATGATCACCGCGTCCACGTCGGCGCGGGCGATCGCGTCGTCCGCTCGCTCGTGCACCGGGCCCTTCGTGATCCGCTGGGCCCGGGCCCGCGCGGCCGGGTCCGGATCCGCCGCGGCCACGAGCCGGGCTCCCGGCAGGCGGGCCAGGATCGGCAGGTGGGCCCAGCACGCGAGCGTGCCGCAGCCGAGCACCGCGACGCCCACGGGAGCCGGGTGCGCCTCAGCGCTGGCGACTCGCGTAGGCGACCTTGTGCAGCTCGATCTCGGTCATTCGCGCCTCGGCGGAGGCGGGCGCGGCTCCCGCGTACGCCACCGCTTCCCCGACCGCCCGGAGCACCGCGCCCGCGACGATCATCGGCCTCGTGCCCAGCGGCAGGCGCTGCGCGCGGCCGATCCGGCGCGCGGGCTCCCGGAGGCGGGCCACCAGCACGAGCGCGATGAGGGGCGAGGCGAGGATGTAGAGCAGCCGCCGCCACCACGGCCACCGCGCGGCGCGCAGGGAGCCGAGGATGAACCCGGCCAGCAGCTTCTCGTGGACGTAGGGCCCCAGGCGTCCCACGTTGAGGTGCGCGATGCGTGCCCCGGGCGCGAAGTAGGCGCGATGGCCGCGGCGGCGGAGTGCCGGCCAGAGCGCCTCCGAGTAGGTATCGAGCGCGGCCTCGAGCTCGTCACCGAGCTCGACGAGGACGTGGCGCCGGTAGGCGGCGTTGTAGATCAGCGCCTCGGGGATCTCACCCTGCGCCCGTCCCTCACCCCAGTGCCCGTAGTCGGACACGTAGGCGGCCCAGCTCACCGGCCCACTGGGATTCGCGTTCGTGATGGCGGGCACGACCGTGGCCCACGGGCCCTCGAACGCGGCGAGGAGGGCCGTCGCCCAGCCGGGCTGCGGGTAGGTGTGGGTCTCGCCGATGAACACGACCGGCGCCGTCGCGGCGCGGATCCCCACCGCGCGGGCCGCGGCAAGGCGGACCGACGGAGCAACCGGGACGAGCCGCACTGCGGCGAAGCCGTTCAGCTCCTGGCGGTGCGCGTCGAGCGCCCCGGGCGGCAGGGGCGCGACGATGACGACCTCGAGCCGGTGTTTGACCGTTTGCTCTCCGAGCCGTCGGATGACGGGCCTGACCGTCTCGTAGGTGTCCGTGGCGAGGACGACGGCCATCTGGGTCACGGGATCCACTGCCGCCCGAGACTAGGGGACGACCCCGCCGTGAGTCAAGCCGCCTCCAGATTCAGCAGCTCGGCCGTCGATGCCCGATGATTTGGCAGTCGCGTGCCCGCCCGGGCGCGGTCCACTACGGGTAAGTACGCGGTTCCGGCCATTTGTCCCCGAGACGTGTGGCTGGTACGGCGGTTGCTCATGTGATCCGAGATCCGGCAAGAGCGGCGCGGCCTTCCAGGCCGGGCCGTAGGCGACGGCGCCTGTCCGGCAGACACGGACGGCGCCGTTTCTGTCTTCCGCCCCGAGGAGCGCATGAACAAGATCGAGGAGCTGAAGGCGCTGAAGGACGGGCTCGACGTGGGCGCGGACATCCCGCGCTACGCGGAGCTCGGTGTCGAGTCGATCGAGGAGGGCGACCTCGACCGCCTGAAGTGGTGGGGGGTGTTCTTCCGCAAGCAGACCCCCGGCTACTTCATGATGCGGCTGCGCATCCCGAACGGGGTGGCCACCGCGGCCCAGCTGCGCGCCATCGGCGGCCTCGCCAACCGCGTGGGCCGGGGGCTGGTCGACATCACCACGCGCCAGCAGGTGCAGCTCCGCTGGATCCGCATCCAGGACGTGCCGCAGATCCTTGACCGGCTGCTCGAGGTCGGGCTGGTCACGCTGCAGACCGGCATGGACAACATCCGCAACATCATCGGCTGCCCGGCCTTCGGCCTCACCCCCAACGAGCTGCTGGACGCCTCGCCGGTGGCGCGGGCCTTCACCGCGATGTTCGTGGGGAACAAGGCCTACACGAACCTGCCGCGGAAGTTCAACGTCGGCATCACCGGCTGCCGCGAGAACTGCACCCACTCCGAGACCCAGGATATTGCGCTGGTCCCGGCGGTGCGGGCCGCTGCCCTCGAGGAGGTGAAGGGCTTCAACGTGCTCGTCGGCGGCAAGAACGGCTCGGGCGGCTACCGGGTGGCCTCGCCGCTGGACGTGTTCGTGCGGCCGGACGAGGCGGCCGAGGTCTGCAGCGCGATCGTGCTGGTGTTCCGCGACCACGGCGCCCGCGACGCGCGCAACAAGATCCGGCTCTCCTTCCTGCTCGAGTCGTGGGGCGAGGAGAAGTTCCGCGACGCGGTGGAGGCGCGGGTGGGGCGGCGGCTCGAGAAGGCCGGCGCGGACCAGCGCCTCGCCCAGTCCACCGACCACGTCGGGGTGTTCCGCCAGAAGCAGCCCGGGCTGAACTACGTGGGCCTGCTCGTCCCGGTGGGGCGCGTCACCGGCGATCAGCTCCTGGAGCTGGCCCGGCTGTCCGAGCGGTACGGCACCGGCGAGGCGCGCCTGACGGTGGACCAGAACATCATCATCCCGAACGTCGCCGATCCCGTTGTCGGTCAGCTGACCGCCGAGCCGCTGCTCCGCACGCTCCGCTACGACCCGCCCGGCGTGCTGCGGGGGCTGGTGAGCTGCACCGGGGTCGAGTTCTGCAACCTGGCCGTGATCGAGACCAAGAGCCGCGCCCTCTCGGTCGCCCGCGCGCTCGAGGCCAGGGTGCCGGCCACCAAGCCGGTGCGGATCCACTGGTCGGGCTGCCCGGCGGGCTGCGGCAACCACACGGTGGCGGACATCGGGCTGCTCGGTACGCGCACGAAGGTCGACGGCAAGGTGGTCGACGCGGTCGACATCTACATGGGCGGCGCCTCGGGGCCGCAGGCGAGCCAGGGGATCAAGGTGCTCGAGAGCGTCCCCTGCGACGAGCTGCCGCGCGTGCTCGAGGGGCTGGTCCGCTACGGCGAGTTCGAGCGGGTGCGCCGGCAGATCCGCCAGCTCCAGCCGGCGGTCGGCGCGACGGCCGCGCCCGAGCGCGCCGCGCCGCCGCCGGCCTCGTCGGTCCGCCCCGACGAGATCGCGGAGGGGCGCGGCAAGGCGATCACGGTGGGCGGCACCGAGATCGCGGTCTTCAAGTACGAGGGGCGGCTCTACGCGACCCAGAGCTGGTGCCCGCACGCGGGCACGCCGCTGGCCGCCGGCACGGTGGACGGTGGCGCCGTCGTCTGCCCGGCGCACGGCTATCGCTTCGATCTCCGGACCGGCGCCTGCGCCACCGACGCGCAGCTCCGGCTCAAGACCTACCGGCTCGTCCCGGACGGGCCGGGCTTCACGGCGCAGGAATAGCGCGGCCGACCGAAAGGAGCCACCTCACATGTCCTACGTCAAACCCGACGCGGTGCTCGATCAGATGGTGCAGGCCGGCGCCACCAAGGCGCGGCTCGCCCCGAGCGATCTCCTCGTGCGCGGCTTCCTCTCCGGGGCGCTGCTGGGCTTCGCCACCACGCTCGCGTTCACCGCCACGCTGCAGACCCACGTGGGCCTGGTGGGCGGGCTGGTGTTCCCGGTGGGCTTCGTGATGATCGTGCTGCTGGGGCTCGAGCTGGTGACCGGCAACTTTGCCCTGCTGCCGCTGGCGGTGCGGGAGCGCCGCATCGGCATGGGCGAGCTGCTGGGCAACTGGGGCCTGGTCTTCCTCGGCAACCTGGCCGGCAGCGTCTTCTACGCCTGGCTGTTCACGCTGACGGTCGCGCCCGACTCCGAGATGGCCCGCCAGCTGATCGCGGTGGCCCAGGCCAAGACCCTCGCGTACGCCAAGCTGGGCGGCCACGGGGTGCTGGTGGCGGTGGCCAAGGCCATCCTGTGCAACTGGATGGTCACGCTCGGCGTCGTGATGGCCCTCACCTCGCAGTCGACGTCGGGCAAAATCGCCGCGATGTGGCTCCCCATCCTCACGTTCTTCGCGCAGGGGTTCGAGCACTCCGTGGTGAACATGTTCGCGATCCCGGCCGGCATGATGATGGGCGCGGAGGTGAGCGTCCGCGAGTGGTGGCTCTGGAACCAGATCCCGGTGACGCTCGGCAACCTCGTGGGCGGCATGCTCTTCACCGGCATGGCGCTCCAGCTCACGTATCGCCGGCGCGCGCCGTCCGCGCCGGCCGCCTCCGTCGCGGCGGCGATTCCCGGGGAGATGGTCACCGGGCGCTGATGGCGTACTACCCGCTCTGCCTGGAGATGACCGAGCGCCGCTGCCTCGTGGTCGGCGGCGGCCCGGTGGCCGAGCGCAAGGTGGCCGGGCTGCTCGACGCCGGCGCGCGCCTCACCGTCGTGAGCCCGGCCGCGACCGACCGGCTGCGCCACTGGGCCGAGGCCGATCGTCTCCGGATGCTGCTCCGCGAGTACGCGGCGGGCGACCTCGCCGGGCACACGGTGGTCTTCGTGGCCACCGACGCCGGGCGCGTGAACGCCCGGGTGGCGCGGGACGCGCGCGCGGCGGGCGTGCTGATCAACGCGGCCGACGATCCGGCGCACTGCGACTTCATCCTCCCCGCCGTCCTGACGCGCGGCACCCTCACCGTCGCGGTCTCCACCGGCGGCGCCAGCCCGGCGCTCGCCCGCACCGTGCGCGACGAGCTCGGCGCGTACCTCGACCGGGAGGACTACGCCGCGCTCGCCCGGGTCGCGGCGGACGCGCGGCGGGCGCTGCGCGAGCGGGGCACGCCGGCCCCCTGGGAGCGGTGGCGGCGCACGCTGGGGGGCGAGGTCCGCGCGCTGGTCAAGGCCGATCGGCTCGACGCCGCGCGGGAGCGCCTGCTCGATGGACTGCGCGGCTAGCGGCCGGGTGGTGCTCGTCGGGGCCGGCCCCGGCGACCCGGAGCTGATCACGCGGCGCGGGCTGCGCTGGCTGCAGCGCGCGGAGGTCGTGGTCTACGATCAGCTCGTGAGCCCGGAGCTCCTCGACGAGGCGCCGCCGGACGCGCTGCTGCTCTTCGCGGGCAAGTCGGCGGGCAACCACTGCATGCCGCAGGCGGCCATCAACGCGCTGCTCGTGCGCCACGCCCTGGCCGGGCGGCTGGTGGTCCGCCTGAAGGGCGGCGACGCCTTCGTGTTCGGGCGCGGCGGCGAGGAGGCGCGGGCCTGCCTCGCCGCCGGCGTGCCCGTCGACGTGGTGCCCGGCGTGACCTCGGCGGTCGCGGTGCCGGCCGCGGCCGGCATCCCGGTCACCCATCGCGGCGTCGCGTCCTCGTTCGCGGTGGTCACCGGCCACGAGGATCCGGACAAGCCGGGCGGGCGCGTGGACTGGGAGCGCCTCGCCGGCGCGGTGGACACCATCGTCGTCCTGATGGGGACCGCCGCGCTGCCCGAGATCGCGCGGCGCCTGCTCGCCGCCGGCCGCGAGTCCGCGACGCCCGCCGCGGTGATCCGCCGGGGCACCACGGCCGCCGAGGAGGTGGTGACCGGGACCCTCGCGGACATCGCGCGCCGGGCCGCGCACCTCGCCCCGCCGTGCACGATCGTGATCGGCGAGGTGGTCCGGCTCCGCCGGGCGCGCCGGGGCGCCGCCGCCGCGATGTCGGCGAGGAACGGAGTCGTGTAGACTCGGGCGGATGACACCCGAGCATCGCGCCCTGATCGAGCGCATGCGATCGTCCGCCCTGGTCGTCCGCCGCGCGGTGGAGCGCGCGCGCGGCGCGCGCTTCGACAAGCCGCCCCGGCCCGGGGAGTGGTCGGCGCTCGAGACGCTGACCCACCTGCGCGACGTGATCGTCCACGTCTACGGGCTGCGCATGCGCCGCATGTTCTACGAGGACGCGCCCCTCTTCGCCGACTTCGACGAGGAGGCCTACCGACCGGCCAGCCTGGCGCGCGGCGAGAGCGTCGAGTACTTGCTGGACACTTTCGTGGGCGAGCAGGAGCAGCTCGCGCGCCTGCTCGAAGCGCTGCCCGACGCGGAGTGGGCGCGCGAGGGCACCCACCCCGTGTACGGCATCATGTCGATCGAGTTCCTGGCCCGGCGGGCCGGCGAGCACGCCGAGGAGCACGCCGCGCAGATCACGGCTGCGGTGCAGGGGCGCTGACCCACCCTCACTCTGACCCACCCCTCACCCTGCCCTCTCCCCTCAGGGGAGAGGGGGGGAGGGTTAGCGGGCGGAGGGGAAGCGCGGGGGGCGCTTCTCCCGGATCGCGGCTGCACCCTCGCGCACGTCCTCGTGCGTGAACGTGAGCATCTCGAGCGCGATCGACTGGTCGAAGATGGGCCCGGCCATGCGCAGCCAGTTGTTCAGCGAGCGCTTGGTCCAGCGGATGGCCTGCTGGGCTCCGGTGGCGAGCTTGTCGGCCACCTCGAACGCCCTCGGCAGCACCTCCGCGGGCGGCACGCACAGGCTGACCAGCCCGATGCGCTCGGCCTCGCGCCCGTCGATGAAGTCGCTGGTGAGCAGGTAGTACTTGGCCTTGGCCATGCCGCACAGCAGCGGCCAGACGATCGCGGCGTGATCGCCCGCCACCACCCCCAGCTTCGTGTGGCCGTCGGTGAAGCGCGCGGTCTCCGAGATGATGCTGATGTCGGACAGCAGCGCCACCACCAGGCCCGCGCCCACCGCCACCCCGTTGATCGCCGAGATCACCGGCTTGTCGAGGTTGATCATGTTGTAGACGATGTCGGAGGCCTCGCGCAGCGTGCGCCCCATGCGCTTCGGGTCGCGGGCGTTGGCCTCCACCATGTCGAGATCGCCGCCGGCCGAGAAGGCCCGGCCCGCGCCGGTCACCACCGCCACGCGCGCGCTGTCGTCGGCGTCCAGGGTGAGCCAGACCTGGGTCAGCTCCCAGTGCAGCCGGTCGTTGGTGGCGTTGAGCACCTCGGGCCGGTTGAGCGTGATGAGCACCACCCCGTTCGGTCGGCGCTCGAACACGAGGTGCTGGTAGTCGCGGTAGTCCATGGGATGCGCCTCCTGTCGGGTGTGAGATCCGCCTGGGAGGCTAGCACGGCCCGGGACCGACGGCCCGTGGATGCAGGACGTCCGGCGCCCAGCCGACGTCGAGCCGCTCGCCGAGCCAGCCAGGGCACGCGGTCCGCGCGTGGAGCTGCAGGCCCTGGGCGGAGTGCTGCGCCTGCAGCGTGCGAATCGGATCCGTGGGCACCGGGGCAGTCGGCGGCACCTCCGGTAGCGTGCGGCCATCCGGCCGCCGGAACTCGAGCGCGCCGTCGGATTCTCGAGAGACCCGGTATCCCTCTTCGTGTACCGCGTGGTGATGGCGGCGGCACAGCAGGACGACGTTGCCGAGCGTCGTGGGGCCGCCCTGCGCCCAGTGACGCACGTGATGGCCCTCTCCGACCCGTGCGTGACAGCCCGGGAAGCGACAGCTCCAGTCCCGATGGAGCAGCGCGCGTCGCAACGCGGGCGGGATCGCCCGGGTCCGGGCTCCAACTTCGACGAGCCGCCCCTCGTCGTCGTGCCGCATGACCACCCGGCTCGCATCGCAGGCCAGGCGTCGGGACGTTTCCGCGGAAACGTGGCTCCCTTCTTCCAGCACGGATTGGCCGGGTTGCTCGGGATCCGCGAGCACCGCGGCGTCGACGTGGACCACGACCTGATAGCGCTCGCCCGGGGCACCCGGGTCGATCTCGTGATGCAGCGCGGTCTCGGCCAGCAGAGCCAGCGCGTCGGCCTGCTGCTGGGCGCGAGTCGGAGGCACCATGGCGGGATCCGATGCTGCCGCGGCCGTGACGCGTGACCGCTGGTACAGCGTCTCGCGGGCGGCGTCGAGCGCCCTGATCAGCGGGGCGCCGACTTCGGGAGCCAGCCGGCCGCGGACGACCACGGTGCCATCCTCGTCCTCGTAGACGTTCAGCCCCCGGTCCGCGTGCTGCCGTGTCGCTTGCCGGACCTCGGCTTGCCGGTCCACACGTCGCCAGCCCCGCACGATGCGCTCGATGTGCGCCGCGGTGCCTGCGCGCCCGACCGCCAGCAACCGCCCTTCGGTCTCGGGGGTGGCCACGCGGGTCAGGGCGCGGACCTTGGCGTAGGAAAGCTCCCCGCGGGCTAGGGCCTCGGCCAGGCGCGGCAGCGTGCCGAGCGCGCGCGCGACACGCACTCGCTCGCGGGCGGCCCCGATGTCGAGGCCGACGCGCCATCCGAGCCAGGCGGCGCAGGAGGAGAAGCCCGTGTTCCAGCCGCCGCGCGCGTCGAAGTCGCGAATGAGGGTGAGCAGGCGGGCGGTCGCGGCGTCAAGGTGCGCGGACAGCTCGGCGATCTCGTCGCCGAGGCGATCCAGGTCTGCGAACGGACGCGGCGGGGCGGGCATGGGCTGCGAGGCGATCGGCATGGCGAACCCTCCTTCGGTGGAGCGACTCTACACCTCGAGTTTCGCGAGGCCGGAGAGCGCCCACGTTCGGCGAGCGCGCGCGGGGGAGTGATTTTTCAGTGCGGCGTTGCCGAACGCGCTCCACGGCGCCGCCGAGCGCGCTCAGCACGCCTCTTTCTGCGGGCTGCCGCTCGGGCAGCGGTGCTTGGTGCCGAGGGCGTCAAGAGAAAAGTCCCGCGCTTCCTGACACCGACGGCGGCGGCCGCGAGCGCCTACGCCACCGCGGCGAGCTGGCCGATGATGGCCACGCAGGCCTCGGCGAGCTCCCGGCCCTTGGTGGCCATGTGCTGCTTGAAGAACTCCTCGTGGACCGCGTGCTCGTGGAAGTGGTGGGGGGTGAGCACGGCGGACAGCACCGGGACGTCGGTCTCGAGCGAGGTCTGCACGATGCCCTGGAGCACCGCCTGCGCCACGAAGTCGTGCCGGTAGATGCCGCCGTCCACGACGAGGCCGCTCGCGCACACCGCCGCGTAGCGACCGGTCCGGGCGAGCCGGCGGGCCATCAGCGGGATCTCGAGGCTGCCGGGCACCGAGAAGAGCTCCACGTCGCCCGCCGAGTACCCGCGCTGCGCCAGCTCGGCCATGAACGCCTGCCGGCAGTGATCGGTGATGTCGGTGTGCCACGAGGCCTGGACGTAGGCGATCGGCTTCAGGGCCATGACGTTCCTCCGTGAGTGGGGTTGGCGGGTAGTGTAGACCGGCGCCGGCGCCTTGACGAGATCGCCGCCGGCGGGGCACTATCTGGCCCATTCCCTTGCGTCCCGACCACAGGAGGTGTCCGTGAGACTCGCCGTGCTGCTGCTCCTGATCGCGCCCCTGACCGCGGTGGCCGCCGCGCAGGAGAGCTTCGATGGGGCGTGGAGAGGTGTCATCACATGCGCGCCCCATGCCGAGGATGGCGGCGCCCGCGGCTACAGCTACGGGTTCCCGGCGCAGGTCAAGAATGGCGTGTTCCACGCCGAGCGCAAGGCCGAGGACGCGCCCGGCTCGCTGCGGATCGACGGGCCGATCCAGCCCGATGGCACCGCCGAGCTGATCGCGAAGGGGCTGACGGGACATCCCGACAACGCGGTCCGGCATCTGACGCCCGCGACCCCCTACACCTACCGGATCAAGGCGCGCTTCGAGGGGTCGAAAGGAGTCGGCACCCGGCTGGACGTGCGCAAGTGCGACTTCACCTTCACCGAGCAGTAGCGACGCCCCGCGTGCTTCCCGACAACCTCGGCTATCTGTTCGACACCGCGCTGGCCCTCGCTCCGTCGAAGCCGGCGGTGTTCCAGGGCGACACCGTGCTGACCTACGCGGAGCTGGACGGTCGCTCCAATCGCATGGCCAACGCGCTCGCCGCGCTGGGGGTGACCGCGGGCGATCGGGTCGCGCTGCTCTTCAACAACGACTACCGCTTCCTCGAGACGCTGTTCGGCGCCATGCGTCTGGGGGCGGTGGCGGTGCCGCTCAACATCCGGATGGGCGACGAGGCGCTCCGCTACGTGGCCGAGGACTCGGAGGCGGGAGTGCTGGTGGCGAGCGCCGCGCTGGCCGAGCGGGGGCGGGCGCTGGCCGCGCAGATCCCGGCCATCAAGCACGTGATCGCCGACGGGCCGGCGACCGAGGGCGCGCTGGCGTACGAGGCGGCGGTGGCCGCCGCGTCGCCCACGCTGCCGCGGCAGGCGACCGAGTTCGACGAGGTGTGCATGCAGCCCTACACCTCGGGCTCGACCGGCAAGCCCAAGGGCGTGCTGCTGACGCACGGCGGCCAGATCTGGAACGCCGACGTCATGCGCAAGGCGCTGCTCGCCGACGACACCGAGCGCGCGCTGATCGCGGTGCCGCTCTACCACAAGAACGCGATGCTGGGCGCGGTGAAGCCGTTCCTGCTCGCGGGCGGCTCGCTCGTGATCCTCGCCGGCTTCGACGCCCTCGAGGTCATCCGCGCCATCGACCGCTGCAGGGTGACCTATCTCACCGGCGTGCCCGCGATGTACAAGATGATCCTCGCCGAGAAGGCCGCGCTCGGCCGCCACGACGTCTCGAGCGTGCGCTACGCGGTGTGCGGCTCGGCCGAGGTGCCCGACGAGCTGCTGGAGGAGTTCCGGCGCGTGTTCGGCGCGCCGATCGCCGAGAGCTACGGGCTCACCGAAGGTGGCCCCGTCCCCATCACCAACACGCGCTGGGGGCTCAAGAAGCGCGGCTCCTGCGGCCTGGCCTTCCCGGGCTGCGACGTGCGGCTGGTGGACGAGGCCGGCGCCGAGGTGGGCGTGGACACCGTGGGCGAGCTGATCACCCGCAACCCGGGACTGGCGAAGGGCTACTGGAAGCTGCCGGAGGCCACCGCGAAGAAGTTCCGCGACGGCTGGCTCGCCACCGGCGACCTGATGCGCCGGGATTCCGACGGCTACTACTACTTCGTCGGGCGCCGCGACGACATGATCAACGTCTCCGGGGAGAACGTGTACCCCAAGGAAGTGGAGGACATCCTGCTCCAGCATCCGAACCTGCGAGACGCCTGCGTGGTGCCGGCGCCCCACGACGTCAAGGGCGAGGTGCCGATCGCCTTCGTGGTGGCCCGCGAGGCGGGCCGGACCACGGAGGACGACGTGCGCCGCTTCTTCCTGGAGCGCGGGGCGCCCTACGCCAATCCAAGGAAGGTCGTGTTCCTGGACGCGCTGCCGCTCGGCGGCACCGGCAAGATCGACCGCACCGCGCTGAAGGCGCGGGCGCGGGAGGTGGGCGCGTGACGACGGCCGGCGGGGAGCTGCGCTTCGACCACTCACCCTTCATGCGCTTCATGGGGCTCGAGATGGTGCGGGCGGAGAAGGGCCTGGTCGAGATCCGGCTGCCGTTCCGCGAGGAGTTCCTGCGCCACGACGGCGCGGACTGGCTGCACGGCGGGGTCGTCAGCGCGCTGGCCGACATCGCGGGGGACTACGCGGTGATCACCGAGACCAGCGCGGGCGTGCCCACCATCGACATGCGCGTGGACTACCTGCGCCCGGCGCGCCGGGGCGACCTGACCGCCACCGGGCGCACGGTGCGGGTGGGCAAGACGGTGAGCGTGGCGGACGTGGAGGTCCGCGACGCGACCGGCACCCTGGTCGCGGTGGGGCGCGCGTGCTACGCTTCGCCGCGCCCGCCGGCGTCGCCGGCGTCACCCACGGAGGAGACCCGATGAGCGCGATGCCTCCCGACAACCTGAACGAGATCGGCGTGCTCAAGCGCCGCGAGATCGAGGCGCGCATCCTGATGCCGGTGCTGACCGCACTGGGCGAGGAGTTCGGCCGCGAGAAGGTGTTCGAGACCGCGCGCCGGATCATCATCGAGGTGGCGCGGGAGCAGGGCAAGGAGCTCTCGGCGCGCATGGGCGGCGACAGCCTCGGCCACTTCGCCGCCGCGCTGGAGGACTGGAAGAAGGGCGACGCCTACCGCATGGACGTGCTGGAGCAGACCGAGGAGAAGTTCTCCTTCAACGTCACGCGCTGCCGGTACGCGGAGATGTACCGCGCGCTCGGCATCCCGGAGATCGGGGCGCTGCTCTCGTGCAACCGGGACTTCTCGCTGGTCGAGGGCTTCAACCCGGCAGTGAAGCTGACGCGAACGCAGACCGTGATGGAGGGGGCGTCGCACTGCGACTTCCGCTTCGAGCTCCGGAAGACCGCCCGCCAGACCGAAGCCACCGCGGACCAGCTGAGCAAGGTGGTGGGGGGGCCTGGGGGAGGAGCGGCGCCGCTCCCCCCCCGATAGGGATGAAAGCCGTCGCGATCGACGCTCACGGGGGCCTGGAGCAGGTCCGCCTCCGCACCGACTGGCCGGAGCCGTCGCCCGGAGCGGGCCAGGCGGTGGTGGACGTGAAGGCCTGCGGGCTCAACTACCTCGACATCTTCGTGCTCCACGGCATGCCGGGCCTGCCGGTCGAGATGCCGCGCATCCCGGGCGGTGACGTCAGCGGGGTGGTCAGCGCGGTGGGTGCCGGCGTCTCCAAGGAATGGGTCGGGCGCCGGGTGCTGATCGACCCGCACATCAAGAGCGGCGGCGCGCTGGGGGAGAACGGCAACGGCGGCCTCTGCGAGAAGATCGCGGTGGACGCCGCCAACCTGATCCACCTGCCGGACGCGGTCACGTTCGAGCAGGCCGCGTCGCTGCCCATCGCCTACGGCACGGCCTATCGCATGATGATCACGCGCGGGCGCGTGCAGCCGGGCGAGCTGGTGCTGATCCTGGGCGCGAGCGGCGGGGTCGGCACGGGATGCGTGCAGATCGCCAAGAACCTGAAGGCGCGCGTGATCGCGTGCGCGTCGTCTCCGGCAAAGCTGCGGCGCTTGCAGGAGCTCGGCGCCGACCACGTCATCGACTACACGAAGGAAGACTTCTCGAAGCAGGCTTGGGAGATCTCCGGCAAGAAGGGCGTGGACGTGCTCGTGAACTACACGGGCGGCGATACCTGGGTGCCGAGCCTGCGGACCCTGGCGCGGCACGGGCGTCTGCTGACGTGTGGGGCCACCGCGGGGTTCGATCCGAAGACCGACATCCGGTACATCTGGCGGCGTGAGGTCAACATCATCGGGGCCAATGGTTGGACGCGGCAGGATCTGGAGGCGCTGCTGGTCGAGGTCGAGCGGGGGAGCATCAAGCCGATCATTCACGCCGTGTACCCCTTGGCCGAATCGCGCGAGGCCATGCGGGTGATGGAAGACCGCGAGGTCTTCGGGAAGATCATCGTCGTTCCGTGAGGATCAATGTTGGGATGCTCGTGGGGGAGGCCACCGCTCACCCTGCCCTCTCCCCTGAGGGGAGAGGGGTGGCGATCGTGGACCTGTCGCGGTCTGCCTCGCCGCGGGAGGTCGGCTATGCGGAGCTGGATGCCGGCTGCAACGCGGTGGCGGCCGGGCTGGTGGCCAGGGGGATCACGCGCGGGGATCGCGTCGGCATTCTCGCACTGAATCGCACGGAATACGTCGAGGCTCTCTACGGCACGATGCGGGCCGGGGCCATCCCGGTGCCGCTGAACATCAAGCTCCCGACGGAAGGGCTGGCCTTCATCGCGCGCGACGCCGATCTCAAGCTCGTGTTCGTCGACGCCGGGCATCGGAAGGTTGCGCCGCCCGACGTGCCGGCGGTGGACTTCGACGCCGACTACGCGCAGTTCCTCAAGCCGAGCCCGTTCACCATCGTCGAGCCTGGTCCGGATGACATCTGCCTCCAGCCGTATACCTCCGGCTCGACGGGGCGCCCCAAGGGCGTGCTGCTGACCCACGCCGGCCAGGCCTGGCAGATCGACGCGCTGGTGAAGGCGCGGCGCATGGTCCCCGAGGACCGCGTGCTGGTCGCCGCGCCGCTCTACCACAAGAACGCGCTCGTGTGGACCAAGGTGGGCCTGGCCGGCGGCTCGTCGCTCGTGCTGCTGGCGCGCTTTGACCAGCGGCTCTACGTGGAGTCCATCGGCCGCTACCGGGTGACGCGGCTCTCCGGGGTGCCGACCATGTTCCACCTGATCCTGAGCGACCCGGCGCTGGCCCGCACCGACGTCTCCTCCGTGCGCTTCGTCGGCGTCGGCTCCGCCCCGGCCTCGCCCGCGCTCTTCGAGTCGCTGCACCGCGCGTTCCCCAACGCGGTCGCCACCAACGGCTACGGCGTGACCGAGGCCGGCCCGGTGATGTTCGCCGGCCATCCAGACGGTTTACCCAGGCCCGCTACCTCCATCGGCTACCCGCTGGCCGGCTGCGAGCTGCGCCTCGACCCCGGACCCGACGAGGGCGTGCTGCTCACGCGCAACCCGGGCGTGATGGCCGCCTACCACAACCTGCCGGAGGAGACCGCGCGGCGCCTCAAGGAGGGCTGGTTCGACACCGGCGACGTCTGCCGGCGCGACGCCGACGGCTTCTACTACTTCGTCGGCCGCACCGACGACATGTTCGTGTGCGGGGGCGAGAACGTCTACCCGGGCGACGTGGAGGGCACGCTGGAGCGCCACCCGGACGTGCTGCAGGCCGCGGTGCTGCCGGTGGATCACGCGCTGAAGGGCCAGGTGCCGGTGGCCTTCGTGGTCGCGCGGCCCGGGTCCGGCCTCGGCGAGCAGGATGTCAAGGAGTGGGCCCTGGCCCACGGCCCCGCGTACCAGCATCCCCGACGCGTGTTCCTCGTCCCCGAGCTTCCCTTGGCCGGAACGAACAAGATCGATCGCGCGGCGCTCAAGGCGCGCGTGCTGGCAGCGCCCCCCGACCCCTCACGAGGAGAGTGACCATGTTCATCGATCGCCGGACGTTCGTGAAAGGCGCCGCCGTCTCGGCCGCCGCCGCGGTGGCCCCGCAGGTGATGGTGCGCACCGCGCGCGGCGCGGACAAGAACAAGGTGGTCTTCGTCTCGGAGGAGTCGAACCCGAAGGCCATCGCGGTCTACGACAAGATCAACGCGGACTTCAAGAAGGAGACCGGGATCGAGGTCACGATGGAGTACCCGGGCTTCGCCAACATCGCCAAGCGCGTGGCCACCCTGATCGCGGCCGGCACGCCGCCCGAGATCGTCTGGTACGGCGCGGGGCAGGCGATGAACCTGGCCATCGAGGGCCAGCTGGCCGACGTCGGCGACGTGCTGAAGGCCACCGGAGGAACCGCAGAAAATCTCAGAATGGTCTACAAGGGGGCGGACCGGTCCATCCCGACCAGCCAGCAGTTCACCTACGGCTGGTACCGCAAGGACCTGTTCGACGCCAAGAAGCTCTCGGCGCCGAAGTCGTGGGACGACTACCTGAAGGCGGCCAAGGCGCTGAACGACCCGCCCAACATGTACGGCTGCATCGTGCCCTCGGCGGAGACGGGCGCCTCCACGCTCCTACTCGAGACCATGTTCATGAAGAACGACGTGCACTGGTTCAAGTGGGACGCGGGCAAGAAGGACTACGAGGTGGTGCTGGACCAGGGCGACCAGAAGAAGCGGGCGATCGAGACGCTCGACTATCTCAACGAGCTGCACAAGTTCTCGCCCGAGGCCAGCACCTACAACTGGGGCGAGCTGATGTCGACCTACTTCAGCGAGAAGGCGGCGACGTCGTGGTACGTGGGCTCGCGGCTGCTCGACCAGACCATCGCCAACAACCCCAAGATCGCCGACGCCACCGTGCCGTTCGAGCTGCCGAAGAAGGCGACGGACGCCTACTACCTCTCCATCCAGGGCTTTCATATTCTAGAGAAGTCGAACGTGGAGGGCGCCAAGAAGTACGTCACCTTCTTCCTGAAGCACCCCGATCTGATCTCCTGGTACCACGCGGTGCCGCTCCACATCATCCCGGCCAGTCGCGACATGCTGCGCTCCGCCAAGTACCAGGACAACCCGGTCATCCAGAAGCGGATGGACGTGCTGAAGTTCATCGACTCGGTCTGGACCAAGGGCGTGCCGCTCTACTACTGGGACGGTCGTGAGCTGAACCCCTACATCGGCCTCTACCACAACGAGAACCTGGCCGGCTGGATGCTCGCGATGCGCAACATCAAGGGCATGAAGTCGGACGCGATCGTGGACGAGGCCGCCGCCCAGGTCCGCAGGAAGATGAAGCGGGTCGGCTAGGGGTTCATGGATGCGCTGATCCCGACGGTCATCGATACCGATCCCGGCATCGACGATGCCCTGGCGCTGCTGCTCGCCTGGGGCTCACCCGAGCTCGACGTCCTGGCGCTGACGGTGGTCGCGGGCAACGGGCCGCTCGCCGACACCGCGCGCAACGCCGCCCGCCTGGTCGCCGTGCGCCGGCCGGCCCGCCTGCCCCAGATCGTTCTGGGCGCCGCGGCTCCGCTGCGGAGAGCGCTGGTGACCGCCACGCCCGACGAACACGGGGGCGACGGCCTCGGCGATGCGGTGGATTGGCCGCCCGTGACCGGCCCGCCCGCCTCGCCGTCGGCGGCCGAGACGCTCGTGGCCCTGGCCCGGGCCCACGCCGAGCGCTTGACGCTCATCGCGCTGGGCCCGCTGACGAACCTGGCGCTAGCTCTTCGCCTCGATGCCGATGCCTTGCGGAGGATCGGGCGAGTGGTCATGATGGGCGGCGCGGTGGACGTGCCCGGCAATACCGCCACGGACGCCGAGTTCAATATCTATGTCGATCCGGAGGCCGCGCGCGAGGTCTTCGACGCCGGGCTGCGCGTGGACCTCGTGCCGCTGGATGCCACGCGCCAGCGCGGCCCGCTCGCCGCCCGCATCGAGGCGTTCACCGAGCATAGCTTTCGTCTCTGGGGCTACATGCACCTGCACGACCCCTTGGCGGTGGGTCTGGCCGTCGACGAGAGCCTGGCGCGATGGCAGCCGGCGCGGATCGCCGTGGGCGAGGGCGGTCAGACCCGGCGCGCGGCCGGCGCTCCGAACTGCCGCGTGGCGCAGGTCATCGACGCGGACCGCTTCCTCGCGCTGTTCTTCGACCGGCTGTGCCCCGCATCCTCGTAGCGGCCGTCACCCGCGGGCAGTCTCCATGTGGTGCCCGGCCTCCTTGGCCGCTTCCTCGGGGGTCTTGCCCTGCTGGCGCGCGACGATGTAGGCGGCGTACCAACCCGACCAGTGGTGCTTCGGGGCGGTTGCCTCGTACGGGCCGTGGCCCTGCTCGGTTTCGCGCAGGAGGTCGGTCAGCGTCGCGACGTCGAAGCTGCTCACCCCGCGTCCCGGAAGCCGGGTGGTGACCTCCTGCAGCAGCCAGCCGTTGCCGTCGGGATCGCTGAACGAGACCCACGAGCTGTAGGAGCGCCGCTCCGGGTCCGGGCCCGGCAGGCGCCCCTGCGTCCCGGTGACACGGAGCGTGCCGTCGAAGTGGAACACCTCGCTCGGGTCGGCGCCGCGGGCGACGAGCTCGGCGCGCGCGGCCTGGATGTCGTCGACGATGAGGAGCGTTCCTTGAACCGAGCCCGGCGCGGCGGTGGTGAGGCCCTTCCCGATGAAGATGGAGCACGCCGAGCCTGGGGGCGTCAGCTGAACCGTTCGCCAGTCGCCCTTGGCAAAATCGGCGTCGATCCGCCACCCCAGGCCCTCGTAGAAACTCTTGGCGCGATCGACGTCGGAGACGGGGATGGTGACGACCTCGAGCTTCGTTTCAACTTTGCTCATCGTGACCCTCCGCTCTTGGGGTTCAGGTCGAAGATGCCCTCGAACGAGAGGACAGTGTACATCAACGCTCGGCGCGTTCGCCTGAGCAGTCGGGCCTCCGACTGCTCACGGACGTGGTAGAGTCGCCGGCAATGAGCGCCACCACCGAGCGGCGCGCGTGGATCTTCGGCACCACCGCCCCCGCCCTCCTCTTCCTCCTGGTCATCGCCTACCTGCCCATCGCCTACGCGGTCTCGCTCAGCTTCTTCAAGAAGACCGCCTTCAACCCGGCCATGAAGTGGGTCGGGCTCGCCAACTACCAGATCATCTTCGACGAGCCCGAGCTGTGGAGCGCCTTCTGGCGCTCCGTGGTGTTCACGCTGGGGGCCGTCGGGCTGCAGCTGGCGCTGGGGCTGGTGTCGGCGCTGCTGCTCAACCGGGCCTTCAAGGGCCTGAACCTCGTCCGGAGCCTCTTCGTGCTGCCGTACCTGCTGCCGTCCGTCGTGGTGGCGCTGGTCTTCCAGTGGCTGCCCTCGCCGGAGTACGGCGTGGTCAACCAGATGCTGATGCAGACCGGCGCGGTCGCGCGGCCGGTGAACTTCTTCGGCGGCCTCGGCACCGCAATGTGGGCGGTGATCGGCATGGCGGGCTGGCAGTACGGCTCCTTCGCCACGCTGCTGATCCTGGCCCGCCTGCAGTCGATCAACCCCAAGCTCTACGAGGCCGCCGCCGTCTCGGGCGCCGGCACGTGGCGCGCCTTCCTGGACGTGACGCTGCCCAACCTGCGCACCACCCTGATCGTGATCGCGCTCTTGCGCGGGATCTGGATGTTCAACAAGTTCGACTCGATCTGGCTGGTGACCCACGGTGGCCCGCTCAAGGCCACCGAGACGCTGCCGCTCTACGCGTACCGCCTGGCCTTCGAGGAGTTCGACTTCGGCCTGGCCGCGGCGGCCTGCACCGTGATGTTCGTGGTGCTGCTGGCGGGCGCGGTGGTCTACTTCAAGCTGTTCGACCCCACGAAGGAGATCGAGGTGGGGCGGTGAGCCGGCTCCAGCGCGCGGGGACGTTCGGGCTGCTGATGGTGGTGCTGGTGGCGGTGGCCTTCCCGTTCTACTGGATGCTGCTCACCTCCGTCACGCCCCGGGAGGCCCTCTTCAAGCCGCCCTACCGGCTCTTCCGCCTCGACTTCTCGCTGGGCAACTACCGCGAGCTGCTCTTCGCCACCGAGTTCGCGCGCTACTTCGTCAACAGCCTGATCGCGGCGGTGGGCGCCATCGTCCTGAACGTGATCGCGGCCACCCTGGCCGGCTACGGCCTCACCCGCTTCGCCTTCGCGGGCAAGAAGACGTTTGCCTTCGGCACGCTCTTCTCCTACATGTTCCCGCCCATGCTGATGGCCATCCCGCTCTACATCCTGTTCTCGGCCTTGCAGATGCGGAACACCTACACCGGGCTGATCCTGGCCCACATGGCGATCAGCCTGCCGCTGAACATCTGGCTCATGTGGCAGTACTTCCAGATCGTGCCACTCTCGCTGGAGGAGGCCGCCTGGACCTCGGGCGCGAGCCGCCTGGCCTCCCTGCGCCAGGTGTGCTTGCCCTCGGCCCGGCCGGGCATCCTGTCGGTGGCCATCTTCTCCTTCGCGCTCTCCTGGAACGACTTCACGTTCGCGTTCATCCTCCAGACCGACCGCAAGATGTTCACGCTGCCCGTCGGCCTCGCCAGCTTCGTGGAGCAGACCGGCGTGCACTGGGGCATGGTGATGGCCGCCGCGGTGCTGGTCTCGGTGCCCACGTTCCTGCTCGTGTTCTTCCTGCAGCGCTACCTGCTGAGCGGCCTGCGGACGGCGGGGTAGGAGAGCGGCGATGGCGTTCTCGGTCCGGCTGGAAGGCCTCGACAAGCGGTTCGGCCGCGGAGCCCGCGAGGTGCACGCGGTGCGCGACCTGACGCTCGAGATCGGCGAGCGCGAGTTCTTCACCTTCGTCGGCCCCTCCGGCTGCGGCAAGACGACGACGTTGAGAATGATCGCCGGCCTCGAGACCCCCACCGCCGGCCGCGTCTGGTTCGGCGACACCGACGTCACCGCGCTGCCCCCGCAGCAGCGCGACATCGCCATGGTCTTCCAGGACATCGCGCTCTTCCCCTACATGACGGTGCGCCAGAACATCGGCTACCCGCTGCGCATCGCCGGCCTCCCCCGCGCCCGCGTGGACGAGAAGGTGGAGAAGGTGGCCGCCACCCTCGGCCTCAGCGACAAGCTCGCCATGAAGCCCGGCCAGCTCTCGGGCGGCCAGCAGCAGCGCGTGGCCATCGGCCGGGCGATCATCAAGGAGCCGAAGGTGCTGCTGATGGACGAGCCGCTGTCGGCGCTGGACGCCAGGCTGCGAGTAGAAATGCGGACCGAGATCCTGCGCCTGCATCGGGAGATCTCTGCCACCATCATCTATGTCACCCACGACCAGGTCGAGGCCATGACCATGTCCACGCGGGTGGCGGTGATGGACCAGGGGCGGGCGCTCCAGATCGACCCGCCGCGGGTGCTCTTCCGGCGGCCGGCGGACGTGACGGTGGCTACCTTTATTGGGACGCCGGCGATGAACATCATTTCGGCGACGGTGGTGACCACACCATCCGGGGTCGCGATCGAGCTGTTGGGGCGGCAGATCCCGGTGGCGTCCAGGCACTACGCTGCCTTGCATGGACTGAAGCGAGTGGATGTGGGAATCCGGCCGCAGGCGGTGCGCCTGGTGGCGCCGGGACCGGACCGCATCCTGGGGCGCGTGTTCCTGCGGGAGCCGCTGGGCTTGGAGGATGAGGTGCTGGTGGAGACGACGGACGGAACGCGGGTGAAAGCGGTGACGGTGGCCGAAGATGGGTTCCCCGAAGGGGCCCGGGTGGGGATCGAGTGTGCGCCTCGTGAAGTTTACATCTTCAACTCGGAGTCGAAAACTGCATTGTGCAACGGCGTCGAGTGACTCTGGGCCGGGGATCCAACAACGAGGACGGCATCGCGTCCCTTGAGAGCGCCTAGGACAGGAATGAGTAGTGGCTGAATGGCTTCGCGACCTGCAAGGCGAGGTCTTTGATGGTCGCGTCGGCGGGTGACCATCCGTCAACCTGGCCTTCCGCAGGCGCGTACACTCATGTCATGAACAGGCAACTGACCCGCCTGCTCGGGCCGTTCCTGTCAGCGGCCGCAATTGCCGGGTGCACCGCCGGGGGGTCGGCGGGCGGAGTCGAGGAGCCTGCAGCCCCCGTCAAGCTCGACGTCATCTTCGTCGCAACTGACCTCGAGATCGTGAACGCCATGCTCACGCTGGCCGGCGTCACGCGCGACGACGTCGTCTATGACCTCGGCTGCGGCGACGGCCGCATCGTCATCGCGGCCGCCAAGGGGTTCGGGGCGCGCGGGGTGGGCGTGGACCTCGACCCCCAGCGCATCCAGGAAGCCCAGGCCAACGCCGTCCGGGCCGGCGTCGCCGACCGCGTGACGTTCCGCGTCCAGGACGTCTTCGATACCGATATCGAGCCCGCGACGGTGGTCACGCTCTTCCTCTCGCCGGAGCTGAATGCGCGGCTGCGGCCGAAGCTCACGAGCCAGCTCAAGCCCGGCAGCCGGATCGTGTCCCACCGCTATGGTATCGGCGACTGGGTGCCGGAGAAGACTCGCACGGTCATGGTCTCCGAGACCCGTAACCACATCTTCCTGTGGCGGCTGCCATGACCGCGGCCGGCTCGCTCGATCGAGGCCGGGCGGCGTTCGGGCGGCGGGCCTGGGGCGACGCCTGCGCGCAGCTCACGGCCGCGGATCGCGAGGCGACGCTCGAGCCCGAAGACCTCGAGCGGCTGGCGATCGCGGCGCACCTGGTCGGCCGGGATGCGGAAAGCACCGACGCCTGGGCGCGGGCGCATCACGCCTTTCTCGGCCGGGGTGCGGCCCCGGGGGCGGCGCGGTGCGCGTTCTGGCTCGGCTTCAGCTCGCTGATCGCGGGTGAGTCCGCGGTCAGCGGCGGCTGGCTCGCCCGGGGCCAGCGTCTGCTGGACGATGGCCGGCACGACTGCGTGGAGCGCGGGTACCTGGTCATGCTCCAGGCGCTCCGGTGCATGTGGGCGGGTGACAATGCGACCCTCCACGCCACCTACGATCAAGCGGCGCGGATCGGCGAGCGCTTCGGCGACGCGCAGCTCGTGGCGTTCGGTCGCCTCGGCGTCGGCGAGGCTCTCATCCGGTCGGGAGAGACCGCGGCCGGCGTGGCGATGCTCGACGAGGTCATGGTTGCCGTCACCACCGGTGAGGTGTCGGCGATCGGGGTTGGGATCATCTACTGTGCCGTGATCGGGCAATGCCAGGAGATCTTCGACCTGCGCCGGGCCAAGGAGTGGACGAAGGCGCTCGGCCAGTGGTGCGCGTCGCAGCCGGACCTCGTGCCCTATCGCGGCCAGTGCCTGGTGCACCGCGCCGAGATCATGCATCTGCAAGGGGCCTGGCCGGATGCCATGCGCGAGGCCCGGCAGGCGTGCGAGCGGCGGCTCGCGCAGACCGTGGGACGATCCTGGGTCGGCGGGGCCCTGTATCTCCAGGCCGAGCTCCACCGGCTGCGCGGCGAGTTCGCGCGGGCCGAGGAGGCCTACCGCGAGGCCAGCCAGTCGGGGCGGGACTCCCAGCCCGGCCTCGCGCAGCTGCGGCTGGCGCAGGGAAAGACCGAGGCGGCCGCCGCGGCGATGCGCCGGGTGATGGACGAGGCCCGCGATCAGGCCACGCGATCCCGGCTCCTGGCCGCGTACGTCGAGATCATGCTGGCCGCGAGCGACGTGCGGGCGGCCCGGGCGGGGGCCGACGAGCTGGGCGCGATCGCCGAGCTGCTCGAGGCGCCGCTGCTGCGCGCGATGGCCGCCCACGCCACGGGAGCCGTCCTTCTCGCCGAGGGCGACGGCCGGGCGGCGCTCACCGCCCTGCGCGGGGCCTGGGCGGCGTGGCAGGGGATCGAGGCGCCGTACGAGGCCGCGCGGGTCCGGGTGCTCATCGGGCTCGCCTGCCGGGCGCTCGGTGACGACGACACTGCGGAGATGGAGCTCGACACGGCGCGCTGGGTGTTCCAGCAGCTCGGCGCCGCCCCGGACGTGGCCCGGGTGGAGGCGCTGTCGCGCGCGGGGGCCGCCACGGCACCGGGTGGCCTGACCGCGCGTGAGGTCGAGGTGCTCCGCCTGGTCGCGGCGGGCAAGACCAACCGGGCGATCGCGAAGACGCTGGTCATCAGCGACCACACGGTGCGCCGGCACCTGCAGAACATCTTCAACAAGATCGGGGTGTCGTCGCGCGCCGGCGCGACCGCGTTCGCCTTCCAGCGCGACCTGGTCTGACCCGCCGCGTGGTACGAACGTACCACGCCCTCCGACCACGAGATTTGGCTCGAACGGGCGATGCGGGCTCCGGCGCCCGCGGCCTATGGTGTCTCCCAGGATCCAACCTGAAAGGAGACACACCATGGCGACTGCCACTGATCGAAAGGTGACCCGACACCAGTCGGTGCTCGATGCCGTCCGCGGCCTGGCTCCGAAGATCACCGCCCGTGCCGCCGAGATCGAGGCCGCGCGGCGGCTGCCCGCCGACCTCATCCGGGATCTGACCGCGGCCGGCTGCGTCCGCATGCTGGTGCCTCGCAGCCACGGTGGCAACGGCTTCGACCTGGCCGGCGCGATGAGCGTGTGCGAGGAGCTGAGCCGGGCGGATGCGTCCGTGGCCTGGACGACGATGAACCTGGCGGGCGGCTGGATCAATCTGGGCACGCTTCCCCGGGCGACGTTCGATGCCCTCTACGCCGAGGGTCCCGACGCCATCATCGGCGGTGTCTTCGCTCCTTCGGGAACGGCCGTGCCCGCGGGCGGCGGATACCGGGTGAGCGGCCGGTGGGCGTTCGCCAGCGGTTGCCAGGACTGCCAGTGGCTGTTCGCCAACTGCATGGAGAACCAGGCCGGCGACCCCCGCCTGCGCACCATCCTGTTCTCGCCAGACCAGATGAAGATCGAGGACACCTGGTCGGTCTCGGGGTTGTGCGGCACCGGCAGCCATCATCTGAATGCCGACGACGTGTTCGTCCCGGCCGAGCGGACGTGCCTGCCCTTCGCGGATCCTTTGTGCCTGGACGAGCCGCTGCTGCGGATGCCCATGCCGCCGGTCTTCGCCTTCGGGGTCGCCAGCGTCGCGGTCGGCATTGCCCAGGGGGCGCTGGAAGACATCCTGGCCCTCTCCGCCCGCAAGGTGCCCTTGCTCGCGCACTCCTCGCTGGCCACGAACCCGCTGTTCCAGAACCAGCTCGGCGCCGCCGACGCGAAGCTCCGCGCGGCTCGCGGACTGCTGTACGCCGACGCCGCGGCCGCGTGGGGGACGGCGGTGGCCGGTGCAGAGTTCACGCCCGAGCACCGGGCCCGGATGCGCTCGGCGATCACCTGGGCTGCGACGACCGCGGCCTCGGTCGTGGACATGGCCTACCACGCGGGGGGCGGGAGCTCGATCTACTCCGCCAGCTCCCTCCAGCGCCGCTTCCGCGACGTCCACGCGATCACCCAGCATTTCCTGGTCAAGCTCGACACCCTCACCACCGCGGGAGCCGTGCTCGCGGCCGCGGAGGCCGACCTGAGCGTGTTCTGAAGGTAGAGACGCGGCGCCGATCCCCGTCTCACGGGCGCAGATGGCGCTGGAGGAAAGCCGTCGTGTCGGTGGAGGATTTGGTGCGGGTGGCCGCGTCGAACCCCATCGAGTAGCCCGACCCCGCGGCTTGGCACGCGGCGAGCGCATCGGGGTCGAACGGCCGCTCGCGCCCGTCCACGAGGATCATGGGCGCCTCGCGCCCCAACAGGATCACGGGGCACTTCCGCGAGCTAGCGACGTACTGGGGGTAGAAGCGCGGCGCGCCCAGGGTGGGTGCGGTCCAGGCGTGGAACGCGCCCGGATAGACCACCGTCGCGATCGGCGCCGGATGACCCGCGCCGATCGCGTATGCGAGATAGCCCTCGGCCTTGGCCACCGGCAGGTTGTCGTCCTTCTCCCCGAGCAGCATCAGGATCGGAGCGCCGGTATACGCGCCCGCCTCGGCCCGCGCGCCGTAGGTGCCGCCCGGATAGGTGGCGACGTGAGCCGCGAACGGCGACGGCCCCGCCCCCATCGCGGCACGGAGCGCCTCGAGTGCGGTGAGATGCGCCACCTCGCCTCCGAACGAGAAGCCGACGATGCCGATGCGGTCGGCGGCGATCCGCGGGTGTCCGGCCAGCAGGCGGAGCGCAGCGAACGCATCGGCCACCCCGGACGCCAGTGGCGGGCCGGCGCGGGAGCCGACGACCGCGGACTGGCTCAGGCCCCTCACGCTGAAACTGTCGTAGGTCAGCGTCGCGAACCCGCTTCGGCGCAGCTCCGCCGCCAGCCAGCCCTCGTTGGCCTCCCGGAAGCCGCTGATCGTGTGGACTACCACCACCGCCGGATACCGATCCCGCGGCTGATCGGGAAAGCGGAGCGTCGCGGGGACCGATACATCCGCCGGCGCCTCCCGCACGAAGACCTGGCGGAAGTCGGCATAGGAGCCCGAGCGGAGCGTCACCTGCTCGATCGGGCCCGCATCGCGGACCTGACCGTATACGAGCGCCGTCCCGAGCGCGACCGCGGCGGCCACCACCCCCAGCGCCCGCGACGCCGCCACTCGTCGTGTTAGCACGAGGCGTGAATTCCTTCGTCGACGGGGTGGTTCGGCCTAGACGGCAACAACCGGTGTGCGCTCGAAGCGCGAGAGGAGCGTCGCGCCGGCTGAGAAGGCGGCCGCGAGGAGCAGCGCGGCGGTGCCGATCCAGGGTATCAGGCCGACGAGGACGAAGACGGCGCCTCCCACGGCGACCGTCTTGACGGGTGTTTTCTCCTGTAGGAACGGCAGCCTCTCGCCGAGCCATGCGGCGGAGACGGTGAACCCGAACAGGAAGAGGGCGACGAGAAGCATCCCCGCCACCGGGATCAGCGGAATGCCGATGATCGTCACGGCCAGCAGGACGCAGAGCGGCACGAATCCCAGGAGGATCGCGACGCCGGCGAGCGCCGAGAGCCCGGGTCGATCGGCGAGATACGCCCCGACGCGCGTCAAGGCGCCGGGGAAGGCCAGCGCGATGAGCAACGCGATGATCAACAGCAGCACGGCGCGCGTCAGCCGCGAGGCGAAGCGGAACATCGAGAACATGTGAGGCCCGCCGACCACCCAGCGGGTCATCGAGCCGACCGTGGTCGGGATCGCCCCGCCGAGACTCACGTTGTCGCCCCCGAGCGTGGCGCCCTCCGCGACCGAAACGGCTCCCCCGATCGCGACCGAGTCGCCGCCGACACTGGCGCCCGGGAGGAGCGTGACCGAGCCGCCTATCGCCACCGCATCGTATCGGACGTGACCGGCGATCGTGACGGAGCCGCCAATGGCCACGGCCTTGTCGACGGTCTCGTCGGCGCCGATCGTCAGGGATTGGCCGAAGACCACGCGCTCGGACCCGTGGCGACCGCGCCGCTCCCGCCGCCGCTCGCGCCACGAATCCGCGGACTTCACGGTGTCATCCGAGCGAACGCGGAGGACGCCGTCGGCGAACGAGGCCCGGAGCGAGCCGGCATCGAGAACCAGATCGAGCACCTCGCCGGCGGGGCGCTTCGGGACCTGGATGGTGAGCGGGCGGGTGGTCGCGCTCTCCGGTGCGGTGACCACCAGACTCCAGCCCGTCTGCTTGGCGATCGCGTTCAGCGCGTCGAGGACCGTCCCTCGCGGCTGGGCGAGGGAGACGACGGGAGAGTCGTCGGGAAGTCGGCCCTCCAGCCGACGGCTGTCCGGCGTGGCCGCCCAGGCGAGGCCGGGCAGACTCATGAGAGCGACGGCGAGAACGACGATCAGCTTGGTTACGCGCATGTGCGATCTCCCTTCGCTTGGGAGTACGGTCGAGCGTGCCGATTATTTCACGGGCCCGAACGGTCGCGCCGCGCGACGAGGACGAGTGACAGAACTGCCGCAGTGGAGGCCAGGGCCGCCGAGGCCCAGATGGGGAGCGGCACGAGAGCGAGGACGACGCCGACCCCGGTTGTCCATCTGGCGAGGTCGGCCGCTACCCCCGCGAGCGACGCGAGAAGAGCGGCCGGCTCGATGGTCGGACCCAGGAGAATGGCGATCACCGCCAGGCCGACGAGCGCGGCCACGAGTCCCGTGAGGACCTGACGCCGGTCACGCACCTCGATCGCATCGAGATAGCGCCTCCGCGTGTCGGCGAGGAACTCGGCCGATGGCTCCGGCACGCGAAGCGCCTGGAGCAGGGCGGTAAGCCGCCCGTTCTCCTCGGGTTGCTGGCTCATGGGACGGACGGGTTTTCCAGCGCCCGCTTGAGCTGGGCGCGGCCTCGATGGAGCCACGTCATCACCGTGCCCATCGGCACCTCGAGGGCAGCGGCGATGTCTCGGTACGACATCTCCTCGATGTGGAACAGGACGATGGCCACTCTCGGCCCCTCGTCCAGATCGTCGAGAGCTCGCTCGAGACGTGAGAGCTCCTCCCGCAGCGAGGCCTCACCCTCGGGACCGGGCGCCGGGGGGTCGGTGACCGGCAGCGTCTCCACCCTGGCCATCACCTTCCGCCGCCGGAGCAGGTCCAGACAGAGCCGCCGTGCGATGGCGATGAGCCAGGGCAAGACCGGGCGCTCGGGATCGAACCGCTCGAAGTGGACGAAGGCACGTACGAACGTGTCCTGGGCGAGATCCTCCGCGTCGGGAGATCGGAGCAGTCGCCAGCAGAAGCGGTAGACGGGTCGGCGGAAGCGGAGCACCAGCTCGTCGAAGGCCGCCGCATCGCCGCGGCGGGCGCGACGCGCAAGCTCGATCTCTGCTCGCCGGTCTTCCGCACCCGAGCCCGGGGTCGCTGCATGGCCGGCCTCTATGACCG
>Ga0310810_10000317_pt1 | contig 51001 bp, 48 predicted proteins | sample NCmetagenome_FD_207641 | JGI IMG/M metagenome (GOLD analysis project Ga0310810, IMG submission 207641) | Soil microbial communities from experimental microcosm in Duke University, North Carolina, United States - NC | ecosystem: Engineered > Artificial ecosystem > Soil microcosm > Unclassified ...
TGCCGGAAGATCGATAATCAGCCCGGTTCTTCCAAAAGCAAAATCCACCCGCATAGCGAGAACGTACCATAACCAAGGTGGTCAGAGGGTTTGCCACTTCGGAATGCAAATTGCACCAAGTAGCAGCGGGAGGCTGGTCTGGTTATGTGGGTCGCTACAATTCTCGGGGGGATGGTCATTCTTTGCTTGTTCTTATCGATGCTGTCCTCGCCCCCTACTGTGGGCCGCTGAGGCACCCGTGCGGACAAATTGACACAGGGTTCAACCCACACACGCCAACTTGTCAGACCAGCGTCTTCCTCAGGTTCCCTTCTCCATTGTTTGCCCTACCTTCCACCGTGCTCTATACTAAAAACTTAGAGCAAAATGCCGAAAAGAACATTTCAACCGAATAGACGGCGGCGTGCCAAGACCCACGGTTTTCTCACGCGCATGAAGACCGCCGATGGACGGGCCGTTATCTCTCGCCGCCGCGCCCGTGGACGTAAGAAGCTCACCGTCAGCTCCGAAAGGTAGTCGAATCGCAGGGTTCCCGAAAAGTGTTCGTATCTTACGCTCCAAAGACTTCCGGCGCGTGTATGACCACGGCTCCCGCTATTCGGGGCCGTTCTTCGCGGCTTTCTATGCAACGGCGTCCGATGTCGACCGCCGGGCGGGCTCCGGTCCGAAGGTGGGATTCACAGTTCCACGGTCGCTGGGGGGCGCGGTGGTGCGCAATCGAATCAAGAGGCGTGTCCGCGAGGCTGTTCGCCTGCGGCTCGATCAGTTAAGTCCGCAGTGGGAAATTGTCTTCAATCCGCGCCGCGCGGCCATAGACTCGCCGCTCCCCGACCTGATTCGCGAGGTCGAGGAGTTTTTTCTCCGCTGCAACAATTCATGATCGCTTTGCTGCGCGGATACAAGAGATTCGTGTCCCCCTGGCTGCCCTCGGCCTGCCGGTACCATCCGACGTGCTCGGAGTATATGCGCGACGCTGTCGAACGATATGGCGCGAGCCGTGGCGCCTGGATGGGCGTCAAACGTCTGGCGCGCTGCCATCCTTTTCACGCAGGCGGCGTGGACCTGGTCCCATGAGCGACGCCCCCATGAGCGACGAGCCCAGCACCAATCAGCCCGGTCCTAAGAAAGAGCTGTCCATGGAGCAGCGGCTGCTCCTGGCCTTCGCGCTGATGGGCATCGTGTTGTTCGCGACGCCGTACCTATTCAAGACTCCCGCGCCACCGAAAAAACCGCCGGCTACCGCGCAAACGCAGACCACGGCTCCTGCCCCGGAGACGCCCACGCCACCCGCGGCAGCGGCATCCAAAGCCGACTCAACCGCGAAAGCCAAGGGCGAACGCGGCGCGGCCCAAAAGCCAGCGGCGTCCCAAAAAATCGCGGCTGAGACAGAACAGGTTTACACCATTGAGACGGATCTCTATAAAGTCGTGTTCTCCAACCGTGGGGCGGTGGTGCAGCAATGGATCCTGAAAAAATACACCGACGATAATGGCAAGCCGCTGGCGCTGGTCAACGAAACTGGTATGCCCAAAGCCGGCTATCCTTTCACGCTCGTATTCGATCAGAAAAAGCCTGCCGTGGATCTCAATGCCGCACTGTTCGCCGCCAAACCCGCCGGCGATGGCTTGGGCATCACCTACGAGTATTCCGAAGGCGCGCTCACCGCGCGGAAAACCTTCCGCTTTGAAAAGAGCCGTTACATTGAGCAAATTTCAACTGAGGTCACCGAAAACGGCGCGCCCGTGCCCCACTTGATCGCCTGGCGTGGCGGTTTTGGCGACCCGTCGATTGCCGCCATGGCTCAGCACAGCATCTATTTCGACCTGACGGACAACAAGCTGATCACGCACGATGCCAAGGCAGCCAAAAACGGTCCAGTCACGTCCGAGGGCAATTACTCATTCGCGGGCATCGAAGACACCTATTTCACCGCTGCATTTTTGCCCATATCTGGTCCGGTGAAGCTGGTGACGTTCGGCGATACCGTCGCCACCGCCGCCAATGCGAAGGAAGAGCCGCATGTCGGCATCGGTATCGGCAATTCGCACAATAATTTCGCCGTATACGTCGGGCCCAAAGATATCGACATCCTGAATCGCGTGAACCCGCAACTGGTCCGCATTGTCGACTTCGGCTGGTTCTCATTCCTCGCCAAGCCGTTGTTTCTGGGGCTGCACTATGTGAACGATCACTGGGTGCACAACTACGGCTGGGCGATCGTAATCGTCACCATCATCATCAATTTTCTGCTGTTCCCCTTGAAGCTATCGAACCTGAAGTCCATGAAAAAGATGCAGGCGCTGCAGCCGCAGATCGCCGCCATCAGTGAAAAGTACAAGGGCATCGGCATGCGCGACCCGCGCAAACAGCAGCAGAACGAAGAGACCATGGCGCTGTACAAAAAGCATGGAGCCAATCCCATGGGCGGTTGCTTGCCCATGGTCGTGCAAATCCCGTTCTTCATCGCGTTTTACAAGGTCCTCTCCATCTCGATCGAGCTGCGGCATGCGACCTGGCTTTGGGTTCCTGATCTGGCATCGCCCGAGCATCTGCCCATCCACATCCTGCCGATCGCCATGATTGTGACGTCGTTCATTCAGCAGAAAATGACGCCCACCACCACGGTTGACCCCAATCAGCAGCGCATGATGCTCATTATGCCGCTCATAATGGGCTTCTTCTTCTATAACTTGGCCAGTGGCCTGGTGTTATACTATTTCACTGTTAATTTGGTCGGCATCGCGCAGCAGGTGTTTTTCAACAAGACCGTAACCGTTGCGGATATGCCGCAGCCAGTGCCGGTAGCAAAAAAGCAGAACGGCAGGAACAAGCGGTGAGCGAGAAAAAATATTCCATTGCCTCGGTAGCTCCGCGCATCGATCCGTTTCTCAAGCCCCTCTTGCGGCAAGCCGGGTTCGCCGTTGACTATGTCATCGCCGATGGCGAATCCGTCAATCCGGATTTTGAGAACCCGGAAGTCGTGGTCAAGTTTTCAGGCGCCGATGTGGACCTGCTGCTGGCTAATAAAGCCGAGCTGTTGCTGGCCCTGGAATACATCACCATGGAAGCGCTGCACATGCCTTCCGAGGATCACTCGCGCTTGTCTTTCGACGCGCAGGATTATCGCGCTCTGCGCATCGAAGAACTGCGGCTCAGCGCGGCCACGGCGGCCGAAAAAGTGAAGCGCACAGGCGCTCCCTTCCGGTTCAATCCCATGAATAGCCGCGAGCGCCGTGTGATTCATCTGGCTTTGCGCAACGAAACCGACGTGCGCAGTGAGAGCAGCGGGCACGGCGGATTCCGCCAAGTGATCATTTATCCGGCGGGGATGGCCAGTTTGCCGGAAGAGCCTCCACCGCCGTCGTACCAGCGCTCGGCACGCCCGCCCATGCGTGGCGGAGACCGTGGCCGTCCGAGAATGCAGGGCCGCGGGCGCTCCTAAGCCAAGTGGGGTAACCGATTCCCGCCTGTCCGACTTGAAACTCCTGCATTGAACCTGCTGCATTGAACCCAAACGACACCATCGTGGCCGTCTCCACTCCTCCGGGCCGCGGGGGCTTGGGCGTAGTGCGGATCTCGGGCGCCAACGCTGTTGCCATCGCCGGTAAAATCCTGCACTTTCCCCGCGAGCACGAGTGGGAATCGTGGACCGCCGCGCTTGCCGAGCTCGCCGATCAGCAGGGCCGCGCCATCGATCAGGTCGTGGTCACGTTCTTCGAGCGCCCGCACTCTTACACCGCCGAAGATGTCATCGAAATCTCCTGTCACGGCTCTCCGGTTGTGCTGCGGCATTGCGTCGAGCGCGCCATGGCCGAAGGCGCGCGTCCCGCCGAGCCGGGCGAATTCACCCTCCGCGCCTATCTCAAGGGGCGCATCGATTTGCCGCAAGCCGAGGCCGTTCGCGACCTCATTGAAGCCACCACGCTCTATCAGGCCCGCATCGCCGCCCAGCAGGTGGAAGGATCGGTATCCCGGCGCATCGCTCCCCTCAAGGAACAACTACTCGAGCTGATTTCCCTCCTCGAAGCCGGCATCGATTTCGCCCAGGACGACATTAGCGTGGCGCCTGCCGCGGAAATTTTGCGACGCCTCGAGCCGGTCGAGCGCGGTTTGGAAAACCTCGCGGCCAGTTTCGCCTATGGCAACATTGTGCGCGCAGGCCTCACACTGGCCATCGTGGGAAGGCCCAACGTCGGTAAGAGCAGCTTGTTCAATCGCCTGCTCGAGCAGGACCGCGCCATCGTCACCGAGATTCCTGGCACTACGCGCGATCTCGTATCGGAGGTCGCCGCCATTCACGGCATACCGGTGAGGCTGGTGGACACGGCGGGCATTCGGCAGGGCGAGGGCCTGGTCGAAACGCTCGGTATCGAGCGCAGTTTCCAAGCCATGGCCGATGCCGATCTGACGCTAGTGGTTGTAGATCGATCCGCTCCCCTCGGCACCAAGGATCGCGAGTTGATCGAGCGTGCGCAATCTCAAGGCCGCACTTTGATCGCCGCCAACAAGTCCGACCTGCCACCGCGCGCCGGCCTGGCGGAAGATTGCGTGGCGGTGTCGGCCTTGACCGGCGCGGGCATTGAAAATCTTCGTGCGGCTATCTTTGAAGCGGTGGCCCCCGGCGGCACGGCCGAGCCCGAATTTGGCTTCATCACTAGCCTACGCCACGAGCAGCTCCTGCGCGAGGCGTTGCAATACCTAGCCAGAGCGCGCGACGCGGTAGCGGAAAAAATCCCGCACGAAATGCTGCTGCTCGATCTCTATGGGGCGCTCCGCCCCGTCGACGCCATCACCGGAGCCACTACCGCCGACGACATCCTCAATCGGATCTTCTCGACATTTTGCATTGGCAAGTGAGGGCGCCCCGGTGGCAAAACTCACAAGGCCCAGGGCTGCCTGGTACAACTCTGTACCATTTCCGCTGATGGCTCGTCTGTATGATCCATCACAATCGAAGAGCTGCAGCCGCTGGCGTCTCGCAGCACCGTCGCCCGGCAATCGTGCGCACTGGTACCGCGGCTCCGTTATCACCTGTAAACACTCCGCGCGATCTCTTGGCTACAGCGATGGCACGACCTAGAATCGAGATCGATGGAGCCGACAATGATCGAAAATATACTTCTCTCGCCGCTGTTCTTTTGCTGGTCGCGACGCCGTCCTTGACGTGGGCTGCGCATATCGTGCAACACAACCTGGTTTCCCACTTGCGGGCGCGGATCATCAGGATCCGCTCCTGGTCAATGCCTGGGGCATCACACACGGCCCGACTTCGCCGTGGTGGGTGTCGGATAACGGAACCGGTGTTTCCACTCTTTACACGGCGGACGGGGCGTCGGTTGCGATGCTTCCCAAGGTCAACATTCCAGGGCGGGGAACACGGGGAGTGGAACACCCACGGGAACCGTTTTCAACGGAACGACAGATTTTGTCTACAAGGGCAACATGACGAAGTTCCTTTTCGCCACCGAAGACGGGACCGTCGCTGTTTGGCCGGCTGGCAACGGCATCAATGCGCAGATTGCGATCGATACGTCGAACTCAGCTGCCGGAGCGGTATACAAAGGCATCGCGATCGGGCAGCAGGGCGCCCTCAATCGCATATACCTCGCCAACTTTCACACCGGCGTGGTCGAGGTCTTCGACGCGAATTTTCAAGCCGTTTCGATGCCGGCGGGGGCCTTCACCGATGCCACGATTCCCGCCGGATTCGCCCCGTTCAATGTGCTGAATATCGATGGCAATCTCTACGTCTCGTTCGCCATGCAGAAACAGCCCGACCGGCACGATGAAGCCGATGGCCCTGGCCTCGGATACGTGGATGTCTTCGATGGTTGTGTTCTATTAAAGCGGCTCGAGCACGGCAAGTGGATGAATGCTCCCTGGGGCATGGTGCATGCGCCCGCCAATTTCGCCCAATGGAGCAACCGTCTGTTGATCGGCCAGTTCGGCAGCGGCCAGATTGCGACGTTCAACGCGCAAAGCGGAGAATTTGAGGGCCTGCTCCGCGGCCCCAAGGGAAAGCCCATCAACATCAACGGGCTCTGGGGTCTTGACTTCGGAAATGATGCGGCGCCGGACCCCAGCAATACTTTATTCTTCGCCGCCGGCTTGAACGATGAGGCCAACGGCCTGTTCGGCACACTGACGCCCAGCAAAGCGGGTGCTGGTGACGATCAAGACGAAAACGATCAAGGCGATGACGGTGAGGGTGGCGACAATCAAGGCGGTAACAATCAGGGCAACGGCAACCAGGGCAACGGCAACCAGGGCAACGGCAATAACGGTCACGGCAATGGGCACAACTAGCTAAGATCGCCATCCCGGGTTGGCTCGTGCGCGCGTGGGCTGGACAGGCAGAAATGGGTGATTGTGCATTTGACACACAGACACCTGCCTGATTACCATTGTATCGGCGTGACAGGCCGCGTTAGCCGCGCCGTTTTGTGGCCGGTTTCCGCTTCGTTTTCTTCTTTGGGCTTATCTCTGACATGGGCAGTGCTGGCGTGCTGAGGAGCTTCGAGAGCACCGCATCGAATGCCCGTTTGTCCACTTTGACGTTTTGTGCCACGGGACCATTCTACGCGATAGTGGCTGGAATCGCACAATCACAATCTTCACGAAAATTTACAAATAAAATACCCCTACGGGAATCATTACTATTGAGAGCGTGGCGACAGCGGCCTACGGGAATACCGAGGGTGGCGTCCGGCATCATGGTAATGGAGGGTTGATTGCAAGTGGACATTCGGGTAAAGCTTGTGACATCATCAGCCGATTATGGACATGAGCAGCACCCAGTTACTTCTCGCGCTGGTGGCGACGCCGCTCGGCACCCTCGCGGTCGTTGTGGTGGGGCAGATGCTTAATCATAGAACTGGCAAAGCTCGGGCCGACGAGATCAAGGCGGATCTCGCTGCGCAGATTAAGGAAGTTAAATCCGATCTCATCGCCAACATGTCGCAACTGCGCAATGACCTGTCTTCGAATATGATGCGCAGCGAAGCGACTGTTGTTGGCCACCGCGAAGAACTGAAAGAATGGTTCAAGGCGGAACTGCGCGCCTCCCTGGCAGAGTTAAGGGCTTCGCTGCTTGAGTCTCAAGGCTCCCGCACGCGAGCCGTGGGGCAAGTCGAAAAGCATGAACCGTCTCCCAGTGGGCAGCATTGACGTGAATCGTCGTCCAATCGGACAGTGATAGAATTTAAGCGGAGGGCGGGGGGATCGGACCCCAATGCCCGTCAAGACATTTGCGGTTTATAAGACCGCTTCTAGCGCCAGCTAGACGCCCTCCGGGAAATCTAGTTTTCCTTTTCCAGTTCTTGCTCAGTCAACAAGCTCAATTGTTTCCCGAATGCGCGGTTAAACAGCGTCATAAAAATGCGCTTATTCGGCGACGCCCTGAGTAACGCCATGACAGCGGCCAATTGTTGTTTAAAGTGCTGAAGCCCAATACCTTCCGTCAGATGTTGGAAGTGCTTGTGCTTTCTCTGATATTTTTCGTTCATCGGATTCAGTTCGTCGAGCTTTGGAAGAACCGGCGGCGGAAGCGGTTGGTAGATCAGCTTCCGGGTTAGTTTTCCGGCATAGCGAGGCCCTCTTTGCGAGGTCGTATCCCATCCCCACACTCGATACAACTCCTTCGTATACTCTGGAGGGATTGTCTTTACCCATGGTCGATGCTCGGGCAGCACGTAAAGAGCTAGAAGTTTGGTAAGTTCTCCGTGGGGGCGCTTGTACTGGTGTCCCGTTACCTCGTCAATCACAGCAATGATGCCGACTTTTGCGAACGCGCGGATGACCTTCTCCGCTTTCTCTGCGTAGGAATGGTTTTGATACTCAGTAAGAAGTTGTTCGTCACGACATTTTAGGATGAGTTCGCAGAAGTCAATTAGGGCAGTAGCCTCTTGTCCGTATGCAGGATTCCCGCCGCGCATAGGGACGAAAATCAGCGGTTTACTCAGTTTTTCGGACACTTTGCCGCGCGCGACAACATCGCTGTGTTTTGAGTACTTTATCTCAAGTTTCGAGGCAAATTTAGCAATTCTGTGCGCGCCGCCTCCAGGGTCCCCACGGTCCCTGCCGCCCCCCGTAGACATACCAACGGTTGATTGCATCCCGCGCTGGCTAATGACGCGGGTTCCATCTTCCAGGACGTAGCATGGGATCGTCAAATCACCGATGGGCAACATGCCTTCGGCTTCGGCCTTTAGAATTCGTTCTTTCATTTTTTCATTTCCTCACGGATAGACCACAACAACGCACTTTCTTTCACGCGTGCCTTCCTGATACGCATGGCCATATAGCAAGCCGAGTTTTTGTTGACGCCGATCAATGCCGCAAGTTTCCGATTTGAGGGGTCGCGCCCCGACTCCTCCATGAGCGATACCGCCGCGAACCATTTCCCAAGAGGAATGCGGCTGTGATGGAACAGCGTTCCGACGGTCACACTGAAAGCTGACCGGCACCCATAACAACGATGCCGACGTTCAGAACACAATTCAGCAGTGCGCACTGATCCACAGTAGGGACATCGTGGCTTGCCAGCCCACCTAATCTGCTCAAGTTTTTGCAGGAACCACTGCTCGGATCGGCGCTTTGCGCTCATCCATGAATGACTGTAGCGGAGTCGCGCGAGTTAATGCAGCACCGTTAGATGGTACAAGGGGTCCATTAACTAGGACACAAACACTGTTCGGTGTTTTAGAACGGCTCCCCATCCAGCCCTGGAGTAGCGCTCGGTCGCTCGGATGCTGGATGCGCAACCAGTTCCCGGTATTGCATCGCGCTCCCTATGAGCAGCCGTATTACGACCAGCGCGAACAGATTCTCCGCGTCGCGGTTGTTGAAGCGATATTGAAACTCGGACAGGTAACGGTGCAAGTGCTTTATCGAGACCTTGTGGAATGACCCTATCACGCCGCGCTTGAACAGCGACCAGAAATTTTCAATCGTGTTCGTGTGGATGTTTCCGCGAACGTACTCTTTTATCGCGTGGTTCACGCTCTCATGATTCCGCGTCTTGTGCAGGGTGTGGTAGATCGGACTTTGATCGGTGACTACGAGTTCCGCTTCTGCTGAGATGTTCTCGTGGATCTTGCCCACAACAGTTTTGCGGTTCACTTTCTCGACGTGAAACGTGCGGACCTTGCCGCCGCGCTCGATCATGCCGACAACCGGCTCCTTATCGCCCTTCGCGCGTTTCAGGCGACGGTCATACTTTCCGCCCACGTAGGTTTCATCAACCTCAACGGTGCCGGTAAACAGGCCCTCTACGCCTTCTACCATAGCCTTGCGGATGCGATGATTCAGATACCACGCTGTGCGATAGTGAACGTCCAAATCGCGTTCCATCTGTTTTGCGGACAGTCCCTTTTTCGCATTGCACATGAGCGCCACAGCGAGAAACCACTTTTGCAAGGGCAGGTGGGAATCGTTAAAAATTGTTCCCACGGTCGCGGTGAACTGACGGCCACATTCCAAGCACGTGTACAGGTGCCGAGCGGGAACCGTCTTGATCTTAACTTCGCCGGTCTTTTTGTTGACCCGTTTCCGCGTGGTTTCCTGCGTCGTGAATTTCGAGATCCGATCCGACTCGCAAGCCAAGCATTTCACGCCGTTCGGCCAGCGCATCTTTTCGAGATACGCCAAGCACGCCTCTTCGTTCGGGAATTCCGCGTGTACGGCTATGATGGATTTGGACATGACTCATTATGCAGTAAAATCTCTTGTGTGTCAACTGCATAATCACCCAGAAATGCCTGTCCTGGCTTTACATGAACACAATCTGCGCGATCACCAGCGCCGGCAGTTGCTGGTTCCAGCTTTCCGGGATGTTGTCGAACGCCAGCCGGAAGCTTTTCGTGTCGCCGGGAGCCAGCACGCCGGTGCGCCGGCCAACAACGCTCACGCGCTCGCGCAGTACAAGCTGTCCATAAGGGTCGTAGAACACGCAATTGATCTCGACCACTTTCACTGCGCGGGGCCCCTTGTTGGCTACGTTGCCCGTGATCTCGACCACCCGCTGCTTCATGTAGCTTTCGGCGGCCTTGATCTCGACGTCGCTTAACTGCAGATTGTGAACGTACTGCTTGGCTTCCGCGGTGAGCACCGGCGCCGCGGGCGGATGTTTCCGCTGCCAGTAGTCGTAAGCTCCCCACGCGCTTAACCCCAGAACGACGATGATGCCGCCGACCATCAGCGGAATGGGGATGGAGAGCTTGCTGGTTTCGGTTTGTGGACTCGCGTTATCGGCCGCCAACAGTCATCTCCCGGATCAGAAGCGTGGGGGCGGCCACTGAACCACGAAATTCGAGATCCGATCCGATGGCTTCCATATCCATCAACATATTATTCAAATTTCCAGCGATTGTAACTTCGGAGACCGGAAAGGCCAGTTCGCCGTTGCGAATCCAGAGGCCGGCCGCGCCGCGCGAGTAGTCGCCGGTGACAATGTTGACGCCGGACCCGATCAGCTCCGTCACGTAGAATCCGTTCGCGATGCCGGCCAGAAGCTCCGCCGGCGTGCGTTCGCCCCGCTCCATGAAGAGATTGCCATGACCGATGCCGGCGTTGCCCGAGAGTCCTCGGGACGCGTTGCCCGTAGTCTTCATGCCCAGCTTCCGCGCGGTGTAGGTGTTGAGCAGGTAGCTCTTGAGCACGCCGCGTTCGATGACCGGCGTTCGGCGGGTCGGCACTCCCTCGTCATCGAAGGGCGTGGTCCCGAACAACCCCGCAAGTGTGCCATCGTCGATGACCGTGAGATTTTCGGTGGCGATCCTCTCGCCCAGTCTCCCCGCGAGGAACGACGACTGCCGGTAAATCGACTCGCCATGCACTGCCTGGAAGAGGTTGTCGAGCAGCGTGCGCGCCGTACGCGGCTCGAACACCACAGGGACACGCTGCGTTTCGACTTTGCGCGCGCCCAGACGCCTCACGGTTCGCTCGGCGGCCACGCGGCCCACATGCTCCGGCGTTTCCAGGCCCGCAAAACCGCGCGAGGTCGACACCCAGTAATCCCGCTCCATCGAATTGCCTTCACGCGCCACCGGCACAGCCGCCAGCGAGCAGTAACTCGACCGGTACTCGCCCGCAAACCCGCGCGAGTTGGCGAACACCCGCCGCCCCAGCCGCGAATCGAACGAAGCTCCCTCGGAATTGGTGATGCGCGCATCGGCATCCAGCGCAGCAGCTTCGGCGGCGCGCGCCATCTCGATCTTCGCCGGCGTTTCGATGTCTTCCACTTCTGCGCAATAGAGCTGCAGATCGCCCGGGAGAGCACCCAGCTCAGTGGCATCCGGCAGCCCGGCCTGCGGATCTTCGCTGGTAATAGAGGCCAGATCGAGTGCCGACGCCAGCATGCGGCTCACGCCTTCGGCCGAGAGATCGGAAGTGTACGCGGAACCCGTATGCTTGCCCACCAGGATCCGCAGTCCGGCGGCCCGCGAGCCGGCTTGCTTCAGGCTCTCCACTTCGCGCATGCGCACGTTGGCGGAAAACTCGCTGCCTTCCGAGATAGTGCACTCAGCGTCGGTAGCGCCGCGCGCCAGCGCCTGCTTCACCATTTCGGCTGCCAGCTCAGGGAGATGGTTCTGGCTCACGCCGTGCCTCCCACGGTCATCCGGTCGATCCTGATCGTGGGAATGCCGACGCCCACCGGGACGCTTTGTCCTTCTTTGCCGCAGATGCCGATGCCTTCATCCAGCTGCAGATCGTTGCCCACCATGCTGACGTGGGTCAGCGCTTCAGGGCCGTTGCCGATGAGCGTGGCGTTGCGCACCGGCCGCGTCAACTGGCCGCCCTCGATCAAGTAGCTCTCCGAGGCAGAGAAAACGAAATTGCCGCTCGTGATATCCACCTGGCCGCCGCCGAAGTTCGCGCAGTAGATACCCCTTTCAACCGAACGGATGATGTCTGCCGGATCGCTTTCGCCGGCCAGCATGAAAGTATTGGTCATGCGCGGCATGGGAATGTGTTCGTAGCTTTCGCGGCGCCCGTTGCCGGTTGGCATTTCGCCCAGAATGCGGCTGGAAAGCTGGTCCTGGAGGTACCCGCGGAGGATGCCGTTCTCGATGAGCACGTTGCGCTGCGTGGTGTTGCCTTCGTCATCCACGTTGAGCGAGCCCCGGCGATTCCGCATGGTGCCGTCATCGATCACCGTGCACAACGGACTCGCCACCTGTTGCCCGATGCGGTCGCTGAACGCCGAAACTTTCTTGCGGTTAAAATCGGCTTCCAGGCCATGCCCCACGGCTTCGTGCAGCAGGATGCCGGGCCAGCCGGGGCCCAGCACCACCGTGGTTTCGCCCGCCGGAGCGTCCACCGCTTCCAGTTGGACGATAGCCTGGCGTGCCGCGTCGCGTGCGAAATATTCCGCTGGCTTCTCGTGCTGAAAAAATGACAGCTCGACGCGGCCGCCGCCGCCCGCATATCCGCGCTGCGGCGCGCTGCCGCTCTGCCGCGCAAGCGCCGCAATGCTGAGCCGCGCCATGGGCTGCCGGTCGAAACTCAAAACTCCTGCGCTGGTGGCGATCATCACGTGGCGCAGGCTATCGGCATAGGTGGCCTGCACCTGAAAAATGCGCGCATCGTAACCGCGGGCGGCGGTGTCGGCGCGCCTCACCAGATCCGCCCGCTCGGTGAACGCCGTCTCGTTGGGCGCTGTCAGCACCGGATACAGGTTTCGGCTTTGGCCCTCCCGTAATGGTGTTTTTTCGATTTTCGCGGGTCCCGCCGCGATACAGGCTGCCACGCGCGCCGCTTTACGTATTTTTTCGGGACTGAGGTCGTCGCTGTAAGCGTATCCGGTGCGCTCTCCGGCAATCACGCGCACGCCCACGCCCAGCGACACGCCTTCGGCCGCGCTGTTGATGATGGATTCGTCAATGCTGATGTGGCTGGTGGAGAGATATTCGAAATAGACGTCGGCGTAGTCTCCGCCTTGGGAGAGCGCCTCGGCCAGATACGACTCGATGTCGCCGCGGGTGATGCCAAACCTCGCGGCGAAGAACGATTCGGAAAACCCCATATATTCCTGAGGTTAGCATGCGGCAGCGCCCGCCCGGCTTAACGAACTTTAACCGCCTGTTAAGGCTGCGTACAGGAACCAATGCGTCAATAGTAGTGAGGGCACGACGCCCCATAAAAGGAAAGGAAACTAAAACCATGAACAAACTTTCAGCATTGATGATCGGGGCCGCGATGATTCTCGGAACGGCGTTTGCCGCCCAGAACGCCCCCAAGACGGCGGATAAGCCCGCGGAGAAGTCGGCCGCTACCACGAAGGCCTCCAAGAAGCATCACAAAAAAACCAAGAAGAGCGCCAAACCGACAGCCGCTTCCACGGCAGTTACGACCCCCACTCCCGCGAAGTAAGTTTTTTCCTGCCAAGGTTTGGCGGGCCCGCGAGGCCTGCCAAACCCCCTTTTTTCCAGAACGACTCGTGCCGAGCCTTGGTAGTTAGGAAGTAGTACTTGGATCTTCTGGTGAAGGTCTGAAATGTAAGCAGCCCCTTTTTCCGGCCTCGATTTCTGCTTGAACTTGCGATAACGTGGCAGTGTAATGCCACGGCCCACCTCTTTTGCCAAGGTCGAAATCGAAACTGGTGAGCGCAGCCAGCCTGTCGAGCGCCCCGATTCCGAAACGCCATTTCGCATCGCCGTCCTGGGCGATTTCAGCGGCCGCGAAAACCGCGCGGTGCTCGATGCCAGGCTCCAAGGGCGCAAGCCCGTCCTGGTCGATCGCGATAATTTCGAGAACGTGATGGCGCGCCTCGCGCCCGAGTTGCACCTGCCCCTGGGCGGCCCCAGCGGCCCGCGCATTCCCGTGCGATTTCGCGACCTGGACGATTTCCATCCGGACCACCTTTACGAAAACCTCAAGATTTTTCAAGCGCTGCGCGACACCCGCGACCGGTTGAACGACCGCGCGACATTCGATGCCGCAGCGGCCGAAGTGCGGTCCTGGGCCAGTGTCGTGAAAGATCCCGCGCCTGCGTCGGCACCCGCGCCAGCGCCCGGCTCCGGCATATCCGGTCTCTCCGCGCGCGAGTTGTTCGAGCAGAGCTTGAAGGCGACTGAATCTCGCACCAGCAGCCCGCGCCCGGCCCGCGCACTCGATGACTTTCAGGCCGTGCTGCGCGACATTGTGGCCCCGTATGTCGAGCCCAAGCCCGATCCGCAGCGTCCCGAGCTGGTGGCCCAGGTGGATCAAGCCATCAGCGGCCAGATGCGCGCTCTGTTGCATCACCCCGACTTTCAGGCGCTCGAAGCCGCGTGGCGTGGTCTGTTTTTCCTGGTGCGCCGGCTCCCCACGGATGTCGACCTCAAAATCTATCTGCTGGATATTGCCAAGCCCGAGTTGGCCGCCGATCTGGTCGCGACCTTTGAGTTGCTGGTCGAAAATGTACCCGGCGCGGAGCCATGGACTGTGCTGGCTGGAAATTACACCTTCGATCAAAGCGCCGATGACGCGCAGTTGCTGGCGCGCATGGCGGCAGTGGCCCGCCATGCCGGTGCGCCATTTCTGGCCTCGGCGTCAACCCACCTGATCGGGTGCGACTCTCTCGATACCACGCCCGCGCCGCGTCAGTGGCGTTTGGATAAAGCAACCCTCGAGGCGTGGGACGCCGTGCGCCGACTCCAGCAGGCCGGCTGGCTGGGCCTCGCGCTGCCGCGCTTCCTCATGCGCCTGCCTTACGGTAAGCAGACTATACTTGCGGAAACGTTCGCCTTCGAAGAATTTACGACCGCGCCGAGTCACGAGGATTATCTGTGGGCGAATCCGGCGTTCGCCTGCGCGTGCCTGCTGGCCGAGGCTTTCGCGGAATCCGGCTGGGACATGCGGCCCGGTGAGATCAGTGAAATCAACGGCCTGCCGGCGCATGTGTATCGTGCCGATGGCGAATCGCACCTCAAGCCCTGCGCCGAAGCTCTGCTCAGCGAGGACGCCGCCGAAGCGATTTTGGACCGGGGCCTGATGCCGCTCGTCTCCGTCAAGGGCACCGACGCCATCCGCCTGGTCCGGTTTCAGTCCGTCGCCATGCCCGCCGCGCCGCTTGCCGGCCGCTGGAGTTGAAGCGGCGTGCCTGTGCTTTGCATCCAAACGCGAGGAGCCGAATTGATGCCTGAACCACATACACATGCCGATAAACACGAAGCCCACCGCCGCCTGATCGCAAGGCTGCGCCAGCATGCCGAGGACGTCCGCCGGATCACCGCCGGCCTCGATGAAGCTGCCCTGGCGAAGAGAACCGTTCCCGACAAATGGTCTCTGAAGGAGCTCGTCTGTCACCTGGAGCGCGTCCAGCAGGTATTTGACGGTCGCATCCAAGCCGTGCTGGCGCACGAAAATCCGGCCATCGCGCGCTACGACCCGGATGGGGACGTGGAGTTCGAGAAGATGGTGGCCCTTCCGGCTCAGGATTCGGTGGCGTCATTCTTCCAAAGCCGCGAGAATTTCGCCGGGCGCCTGGAAAAACTTTCGCCAGCCGAGTGGCACCGCCCCGGCCGCCATCCTGAGTTTCCACATTTCGACGTGCATTTCCAAGTCGAATACATGGCGCATCACGAAGCGCACCATATCTATCAGATGTTCCAGCGCCGCATGCCGTTCGGAAAGATGCCTCACTAACCAGTGCATCGCCCGGGGTGATGTCCCGCGCAATGTCGCGCATTGCGGACACTTTAGCCGGCGGCGCACCAGGAGAGCAGCGCATGTTCATTGGACATTTTGCGGTTGGCTTCGCGTCGAAGCGGCTCGCCCCACGCGCGTCGCTCGGCGTACTACTGGCGGCTCCTGCGCTGCTCGACCTGCTGTGGCCGCTTTTCCTCGCCGCAGGCTGGGAGCAGGTCCGCATCGATCCCGGTAATACCGCCGTCACCCCGCTGGATTTCGTCAGCTATCCAATCTCACACAGCTTGTTGACCGCGTGCGGTTGGGGTGTGCTCTTTGCGCTGGTTTACTGGCTCCTAACCCGGTACGCGAGCGGTGCAATCACGATCGCTTTCGGCGTGGTGAGCCACTGGTTTCTGGATTTCGTCACGCACCGGCCCGACATGCCGCTTTATCCCGGTGGCCCGAAGCTGGGCCTTGGCCTGTGGAACTCGGTACCCGGCACCGTGGCCGTGGAGGGCGTCATGTACGCGCTCGCAATCTGGCTCTACTTCTCGATGACCCGCCACCGCGACCGCACCGGCACTTATGCCATGTGGGCATTTATCTTGTTCTCGATCGCGAACTATATAGGAGCGGTCTTTGGCCCACCGCCCCCGAGTACGCGCGTGATCGTGTGGCTTGGTTTCATCAGTTGGCTCATTCCGCTCTGGGCCGGGTGGTTCGACCGCCATCGCGAGTTGCGCTTGGCGACTTGAGCCACCGAAGCCGGCCCGATCGTCGTTGTCATGAATTATTGGTAGCGCAACGCCACCATGGGATCCACCCGCGTCGCCCGCCGCGCCGGAAAATAGCATGCCGCCAATCCTGCGCTGGCCACAATTGCGACCACGCCGCACAGCGTCACCGGATCGTGCGGTGAAACGCCCCAGAGCTGGCTCGCAATCAGGCGCGTCACCGCAAAGCTGGCTACCAGGCCCAATGCCAAGCCCATCCCCAAGAGCCGCGCCCCCATCCAGAGCACCATCCGCAGCACGTCTGCACGGCCGGCTCCCAACGCCATTCTGACCCCGATTTCCTGGGTTTGCTGGGACACGGTGTACGCGATGACGCTGTAGACCCCAATCAATACGAGTACCAGCCCCAGGCCTGCGAACACACTCAGCAGAATCAGGCTGAAGCGTGGCTCCGCATAAGAGAAGGATTTGAGGTAATCCTTCAAACTGCCGGTGAGGGTCAGAGCCACATTGCGGTCCATGGCCCAGATTTCGCGTCGCACAGTATTGAGCATCGTCAGCGGGTCTTTTGACGTCCGGACCAGGATGCCGCGTTCGAAAGCGCCGGTGATCGTGTATGGCACGAAAAGTTCCGGCCGCGGTGGGTCCTGAATGCCGCTATTCTTGGCATCGGCCACCACGCCGATGATTTCGAATACCGGGTCCTTTACCGGGGGATCCGTCTCGGTCTCGAGCATGTTGAGCTTGATCCGGCGTCCGATCGGATCCTCCTGCCCGAAGAACTTCTTCACCAGCGTCTGGTTGACTACCGCAACTTTGCGGGCATCATTGACCTCCGCCTCGGAAAGCGGCCGTCCACGTAGAAGCCGAATGCCGAGAGTCGGAAAATATCCTTCACTACACAACTGGAAAATGGCGTCCCATCTTTCCGCATGCGTTTTCCCGGGGACCTCCACTTCGGTCCTGATGCCGCCATACGGAGGCAGTGTGCTGGTCTCGGCTGCGGCCACTACTCCCGGCAGTGCATACAGGCGCTGCAACAATGGACGGAAGAATTGCCGCTTGGCTTCGGCAGTCTTGTATTGCCCGCGCGGAAAAGGCAGGCGAGCCACCAATACGTTGTCCGGGTTCAACCCCAGGTCTACCTGCATCAATGCCAGAAAACTGCGCATCAGCAGGCCGGCGCCTGTCAGCAGAACCAGCGACAACGCTACCTCGACCAGCACCAGCGCGTTCCGGAGCTTTCCGCGTCGAAACCCGCCACCGACGCCTCTGCCGGAGTTCTTGAGCGGCTCGGCGACATCCCGTTTGACCGTTTGAAGCGCTGGCGCGAGCCCGAACAACAATCCGGTGAATATCGCGGCGGCCAGACTAAACAGCAGCACCGGCACGTTCAGACTGATCACCGCTTCGTGGGGTATCGCGCCATCCGGAATCGCCGTCACCAGAGCCTTGATCCCGCCGTACGAGATCAGGCAGCCTACAGCCGCGCCGCCCAGCGCCAGCAGGAGACTTTCCATCAGCAACTGCCGGATCAATCTCCACCGGGTGGCGCCCAAAGAAGACCGAACGGCCATCTCCTTCTCCCGGGCCGTGGCCCGCGCCAGCAGCATGTTCGCCACGTTACTGCACGCAATCAGCAGCAGCAAACCGACGGCTGCCGACAGCGTGTAGAGCGTCGGCCGGAAGCCTCGCACCAGCCAGTCTACCCAGGACACCACTTCAACCGTAAACTTCTTCGGGTAATCTTTGGGATACACCTGCGCAAGATGGTGCGCCAGGATCTCGATGTCTGCCTGTGCATCACGGAAACTGACTCCCGGTTTCAGATGCCCTTGGAACATGAAATAGTGCTGCTTGGCTTCCGGATCGGCACGGTTCGGAACCATCGGCATCCACAAATCCGCGCCCATTTTTGTGAACCGCGGCGGCATGATCCCCACCAGCGTTCTCGCGGTGCCATTTAACGTAAATGTCCGGCCGAGCACCGCCGGGTCCAGGTTAAAGCGCTTGCGCCACATCTTGTAGCTCATGACAAAAACCGGCGCGGCTCCTGGTTTGCCGTCCTCCGGTACGATGCCGCGGCCGATCAGCGCCGGCACGCCCAAAACGCGGAACAGGTTCGGCGTCACGTTGCCTCCGTCGAACTGTTCGGTACCTTCCCCGCTGCTGTAAAGCACATCTTGGAATGTTCCGCCAATCACGGCGTCGAAAACGTGGTTCTGTTCCTGGTAATCGAGAAATTCCGGAGTGGAAAAGAAGGAACGCCCGCCCCGCCCGCTCTCCTTCACGTCGTGGATATACACCAGGGCCACTCTTTTCGCGTCCGCGTAAGGAAAGGGATTCAGCAGCACGTTGTCGATCACACTGAAAATCGTGGTGACTGAGCCGATCCCAAGCGCCAGCGCCATCACCGCCAGAATTGTGAAAGCCGGCTGCTTGCGGAGTCCACGCAGCCCGTACCGCAGGTCCTGCAATATCCCATTCATACGCTTTTACTCCTCGCGGTTGTCGCTCTTGCCGCTAAACTGAGGCCAAAGGCACCCGCGTCACTCGTATCTCAAGGCAACCACCGGATCGACGCGCGTGGCGCGCCAGGCCGGGACATATCCCGCCAGAATCGATACCGCCGCCAGCGCCAGGCTGGCCAGCGCCAACGTCATCGCGTCGGCGGCCTTCACGCCAAACAACTCCGATTGCACGAACCGGCTGAGGCCAATAGCGCACGGCAGTCCGATGCCGATTCCGATGGCCGCCATTCCCGCCACCTCGCTCATCACCAGCCGAACCACTTTCGCCCGATCCGCGCCTAACGCCATGCGAATGCCGATTTCCCGCGTTCTGCGCGTCACCGCGTACGCCATCACGCCGTAGAGGCCGACCGCGGCGAGTACCGTCGCCAGCAACCCGAAAACCCCCGAGAGCATGGCGATGAGCCGCTCCGTGACCAGAAACATGTCCACCTGCGCCTGCATGGTCCTCATGCCGATCACCGGCAGGCTGGCGTCGGCCTGCTGCACGGCCCGTCGCAGCGGCGCGGCCATTTCCGCCGGGTCGTGGATGGTGCGCACGTAGACCGAGATGGCCGTGACGGTATCGTTCTGCATGAACGGCGCGTAGACGAAGCGTGGCGCGGCTTTCTTGAGCCCGGCGCTCTTGTCGTCTTTGACCACGCCCACGATCTCGATGTCCGCGATGCCGCGCCGACCTCCAAAGCCGAAATGCTTGCCCAGCGGATTCTGGTTACCGAAAAAGTAATGCGCCGCCGTCTCGTTCATCATCCCCACCAGCGGCGCGCCCATCGCATCGCGGCTGGTGAATTCACGGCCAGCAATCAACGGCGTGCCCAGAGTGGTGAAGTAGCCCGGTCCCAATTCATTTACGTACGGATTCATGTCTTCGCCCTGCTTCAAGTGGTAGCCTTCTATGGTCACCGTGCGCATGTTGATGTTGTCCATCAAGGGAGCGATGTTCGCCATAGATACGCCGCGCACGCCTGGAAGCGCTGCGATATCCTGCTGCAATCGCGCGTACAGTTCCTGAATACGGCTCTGGCTGTATCCATTGAGCGACGGATCTATCGAGAACGTCATGAGGTTCTCGGCGCGGAATCCAGGATCGACGCTCTTGAGGTTGTAGAGACTGTGCGCGAACAGACCTGCTCCCACCAGGAGCAGCAGCGAGAGCGCCATTTGCGCGATCACCAGCGCCTTGCGGAAACGCACTTGTGACGATCCGCCGGCGATATTGCCCACCTGATCCTTGAGCGTCGTCGCGATGTTCGGCCGCGTCGTCCGTACGGCCGGTGCCATGCCGAACAGAAGCCCGGCCGCTATGGCCACCGCGAAATTGAAGCTCAGGACGCGCAGGTTTGGCGCGGTGGTGAAACTGCGCGCCGCGGCTTCGGCTGGTACCAAGCCGATTAAGGCGTCGCCCGCCCATGAGGCGACGATGAGCCCCGCCGCGCCGCCCATCACCGCCAGCAGCAGGCTCTCTACCAGGAGCTGTCGCGCAATCTGCACGCGCGCCGCGCCCAGCGCCAGCCGCAGGGCGATTTCCTTCTGCCTTCCCGCCGCGCGCGCGATCAGAAGATTAGCCACGTTTGCGCACGCAATCAGCAGCACGAGGCCGACCATCCACATCAGCACCTTGAGCGGCGCCGAAACGTCGCGCCGCAGGCTGGACTGCCCTTTGTCGCCGGCCAGGATATCCAGGTGCTTGTTGACAAACCGGTCGCGCGCCCTCTCGTCCCACCCCTGGATGCCCTTGACTTCTTCGGCTTGAATCTGGCGATACAGCACGTTCATGGCGGCATCGGCCTGCCGCGCGGTCACGCCCGGCTTGAGGCGCGCGAAAATATTCAGCCACCAGCTTCGCCGGTTGTCCAGATCGTTCCAGGTGGGCGTCATTTGCGCCTTCATCATGACCGGGACCATCACCTCGGCGGAGCGGCCGATTTCGGTGCCATGAAATCCCGGAGGCCCGATGCCCACGACAGTCATGGGATGTCCGTTGATGACGAGCGTCTGATTCAGGATGGAGCGGTCGCCGGCGAACCGGCGCTGCCAGTAGCCGTAGGTCAGGAATGCCACCGGATGCGCGCCCGGCGTGCGGTCGTCATCTTGCGTGAACGTGCGGCCGATCAAAGCCCGTACGCCGAGCACTTCGAAATAATTGCCCGAAACCAAATCGCCCGCCGCGCGCTCCGTCTGCCCCCGATAGCTGACGCTCATGGCCAGAGGGAACCGCGCCAGCACGCCGCTGAACACCGGCGAGTGGTCGCGAAAGTCCTTGTACATGGGATATGAAAAGGAATTGTCATTGTTCACGGATCCCTGCGTGGGCCCTTGCTGGTCGAGCATCACCAGTTGTTCTGGATGCTCGACCGGAAGCATACGCAGCAGCACCTGGTCCATCAGCGTGAAGATTGCGGTGTTGGCGCCGATGCCGAGCGCGAGCGACAAAATCGCCACGCACGCGAAAACCGGGCTCTTGCGCAGTGTGCGCAGCGCCAGTCGAACGTCCTGGATCAGCGTTCCCATGCTCTTATTTCCCCTGTTTCATTCTCCGGCCTTCATTCGCAGTGCTCCGGCCTGTTCGCCGATGCTTTCGAACACTTTCGCCGCCAACGCAATCCGATCCACGCCGGCATAGCGATAAGACGCGGACGACCGTAAAACGTTGGCCTTTCGCGGCTCCTTAGGCAGAGTCTTTCGCGCCGTGCGGCCAACGCATGCATCCGAAGCGCTATTTCCCCCGAAATGCTACGATAACAGCGTATATCCCGTCCTGCAGCAAGGAGTTTTCCAATGCATTCTCGCCGCAAATTCATCGGCCAGTTCGCGTCCGGAATCGCTGGAACATTAGCCACTGGAAGTGTTCTGGGTGCGAACAGCCGCGTCCGCCTGGGCCTGATCGGCGCGGGCGATCGCGGCATGCAGCTGGTGCGCGAAGCCGTCACCTGCCCCAACGCCGAAGTGGTTGCTTTCGCCGACATCTACACCAAGCGCCTCGAGGAAGCCAAGAAAACCGTGCCCGCCGCGCAGACCTTCCTCGATCACCGCTACCTGCTCGACGATAAATCCATCGACGCCGTCCTGATCGCCACGCCGCAGCACCTGCACGCCGAACACTTTGTTGCCTCGCTCGATGCCGGCAAGCACGTGTATCAGGAGAAAACCATGGCGTTCACGTTGGAACACGCCAAACGCATGCGCGCCGCCTATCAGAAAGCCGGCCATCGCACTGTCCAGATTGGGCACCAGTCATGCTCGTCGGGCCAGGTGACCGATGCCGTCTCGTTTCTCGCGTCCGGCAGCCTCGGCAAAATCACCGCGATTCATTCGCACATGTACCGCAACACGCCGCACGGCAAACCCCAGTGGGCGCGCCCCGTGTATCCGGACATGTCGCCCGAGAACATTATCTGGAAATCGTTCCTCGGCTCCGCCCCGCAGCACGAGTTCGACGCCAACCGCTATGCCAACTGGCGCTTCTTCTGGGATTATTCCGGCGGCAATGTGTACGAGAACATGTGCCACCAGCTCGCCTTCTGGTACAAAGTCATGAACCTGCAGATTCCCCGGTCGGTGAACATGGTAGGCGGTGTTTACTTGTGGAAGGACGGCCGCGAAGTGCCCGACACCATGAACGTGGCGCTCGAGCAGCCCGAAGAAATCCTTTTCACCTGGGACTCCGGTTTCGGCAACAACGAGCTGGGCTCGACCGAAGACGTGCTGGGCACCGACGGCACCATCGCGCGCGGCCAGCAGATCCGTTACCTGCCACAAAAAGTCAATCGCCCGCAAGGCACGGAGATGATGGGCAACACGCGCACCGGTGCCAACGAAACCAAAGCGCACATCCAGAACTTCCTCGATTCCATCCGCGGCACCGCCCAGCCCAATTGCCCCTTCGAAACCGGCTTCCGCGTAGCCATCGCCTGTAGAATGGCGGTGGACAGCTACAGACAGGGGCGGACGCTGCGGTGGGATGCAGGGAAGGAAGAGATAGTCTAGAACCGGAAAGAGCAGGCGACCGAGGCAACTGACATTTCATTCGTCGGACGGAACTGAGGTTCCGGCGAAGGAATGGTTCAGCATGTGGGGTCCTGTGATACCGGGTCGAGACGAGCAAGTTTATCGAAAGATCGACATTGCGAAACAAGGACGGTTATCGTCTAAAGAATTCGAGTGGATCGGCCGGTGGAAAGATGGGGCATGGGCGGATGGAAGATGGAAGCCGAATGTAGCGAGCGTGGCTTACGATGTCTGGATGCAGGCGGCCAAGGGGCTGCCATCCAGTCCGAGTCAGCCTCGTGAGTTCTTAGATAAGTGGTCATCAAGAGAGTACGAGGTTCGCTTTAGGAATGGGATACTCCGAACGATGCACTTCGGACCCCCTGAAGCAAGCACGTTTCTGCATTTCATTAGCGCAGGGCGTTACCCTATTTTCGATGCGCGGGTGAGAGCGGCAATAGAATGGTTAGTTAATTCTCGAGTTGGGGACGCCACTGTGGAATGGTATCAGGACTCATTCTGTCTACTTTTCTCCGAGATTGGCGCTGTTTGCGAAACCGAGGATGTACGGAGAATTAATCTGGCGTTGGTCCGCTACGGTCAGTTCTTCAAAGAGAAGTCATCGATCCCGATTTAGGAGCAGCCGTCCGCTCGTTTCTCTACGAATCCCCAAGTACCCTATACTAGTTACAATCTTTGTGTTGACCGCCCCCGCACCGCCCCGGAGCCAGCGTTAGCCCGTGGAATTCGACTACACGCCTGATCAGATCCACCTGCGCAAATCCGTGCGCGAGTTCGCGGAATCTGAAATCGCTCCGCACGTCATGGAGTGGGACGAGGCACAGATTTTCCCGCTCCAAGTCGTTAAGAAACTGGGCCAGCTCGGTTACATGGGCTCGATTTTTCCCGAGGAATACGGCGGCGCAGGGCTCGGCTACATCGAGTACTCCATCATCATCGAAGAGCTTTCACGCGTCGATGGCTCAGTCGGCATCATTCTCGCGGCGCACACATCACTTTGCAGCAATCACATTTACAAATCCGGAAGCGAGGAGCAGCGCCGGCGTTACCTCCCGAAATTGGCAACCGGCGAGTGGCTGGGATGCTGGTCGCTGACCGAGCCCGAGGCCGGTTCCGATGCCGCGGGCACGCGCACCACCGCCGTGCGCCAGGGCGATTGCTGGGTTCTGAACGGCTCGAAGACCTTCACCACCAACGCGCATTATGCCGACGTCTGCGTGGCCATGGCGATCACCGATCGCGGCGCGGCACAGCACGGCATTTCCGCGTTCATCATCGAAAAGGGCACGCCCGGCTTCCGCACCGGCAAAAAAGAAAACAAGCTCGGCCTGCGTGCCAGCGCCACCGGCGAAGTCATTTTTGAAAACTGCCGCCTGCCCGGTTCGCAGCTTCTCGGCAAGCGTGGCGAGGGTTTCGTCGACAGTCTGAAAACGCTGGATGGCGGCCGCATCTCCATCGCCGCGCTCGCCCTTGGCATGGCGCAGGGCGCCTACGACGCCGCGTTGCAGTATTCCAAAGTGCGCAAGCAGTTCAGCCGCCCCATCTCCGAGTTTCAAGCCATTCAGCACAAGCTGGTCGACATGGCGACCGATATCGACGCTTCGCGCCTTTTGATTTATCGTGCCGCGTCCATGCTCGACAAAGGGCAGCGCGTAACGCGCGAATCCGCCATGGCGAAACTGTTCGCCTCTGAGGCCGCGGTGCGCATCGCCAATGAAGCCGTGCAAATTCACGGCGGCTACGGCTTCATCAAGGATTATCCCGTCGAAAAGTTTTATCGCGACGTGAAGCTCTGCACCATCGGCGAGGGCACCAGCGAAATCCAGCGCCTGGTCATCGCCCGGCAATTGCTCAAAGACTGATGCCGGACCGGCTTTCCGAAACCGCCTCTCAGATTGCCACGCGTGTCGCTGCGGGTGACGCACGCGCGCTGGCCCGCGCCGCCACCGCCATTGAAAATCGCACCGGCGAGTCCGCCGCGTTGCTCCGCCAGCTTGCACCGCACGCCGGCCACGCCATAGTCGCCGGCATTACCGGACCGCCTGGAGCAGGGAAAAGCACGCTGGTGGATGCGCTGGCGCGCGCGATTCGCCGTGAAGGAAAAACCGTGGGCATACTCGCCGTCGATCCCACCAGCCGCGTTTCCGGCGGCGCGATTCTGGGAGATCGCATCCGTATGCAGGCGCATCACGGCGATCCCGGCGTCTTCATCCGCTCCATGGCCACGCGCGGCGCGGTTGGCGGGTTGGCGCGTGCCACGGCCGACCTCGCGCTCTTGCTCGACGCCGCCGGAAAGGATTACGTCCTGATCGAAACCGTGGGCGTGGGTCAGGACGAGGTCGAAGTCGCCGGCGTGGCGGATGTGACGGTGCTCGTGCTGGTCCCCGGCATGGGTGACGACGTGCAGGCCATCAAGGCCGGCATCATGGAAATTGCCGACATTTTCGTGATCAACAAGGCCGATCATCCCGGCGCCGATCGCGTCGAGAATGAAATCGCCGGCGTACTAAGTCTGGCGCATCGCGCCGACGGTTGGCAGCCGCCGATCCTGCGCACCGTCGCCACCGAAGACAAGGGCATCGTCGAACTTTTAGATGCGATCGCCAAATCTCCGCGCGGACGCGGTGCGTCCGCCTCCAGAACGCATCCGCAAACCCCGCGCGGCGAATTTTCGATCGATCATCTCGGCATCGCCGTCAAATCCATCGAAGCCGCGCTTGGTTTCTATGAAGGCCAACTCGGTATGCAGGTAGCCTCGCGCGAAACCGTCCCGCACGAAAAAGTGAATGTCGCCATGCTGCCAATGGGCGGACCGCGCATCGAGCTGCTCGAACCTACCGATCCCGATTCCGTCGTCGGCCGTTTTCTGGCCCGGCGCGGCGAAGGCCTCCACCATGTCGCGCTGCGCGTTCCGGATCTCGCCGCGGCCGTTGTGGGCCTCCGCGCCTCTGGCGCGCGCCTGCTCGCCGAACCCCAAACCGGCGCCGGCGGCCACCGCTACGTCTTCGTGCATCCCGAGTCGACAGGCGGCGTGCTGCTCGAATTGATCGAGGAGGGATAGTCCATGCGGCTGGTTCTTTGCCTTTCGATCGGCTTGGCGCTCGTGGCGCCCGCCTCGTCCCGCGCGGCACAGGAAGTCTCCCCCGACTGTCTAGTGCGGCCGGGAGCGATCCTGCGCGTGGCCCTCGCACCCGGCGCCAGGGGATCGCTCAAACCTGCGGCAGTACTCCACGGTGCGCTCAGCCGGGCCGTTTACGATGCAAGTTGCCAGGTACTTCCTCAAGGAATGGCAGTGCGCGCGGTGGTCGACCGTGTCGAACGCCAGGAAAAACTCTTTCCGTTGGAATGGATCAAGCTCGCGGCCGGAAAGCGGCGCGAGCCGCCCACCGCCGTTCTACGAACCGTGCAGCTTGAGCCAGTGGCGGAATCGCCCGTACCGCTCAAAGCAAGTTTCCTGCGCCTTGAAACCGAGCGCCATCTGGAAGCGCGAACGCCGCGGCCCAAGACCCGGCGGACCCGCGTGCTGCTTCTGCGCATCGATTCGCCGCTTCGCGCGCCGAACCCTGTGCCGGGCCCTCCTGCGACAGCCTCGGGAACACTGGCCGCTGGTACCCGCATGCGCGTTGAGCTGAGCGCGGCGGTAAGCTCGTCAAAGAATCATGCGGGCGAGATCATCCGCGCACGTGTGATGGAGCCGCTGATCGTGGGTGGCCAGGTCGTGGTGCCTGAGGGCGCGTTGTTTGACGGTGTTATCACCCGGTCCAGGCGCGCGCCGCGTATGTACCAATCGGGCCGCCTGCGGTTGGGCTTCCAGTCTCTCCGCATGGCCGGCGCCGTGGCAGACGCGCCGGCGGCGCTCAGTGCGGGCGAATTCGCCTCGACGGCGAATCTGGATCCCGAAGGCGGGCTCACCGGCGGTGCGCTCGACCGAAAGCGCGCCCTGGTTAACGCCGGCATCGCGTACCTGACCGGAAAGACCCTTGATGATGCGCTCGAGGAAAGTGCTAAAGCCGTGATGGGCCTGGCGGTCGCCGGCTCCGCGGCCACCGCGGCCCGATACGTCGGCCTCACAAGCGGCGCGCTCGTTTTCCTGTTGCATCGCGGGCGCGATGTGTCGCTCGGCGCGTACACGGAACTGGAGCTGACACTCTCGCGCGATGTGCATATCCAATCCAGCGCGTCGAAGTAGAATATACTCTCGCCTGTCTTTCACTGGAGGACTGATTCTTGCGCGCTCAAATCGGCATCATCGGCGGCAGCGGGCTCTACTCCATGCCCGGCTTCGAAGCCCGCGAGGAGGTCGACATCGACACTCCCTGGGGCCGCCCGTCGGATAGTTTCGTCGTCGGCGCACTGTCCGGCAAGTCCGTCGCATTTCTCGCGCGCCACGGCCGCGGCCATCGTATTTCGCCTTCGGAACTCAACTTCCGCGCCAACATCTACGGCATGAAATCGCTGGGCGTCGAGCGCATCCTCTCGCTCAGCGCCGTCGGCTCTCTCCAAGAGGAACACCGTCCGCTCGATTTCGTCCTCCCCGATCAATTCTTCGACCGCACCCGCGGCCGCGTGTCCACCTTCTTCGGTGATGGCCTCGTGGCCCATATCAGTTTCGCCGATCCCATTTGCCCGCAGCTTTCTGAGGTGCTGCACAAGTCCGCGCGCGCCGCCGGCGTCAATGCCAAAAAGGGCGGCACCTACCTCTGCATGGAGGGCCCCGCTTTCTCGACCAAGGCCGAATCCACCGTCTACCGAAGCTGGGGCATGGACGTGATCGGCATGACCAATCTCCAGGAAGCCAAGCTGGCGCGTGAAGCTGAGATCTGTTACGTGACCGTGGCCATGGTGACCGATTACGATTGCTGGCATCCCGCGCACGACGCCGTCACCGTCGCCGACATCATCGCCAATCTTAACCAGAACGCCGAAAACGCCTGCAAAGTCGTGGCCGCCGCCGTGGCCGCCATGCCCGCCGAGCGCACTTGCAAATGCGGTGCGGCCCTCGCGCACGCCATCATCACCGACCGTACACTCGTGCCCGTCGCCACGCGCAAGAAACTGGATCTCATCATTGGCAAGTACTTCGTGTAACGAGCTGGCCGCGCAGTTGCTCGCCATCTGCCTGAATGGCGAGCGCTGGCCCGATGCTCTTCTCGACAAACTCACGACGCCTGATTGCTCCGACGCCTTGTTCCGCGTGGTGGTCGAGCGCCTGGCCGACCTGTTCGACCCGCGCTACTGCGACACCTACGCCGATCTTTTTTCGGCCGTGATTGCCCGCGTAATTCCCGATCTGAAAGCCGCCGATCTGCGCGCGCGCCACGACCGCGTCCGCTGGCCCCGCAAATTTCAGGGAGCCGCGAAAAGCGTCGACACCGTGTTCGTACTCTCGCGCGTGACGCTGGGCGCGGACGTCGCCGTCACCAGCGTTTTGCTCGATGCCGCCAAACGGCGATTCCCCAAAGCGCGCATCGTGATCGCCGGCAGTACGAAATCTTACGAGCTGTTTGCCGGCGATTCACGCATCGCGCACGTTCCCGTCACGTACCGCCGCGCCGGCAGCCTGCACGATCGCCTCGCGCCCTGGCAGGAATTGCAACGCGCGCTCGCGGCCCCCAATAGCATCGTCATCGATCCCGATTCGCGGCTCACGCAGCTGGGACTCGTGCCCGTCTGTCCCGAAGAGAGCTACTATTTTTTCGAAAGCCGCGCTTACGGTGCCGGCGGCGGCGAATCCTTGCCCGCGCTCGCCGCTCGCTGGGCGCTCGAAACATTCGCCATCGAGGACGCCGCGCCCTGGATCGCTCCTGCCTCCGCCGAATCGATTAAAATCCCACGGCGCCCGTTCGTGACCATGAGCCTGGGAGTCGGCGAAAATCCTGCCAAGCGCATCGGCGAAGATTTCGAAGAGCAGCTGGTGGGCCATGTGGCGCGTACCGGCGCGAATATCCTGATCGATGAAGGCGCCGGCGGCGAGGAAGCCGTCCGTGTCGCCCGCGCTATCGCCAAATGCGCCGCGCCCGTTGAGCGGGTCCGCAGCTTCCGTGGCTCGTTCGCGGCTTTTGCCGTGGCCATTTGCAAGAGCGATCTTTACATCGGCTACGATTCCGCTGGCCAGCACGTCGCCGCCGCCTGCGGTGTGCCGCTACTTAGTATTTTTGCCGGATTTCCATCCGATCGCTTCCTCGCCCGCTGGCAGCCTTGGGGCAAAGGCGAAATCGAAATCGTAACGGTGAGAAACGAAGCGCCGGCTGAAGTGCTGGAGCGAGTCATGTCAGCGATGGCGCGCCTCAAGAAACTGTAGCGTGGACGGCGCCGCGCCCTTTTCTGCACTCAGGCGAAAGTCGCCGGGGCCCGCGCGTAAGCTCCTATCGGCGCAGTCGCTTCATCCATTCCCCCCAGCTCAGCCCGATGCGTGTCATTACCACCGCCACCGCCAGCGCCAATGCCATGCGTATCCAGAACTCGCCCGCGCCGGCTTCGGTCGGTAGAAATAGATTGCGCACCGAGTACCACGTGGGCGGCGCGAAGTACGGAAATTCGTTGGTCGCAAAAAACCAGTTGCGCGATGCGGGCGACATCAGAAAATCCGCGAACGGCCACTGCACCGCCACAAAACTCGTCAGCGTAGCCGCGCCCAGCGTTGCGGCCTGCGTCCACGGGCTCCACGCGCCGGTTCGCCGGCGCAGCAGATCGAACACTATGGCCGGCACGATCAGCAGCAGCGGAAAATCCGGTGGAACCAGGTGCGTGATTTTCTGATACACCGGCCCGAGCTTCGGCTCCGCGGACGCGAGTGGCAGCACCCACATAAATGCCAGATGAAGCACCGTGTATAGGCCCGTCATGATGGTTGCCGCCCAGCGGTGTTTCGACGCGCGCGCCACCGCCGCCATCCAGACGGGCAGGCCCAGCATGACCACCACGTAGAATTTCGCGCCATGCATGAACACGCGGTTGGTCAGTTCCTCGGCGATCCCGATCGTCATCGCCAGCAGAAATACGAACGCGTAAAACAGAACCCGCTCCAACCTGGCGCGGTATTCCCCCTGCGCGCGGTTCATCGCCGCTACCACCATCACCAGCGTGCCGAAACGAATGGCCGTCATTCCCAGCGCCAGTAGAATGTGCGGTGGGCTCAGGATCTTGACGTCCAGCCCATACGCTCCGTGCCACCAGTTGTCGAACGGAGCCGACGTGATCATGGCCACCCCGCCCCACGCGCACATGAATGCGCCCAGCGGCCCGCGGAATCCCCACATCGAAATCGACGCATCGCGCAGCGGCGAGTTTTTCCGCAGCGTGGTCGAAAGAGTCAAATAGCCGCACGTTAAACCGGCCAGTACGCCGCACAGGTAGATGAGCATGTGCGCCGGCGTCCAGAAGGAATCGCGGCCCACGCTCTTGTGCCAGGAGATATCCCAGACGCCGCCAATGGCGCTAGAACTTACCGCCGCTACGCAGCACCAGACGTACCATGGAATCGACGCCGTCCGGGTGCTGGCACCCTGATGTGCCTTTGCCGGGGCCAATGGGAGAGCAGCGCTTTGTGCCATAAAAACGTCCCTAAGAGACGAGCATACATGAGTCACCCGGGCCCCGCTCTGACTGGAGGTTTCCGCGTTACAAGTTCCTCAGGATTCAAAGCTCCCTATGGGTTACTCCGTCGATGCCGGCGTGCGTGGGCCGATTGCTTTGACCCTCGGGCGAAATCTTTGTAGACGTAGGTGTCGCCCAAAGATTTTATTGGATATACTTTTACCAACATATAAAGTATATATATGTATATATATGCATGGAGCAGTCCTGGCGAATACTCTGATATGATTGATACGCATCCCAACCAGAGACAAAAATGCCAAGCCCCGCCAAGTCCAGGCCGTCAACCAGCAGGAAGATTATCGTGGAGTTTCCGCATGCTCTCTACCTGGAAACGCAGAAGGCCGTCCAGGAACTTTCTATGAAACGAAGCGCATTCATCCGTGAAGCCGTGCGTGAATACCTGCATCGTCTCGCGCGACGCAAACTGGCGCGCGAGCTGGCCGAGGGCTACCGGGCCAACGCCGCGTTGAACCGCCAAATTTCAGAAGAGTTTATCCACGTGGACGCCGACAATCTATAATGCCCGGCAAGTGTGTACGGGGTACTGTTCTGGACATCAATCTGGATCCAAGTATCGGACATGAGCCGCGCAAGCGTAGGCCCTGCGTCGTAATCCAGAATGATATCGGGAACAAGAATGCCCCCACCACCATAGTGGCGGTAATCACTGGCGCGGAGAACATCAAGAGGCCCTACCCCGTCAACGTTCTGATTCCGCATGGAGAGGGCGGCCTCACAAAACCCAGTGTTGTCTTGTGTAGCCAGATACGCACTGTAGATGAGTTGAGATTCGGAAAGATCTACGGGCGGCTTAGCGCAGCGACGATGAAGCAAATCGATGCCGCGCTCCGCATTAGTCTTCAGCTCTAAGTTAGGCTCAAGTCAACTACTGAGGCGCAAGAAGCGAATGGTCCAAGCTTTGCAGAATCCCCCGGTGTAACGGAGCCCGCGGCCCAGATTTAGCGAATTCGCCCAATGGCACCTCCCCCGCTCCTTATGTCATAATTTCCACATGCTCGCCGAAGTCGTGAAGATGGAGCCGAAGTCCGAGGGCATCACTACGCCGCGCAAAAAGCGCCCCAAGGAACTGGCCGTCATCACCGAGTGCTGCACCGGCTGCGCGGGGTCGCCTGCCTGCGTGCCCTATTGCCCGGTGGCCGACTGCATGTACTGGGTTCCCGACGAAGGACATCCGCCGTTTGGCCGCATCGAAGTCGATCCGATCCTGTGTATCGGCTGCAAAAAGTGCGTCAGCAAAGGCCCCGACGGAGCGTTTCTCGACGGTTGCCCCTGGGATGCCATCGAAATGGTGCCCATCGAGGACGTCGAAGCCCAGATCGGCGTCAAGATGCCCATCTAAATTTCACCCTGTACTTCGGTATACAATCGAGAGTATTCGCTGCCGCCCCGCGGCCGGCGGATTGCGGACGCCACCTCATGAGCCTCGACATCCAAGAAAGAGACCGCGAAGGCATCACCATGCTGGACCTCGATGGCCGCCTGACCGTCGGGAACGAAATGACCACGTATCGCGAAGCCATGCAGAAATTGATCGATGCCGGCAAGCGCAGCATCGTTCTCAACATGCAGAAAGTCGATTACGTGGATAGCACTGGCCTGGGCGCATTGGTCATGACCTATACAACGCTCAACAAAGCCGGCGGCAAAATCAAGCTGCTGAATCTTACCCGGCGCAGCATCGAGCTGCTCGTCATGACCAAACTCACCACCATCTTCGAAGTTTTCGACGACGAGCAGAATGCCATCAACAGCTTCTTCCCCGACCGCGAGATCAAGCGCTTTGACATTCTGAACTTCGTCCAGCATCTGAAGGAAGAGTGAGATTGAACCCGGCGCGCCTTTTGCGGCAGGCCGCGGCGTCTATTTACACTATATTTATGGCTTCCGCTAAAGAGAACGTGACGCTCGTCGCCGGACAGCGTGCCCCGGATTTCCGGCTGGCGGGCCTCGATAACGGCGAGCACACGCTCCTCGAGTTACTCAAAACCGGGCCGGTTTTCCTCGCGTTTTACAAGGTGTCCTGCCCCACCTGCCAGTACACGCTGCCATTTCTCGAGCGCATGTACCGCGGCCTGGGGAGCAGCGCCACGCGCATGTTCACGGTCTCGCAGGACGATGCCGAAGCCACTCGTGAATTCAACCGTGAGTTCCGCCTCACCATGCCGGCGTTGCTCGATAGCGCGCGCAACGGGTATCCGGCCAGCAACGCCTACGGTCTCTCGTATGTGCCTTCCATGTTCCTCATCGAGTCCGATGGAACCATCGCTTGGTCGCTCGTCGGATTCCATAAAAAGGAACTCGAAGCTCTGGGCGGGAAACTGGGCGTCCATCCTTTCCACCCAGGCGAGCAGGTGCCGGAGATGAAATCCGGCTGAGGCTCCAGGAATTAGGCTTCCGGTCGGGAGCCAAGATAAAATAAAAACTTAGATGGCAAATCCTCTTGAGGAACTGATCGAGTCGGCGTCCGCCTTTGCCAAAGGCATGGGCGTAACCTTCAGGGAGATGATGTCTCCCACGGTCACCGAAGATTATCCGGACGCCCCGCCGAAATTAGAACAGCGCTTTCGCGGCGTGCACGTGCTCCAGCGCGACGAAAACGGTCTCGAAAAATGCGTGGCGTGTTTTCTTTGCGCCGCGGCGTGTCCGTCCAACTGCATCTATATCGAGGCGGCCGAAAACACCGATCAGATCCGCATCTCCGGCGGCGAGCGCTACGCCAAGGTCTACAACATCGACTACAACCGGTGTATCTTCTGCGGCTACTGCGTGGAAGCCTGCCCGACCGACGCCATCACGCACGGCCACGGTTTCGAAGTCGCCAGTTACAACACCTCCACGCTCGTGAAGCGCAAAGAAGACATGCTCGTCCCCCTCCACCGCGCCGAGCCTTCGGTCGTCACTCAGGAAGCCGAAGAAGTGGCCTCGCATTAGTGAGCTGAGTTTAGAAGTGGCGTGGCACTAGCTGGTTGTAGAAAGAAAGAGTTCTTTTTATAAACGAACTTGCGATGGGCGGCTTTGCGGTCGAACGTCCAGTTGATCCTGGTGCGGTCGCGATTCATTCGACGAGTCCATGCTCGGCTTGGTCGACACCTAGGCCAGTCTTAAGTCGCCCGGTCTTCCTATGGCGCGAAGGTCAGTTGACGACGGGGCTGCCTGGCTCAAATGGACAATCATGAACATGGGCGATCCACTTAATTGCCTGTTCCCGAGAGGGTTCTCTGCGGTCACGACCGCCGAGAATTGTCTGGCGCTCATCTCTCGGACTTGGCTATGGCAATTCCTATGCGGGCACGATCGCGCTAGCCGCGACCTGTCAATCGGCTTGATGCGGCCGCGCGGCTGGCGCTGAAGCGTACGAGACGCAAACGGGCCCCCATTGCTCCAGCCAGCGCCGTCAGCAGCAATAAGATTGAGCTGGGCTCCGGGACGGCCGGTACCGGACCCTGATGAAGATCGCTGCTGTCGGTGCTGCCGCTGTCCGTTGTATCGCCGAAATTGAATTCCGACAATTCCGGTTCCTTGCTGCCCGTGAAGTCTGGCGAAGTAAGGCCCGGAAATTCTATGCCGCCTGAGCCCGGGTCACCTGCCCCAGTCAGACCGGGGAATACCGTACTGTCCGTGCCACTGTCACCTGCGCCGGCCGGAGCCGGAGACCCCGTTCTGCCCCTGCCCCTGTTACCTGCGCTGGCCGGACCTGCGGAGCCCGTGCCGACCGTGCCGTTGTTACTGGCGCCGTTACCTGCGCCAGCCGGACCCTGTGAGCCCGTGCTGCCGGCGCCATTGTTACCTGCGCCAGCCGGGGAACCCGTGCTGCCCGCGCCGCCCGTGCCGTTGTTACTGGCGCCGCTACCTGTGCCAGCCGAACCCTGGGAGCCCGCGCCGCCTGCGCCATTGTTCCCTGTGCCAGCCGGACCCGAGGAGCCCGTGCTGCCCGTTCCACTGTTGCTTGCGCCAGTCCTACCCCAGGCGCCGATGCCGCCGCCACCGTTGCCTGAGCCAACCCACCTGGGCGTATCGTTGCCGCCCGTGACAGGTTCGTCTGGCCAGAGGAGGAGCGCGATGCTGCTACCAAAGAGGGTCGAAGGCGTGTCCGGCTGCAGCGGCAGCCCTCCGGGTGTCTCATTTTCTGGCGTCGCGGCTTTCAGGAACGGGCTCGGATCCACTTGGCCAATAACCGGCATATGACGTACGGGGTTTGTTTCCACATGCGCACGTTCCAGTAGGGCCGAAACCGTGTGCCGTGTACCCGCTGTCGGCGTATCGGAAAAGCTCGCCCTGAGAGCTGTGGGGGAGTGTTTGGCGGAGCGGTAGAAGAAGACTAGGGCCAGCAAGATGAGCAATGCCGCCGCTGCCGTGGTTGCGATACCGGCAGGCAAGTGGAAGCAGCGTGTCCCCTTATGCCGACGAAGGTGGCCCGTCATTAACATCGACCAATAGTTGCAGGTTATGGAATCGCGAAACAATAGAGAGTTCACCCGACGCTGCTGAGTTGGCGTTCGCTCGCCCCGCCACCCGGCGTCAGGCTGTTGTCCGCACGTTGCCGGGCCGCGCGCGTAGCCAGCGGTCGCGCCCGTTCTTACTCATCCCATTCCCGGGTTTTGGCGCCGGAACCGCCAGTGTGCAGCCCCTGCCACGGGCGCTCCGACAACCACATGCAACACAAAGGGATACGCCACTGCCACTTCAGCTAGCCCCCACCGGCGCCGCATTAGCCGCCCTTTTACCTCCCACCAACCCCTTAGATAGCGCCCCCGATCGACCGCTTGGTAACCTAAGTGCTTACCGGCACGCCTATCACTGTGAGGGCTCCAGAATGGACTTCCATGCCGGTTTCGTTCGTTCGGCATGCTAGTTGAGTTCGAGCTGATTAAGCGCGCGCAAAAGGGCGACGGAGCCGCCTTCAACCAGCTTGTTCTGGCGTACCGGAAGCGGATTTTAGGAACCATCGCGCGGTTGATCGGGCATCCGGAGGACGTGGAAGACGTGGGCCAGGAAGTTTTCCTCCGGCTGTATTTTTCGCTCGATCAGCTCCGTTCGGCGGAGGTATTTGAACCTTGGCTCTACCGCCTCACCTCAAATGCGGCGTATGATTATCTGCGGAAGCGCCGCCGGCGGATGGAGTCGCGCATGGCCGACCTTTCTGAGCAGCAGGTCGTGATGGCGGACGCCTTGGCCAGCGAGAAGGTGGATCGCGACGAGGGCCAGCGCAGGCGAATTCGTGAAGCCGTGGATTCCATGCTCGATGGTGTTTCCGAGGAAGACCGGGTTCTGCTGACGTTGAAGGAAGTGGAAGGGCTTTCCCTAAAAGAACTGGGGACGATTTATCATGTCAAGGAGAACGCGCTGAAAGTTCGGCTCTTCCGTGCCCGGCAGCGGGTTCTCAAAGCTTTCGCCACGGCGCGAAAACATGCAGTCGGCGCGAGCGGTTCGCGCCAGTAGAGGTCGAGATGGATCACGACAAGATGGATCACGACAAGATGGGAAGCGACGACACACGGCTCGATGCCCTGTTCGCCGCCTACCGCGACGCTTGCCCCGATCCCGAGCCGAGCGCTAACTTCATGCCGCTGCTCTGGCAGAAAATCGAAACGCGCGAGCACACTTCCACGGTCTTCGGACGGCTGGCGCGAAACCTGGTGACCGCCGCGCTGGCGCTCTCGGGCATTCTGGCTCTCGCGGTTTCCCTCTCGCATTCGCCCACTCTGCCCACCGAATCCTACGTGGAAGTGCTGGCCGAAGACCAGGCCCGGGAAAGTCTGGATTATTTCGAGCCGGTTCATATCGAGCCGGCCGCGGATCAGCGATAATGCGCCGCTCGACCCTCACAACCAGCCTTTATCTCGCGCTGCTCTTCTTGGGCGGGGTCGCTGTGGGAGTGTTTGGCCACCGGCTCTACACGCTGAATTCGGTCAACGCCAGCGTCAATCCCAGAAACCCCGAGGAGTTTCGTCGCCGCTATGTAGCGGAAATGCGGGACCGGCTCAAGCTCACCGACGATCAGGTAACCCGGCTGGGCCCGATTCTCGACGAGACCCGGCAGCGTCACCGCGAGCTTATGGACAAGCACCGGCCGGAGTTTAAAGCCATCCAGGACGAACAGGTTCAAAAAATTCGTGGGATTTTGACGGATTCACAGCAGGCGGAATACACCACCATGCTCGCCGAGCGCGAAAAGCGCCGGCAGCTCGAAGGCCACCACTAGCGCAAGCTGTTCCCGCTTTTCTAAAGCCGCCGGCTGCAAGTTGCGTGTAGCGGCTGCTTACGATGCCAGCTGTTTCTTCTTCGCGGCTCGGGACTTCACGTACTTCTTCTCGAAACGCTCCACGCGGCCCGCTGTATCCATCAGCTTTTGCTTTCCGGTGAAGAACGGGTGACAGCTGGAGCAGATTTCCACGCGGATGTCGCCTTTGTGCGTGGACCGCGTCTTGAACGTGTGACCGCACGCGCAGATCACGTTGACTTCTTCGTAAGCGGGGTGGATTCCTGCTTTCATGTCGCGGGGAAATTCCTTTCGGGTGAAATTCAAGTATAACAAAACACGAACCCCCGTGACCTACGGGTAGCGGCATAAACGACCGCTGCGCCGTGAGGGCACGGGGGCAGGTAGCCTTTGTATAAAACCTGAGGCAGTTTGTTTCGCGTCGAAGTGGCCGGTCATCATGAACGTGGCCCGCCACTGAAACGGAACCGACTACGTTAGAACGGTCGACTCAGCAGTCGGCCACCTCGCGCGGTCTACAACGATCTATCATTTTTCTGGACCACCTCCTTCTTCAGTGATATTTCGATGGTATTCCCAAGTTGAAAATGTGTCAAGAACCCGAGCGCAAAAAAAACTTCCCAGGTCACTACATTTAGTGCTTGACGTAATCCCGGCTACCGTGGGGAGGGTGGCGTACGACGGGTCGGGCCCTGGAATCCAGGGCCCACCGATGAGTACTCGGGAGGCAAAACACACCAAAGCTGCTCATTGGCCTCTAATTTGACCCTGCCGCTTTTGGATGCAAGGCAACCGCCGATTGCTAACCCTCTTTTTTTCACGCGCGCCTTCGGGCGTGATTCCGAATCGCATAGGCGGCACCCCGCGTTTGGTACCGAATTCGGAAGCCGCGTGGGCTACAATCGACTTCGTGAGTCTCACGGCAGCCGATCGCGGGGAAGGTTTTCACGTTCCATCCGCGGCCCGGGCGCTGAGCGGCCTGGTGATTTCCGGGTTGCTGTTCGGCTTTCTCGGCGCCATTCTGCCCGCCTGGGGCTACCACCTCACCTCCGACTTCTCGACCATCGGCAATTACTTCCTCGCCATGAGTCTCGGCGTGATCTTTTCGACCGAGGCCGCCGGCCGGCTGCTGCTCAAGCGCGGCGTTGGCTCCCTGCTGGTCACCGGTTGCGCGCTGGCCTGCGCGGCGCTGCTCTACCTGGCATTCCTGCCGCCCACCGCGCCCGCGTTGTGGCGCATGGTCGGGCTTCTCTTGATCGGGTTCGCCACCGGGCTGCTCAACACTGGCGTCTTCCACGCGATTTCTCCCGCGTACGATCGCGACCCGGCCGCCACCGTCAATGCCGGCGGCATCTCGTTCGTCATGGGCTGTCTCGCCGTGACTTTGCTGGTGAGTGGAACCTTCTACGCCTACACCGTCACCAGCATTCTGGTGTTCATTGCAGTGGTGCCCGGCCTCTTCCTGATCTGGTTCGCGCGTGGCTCTTTCGCCAGTCCGGTGATTGTCGACCAGCCCAGCATCGCGCAGCTTTTTCGCGACCTGCGCCGCCCCGGCGCCGTCCTGTTCGCGCTGCTGCTGTTCTTCCAGTTCGGCAACGAATGGTCGATCGCCGGATGGCTGCCCATCTTCCTGATCCACCGGCTGGGCGTCAGCCCGAAATTGTCGCTGGCGTTGCTGGCCATCTACTGGATCGCGCTGCTCGTCGGCCGACTGGCGGCGGTCGGCCTCCTGCCCAGAATCCGCCACGGCTGGTTCTTGCTCTCGAGCGCCGGCGCCGCGGTGTTCGGCTGCATCATTCTGCTCGAAACCAACAACGTATTCGGCGCGGTGGTTGGCATTCTTCTGGTGGGCGCGGGCTTTGCGGCCATTTATCCATTGATTGCCGAAGGCATCGGTCGCGAATTCCCATACTTTCATCCCGGATTTTTCAACGGCATCTTCTCCATCGCGCTCACCGGCGGCATGTTGGCCCCCTGGACGCTCGGGCATCTCGCCCACCAGTGGGGCATCGGCATGGTGATGGCGCTCCCACTCGCCGGAACGTGCATGGTGTTCGCGCTCGTGCTGCTGATCTGGCTCGAAGCCAAGATCCGGCTGGGGTAACGTCCACAGGCCTTTCACCGCAGAGACGCAGAGGAATCATATTTCTGAAGATTTCTATGGCGTCAGCCCAGCCGCACTTGCAGGATAAATCCTCAATTACACCCACCCACACCTTATTCTTGACCTTCTCTGCGTCTCCGCGCGTCTGCGGTGAGATTCGTTGCCGCGTCCCGCCAGTGTAGAATAGGCCGTTCATGCCCGTCGGCGGCCCCGGCCTCATCCTCCTCACTCTTGCTGCCATCGCGCTGCTCCTGGTTCTGATCCTTGTGGTCAAGCTGCACGCGTTTCTGGCGTTGCTGATTTCGAGCATGGCGCTCGGGCTCGCGGCGGGAATGGCGCCGGCGGCGGTACTCAAATCCATCCAGTCGGGCTTCGGTGAAGCGTTGGGATTTATCGCGGTCGTCGTGGGCCTGGGGGCCATGATCGGCCGCTTTATCGAGGACTCGGGCGGCGGCCGCGCGCTGGCCGACTCGCTGATCGCCCGTTTCGGCCGCGACCGCGTTGCCTGGGCCTTGCTTGCCTCCGCCTATCTCGTTGGCCTCCCCATTTTCTTCGAGGTCGGCTTCATCATCCTGGCGCCGCTGGTCTGGAGCCTGGCGCGCGAATCCAAGCGGTCGCTGCTGTTTTACGGCATGCCAGTCATCGCCGCCCTATCGGCCACGCATTCGCTGGTACCTCCGCATCCCGCGCCCGCCGCCGCCGCGCAACTGCTGGGCGCCGATCTCGGCCGCGTGATTCTCTACGGCATCGCCGTTTCGCTGCCCATGGCCATACTGGGCGGCATTATCTACGGCGGCTGGATCGCCAAGCGCATGTACATCCCCGTGCCCGCCATGGCCATGCGCGCCGAGGCCGCGGCGACTCCTGGGAAGTTTGACACTCCGCCTCCGGTCCCGCTTGTCATTTTGATTCTGCTCCTGCCCGTATTGCTGATCTTCGCGGCCTCCATCATGGGCGCGGCCAATTGGCCCGGAAAGTCGATGGCTGCCTTCTTCGGCCACCCGTTCACGGCGCTCCTGATTGCTACGCTCGTGGCCATGTTCGCGTTGGGCGCGCGCCGCGGGCTCAACCGGAACCAGATCTCGCGCATGGCGGTCGAGTCCTGTGCGCCCATCGGCACCTTGCTTGTAATCATGGGTGGCGGCGGCGCATTCAAGCAGGTGATTGTCGATTCAGGCGTCGGTCTCTACGCGGGACAGTTGCTCGCTGCATCGAGCATTTCGCCGCTGGTCGTGGCCTATCTCGTCGCCGCGGCCATGCGCGTGGCGCAAGGATCGGCCACCGTCGCCATCATCACCGCCGCCGGCATTATCGCGCCGCTGGTCAAACACATCCCGGGCTACCGGCCGGAGATGATCGTGCTGGCCGTCTGTTGCGGCGGCACCATTCTCTCGCACGTCAACGACGCCGGCTTCTGGCTGGTGAACGAATACTTCGGCATGGCCGTCCCGCAGACGCTGAAGAGCTGGACGGTCATGAAAGTGATGGTCTCGCTATTCGGCTTCGCCCTGGTGCTCACTGCGCAGGCCTTATGGGGTTAGGTGAGTGAACGATCCACTACCGGTTGGAGGAGATACGAATCGCCCGATCATCAGCTTGTGATCGGGTTTCCTGGAGCTTTCGAAATTACCGCACGAGAATACCGCAAATCCCCAAAATCAGACTGGCTCCCGGCAAAAAGTCTCTGATCGCGAAATCAGCATGCTCGCGAGCCAGTGTCTCGATTGCGTGTTATAGCCGCTAGTAGTATTGCGCACGGCGCGCACTTAGAACTTATGCAGCCGAGGTCTTGCGCTGTGGGCTAGACGGTGTTTGTCTAAAGCCCTTTACGGCTTTTAACGCATTCTGAAGGACTTGTACCGCCGATTGGGCCGCGCGCAGCTCATCCGGACGGGCTTTGTGGCCTGGAATCTTCGGATCAATGTACTTGATGCGGAAGAATTGGTTATCGGCCAGAGTCAACAAGGCCTGCAGTTCTTCCGTGGTCAACTGGATAGTGATTTTAGCCATGTGTAGAACCATTTTACCACTCCGCACGGCTGTTCGCTATTCGGTTTCGCCCTGCTTTTCAGCGGCTCGTTTGGGCAGTATTTCGGGCTTAGCGTCCGCCAGGCAGCGCCCTGCCGATAGCTGTGCAGCTTCTTCAGTCGTCGAGTTGGCGCAGGGTGGGGAAAAGGAATCTTGGTACTGGATCAGCTTGAAATTTAGCAGGGACGATTGCCGAAATGGTATTAGCTCGGGAATGACGGCAAGTGGTTTGACCGAATGCTTGCGGAGGATTAGGTTTTCATCGGCTCTGATGGCAGCGTGTCATCGAAGTCGGACGTTGTTAAGGACATGCAATCACGCGATCTGGTTTGGGAGTCTGTCGCGGTCAAGGACATGCGAGTTCGTGTTTACGGGGATACCGCTGTAGTGACCGGGCGCTTCTTTGGAAAAGGGCGCTATAAGGGAAGCCCTGTCGACGAACGGCAGCGCTTCACGTCATCGTGGATAAAACGGAGTGGCAGATGGCAGGGAATTTCGGAACACGGTTCAAGACTGAACCCATCGGATGATCAATGATTTCAAACTGACTCACTAAAATAAAAGCCAATGCAAGCCTTTCGCCAGAATCCGGCTACTTGTTTGTGCCACCCTTGGACGCCTGCTGGGCTTTGATCACATCAAAAAAATCCCCGGCATTGACCACATGAAGCCGTGCCGGCGCCGAAACCAGCGTCCCTTTCCAGTTCTCCTCAGTGGTCGGCGTGTATCGCGCCGTGATCTCATAGTCTCCCGGCGGGTTGTTTATGTAACTATCTTCAAAGTGCTCGATGAGGCGCTGCTTGGCCGACGCAGTCTCCAGCAGGTGGCTTTGCGTGTCTGCCGGAACTTGGGCTAACATCCAGGCCACAAACTTCTCGGCCCTCTGCAACCTGACTGATCTCTCCTCCAGCATGTCCAGATCAACATTCACGTAGTAAATGGTAAGGTCCTTCCCTCCACCTGGGGAGTTCACTCGAAAGGGCATGTCTTTCCCGGAGCCAGGCCGGCCATCGAGCAGGATTTGATGCAGTGTGAGCGCGATGTTGGGCGGCGGCCGGCGCGTGAAGTATTCCGGATGTTGATTGAGCGCGCGGATCTCCGGCTGTTCGAATCGGTCCTCCACTGTTCTGGCTCGGATGCAAACCTCGAGTCGGATCGTCTCGTTGCTCGAGACCTGCGCGGGCCGGCCGGGTTCCAGGGTTTGAGTTCCACGCGGCGTAATCAGCCGGAAATAAAGATACGGCGTGCTGGGCCTTTGAGCAGCCGCACAGAATGCGCCCAGAAGCCCCAGAACAAGCGCTGGAACCGCTAGTTTGCTCATCTAAAGAAGTATGGACACCCTTTCCTTGATGCCTCAACGTTCGCCTTTGAATGACGCCAGCAGACTGTACATTTAGTTCCGCTGGCAGCTGAAAAGCTGAACGGCCACAAAGGCGAGAGTCGAGCTGGAACGGTGACCTTACGCCGTCGCTGCCGCTCCGAATGGCTCATCCGCGCTCCCTCCGTAAATCGAAGGCACGTGCGCGTTCATGGCCCGTAAGTACGTGCTTAACTGGCCGCGATGATGAATCATGTGATTCGCCCACCAACCGATGTAGATCACCACCGGCAAGGTCGCGAAATTCATGAAGTTCACCGGCGTCGCGAGCTGTTCCGCCGTCAGGGATTTCAGCTTTTCGAAAATTGGGGGAATGTCACGGTCGTACGCCGCTACAATTTCGGCCGCGGTTTTGGGCGCCGCGCCCTCCTCGGGGAAGCTCTCCAGCTTTCGGCTGGCGATGCCTTCGCCAAACCCACGATCGCTTTGGACCATGTGCCACATCAGCTCGGCCGTGGTCCGGCCCTTTTCGCCCAACTTGAAGTTGAGCTGATCGGCGGGCACTGCCGCCAGTAATTTCCGGGTTATGACAACTTCGGTGTCCAGGGTCTGAAATAGATACGCCGCCAGCCCCCGCGCTTCTTCTGGTGTCATGATACGTGTCCCTCCAGGTTCACGATGGTACAAGAGGCCGGCACAACTCCGCAAACTCTTCGCCTGTTAATTTTCCGGCGCGTTGCCCCGCCTCCGGCCCGCCATCCGTCGGCGGCTGGAAATGTCATAGTCGGAGAGCGGAAACCGGACCGCTCTGGATAAACTCACAGTTATGCAACATCGAAATCTGACCTCCGGGGAGGATTCAGTCCTAGCAATGATCCAGCAGGGATATGGCCCTCAGAACAGCATCGACAAAGTGTTTTTTCAGATTCCGATGAGGCTGTCATATCTATAAAGTCCTCTGATGGCACCATTCCGCTAATGGCGAACCTCACGGTCCTTGCAACGTTGCGCGCCGACGGAAGAATTCCGAGTGACGAAGAGTTGAAGCGACAATGGCTGCATCTTTGATCAGTGCCACCGGGACAAAGATTTGGCGCGCTACCCGCTCCTTCACCGTGCTTCTCAGCCTATGCTAAGAACTGATGCACAGAGCGCTTGGGCTATCCCTCTTGATGTCATGGGCGCTGTCGGCCCAGACACCGCCGCCGACTGGGCAATACGCTGGCTCGGCCGCTTGCAAAACCTGCCACCCGGCGATCTATGAGCGCTGGAGCAGGACCCGCATGGCCAATGTCGTCCGCAACCCGAAGCTCCATCCCGATGCCATTCTTCCCGATCTATCCAAACCCGATTCACTGGTGAAGTTCACGAAGAATGATATTGCGTTTGTATATGGCAGCAAATGGAAGCAGCGCTATTTCACCAAGAGAGGCGATGACTACTATCCGCTTGGCGCACAGTGGGACGTAACCCATCAAATCTGGCGCCCGTACTTGGTTGCGGCAAATACCGACTGGTGGGTAGCCCACTATCCTGCCGACAACATGCAGCGCCCCACCGGTCCGCTTTGCGACGGCTGCCATTCGGTGAACTACAACATCCAAACCAAGACGGTGACGGAATGGAACGTGGGTTGTGAGCAGTGCCACGGCCCCGGCGCGGCGCATGTGCAGCGGCCCGCACAGTCGAACATCATCAACCCTGCCCGGCTCGATACTGTGCAAGCTACCAACGTTTGCATCCAGTGCCATTCGCAAGGTCAACCGCTCAACAATCCATTTAGCGGCAAATATTACGACTGGCCGGTCGGTTTCCAGGTAGGAATGGACCTGAAAGATTTCTGGAAGCTGGAAGAACACAAGCTGGGTGAGCAATCGTTCACTCATTTCGCCGATGGCACAGCGCATAAAAACCGCATGCAGGGTAACGATTTCGTGCAGAGCGTGATGTACACCCACGGCGTCACTTGCTTCAGTTGCCACGATGTACACGGCACGGAGAACAACGCCGATCTGCTGAAACCGGCGAATGTCTTGTGTCTGGAGTGTCACGGTCCGCATTCGCCGAATGGACCTCGCGCGCCCACTATTGAGGCCCACACGCATCACAAGCCCGGAAGCGCCGGAAACGAATGCGTCGCCTGTCACATGCCAAAAATCGCGCAGGAGATCGCCGACGTGAACGTCCGCAGCCACACTTTCAAGTTCATCACGCCAGCCGAGACTGAGGCGCTCAAGGTTCCGAATCCGTGCGTTCTATGCCACGCCGGCAAGCCTGCGACCTGGGTCAAGGACACGCTTAAGACCTGGACGAATGTTTCGCCTTGGCGCATGGATAACTAAGATATGGATAACTAAAATTTAGGGGAGGGGCCGCGCGGCACAACCCGGGTCATGCACGCATCTCCGCGGTTCAGCAAAAACCCGCGGGTCTCCGCCACAATACGGCTACTCCGCGCTACAGAGTTTGTCGTTACCACGTGAAACGTTCAGATAACGCCCTGTTCTTGTAGGGCAGGGCCACGCGTTTTTTTGCGGGGACCTGCGGCAGTTTCCTCCGTCGTGGATACGGCTGTTGCCGTTAATCCGAGCGCGCAAGCCGTCTGTAAAGGTCCGCCAATTCCTCAATGCTCAGTTCCTCCGCCCGTTTCCTCGCCTCCGGCCAGCCGTCGATCGCATCTTTGCCGTAAACGCCGGACAGATTGTTCCGCAACGTTTTACGTTTCTGGCGGAAGCAGTAGCCGGCGAATTTCAGGAAGCGCGCGGGGTCGCTGAGTCCCAATTCCACTGCACGATTCCTGGGCAGGAGCCGGACAACCGTCGAGTCCACTTGAGGCGGGGGCCGGAACGCGGATGGCGGCACGTCGAACAGCCGTTCCACGCCGGCATACATCTGCGTTTGCACGCTCAGATAGCCATAGTCGCGTGAGCCGGGTCCGGCTGCCAGGCGCGCCGCCACTTCTTTCTGCACCAGGAAGACCGCGCGCGATACCGTGTTGCCGGGAGACGACACCGTCTGTGGCGCCAGCACTTTCTCAATGATTGGCGTGGCCGCGTAATAGGGCAGGTTGCCGGCGATGGGGGCCACGCCCCACTGGCTCAGATCGGTCTCGAGCGCATCGCCTTCCACTACGGTGAGCCGCGGCTCGTCCTGGAACTTCGTGCGCAGCACCTCAACGAGGCCGGCATCAATTTCGATCGCGACCACGCGTTCCGCCCGCGCGAGCAGCCGCTCCGTGAGCGCGCCGCGGCCCGGGCCGATCTCAATCACCAGCGGTTCGCGTTCGAGTGGCTCACGATCGGGACATGCGGCGCGCGCGATGCGTTCGAGGATAGAGCCTTTGATGAGGAAGTGCTGGCCGAGCCGCTGGCGGGACACGAAGCCGCGGGCTAGCCTCTGACCACGATTTTTGTCGCCAACCCCCGGAACGAGACCAGCACCTTGCCGGCAATGGGCATGCCAAACTCGGTGGCCGGGTGGAAATGGGAGAACAGGATGACGTTGGCGATGTCGTTCCGCAGCGGGGAATTGACGTTGTTGGGAATCGTGTAGTCCACCACTCTCCCCTGATCGTCTACCGTAAGTTGCACCACGACGTCGTCTTCGGTGAACCCGAAGGGCGGAAGGGCGTCGAAGGTCGCGTTCGACTGGCTGAACAGGCCGCTGGGCACGTCATTGTGCGTGAGGTGCGGGAACTGCAGCGTGGGCTGCAGCATGCTGAACAGGAACACAGCCGAAGCAAGGCCACCGGCCAAAGGAATCGCAATCGGCCGCATCAGATTGTCGAACAACAGGCGCATTTCCGTGGCCCAGAAATGGAGTAACGCGGTGACCGTGCCCCGCGAAAGCCGGCGCATCCGCTCGCGCGATGCCAGCACCTGCAGCTCCGTCCCAAGTTGGGCGGGCGGCGCCTCTGCCGGCAGGCTGCGCAGCGCCGAATGCAGATCATTCAATTCCTGTACAGAACTCGCGCAATCCCGGCAATGCTCCAGGTGCCGGGAAATGGTATCGAACTCCGCCCGGGCCAGCCTGCGGTCCAGGAACGCCGACAACGTTTTTTGCACCCTATCGCAATTCATAGGAATTACTCAGCAGCCCACCGCCACGCCGGCTCCGCTTCCAGCCGTCCGGTGAGCTCCTCTCTCAACGCTTCGCGCCCGCGCATGATGCGCGACTTCACGGTGCCCAGTGAAATCTGCAGCACCTCGGCGATCTCTTCGTAGCTCAAATCCTCGATATCGCGCAACACCACCACTTCGCGAAACAGCGGATTGATGCGACCGAGCGCGTTTTCTATCAGTACGTGTTTCTCGCGGTCGAACGCGCAATCGAATGGCGACCGGCCCGTATCCGCAACCGTCCGGCTGCAGCCTTCATCAGTCTCGTCATCCAACCCTACCTCGCGGCTGCGATGGCGGAAAAACCAGCGCCGCTGATTATGGGCCTCATTGACGGTGATGCGGTAGATCCAGGTCTTGAGGCTGCTCTGACGCCGGAAATGCCCGACGTTGCGAAAGACCTTGAGAAAAACTTCCTGTACTACATCCGATGCATCGCCCGGATTGCTCGCCAGGCGGCAGGCCAGGTTGTAGACCGGTTGCTGGAACCGCGCGAGCAGGGCTTCGTAGGCCGCCTCTTCGCCGGCGCGCAACCGGCGCACCAGTTCATCATCCTCGCGGCGTTGTTCCACCGGGCGGGAGTTACCGGCTCCGTCTTTCGGCAGCCCGTCCGAATTTAAGCCCAGCACTGAACTGGCCATAACTACAAGCCCAGACTGATTTTAGCACTCCCGGAGCGTTTCCGCCCCGTACCCTTTTGACACCAGAAGGGGCAAGGAAGTTCCCGTCTGGGAAGCCGAATTCGCCAACCAGGCCAATCAGATACGGCGACTCCGGCTTCAACCGGGGCGGCCTTTCCGGAGCCGGCCCAAGGATTTAGGCGAGTCACCGCCATATCTAAAATGTTTCGCAAGAGTTATCAGGAGCTTAAACCGCAAGCGGGTCGACCCTTCCATGGTCGTGCGATCAGAATTCGATCAGAGGAGATCATTGATGGCGCGGGGGCAACCGGGCGACTTGATGACGGGCGGACGAGCGTCTCAGGCGCCGTCTTCCTCCGCAATAGAACGAGATCTTCAGGAAAGCGAGCGTCAGCGTACAGCCGATGAGTGATAAAGATACGCGAGATGTTGAAGCCAGTCAGGCTCTACTCCAGGATAAGTTGAACGAGATCTCTGTCAGCGTTCTCGAGCGAGGTCCCGTTTCCGCGGCAAGCCAGAAATCCGATGCGGCCGCGGCACGGGTCCGGCAGCTCAGGGAATCACAGAAGCAACTGCGTGCCAGGGCAACCGGGCTCGCCGATGAAATCAGCCGGCTGACGGCGTTGTGCCGGGATTCGTTTATCGAACAATTTGCCGGCGCCAAAGGCCTGCCCGATATTTCCAAACAACTGGGCTCTTTGCCTGGCATGGAAATCGAGCACAAGCTTGTGACTCAGGCGGCCACGCAGATTGCCGAGCATCTGCTCCCCAAGGCGGAGATTGCGGAAGTCCGGGCGGCGGCCGACCATTCCACGGCGCAGGCCGACGCATTACGCGAAGTGGCGGCGGAACGCTTGCGCCGGACCAACGAGCTGATCGCCGGCGCGGCCGAGCATGAAGGCGAGATCACGTACGATCCGGCGAAAACCATTTCCGGTGTCTTACTGGCGCAGGCCAAACAGCTCGACACTGTGGCCGGAAACCACAGACGAATCGCTCAGGAGCGCGAACAGGACTACGAGAAAACGCAGCGGCAACGCGGGAAAGCGTCTTGAGAGGCGGAATGAGTATACCGGGAAAAGTTGAGCAACTCATCAGCACGCTGGTACGCGATCTGAATGACGACGAACTGGAACTACTGTCCAATGAACTTTCGGCAGCCAGGGAAAGTCGCAGGCCGATTATCGGGCTGGAAGAGATCACCCACGAGCGGTTGCGCGATCCGGAATTCAAGAAGGCGGTACTCTCGACAATCGAGCGGGCAACCAGGCAATTGTGATGATCGCGGCGTCTTCTTGCTCAAGAGTGAAACGTGATCCCTTGCGCGAGCGGGAGATCGGAGGACCAGTTGATGGTAGTGGTTTGGCGGCGCATGTAGGCTTTCCAGGAATCGCTGCCGGCTTCGCGGCCGCCACCGGTTTCTTTTTCGCCGCCGAAAGCGCCGCCGATCTCCGCGCCGCTGGTCCCGATATTGATATTGGCGATGCCGCAATCGCTGCCGCGGGCGCTCAAGAAAGTCTCGGCCGAGATCAGGTTCGTCGTGAACATAGCGGAAGAGAGGCCCTGCGGGACGGCGTTGTGCTGATCGATAGCGTCTTCGATTTTGTCGAATTCGATCAGATAAAGAATCGGCGCGAAAATTTCCTCGCGCACGATGGGCATGTCCGCGCGGGCGCGGACGAGCGCTGGCTCGACGAAGCAACCGCCCAGGTGTTTGCCGCCGTATAGAATTTCGCCGCCCTGCTGCTGGATGATTTCGAGGCCACGCAGCATGTCGGCCACGGCGCTGCGCGAAACCAGCGGGCCCATGAGCGTGGCTTCATCGAGCGGACTGCCGATCGTCACCTGTTTATAAGCCGCGACCAGGGCGCTGGTCATGCGTTCCGCGATGCCGCGCTGCAAAAATAGGCGTCGCGTGGTTGTGCATCGCTGGCCGGCGGTGCCCACGGCGCCGAACACCACGGCGCGCAGCGCCAGATCGAGATTGGCATCGTCCATCACGATGATGGCGTTGTTGCCGCCGAGTTCGAGGATAGTGCGGCCCAGCCTGCGGGCCACGACTTCCGCGACATGAACGCCCACCTGCGTTGATCCGGTAAAACTCACCAGCGGAATGCGGCGGTCCTCGATCATCCGTTCTCCCACCGCTTTGTTATTCCCGATGGTCAGATTGAACACGCCCTTGACGCCGTGGCGATCGAAGACGCGGTTACAGATTTTCTGCACGGCAATGGCGGTTAGTGGCGTTTGCGATGACGGCTTCCACACGACGCAATCGCCGCAGACCGCCGCGATGAGAGCGTTCCAGGACCACACCGCCACCGGGAAATTAAAGGCGCTGATGACGCCGACCACGCCCACGGGATGCCACTGCTCGTACATGCGATGGGCCGGGCGTTCGCTGTGCATGGTCAACCCGTAGAGCTGGCGCGAGAGGCCGACGGAGAAGTCGGCCACATCGATCATCTCCTGGACTTCGCCCAGCCCCTCGGCCAAGATCTTCCCCATCTCGATCGAGACCAGCGCGCCCAGGTCGGCTTTGTGCAGACGCAGCTCGTTGCCGATCTCACGCACGATTTCGCCGCGCTGGGGGGCGGGCATCATGCACCAGCCGTGAAACGCCGACTGCGCCTTGGTGATCACCTGGTCGTATTCGCGCGGGCCGGCCAGTTGCACTTTGGCGATCACCGAGCCATCGGCGGGGTTGAGCGATTCGAGCTCGCCACCGGAAGGCGACGCGATCCATTCGCCTCCGCAGACGCCGGAATTCACCGGCTCAATTTCCAGGTTCTCCAAGACTTCGGCTACCCGAGTGGTATCGATTTCGGCGAGCTTCATCCGTTTACCTCCGCCAGCCAGCTAAATGCGCCGGGGCCGGTTCCGAAGCGCCGCCCAGCGCTGAGCGCGCGCCTCCGCATTCTGTCCAAAACCGCCGCCTGAAATTCCGGTTCGTGCCACTCACTATATTGTTGCTCTTGGCTGATGTGAAGAGCCGCCTCGCGCGTTGTCGCCCCCGAAGTTTTGAGGGCTCGCGTGTGGAACGCGTCGGCGATGATATCGCGATCGGTCGAGGCGAGCGCCAGGTCGACGAGCGCTTCCGGATCGCACGGCAGCACGGGCGCAAGCGTGGCGTAAGTGGCGATACCGGCCTCGCGCAGGCGGCGCACGGCGGCGATGCGTTCGGGAATGGGCGCGCAGAGCGGTTCATAGAGCCGGCGCACGTCTTCGCGATCGGTGGTGATGGAAAAGCTGACGCGCAGATGGGTGCGGCGGGAGAGCGCGCGCAGTTTGTCGAGATCGCGGAGGATGAGCGGGCCTCTGGTCTGGATCACGAAGACGCGCGGCGGACGCGCGATCAGGGCGCCGAGCACGCGCGGCATGAGGCACTCTTCAGCTTCAGCGGGCTGATACGGGTCGACCAGGGGCGAGCAATAGATGATTTGGTCCGAGCGCAGCGATTTATCGAGCAGCTCGGGCGTGTTGGTTTTGAACGTGGTACTGCTGCCCCAGTGCTGCCAGTCGGTCGGTTTGAGCCCGCCATAGATGCGCATTGTCGGGACATAACAATAGGTGCAGCCGAAGGTGCAGTTGCGGGCGGGCGAGAGGGAATGGGTAAAGCCGGCCTCCGCGATGAAGCCGCAAGTGGCGCTGAGGATGCCGCGGGCTTCGGTGTGGTGGATCGGGAGGGGCACGAGTTTATTGTAGCGGTAGCCGTGACGGCGCTCGTCTTCCGCTGTCATGCGGGCATCTTTGTGCTGCGTGCGGACCCCGTCACCGCGCTCCGAAAAAAAGGCTTGGAGCATGGCAACGTGAAACTTGAACGGCTGGCCGATGTCACACGCAGAGCTCTACGGCTGGGGCGTTCCGGCTGTATACAACGACGGCTTCTTGATTGGAGCATCTGTGTACAGGTGTTTACAGCCGTGGCGGCTCGGCTCATACCCGGCACTGACAATCAATTGAAGCATCTCGACGGGCGTGCCCCGTAAGTTAATGGCCGATAACGTCGGCCTTGCGATATGTCGACCAGACAACGAGCCGGTTGAAGCTCAATCTCGAGACGGCAG
>Ga0310810_10000318_pt1 | contig 50993 bp, 54 predicted proteins | sample NCmetagenome_FD_207641 | JGI IMG/M metagenome (GOLD analysis project Ga0310810, IMG submission 207641) | Soil microbial communities from experimental microcosm in Duke University, North Carolina, United States - NC | ecosystem: Engineered > Artificial ecosystem > Soil microcosm > Unclassified ...
CTTTATAAAATTCTGAAGACTTTTCACTAAGCTTGTTTGATTCATCAATCTGCTTGATCCTGTCTTCAAATCTCTTGACTGTCTGATCTATACCTATTTCGTGAGTAAGATCAATAAGTTTATTCTTATCAAGAAGTGGAGCTACCTTTGATATTTCACCAGTAATAGAACGAATCCTTTCTCTGTTATTATTCATTTCAGAAAGGTCAAGAGCAAGCTGGTTCTTGTATTCTTCAAAAGCTACACGATTCTTTCTGTCAGTTTCTGGGAATGGATTCTTAAATACAGTATCTACTTTATCAATATTTTCCTTAATGTCTTTAGACTTCTTAATTACAGCATCTACATAATCAGATACAGTTCTTCTATTAGCATCGCTGTAGTCAAGACCAAACATCTTTTGGAATTCAGGCCCGCTAAGGTCTTTAAGTGTTTCAAGTTGTGAAAGTCTTAATTCATACTTTCCAGCTTTTGTACCACTACTTATAAAATTGAATAGTTGTTGAAACTTAAGATTCTGATATTCAAATATGTCTCCTGATTCAGCAGCCTTCTTCATTGACTTAGCAAGGCTATCGGCTGTAACTGCTTCGTTATAAGTGTTTTTAAATACATCACTTACCTTTGCACTATTAAGAAGAGCAAGCACATTCTTACTAATAACATCACTGTTATTTTCAACACCTCTCTTAGATTCGATTAAGCTCTTTCCACCATGAATCAATGCACCACCAAGAACACCAATAAGGATATTTTCTATACCCTGTTCAGTAGTGAATGTATCATAAAGTCCAGTAGCAAGCGATCTGGTAAAGTTATCTGTATCAGATACACTTTCATCATCAAACTTTCTTCTAGCATAATCTTCAGCCGATCTTCCAACACCATATATACCAGCCATTTCAGCACCAGTAGTTGCAGTTGTTTTAAGTGGGCCACCTATCTTTCTGAGAATACCAAACTTAGTCTGTGGATTAACTGCTTCAAATACATCTACACTTCCTTTCTGTAGAGCAACTGGAACTTTACTTTCAGCTTCTCTCAGTACGGCAGAAGTAGGTTTGAATATAGTTCCAAACACACTATCAAATACTTTCATCTGCAAAGCTGTGTTTGCAAACAAATCTACATTACCAGCAGTTCTAGCGTATTCCTGTATCTTAGCTGCATCTGCTTCTTGAGGATCACGACCATACTTACCGTAATACTCGTCTGTTAAATTTTTCTTAACATCGTTGTATACACCATTTGCAAATATAATTGAACCACCTGTAGCTGTAGTGAATAAAGAAAGACCATAACGGAATCTATCTGTGTTTTTAACAGTATTGTATATTCCATTGACTGCATCTTCTACAGCCATACCATTCTTCACAGATTCAGCAAGCTTTACAGCTCCACCCGGAGAAGCAAATATCTTACCTATCTTTCCTGTAAAAGCCATTAACTGAGGCTCGATCAAAGGAAGTTCACCAACTCCTCCAGTAGCAGCTCCTACTAAAGCGTCCTGTACTACAGCTCCACCTACAGAACCTACTACGAATCCTAAAGTCTTTAATACTCCACCCCACTTATCTCCAAGTGTTTTCAAAGATGAGAATCCGGGAATATAAGAAAGGACTGGATGCTGTTCTTCAAAAGCTGATTGGTAATTAGGGAGAGTTTGTTCTAATCCTTCAGTCCATTGACTAATAGAATTAGAAAGAGGATTATTGTAAATCTTACTAATATCACCACTACCTAAACCGTTTAATACCTGTGGTATAGCTGTAACGGTTTCAAGAAATGTTCCTCCAGCTTGTGCTCCAAACTTTAATATGTTATTCTTCCAAGCATCAAACCAACCCTGACGAGCAGCGTATTGATGTTCAAGTTCAGGATTAAATGGATTGTAACCATATCTTGAACTGTCATATCTTATTGTTTGTTCAAGTGGAGTTTTAACAGGAGTGTTAAACTTTGTAGAAGAAATGAAAGGATTTTGCTGAACAGCTGTTTGTCTAAGATTCTGACCGATACTATCAAAAATATCCTTCGCACTAGGCGTAGGATTCTCACCACCTTCTGCGGGTGTCTGAGGGAATTGTGTCGGTGCTTGACTTGGATTTAGGTTTGCAAACCCTTTATCCAAAAAGTCATTAGCCCGATTGTAACCGTTATTTATTGTATCTGGCATTCTTTATTTTCTTGTTCCGTACAACAGTTCCTGAAATTCCTTGTAAGTTAATTTTCTCAAAGGATTTGTTGCAGCTTGTTGTATGTAGGTTTTAGCGAGAGTATAAGCTTCTGAAGCACTCATACCTTCTGTATTTGGTATATCTAATAAATCATATTGTCCTGTCTTCTGACCATTTTTATCAAAGTAATAATATTTAGCTTGTGCTTTATAAGTAGCTCCGTTTAAGGCTTTAGAATTACTCTTGTATATACGTATAGGTAAAGATAAATCCTTACTTCCATATACAGGTAAATCATCTGCTTCACCTTTAAGATTTACAGCGTAATTCAAATTTTCATATGGATCACGATTAAGTCCTAATAGCTTAGCATTTTCATCGCTTACAGGAATTTTGTAGTAAGCTATATCTTCTTTATTTCCACTTCCTGTAACTACTTGGGCACTAATATAATATGGGTTGCCCGGCTCAGCACTTACTCCAGCAGTTATAGGTTTTATATTTTCAACCTTTACTTCTCCTTTACCAACTTTACTCGAACCTTCAATAGGAGTTCCTACCCCATTCTGAATCTGATCGAATATGTATTTCTTCATTCCTACATCTTCAGAATCTTTGTCTGTAAAGACATGTGTTTGGAATACATCTCTGGTTGATAATTGATTTAGATATTTATTGTACTCATCCTTGAAATCAAAACCAGCAGCTTTTATTTTATCCAAAGCACTTCTAATTGCAGGATTATTTACACGATCTCTTTGACCAGTGAACTTATTTATTTGATAAGAAATAAGATCAAAAGGATCACCCGCCTTTGCGGATTTGTAAGTTTCATCATACTTCTCTGGATGATCTAAATAATCACTATAGATACGTTTTTCTGTATCAGTAAGTCCAGCTCTATTAAATAAAGCATTCTTACTTTCTGCAAGCTTATCGTTATTAGCATCAATCCTAAGATCAATCATCTTCTTCTTTTCTACCAAATCAGCAAAACCATCTGGTATATCATAGCTGGCTCCAGTTGGGCCTTTCTCTAATATAGTCTGATAGTTCTTATAAACATTAGCCATGAAAGCTATCTGTTCAGGAGTCATTACATCTCTAACCTTATCAACATAATCTGCTCTACTAAATGCTCCTAAGTCTTCCATCTGAAATCCGGGTATGCCGTTGAAATCTTCAATTTGAGCTTGACCTACAAAACCTCTGGTTATTCCAGTAGGACTTGTTTGAGACTGGCTAGTTAATCCTAAATCTTTTCTTTTGCCTGCAAGTTCATCTATAAATTGCTGATCGAGGTCTGCCTTCTGAGATGTTAACTGAGTGTTAATATCTTGTATAGATTTTTCAGTTACCTTTAAATCTTTAGGATTTGCATTTACATTTGTATTGTTACTTGTAAATGTTTGATCTAAAGGAAGATATGTAGTCTTGCCTGTACGTGGGTCTGTATATTTTCTAGCAGCTCCAAAAGCTTTGATTGCATTTGCTTCTTCTTGTATATCTAATTCTCTTTGTTTTAATCTTGTATTTACATCAAACTGATAGTTCTGCTGGTCATAACGACGCTGGAACATTTCAGCTTGATTAGGTTGTATAGACCTGTCAGTTCTATTAACTGAGAATCTATTACCTAATCCTCTAAAGTAATCCTGAGAATATACTTGATACATAAATTCTTCAGGGTCAGCCGCATATGATTTAGCAGCATTTGCTGTAGCCGTAGGTTGTGCGCTTTTAAGCTGGTCAACGTATTCCTTTTGTTTCTGAGCAAGTATATTATAATTCAAACGAGCTTTCGGATCGCCTACAGCAGCCTTAGCTTGTTGTTCATACTGAGCCTGCAAAGATTGAGCATCTGCTAAATTTGAGTTAAATTGATTTACTGCTCTTCCTACCATTTGTTCAGGAGTCTGTGGTGACTGTACATTATACAAATACCACGAGTCACGTTTCATTTGAGAACGTTCCTCTGGTGTAAGTAAATCAGCAGCCATTGACATGATTCTCTCTGGACGGATAAATTCATTAGTTGTCTTAGAATAATAGAGTCCATTGTCTTGTAATTCTACGTTTAAATCGGCCTTGATCTTTTCAAAATTCTTTATATGATTGTCTCTATATGGAACATAAGGAGTGGCTGTGCTTGGGCCATGATAGGTAGAACCTGTCTGTCCATCATTCAACCAGTCTCCAACTTTTCTCATATCGTATGCTTCGTTGACTTCACTATATTGCTTTGTTAGCTTAGGATTAGTCTTAAATGCTTGATATGAGGACATTAGATTTCTAACTCCTTTAGTGGAAGAGACAGCATTCATTATATTATTGTCAGAATAGATATTGCTACCTAATCCTTGGATTTGTTTAACAACACCTATATCTGACAAATCGACCCCTCCGAGATTATTTATATTGTCTACAATGTTTCCAATTTTAGTGTTCAAATATTCCTTATCCTGATCCTTCATCACATCCAGAAGTCCAAACTGGTCAATCTCGTTCTGAATCCTTTCAGCTCCGGCTTCAAACTGTTTTTGTTTAATAGTTCCTACCTTCTCCAGTAGATTCAAATCTACAGGAAGAACGTAAGGACTATTCCTAAAAACCTGACTTTTATATGAGACTGCCATTGAATAACAAATTTAGATTAAAACCATGAAATAATAAAATTACTCATTGGTTATGATGATTTTATTTGAACTTTATTTCCTTTAAACTTCCATCAGCATTTTTTATAAAGTACTGAGGTTTACCACTTTGACTTGTGTTAGTTACGATGCTTGTGTTTGCAGGCAGTCCTTCATCTCCTATTTGATTAGCGAAATTCAAAGGACGACGGAATGGTACTTGATAGCCGTTATATTGAGCGTTCTGATCGAATGCAGGGAACAACTGCATAACAAGATTACCGTTACGATTAAGTGCTCTATTCTGAGCAAGTGTCTGCATTAAACTATCCCAATCAGTACGACGCTGTAAACGCTGAGCTTCAAGAGAACCTAATCTCTGATCTTCAAATACGGCTCTAGCTTGCTGGTCAGATTGAGCTTGTCTATCCTTAATACCAGCATTATACATTGTTTCCTGATTCTTTATATTAGCATTTATATTCTCGTATTGTCCAAGTACTTGATTATCAATATTATATTTTCTTGAGAACAAATCAGAAGCGTTTGTATAACCCTGACTGTTCTGAGGAAGTTGTCCTAACACATCATTAAAATCTCTCTGCCCTTGCTGTAAGCTAGGAAGAGGATTCTGAAGTTTAAGTCTTATCTGATTGAAGTCAGCATTGTTATATCTAACAGGAATTCTACCTTCAGTAAGTCCTGAAAGCGGGCCTGCCACATCATACCAATGCAAAGGTTCATTGAATTGACTCTTTGGATTATTAGCTATTTTCAACCTATTAGCTTCATTAGTAGTAGTGATTGTAGTATTCTCTGGTATATCAAAACGAGGAGGAGCGAAATTAGGAGATAGGTCAGCAGGGTTAAGCGTAGGATGATTTACAAATCCTTCTACTGGAGCATCTGTATATCCATAATGAGTAGCTCCTTGTTGTCTTGCCAACCTTTCGGCTTTATGAGCTGGACTTTCTGATTGTAAAAATCTTGTCCAGTCTGCATTTGACATCTTTGGGCCAGCTACAGAAGTTACAGTTCCATCCTGTTTTTGGAAATAGTTCTTACCATTTCTACTATAAAGGAATGACCAGCCTTCTGAGCTTGGTTGTCCCGGATGAAGTCTGGAAGCATTATCTACACCGTACTGAGCTTTAGGATTTTGAATACCATGAGCAGCCTTAACCATCTCCTGATGCTGGAATAGAGTATCGAAAATCTGACCAGAATCTGGAACGTTTCTCATATTCATTAGATTGAAATCCAATGAGTTATTAGCATAAAAATCTTTTGGATTAGATTCCAATGCTTTTACATTCTTATCTATTTTATTATTCAAAGACTTTTGTTTATTGTGTATTCCTTCCTGAGCCTTATCCATTGCTCCTGAATGACTTACAGAAGATTTAATTTCTGTTCCAGTCAATAAGGAAGCGAGTTGAGGACTAAGAAGTAATTTTTTAGATTTCTTATCCTTACGAAGGTCTGAAGTATTTTCAAGAACACGTTCAGCATTATTAAGAACCACTCCACCTTGTTCGTGTGTAGGAGCTGAATCTGGAACTTTGTTAATCTGACCTTGAGGGGTTTGATATACTTCGCCTTCTTCCGCTTCTATTTGCGGTGTATCATTTACATCATTTTCATCCATACCATATTGTGATTTAGGCTTACCACCACCTGCTATATAACCGAAATAGCGACGCTGTGCTGGCGTTAATTTTTTACCATGTACTGTGCCATCCCTAAGTATTTCCTTCGCTCCTTCGGCAGTTAATGGCCCTCCACCGTAAGGATATTTGGCTATCATATCTATTGGGTTAGCAATATTTTTACCACTCACAGAATTAAGTATATCAGGATCAACATCAACTGTATCGCCTGTAGTAGGGTCTATATACCAAGCTTTGTTTCCATAACGTTGAATATCAGACTTCTGTACACCTCTGGGAAGAGTAAGAGGTAAAGCTTTTGTAGGAGGAGCAGTATAAGGATTACCTTGTGGATCAACAAACTTTGGTTTTCCTAAACTGTATGCACTTCCAGTAATTCCTGTTAGATTATGTCTTTGTGCAAAATCTTGAGCAAAGTAGGGAGAATCAGAACCATATTGAGATTTATGCAAATCACCATGTTTAAATCTCATGGCTAGATTATACTGAGGAGAACCTTTTGGACATCTTGAATCTCCGGGATGTGAACATCTGCCCGGATGTTTAATAGCTCCTTTAATCCAACCACCAGCTTTCATCATTTCATGAATCATATCATGATCTACTTCTCCACAACCATCTTTACATTCTCCACCATATTTAGATTCATGGAAGCCATGATGCTTTTTAAATGTTTGAGCAAGTCTCCATTGAGGTGAACCTTTAGGACAATCATAGTTTGGAGAACCCGGAGTGCATCTACCTTTCTCAAGGTGTGCTCCCTGAATCCATTTACTTCCTCCGAATTTCGTATATACAGGAAGATTGTTTAATCCTTGTTCGTTATAATTTTCATAACCAACTGGTTGCAAAGCTTCTAAATACTGTTTGTATTCGTTCTGCCCTGATTTAATATCATTCACTCGATTAGCAATTCCTGTAGTCAAATAGGCTGCTGCGTTGAACGCCTGCACAGGCGCAGGTATCTTATAATCCCCTGTAGGTCTTGAAGCTGTAACATCATTGTCATTTGCTTTGATGCTATATCCAGCCTTCTCGTATTTATTTACGAGGTCTTGTCCTTGCTTAGATAGCAAGAATTTTAATATATCCTTATTAGGGACATCACCACTAAAGTCAGCCATCTTAGCTTGTGGATAATTCGGATCACCGAACTGATACTTTTTACGCTTTGCCATATTAAAGCATTGTTTCTTTTACTTTACCAAAAAAATATTTTTTGTGGTTTTTGCCGTGTAGTACGGCTGATTGTCCTAACTCATCTTCTACCCTTACTGGAGTTCCATTATCTAGTCCTCTGATTACGTTGTACTGTTGGGGAAGGTTCATTTGTAATTGTCCAAACTGTGCATAGCACGGATCATTTAAACCTTCATGTGTAGCTTCTCCACTTATTGTTGGCCCACCATACTGTCTATTAAAGGAAGCATGAACATGATCGGTGTGCGGGTTACTACCTGTATATGGTCTCCATTCATCTGATATTGAAGGATTCCATATCTTCTTATTATATATTATATATTTAGTCTTTGGATTCCTCTGTAATTCAGCAACAACATTCTGAGCTGTCTCTGGATCATTAACACCATAGTCCTGAGCGTCTCCTGTATTATGATCTGAAACTCTAGCCTGATGAGCTTTGTCTCCCCACGCTCCAAGATTAGTCACATTATACTTTCCAAATATATCCGTGTTTGTATGGAGAAGATTTGGATTTAAACCAGAAGTCTTAGAAGCAGAATATCCTTCAGGAACATCATTTGACTCATGTGAGAAATCAAGTGGTCTCTTGTCGTCTGACTCTGAGAACAGGAAATTCAAGAATGAATCATCTTGAAAAGTCTGATTAGTGAAACCATTTATCTTGCTTGACAGTTCTTCGAACTGATTTTGCAGATTATCGTATCTCTCCTGTAAGTCTTGATAATCGGTATTATCCTCGTCGGTCTGGGGAACGTCCTCGTATTGAGGCGTTTGAGGATCAGACTCTTGAGATTGATATTGTTGGGCATATTGATCCACTAATTGATTAAAGAAATCTGTATCTCCACCTACCTGATATTTCTTACTTCTCTTCATTTAAAAAGTTCCTTTCTCTTGATTAGACAAATAATAAACAAATTTAAAATTAGAATACTTATCATTTGTTAATTGTAACTTAGTTTGTCTTCCTCTTATCTTCTGCTTTTGGACATCTGGCTTGAAATAATTGAAGGCATCTGTGTTTAGTACTTTCTCACAGTTATTACAATTATTTAATATGAATGGTATATTTCCTGTTTGTAAATTAACTACATCATGAAATTGATTGAAATTCCATATGTTATCCCTATTTGTTACAAGAATATTAATCTTGTTATTTTCTACTTTAGGATATTGAATAGAACCAGCAAAATCATTTTCATTCTTCACATGCAATTCAAGTGGGCCTGAAGATTGCAATTCATTAAATATCAAAGCTTTATTAAACGTTATCTTACGATTATAAGCTGTGTCGTAATTGTTATGATAACGAATCGCATCCTGCATATAGCTTACAGAGTTCAATACACCATTTAACATCATAGGAACACTTGTAGTTTCTACTGTAAATGGAGATAGAGTTCCGTAATAAACCTGATATGATTTGTTAGTTACATTGTGTGACCACAAGGTAGATAAATCATCATTCAATCCACTTTGAATATAATCCACATTATCAATGTAGAAGTTAGGCTTAAACGAATGATATGATACCCACGTCTTAGTGTTGAAATTGTAAGAAATAGTCCAAGACTTATTACAGAAGTAATCTGTATTTGTCAAAAGTATTTCATCAGTTCCATCAAAGAATTTCTTTGATTCGGCATTATAAGTCACCGCTTTTATCTTTCTATAATCAAGTTTTGTTATGAAAAACCTATTGAAACGTTTATCGAAAGACAAGTGTAAACCTATTCCTTTGAAATTATTGTCTATATCTTCTAGGGCAAAATTGTTAAAGTCTTTAAGAATCTGGAAAGGTAAGTTTTCCTTAAACCAGTTTCTCATTCCTTCTTTAGCTAGCTCATCTAATCCAGCACCACCCGGTTGCAGATTGAATACCTGACCTCTTTTAGCATCTACCCAAATGTGACCGAACTCTGTTTGAAGAATATCAGTATGTTGAGTACCAGCAAATCCAAGCTTAGCAGTAGAGAACTCTCTTGGTCTTGAACCAAATATAGTTCCTTTACCTATCTGGATATTGCCAGCATCACTCTTTAAAGTATCATATGCAGCAAGAATCTGAGAACCATTCTCAAATCTCACAAGTATTTTATCGTTCTCAATTCCATCAATACCTATGATTCTACCATTAGAAGCAGGGAAATCAATAATATCATTGCCCGGAAATATCAACCAGTTATCAGAAGAACTGCTATTATTTGTAACCTGTTCAATAGAAGCTATTAATAATGAAGGATGATTAACCTTACAATCTTCTATAACCTGCTTTACCTGTGGTAAAATGAAGGCTTCCTTATTCTGCTTAGAGTATGTCTTATTGTAGAAATAGAAGTTATCTTCGGTAATAGGAACATTCTTTTCCTGAAGCCAGAAGTCTAAGTCTTGTTGGTGAGGATAAAAATCCTTTTCAAGATTGTTTTCCCCATGTCTATAATCTACATTCACATCCGATTCTGCAAAGAAATAAGGAATACCGTAGTTATATAAATGGATAAATCCAGACTGATAGAAAGCCTTTTGAGTCTTTGCATCAAGTCTGGTCTGTGCGATTCCTAGTAAATCTACAATTAAATCAAATATATTATCGCTGACAGTACCACCACTTAATCTTTCCATCAGTGGTTCTTCAGTGTTAAAATAGTAATTAGGGAATCCTACATTACCCAATTCTGAGTATTTAGAATCCGCCATATCATTAAACTTGAAGCGAGTTTGTAAGAAGAAGGGCATCTTACGTTTTAAAGCAAACCTTGTAATAAAGGTATCTCCACCAAAAACCATTGTTTGAGCAATAGTGTAATCTTCGCTAAGTTTAAAAGAACATCCTCCTGTTGGCAGATATTGGATACTGTTTATATCTCCATACTGGTCAGGAATAAAGTTTTTAATAGAAGCATAATAAGAAGATACAGGAGCATTAACTCTTTTATTTAAATCGTCTTGATCTAAACCAAAGGCATCCATAGTAAATCTACTTGTATCTTCTACAGCAGGGCTAGGGAATTGAGTTGCTTCGTCAATCTTTAAATATACACTTCTTTCTCTGTTCCAGTTATTTATGTAAATGTTTGTAAACTGAGTAGCAGAAGCATCAATAGCTTCATCTACAAGCTGAACAGAAGGTTCAAGATAAGCTGATCTTTCCAGCTCTCTAATCTTACTTCCAGCATTGGCAACGTCCTGATAGTTTACATACTTACCAATAGAGTTATACTGGATAGACAAATTCTTCATAGGAATAAGTGACCTAATCAAATCAATGATTATGTTCATTTCCTTAAGTCCCATTAGCAACAAATAGAAGGACTGTTGCAAGAATAAACCTACAGGATTACCAGAAAGAGGACTCAATAACTGGAAAGGTTTTCCTCTAACTGTACGTCTTTGAACTTCAGTAACAACCAAAGGATCAATAGGATCAGTTCCTCCAAGTCCTATTGGTTGACCTGTAAAGTCATCATATAGAAGAGATTGTGGAGGAAGTACAGGAGTATAGTTGATAGGAGGTACACCCGGAAGTGTGATTATAGCACCCGGAACAGTACCACTTACGTTTTGTTTACTTTGAGTAACTACTACTTTTTCTTCTCTTTCTTTCTCTACAGAAAATGCGATTGCCACACCTGCTGCAAAAGCAAGCGTCATTGAGGCTGTAGACAAAAACTTCTGTTTTGCCTGTAGCTCACATAAATTAAAATAGCCTTCACTTTCACCATATTCTAATGTCTCAATCTTAATTTCTGACCCGATTGTAGGATTTACAAAATGAACATCTGGAGAATGAAAAGTATATCGTCCAGTAGGGTCGAAGACATTAGGTATGGGATTTGAATTATTGCCGCCTTGATATGTCGTTGGATCATTGCTTATGAAATCGTCGTCTCTTAAATCATTATATGGATAATTAGGATAAAAGTATCTTTTGTCGTTTTTGTCATAGTGCCACATGTCATAGATAAGACCTTTAGCTACTATGCTCTTATTACCAACTCTGTTACCTCTTACTATTCTGTATTCTTTAATTCTATCCCTGTCAGCCTGAGTTATGATACCATCTGTTACAGCTTGATCCAAAGCTATTATAACACTTTGATGGTCAACTCTTACACCAAGAGGGAATACTATATTCTTGTCTGAAAATCCCTTGCTACCATTTTTAGAATCGTGTATGTGTGTTACCAGAGAATCTGGAGTTTTGTGGAATCTTATAGGTTCTCCACACAAGTCTCCCCATATCTCACGAATATTAGGATATGTTCTTATTGATTCCCAGTACGAAAATTCTCCATACTCCCACACTTTTTCATCATCGCAACTAAGTGTAGTTTCATGTGGAGAGCCAAGAACAGTAGCTATGTTATATACCTGCCAACGTTTGTTTCTAGTTAAACCATTACATGAGCTATCTGTAAGCACATCGTTGTTAGAAATTATATCATCTGCTGTTGGGAATAAATCTTTAGATGGGCCGGGTATATGATATGTTCCAAGTACTTCACCTTCATCAGCAATAAATTCTACCCCAAAAGGATAGACCTCATCTCTTTGTAATGCTCTGAATTGGAAAGTATTATGAGGATCATAGTATACAGCTTCTGGAATAGCTACTGTTTGCCAGTATAGTTTTATACCATTTGCTACTCTTTGCAAGTTAGGTTTTGAGAATTCTGTTAGATTTGAAAAGAATAAAAACCTATTTGCATCAGTTATATTACCAGCCTTTTCGTAGTAAGACTTTCTAAAGAATATATCGTCAGCTGTTAATTTCTTAAAATTAAGCTCAGCTCCAGTATAAGTAACTGTAGACTGAGTGATTGGGAATGTACCTATTAACTTAAACTCAGTGAAATTATCTATAGTTTCAGCTATTACTATGTTATAGTATCCGTATAGAAATGTCTGATCTAGGTTATCTATAGTTATCTTTACAGCCTTATCTGTTTCATAATTAGTCTCAAAGGTTATGTATTTTGAGAATATAGGAACAGGATTTGTAGCTGGAAAGTACTCAGTCATAGGATGACCATCAGCATCAGAGTAAGCTATAAGTGCCTGAATAACACCAGCTTTCAACAATCCACCAGTAACTACATCCAAAGATTTAATACAAGGGATTTCAAAAGAAGGGTGATAGTTGATCTTATTACAATCTAACTCATCAGAATAAATAGGTTCTTCGCACGCATCCGGGCTTACGCCTGTAACAACTTTAAAGTTCTTATTGATAGCTAATTGACTTCTTGAATTAGCAGGATCAGAATAGTCAAAATAAAGGAATCTTCTTTGGTTATTATTATCTGTAAAGTAGATATTTAAACCACAATCAGTTATCTTATACCTTATTCTTACAGGAAAATCAATACTGAAGTTCAAACATTCGCTTGTTACGATTGTATGAAAAGTACAGTAAGGAGTCTGATCTATCTCTTCTAAAGGCTTTCTTTCTGTCTCTGTAGGGAATAAACAATCCTTACATCCGATAGAAAAAGCTGCTATATCATCCTTATTATCATCATAAACACAATCAATTATTTCCCCTATCTGCGAATTACCTTGTCCATCTAAAAGGGCAAAAATAGTTCTATTCTGTTCATGAATGAACACCTTACCTATAACCTTATAGCCTTGTGGAAAGTTCACAGCCAGTACATTAGAACCATCGTTCTGAAGTACACCAGTAAATCCTTCCTGTGAGTTCGCTTCGATTGCGGCATTTAAAGCGTATGTATATTGATTTTCCTTTAACGAAGTACTAGGAATATCCATCACCATACCTGAAACCGGAGCAGATATATTGTCTTTATTAGCCATTACATGTAGCGTGGAGTCAAGATATTGATCTTGTTGATCGCACGATTTTTACGAATGTTATTTACCATTTGACTAAAATACGGCATCTGAAGTTCTCTTTTAGATTCAGCTAGCCATTTTTCGTATTCAAGTTGAGCCGCCTGCCATCTGTTCTGTAGATCAGGTACAGAATTATTAAACCACCAATTATATAAAAGGTTGTATTTGATACACCATTCTATTGCTCTTTCTACTCTTTCCACATCTGGAATTAAAGGAAGTCCATCTTCATCTAAAGGAAAAGCATAATACTTCATGTATATGCAGTCTTTAGTGAAATTCGTATATAGGAATCCATCAGTAATCGTTATTTCATTTATGTTGGTGCAGAGTAAGTTCTTACAATCTTCAGTACATCTTTCACGATTTACATTAGGACTAAGAGCCAAAAGTACTGGATTTTTAAAGTTAATAACAATAGGAGTTTCCTTTACGAACTGTCTTACTGTTATTTTCTCAATAACCTTTAAATCATCGTTGGCTGTTTCAATAGTACAATTAGAATTTCCTTGTAAAAGTTCCCATGTAACATCATTGAAAACAGAAACAGGCTGACCTTGAAGGTGAGCTATATCTCCAGAACCAACGAAAGGAGTACATTTATAGGCAGCATATAGTTGAGAAAAATCAGTTGGGAGTTTAGCTTTGTAGTTCTTTACCTCCATAACAGCATCACTTTCTCTGTAAATACCAAGACCTAATGTTTTTAGAACATGTTTAGTGTACTCGGCAAATTCTCCTTCGTCTATAAGACCAGCCGCATCAAAGGAAGAAAAATCCCTTCTTACCTTTGAATATACAAAGGAAGTGGATTTAAAGTAATTATTTTTCTCAGGAGTTATGACTGCCATTATTCTTGTTTATAAAATTTTGAGAATCTTCTCTGTAGCTTAGTAGTGCTCCAGAAGTCTGAATCATCCCATTGGTGAAATCTTTTGCCAGCTTTTACTTTAGCGGCTACAGCTCTTTTGAGTAATCTATAAGGTTCAAATTTGTATATGTTCCTATTTTTAAAGATACATATCATTTTGAACCACTTGATATGATGGATGAATCCGAACGAGTGTAGGTTTAAAAGAGGGATTTGTTTTCCAAGTCTTCTTGAATTAACCCAATCTATAGGGATTTTCTTCTTGCTTCCTTTGTACTTAGTGACTACTACATTACCAAGTCTTTCAGGCATTTCTATTCCAGCTTCTTCTTCAGCTATACAATCTGCCATAATCTGATTGGAAGTCCAGATAATATTTTTAAAATCCTCAAACGTAATATCTATTTGACGGTCTTTTTTAAAGTGACGCCAAAGTTTCTTGGTTAAAGGATTATATCTTTTTCCCGAAAGAAGGGTTCTTGAAGGCATTAATTTTTTTCGTTGGTATTTAAATTGGCTTTTTCGTCTTTAACTAAAGCTTCATATATTTTGGCAAGTTCTATTTTAGCATCTGATTTTACGGGGTCTAGCAAATAATCTGGGCACGGAAATGGTTCGTCCAAAGGTTTTAAACATTTATTATCGGGATCAACTATCTTGCTGACTTCGAAAGGATGTTTGAACAAACCAAGAACCATGATCTCTTCGACTTGAGAATCTGGTACATATATATGATCTTCCAGTATGAAGAAGTACTTTATCTTTTTATCAAAATATTCTCTTCTTCTAATATCTTTGTAGGAAAATAGAGTTGTCTGCTTAAATTCTTTAACTGTATCTATCGTAAAAACCTTTATAATATTTCCGTAAGTGCTTTGGAAAGCTTCAGGAACAGCTTCCACAGACCTCATCATGAATGTACATTGAGGAATATCAAATCCACATTCCTGCATATTCACTTCCTTCATTTGAAGACAAGGAATCCTTTTCCATCCTTCGGACACCTGAAATAGTCTTCTGACGTCGGCATCTTGTTTTATAAACTTCTTGACTTTATCGGTAAGTATAGACAAAACCAGACGATAGCTTATACGGCTATCTTCACTGGTTGCCTTTAACGTACCAATAACGTCAGAAATTACTTTTCTAGTAGTATCCATTAATGTAATTGAAAATGATTATAAAGATGTGCAATATACGAAAAATCAGGCAGATGTTAAAATGTGTCATTGGAAATAATGAAAAAACCCCTCCGAATGAAGGGGTCTCAGTTAGTCTGGTTAGATATGTAAATAAGGCTTATAAACTATATGTGAATTCTGCGAGTTTACCTTTCGATTTATGGTAGAGAAAAGCCTTAGCTGCCTTGACTGACATGTAGCCTTTCTTCTTGTGCCATAGGTCTGTTCCTGACAAGGATGGAAGTACTTCTACTTGGAATCCCTGATGTTCATCCACAGATACGTATGAGAGCTTCTTAGTCTTGTGATAGTGACCTAACTTACAAACTCTGTGGTTAGATGCCCCCCAAATTTTAGGCTCTTCTGTGGCAAATATAAGCCCTAGATCAGTATGCTTTTCTTCATTACCGTGAGTGTACTGGAAAGCACATTTACCATACTGGTAGTACTTTCTAGGGGTTGGGGCATTTAAAACAGTGATTTCCTTAGTGTTATGGAAGTAAGCTTCTAGGATTTCCCCGATCATAAACATCGTATGATTGTCATGATTTCCGGGAACTACAAGCACATCCACAGGAGCTATGGTAGCAAGTCTAGTTATGTTCTTGATTAACAACTCTTTAACAATACGTATGATCTTTGGGAATCTAACGTCCACATGTTGGGGAGTTCCCGCAGTGGTTGTATTGTTATTATTGTCAATGTTTATCATATCATTCCCTATTGGGAACAATATTTTCTCAATCTTATCAAGATTAACTCTTGTTAAAAGATCATCAATAGCTTCATTATATCTAGCGCAAGCTATCTTTAGATCAAAATCTTCCCCTGTTTCCTCACGCCAAGCGAGCTTGCCGAAGTGTATATCAGGTAAAGAAAGTTCATAAAGAGTATCTCTTTCTGTAGATTTGTCTGAAGAATTCCTTATTGGAGTAATTTCCATTTCTGGAGCAGAATCGAATAACTCTTTGAGAATCAATTCTTTCTGCTTTAAAGGATCAGTATCTGAATCTCTACGCTTCATTTTAGCGTATACAGAATACTTAGGCTGAGACTCTATTTCGCCTTCCTTGTTCTTAATCCAAGCATTATAACGTTTACATTCCCAACCAGTTATGCTCCAATCTGAAAGATCAATATTGCATTCTTTAGCAAGGTCTGTTTCATTTTTAACCTCTGTAGTTGTCTCAAGTTTAATCGTAGAAGTATCTGCTGTGCCTGTAATAACACGTTCACCAGCAGAACCAACATGACCAATAAAACCAGAAACATAGTCTTCAGCTAATCCTTTTCTACGTAACTCCCTCCATGCACTTCTGATCTGTTCTTTATCAACTTTAAGAGTTTTTGCTGCTTCATCATAGGGATTAGGTAAATTCCTATCTATTGGATGCTTCAGCAAATAATTTTGTATTTTACTCATTTAAATAATTTGGTGAGAAAAATTCGACACAAAGGTAAAGAAATATTCCGCATATTTCCTAATAAGTATGATTAAATAAATGTTAAACAAAAAAAAGGGGGAGGTCGAAACTCCCCCGGCTGGATTTAAAAACCAACAAAACTGTCCAGTAAGTTTAAGAGGCGTGAACAACAGTCCACTCTGTAGAACAATCTGCAAAATTAGCCCTAACTCTAAAATCCATGTCATTAGATGGTAGATTGGAAACTGTTAATGTAACAGGCCCACTTGTAGGATTATCTACAGGACTACCAACCGTTAACGAATATGAAGTTTCAGGATCAGAATCAAGCTTCTGCTCTACTGTATAATTAAGAGCGGCTGGAATTCTATCCCATTGTAAATTAATAGTATAGCCAGTAAATGCTGTAGTAAATACCTTTCTACATGTCCAGTTTGATACAGGGTTATTAATTCCCTGACAAGGAGATGTAGGTGTAGTACCTGTTGTAACATCAAGCGTCCATGTATTATCAGGACAGCTTGCTGAATTGGCAGTTATAGAACCACCTTGTCTAGCACAACGAGAACTGAATATAAGAGTAAGATTTGAATATGTATTATCTGTAAGAGGGAATGAACCCGGATCAGAAAGATAAGTTGGGTCTAAAGCAGCAGCCTGAAGCTGAGCTATTGTAGCATCATAAATTTCAATACCGAAACCGAAAGCGATACCTGTATCGTGACCGTTTACAGCAATGAAGTTTAGACCAGCACTAAGCGTTACAGGATAGATATTCCAGAAATCGAAATTCCAAGTTCCAGAACCTAAATAGTAAGCAGTACCAGCAGTAGTATCTTGGTCAAGTACAGTTGTTACATTTCCATTAGGAGCTGTAACTGTGATACTACCAACGTTATCAACACCCAAACCAATGTAATAAGTCTTACTTGAAGGTACTAATACAGGAATAATGAATGTAGTATCTGCATTATAAGGATCGCTCCATACAGCAGTTCTGTTCATTGGCCCTAAACCAGTAGTATTATTTCCATCAAAAGGAGATACAGTACCGTTTAACCACACATTTGGAGTAGTTAATTGTACATCATTACCTGCGACAACGTCAGCAGGATATGTAGCACCCGGCCCAGTACCATCAAGATTGTAACCATTCTTGAAAACCAAAGAACCACCTTTGCTCCATACGACATTAGTAACTTCTTGTAGGTTATATTCCTGTCCACCCGGAGTAGCTGCTTGAGTTTGAACTTGTTGACAAATACCATTAACCAAGTCATATCCATCTGGACATGCCTGCTCAATTGAAAAACCAAGATTTTGGATAGTAAGGAAGCAATTACATCCCTGAATAAGATCACAGAATGTATCGTAATGGTCTGTCTGTAGTTTCTGTAAGAAACAATCGAAGTTAATTGTAGGTTTGATATATAAGATACCATCTCTTTTCTGCACACTTATAGAAACGCAATCATTGGAATCACCCAATATTTGAGTTTCAAGATAGGCAGGAGCGTCATCTGCATCAACCTTTACTTTACCATTATTAGTATTTGGAGTAAATATACCATTAGCGTGAGCAACTGTAATGTTGCCAGCATCAGGGGAAATTATTACATCGGCCTTAATATTATGATTAGCAGGGCCATTTGCTGTAATATCTATAGTAGCTGTATCAGTTGCAGTGATTGAAATATTAGCACTGTTACCGATTAAATCATCAATTTTTTCGAGAATCTCTTCTAAATTATCGCAGCTATCAGCCCCGATATTTTGAAGATTACTTGGTGCGTTACAATCATCTGAATGATATTTAACACACTTCGCATCTATTTCTTCATTGCAAACACTATCATCACCACACTGATCGCAGTATGGTTGCTGAGGATCAGTAATAGTTACTACACTACCCCCATTTAAAGGTTCGCAATCAGTACAAGGTTTATTCGACATTATGAAGTTGTTATGGTTTTAACCAATCCGTTTACCTTTATTTTCAACACGTTACCTGAAGTATTATACCAGTATTGACCATCAATTGCAGAAGGATCACTAGCAAGATTACCCAAGAATCCAAGAGTTCCTGACATCAAAGATGCAAAACTCAATGTGTTTCCATCGCTTATACTAATAGTTTTAGCGTCGTAATCTATACTAATTATCTGACCATCAACGTATATACCGTCAAGTTCTTCAGTTAATCTATTTCCTGATGTTGCAGAAAGTTTAACAGAACCAGTTAAAGTATGATCTAAAGTTCCAGATGTAGAAAAATCAATAGTTGCGCTATCAACAGCAGTCAATTCAACACCAACTTCTTCTGACAAATCAGTGATACTATCTTTGATAAGACAAAGTTCAGTATCTACAGCTTCGGCAAATTGTTCCATTGTATTGATAACATAACCAACCCTTAAACATGGAAGATTAAAATCAACCACATTTAAATCCTTGATTTTTTCATCAATTGATTCAATAATTATTTCAAGAGTAGCTCCGTTTGAGAAGTTAAGCCCATCAAGTTCGGTAAGCTTGTTATTATCTTTGTGATAAAATACACAAGACATATCGAGGTTAACTGGGCATCCGCCACAGCAAGAAGAGCAACCGCAATCGTCACTATGAATAGGAGTGCAAGACATTTTATTATATTTGTTCTTTTAATGAAATTATTTCTGCTACCAACAAGTTCAAGATAGAGATTAGGGTATAAGTCTGGTCAGCAACAGCACAGGGATCACCTACTGGAGTTAAACTACCAAGGTCTATGTTTATAAGTTTAGAGCTTATATCAAGAGCGTTAAAGTCGTTTCTGAGAGAAATAAAGTCTGTATTTAATTGACAGAATTTATTAATACTTTCTTGAACAAAATCTTTAACAACATCAGTTGCAGGATCAAAATCAAAACATCCCTTATTTATAGACGTTAAATCAATAGCGTCATCTATATCATCTATTTTAGCCCCATACTTTTCGAGTAACTCATCTAGGTTCGCATCGCACGTAAAAGAATTGGCATCAATAAAAGCAGGCAATTCACCAGTGAAGATTGTACATCCACTAGGCCACATTGCTCCACATGTAAACTTTTTATTACTCATTGATTATTTAAAAATTTTCTAAGTTTTTTCTCTATTGCATCAGCCTTATCGGTACGCAATTTAAAGAATTCAAAAACTGAATATTTGGAATCTATCTCGTATTTGATTGAAGCCATCAATCGTGTACCTAGATTTATTATTCTACTATTTATTTGTTTTATTGACATTGACCTGTTGCTATTATTTTATTTATTAAAGGCTCAATCAACCTCAAATAGTTCTGAAAGTAACACACATTGCCCGGCCTACCTATTGCTGAAACTACAGTTCCTAGTCCAGCATTTATCTCTTTCTCAGGGAAAAGTCTATTTTCCTTTGCACAATCCAATAAAACCTTCCAAGAATTCATTTGTTCCAGAGTGTACGTACACGCCTGCGGGACTACATTGGCTACTGGTACATTAATTATCTTCTGATTACAAACAGGGCACGACATTGTTACACCTTCCTTCTAATTTATCAATAAGCTTGTTTACCTTAGTTTGTGCTTTTTGATAAGAATCAGATGCTCTGCTTGGTTTTCCTTCCTCAGCCTCAGCTTTACCTTTTGCTATCAAAAGCATAATGTCAACAATTTCTTGTCTTAGCTTAGTATCACCTTTAACGTCGCATTCAGCATCGTCTAGGAAATCATATATTTTTCTCATATTACATTCAAGAATGGTTGTTCTTAAATGATACTTCTGAATATATGCTTTGTCGTAAGGACATACCTTATATTTCAAGGTATAAACACCGTCTATTAAATCCGTTAATTTAGAGGTCTTCAATGTTACATTTAACCCTATATTTGACGCATTTAAAATATTAACCTTTCTTGCGACGATATTAACAAGAAAGTATTTTGAATATCCCGGAGGAGTAATTTCAAGTAATGGTCTTTCTGGGTGTTCTTCTAAATAGTCAGAAGCGTCCACAAAGAGCATCGTTTTAGGATTACTGTTTGGAAATATTTCGAAATCTAAAGTATTTTTTCTAAGACCTAAAGACATATTAATTACAGTATAAAGCGGATTCTCTCTTTCGTCTTGCTAATAAAATCGGTTGTCCACCAGCATTTTTCCATCTAAGAAATTGTGCTGTTATCTCAGAACAAGGCGCACCAGAGTTAATTTTTTTAAGTAATGTTGAACTATCGAACGACTGTCCTCCTATATTATAAATGAAGGAACAAAGAGCATCAATCTGATTTTGTTTTAAAGGAATAGTCACTTTTTGAACATGAGGATATACTCTTTTCTGTAAATGAAATTCACAAATCTCTTTAGCGTATTCCAGAGTAATCGGAGGATCAGACATTGTCACATGATTCCCATTTGGATAAACAGTACTACCTATTCCTATGGTTGGTACTCCTGCGCTATCCTTATAAGGATGAAGAACAACACCTTCTTCCTGTATTAAGAAATCCATTCCATCATCTGAGATTCTCATGCGTCAGGATTATCTGGTTTTGGCGTTTCTTTAACAACATTCACATTTTCTATCTTCTCAGCCTTCACAGGGGTTGGTGATAGGATGTCTGCATTTGCTTTGGCTTTAGCCTTTTCAAGCATTAAAGTGAACAAGTTATCAGACGTAATAAATCCTAAACCAGCAAGTATTATATATGAATCTTTTTCAATTATACCATTCAGCAGATTAAGTAACATAGGATCGGTTCTACCTTTTGGTACATAAAATATCATGTAGGATATTAGGTACAGGATTACAAAAGATGTTACAATAAAGTGAGCTGAAACTATCAAAGTTACAAGCCTCTTTGCTGAAAGTGCATCTTTAGAATCTACAACCCTTGCCCAAAATTTCTTAGTGCTCATCCTATATTATTTCTTAATTTATTTACCGCTATCGTTATTGCCGTTTGCTGAACTGGTGTGTCAAAATCTTGCTCAGGGTTTGTTGTTACAAAAGAAGCAATATATAGATTTTTCCTATCTTCCTTTATAAATCTTAATTCGATAAATGTTATATTATCGCCTTCTAAAAATTCCCTTAAAAAATCTGATTTTATCTCCTTTGTGTAGCTTCTATATACTTTGAATTTGCAGAGTTCTAGCATCATTCTTATAAACTCTTCATCCAATAGTACATTCTGAATATCAGATTTAACGCTGTCCAAAGGAGTAGTATAATCTTCATACAAAGCACTTATATAAAGGGGTGTGCTCGGTTTTATAAGTCCTCCTCCATTGTGAGTTTTTAAAATGAGCATCCTTTCTACACTGGTCTCTTCCATCAGTTTGTGCATAGAGTCATATATCCCTACTACTTTCTCGATTTGTTTTCGAGGTAATACGGAAAAGATATTATTTACAAGTTTCAATAATTGGGTAACAGCTTGGATCATCCTCTATAAGCTACTAGGAGTGCTTTCGCTCTCGTTATCGAAGTACGAAATCTATGTTTACTAATATCATTAAGATACCCAAGAACAGCATTTGTTAAAATTGCTTTAGACCTAATAGGCAGAATTAACTGAGTAGATTCTGGCTTAGAAAGCTTCAAATCAATCAAGTCGATTGAGTCTTGTATCTCATGTGTTTCAACAGTACCTCTTCTATGAGTTCTGATAAACGATTTAACAAAAAATTCTAATGGTGATATTTGAGCCATATGATTCAATTAAAAAGGCGCAGGCAAGCCTTTGAATGCCCGCTTACGCCTTATTTTAAATATTCGAGTTTATTATAATACTACAGGGTCAATGTTTACGCTAACAGAAGAAAGATAACCATTGATTGCAGCTTCGAAGTTTTTACCTTGTCCTTCTGGGAAGAACACATGCAACTTGTAAGCGTCTGTATATCTATCTGCGAAACCACCTACTTTGTAGTCGAAGTCAAATCCTAGGATGTATTCGTCGTAGTATTTGTCAACCTGAGCTTGGAACTGATAGTTCTCGATTTGTCTTACGACAGGGTCGAATGAACGTTCTCTCAATTCGTAGCTTAGAGATTCTTTTTCAAATACTCTAACTCCTATACCACTTCCGATTGCTTGTTCAAATCCTTGGATTTTTCTAATAACCCAATGAGATACTTCGCTTTCAGGAGCGTTGTTGTAGTTAGGATCGAATTCAGAAGCCTGAATATGAACCGCTTGTTGTTCGTAAGCAGGGAAGTAACCGAAGGTTTCGTTATTATCAGTAACGTAAGGAACGAAAGTAGCCTCGATTCTAACACCGACTTTGTACTGAGTACCATCGAACGAACCGGGAACTTCATCCCATTCTACACCTTCAAATGCCTGTGGTTTGTTCCACTTAATTTGATCTATCGAACAACCGAGTTGTACACGATTAGACTTAACACTTGTTGAATAAGTGTGAACACACTCACCGCTTGATTCAGCAACCAATGATACTGACAAGCTTGGGAAAGCTGCCTGAATATCAGTTAATCTGTCATCACCACAATGATCGTCAGCTATAGTAAGCGTGTAATCCTTAGTGTAAGTAGTGAATGTATCACCTGACTGCCAACCTACAGTTGAAGTGCTTGAAAGTACGCAAGCTGCACGAGCATCACCTAAGAAGGTAAGCACGTCTGTTCCTACGGCTGCACTAATTGTAGCATCAGCTACGATAATGTAAGTAGAAACACCGCTTTCGTAAAGTACTCTACTACCAAGTTCAGTTGAAGTAGAGATACCATAATCTGACTTTAATGTAGTCAAATTACCAGCAGAACCAGCGTCTGCACGTACAACTTTGTAAGCAAATCCATAATCAGTGAAAGTATATCCAGTAGGACATTCATCACAATCAGGGATCAACGTAGTATCTACAGTTGAGAAAGCAGTTGGCAAACTGTTCGTATCACGAACGATCTGATAAACTGACTTAGCACCTTCAGTAGAAATACGTTTTACAGTATCATTAGGATACTGTGACTGAACATTACCCAAAGCAGCGTTGTCACGAGTATCACAAACTCTTAACAAGAATTCGTAATCTGTGTCAGCTCCACCCGGAGTTGATGAAGGGAAATACAATGCACCAGCCTTAACGAACGTATTAATGTAGTTGTCTGAATTGATTTGTTTTACCAAATCATCAGCAAGAATACGTGTGTCAATTGGATCGGTGTCATCAATAGTACCAGCAGATACTGAGTACTGACGAGTTACACCTTGCAAAGAAAATTTCTTGTCAATTGGGCCACCAGTTAATTTAAGGAATAACCACTTAACTTCACCGGGTTCCGCAAAAAGTGTATTCTCATCAGAAGTGTCACCACTCCATCCAATTGTTACAACTTCTTGTTGACCTCTTTTAGCTTTTACGCCTTTGAAACTTGTAATTGCTTTACCTCTGACAAGTTTAGAATAATCATTTTGATTAGGTACTCCAGAATTTGTCAAAAGGTAAGAGAGATCAGGAGTCCCCCAAACAAATTTAAGAGCTTTATTTTTCGCATATGTGGGAGCAGTTGTAGCAACATTAGTGATACCATCTAAGATACCAACTTGAGCTACAGCTATGTTCTCCACGGTTGCTCCAGATGCGAGTAAAGTAGAACTGTTCGAAACGAACGTCTTCTTATACGATTGAATAGCCATGTTAAAAAATGGGGTTTATTTGTAAAATTTTAATTTTCGAAAGGAATTCTGTCTTTTTGTAATTGTACTCCTTCCGCGTTGAAATTATTTCTCATTATATCTGCGGCACATCTTGTGACAATTTCGTTCACATTAGCCTCAGAAATATCGGGATCAATATTTTTTGATGGAGTCCCATCGGGTTTTATATATCCCTCTAAGTCAATAGCTGAGGGAACTCGATAGTAAGAAAGGAAGACTTTTTCAATTTTGAAATCAGAAAAATATACCTTAGCTCTACCTTGTGTAATAAACATTGGAGTTTCTTCAAAATCAAATGATGGATTACTATTCTCATCATTTAATATCACTCTAATGTCAGGACTCTTTAGATTCCAATTTGTTAAAATTCTTTCACAACCATCTCTAGTTGCTATTGAATACGAACTGGAAACTTTATAAAAATTATCTGGAATTGTAAAATAGTCGTAGTTCCGATTAGAACTTATCTTTTCAAGCTCTATCTCGTCTTCTAAAATATCGTTTAACTCATCTAATTCTTCGCTGCTTAACTTCTTCTGTACTTTTTCACACGTCCATTTGGCAACTTGTTCATTAAATATTAATACAAACTGGCCTTTTGGAATATTTACGTTAGAATTAGAATCGTTTTTATTGATTTTTAGCAATAAATTTTGATAGGCTTCTAGCGATGTCATTAAACTATTTCTTCAATCTGGTCTTGAATCGCTACAAATTCTGAGAAGAATTCAGGCTTTTTCAAGTTTTCATATACATCAGTTGGAGTTTTACCTAAAGTTACTTCTCCAAGTTGATAGTAGCCAGATTTGTATTTAACTATTTTTTTCTTAATTGCTCTGTCAATTGTAATTTTGTACTGCAAATCTTCTACACTCAGTTCCAATGACTTAGCAAATAATCTTATATTATTTGGTTCCTTAGAATTTTCGATAAACGTTGAAAGCATATTGTACAACGTCTTAGCGCTCATTCCTTTTTTGTACTTATCACCTTCCAAGTAGTTACCTATCAATAACAGCCTTTCGGGTTCATCATACAAAGCAACCAATTTTGCTTTAATTCTATCTTTCGCAAGTCTAGCCGTTGCTTCTTCTTCCTGAACTTTATCTGTCACATGACAGTAATATTTAGCAAATCTATATTCAGGTCTTGAAGCTGCATCTTTATCAGGGGCAGCGTAGCCATTTGCGATCAACATATGATACATTACGACATGTATAGGATTGGTCTTAATCAAAGTCAAGTCCGAATCACTGCTGATACTCACGGTAAAGGTTTCCCAGAAATCACTCGTAGCACTTAAATCTTTTTGTAAAAGTCTTTCGAGGTCTGTTCTGATTGCGATAAGCTCTTTTTTAGTAGCTTCCCTTACTTCAGGGTCTTTAATTGAGTTTACAGAAACAGCTTCATCGTCTAGTCCTGTAATTGCTCTTCCCCCATATTCAGCAGCTTGTAATCCTTCTACTGTCTGAGGCATCTTGCTTCTCCCGTACTTGTGCAATCCTGTGTAGACTGCGTACTCGTCGGGAATTTGCTTAATGAGTACTTTGTCGTATTTCATTTTGTTTGTTGGTTTAAAATTTGTGCTTATTTACCCTAATGAGGGGAGCTTATTAGTCACCCAAGCTCCTATATATTAGAACACTACACCAGTAAACTGAGGACGTGCCTTTTCTATAATCAACGTACGAGTTACGTCTTTAACCCAGAGATTCGCAAAGCTCTTCATCCAGATTTGATAACCATTGAAATGGTTTGCAGAGAACATACCCTTCATTCCTGAAGCACCTGTTGGTGAGTGTGTACCCTGAATGTAACCCCAGTAAAGATCACCATAGTTTTCTGGTTTAACCATTACTATGTTAGCGTTACTGTTGAATCCGTTTTCTACACGGTACTTAACATTGTCTACACGAGCTGCGGCGTTAGTTGACTTAGCATCTGTAACGTCCATAATCATGTAAGTGTAAGATTCGATTGGGTATTCACCGATCAAACCATCCTGTACACGGTTGTTGTAAACATTGTCAAGAGCAGGATTGATTTCAAATTCAATCATACCTGCAATAGGCGATCTAAGCTGAGTAAATCTGTATCCGAATCCAAGATTCATTTCATCTGAACCGAACAACACCTTACCCGGAACATCACCTGTATTTGTAAGGAATGGAATAACTTGTTTGTATCTTTCTTCAAGTTCCTTAGAGATTTGGATCATTCCACCTGTACCAGTCATAATCTTAGTATGACGCTGTTCCAATGGAACTCCTGACTTAGAGTAAAGATTAGCAACGGCTGTTTCGATTAACTTAAGACTGATCTTATTGTAAACGTATCTGTTACCGTTACGAAGTTGTTCATAAAGACCAACTCCAACTCTTACTTTTCTACGTCCTGTACCTTCTACGAAACCACCCTTAGCCCACATCAAATCCTTTTCAGTCATCGTTTCCATTTCTGCACGAAGCAAAAGTTCGATTGTTGGCTGCCAAGAGATTGTCTGAGGAAGAGGATTTCCTTTGCTGTCTTTGTTCATATAGACAGTAGTAGAACCCATACCTTCAAGACGCTGATTGATAAACGCTAATTGAGGATTCTTAGATTCGTCAATTCTCGCCATATCAGCATATCCTGTAATCCAGTGAGTTACTGAACGTTCACCAGTACCAAGTTCCCATTCAAGCTGCAAGAAGCCGCTTGTAGTAGTAACACCTGATTTCTGAACGTCGTATTCACCAACTGAGTTAGCAAGCTTAATGTACTGAGTACCGGGAGCAAGCCAAGCTTTTGGATAGTAAGTACCTTTACGATTGTGCGAAACGATCTGAACAGTGAAAACATCACCATCTGATTGTTCGTCAATTTCTTCACCAGAAATGTAAAGTTCGATACCATCACGAAGGTCGGCAACGATACGATCTGTATTTGTGAACCCGCTGTCCTTAGACATTTTGATCTGGAAGGTTTGACCATCAAGACCGGGTTTTTCAGTTGTACCACTTAAATCTTCTACTATAAACGGAAGACCAACTTCGTAAGGAACACTACAACGGAAGCGTTGTTCAACATTCGGAAGATACATAACGTTGTTTTTAAGCAATGTCATGTTAATCAATGGAGTATTGATTATGCTACGTTGATTCCATAAAGCTAGTAATCCCTTATAAACTGTAAATGAGTCTTTGCTATACGCATTATACAGAAAGTTCAAGTCGGTAAATCTCTTAGGATCAAACTTAGTTTGACCAACTATAACCGAGTTATTTAGGGAAAATAAACTTGGAACTTTAAAATCTGTCATTTTCTATTGTAAATTTATTGTTTGAATATTACGCTAAAGTTTGTGCCTTTATACTCTTCGTCATCTTTACGTTCAGTATGTTCACTTCCTTTAGTTTTACTTAAAGTTTGATTACCTTTGAGAAATTTAAAACTTTTTTCAACTGCTTTATTTTGAGCTGCGGTTTCTTTACGTTTCAAATAATTTTCATGATCTGTAATGAATTCTGCTAACTCAATGTATTTCTTAGGATCGTTTTGCCATTCTGCAAATTTCAAATAAAAGTCATTGACTTTTGTACCATCTGCAAGAGTTCTAACTTTGAATAGAGCAGCATCAAGATTTTGTCTTAACCTGTCGTCTGCTGTGTAATCCTTAATCGCAGTTCTGATAGAACTTTCGAAAGCTTTTTGTTTTTGAGCTTCTTGCTGCACGTACAATTCTTGTTGTCTTTGCAAGTTAGCTTTTTGCTGTTCGAAGTATTGGTCATACTTTTCTTTAATGTCTGTAGATTCGTTTTTAACTGCATCTTCCTGAGTAACTAAAAAGTCTAATTGTCTTTTAATCCTGTCAGGTTTCCAGCCTAAAACTTCTCTATAATATTTTGTAATTAGCTCTTTTTGAGCATCTTCTGTAGATGTATCGAATTGAGCTATTTCTTTCTTTTCTTTGAAGAGATCAACTATAACGTCGGGGTCTCCACCATTTTCTAGGAAATCAAGTATTGCTTTTCCTTCTTCACCAGCCGAAGACTTTTTCAATTCATAACGTTCTTCGATTGCTCTATTTACTTGAGCTTCAAGAAGTTCGGCATAAATTTCTTCAGTCATTTCTAATTCTTCACGACCTTCGAAATCCTTGAAAATACCTTTCTTAACTAAATAGTCAACATTACTTTTCAATAAGGCAGGATCGGCTTTAACTTCATCAGTTTTAGTCTCATCCTTCTTTTCTTCCTCAGCTTTTGTTGCATCAGGAATGACTACCTTATCTTCTTTTTTCTCTTCTGTTTTTGCTTCTACTTTCTTCTCTTCCTCTTTCTTAACTTCTTCATTCTTAGACTCTTCGGCAGCTTTATCCATTGCTTCCAAATCTATTTTGTCAAAGTTAGTCTGAGTTTCTACTTTCTTTTCCTCTTTTCCTATTTTCAGATCATCAGCTGAAGGTGTCCCTTCAGGAGTTCCTTCGAAAAGAGCATCAAGTTGTTCGGGAGAGATAGTAGTAACAGAAGTTGTTAAATCTGTTAACATATTATTACGATTGGTTTTTAGTTACTTGATTTTCAAATGCAAACTTATATAATTATTTCCGATTACAAAAATAGTCTAAAAGTTTGCTGCATATATAGCATAATTACTTCGATTTCTTTTTCGGTGGCTTGGCCGGAGCCTTATTCTGCTGACCTTTTAGAACTTTCACGCTTTCAAGCTGTTGAGATTCTATTTTAAGATTAGCATCAATTTTACGTTTGTCAATATCCAGCTTCTTCATATTATACTCATGGTCAGCCACTGCTTTCTGTCTTTCGATGTCATTCTTTTCACGCTGAGCATCTGCTTTATCAGAATCTGCATTAGCCTGTTGATTGAGTTTTTCATATTCAAGAACATCTGGAACTTGGTCAGCATTATTATCTGCAAGATTATTTTGCTGACGATTGAACGTAGTCATGTAAGCAATTCTTTCACGAGTTCCACCTTCACCCCATTCTTCTTCGAATTCCTGATGTTTAAGCTGAAGTTCACCAAGTCTGAATTGTCTTTCTTCCTCTGCTTTCTTTTCTTCAAGCTGGAATTGTTGAGCAATTTGCTGTTGACGAGTTTCATCAGCTTCCTTCAGATAACGCATAATTTCAGAAGGAGAGTTGGAAGTTATAGCCTGTGCCAAATCAGCGAACGAAGAGTTCATTGTATTATTTGACATAGCTAACTGGCGAATCATTTCAAGTTGACGTATTTCTTCCTGAGAATCAGATACGTAAACATGTAAGTCACTTAACAATAAATCAGTTCCAAGCAACTTTATGAAGGCTCTACTCATATCTGACTTAACGTAAGATACAGTAATATCCCTCTGAGCTGATTGTACGAACTGAGCTATATCCAAATCCATCTTATGACAACGTCTCAGATAATTAGAGAAATTCGTAAAGTAGGACTCTGTTTGGGCGAATGATCTTTGTTCTCCTTGTTTAATACCTGTTGCTGTTGCGGTTGAAGCTTGCTGTCCAAGACGGTATTCGTTAAATCCGACTTGTTTAAGAGCGAACGCTTCAAATGTTTCAGCGATTTTAAGACGAGAGATAATACGAGCTGAGGCATCTAAATCTATTTCTTTTGGATATTGACCACCATGCCCCATTTTGCTAGTAGGGCCATCATCAATTACTGTAACACCTAATTCCTTGGCGATCAACATAAATTTTTCGTAAGCATTTGAACCTCCCCAATCTTTAAGATCAGAGAACATGCTTTGTCCCATAACTATAAACTTACCAACATCTTTCTGCATTTCTTGATAAGCCTGATTTACAGCAACATTGTAGCCAATCTGGAATGGTTTAATCATATCCACAAGGCTCATGCTTTGAGAGTTACGAATCGAGAATACCTGCCCGCATACGGGAAGTTTAGCTTCATATATATTAATGTCACCCTTGAATTGAAATTCGTTAGGCTTAACGTTTATATAAAGGTCTTTTGATAGGCCGCTGGCACTCTTGGTACATATTTTAATACCTTTCCAAACTTCGTTTACCCAAGTCCAAACTACGGTATTGGGTTCATCACTATCATCTTCAAAACTGGAATCTAATTGTTTGAAACCTTTTGGTATCACTACATCTTCATCTATATAAGTTTTTACTTTCAAGCCAGTTGTAGGATCAATATAAGTTACTTTGCCTATCTTTCTTTGGCTCTTCCAGTAAGCTTCCATAACAAGGAAGATACCTTTTTGTTCATTAAAGAATCTACCACTATATAATGATGAGAAGAAATTGCTGTCCAGATAAGGTATATTGCTCGAACCGGGCATTGTGCTGGTCTGTCTAAGCATATCGTAAGCTGGATAATCCTTGAAAGGCATCAAGTAATTATCAAATACGTAGCTTGTACCAGCAGCATATTTCCATCTCTTATCATCTTTTGGAATATCCTGTTGTATAGATTCTATCTGTTCTCTTGTCATTAAGAATCCATATCTATCTATAATAGCTGGAATAGTCAAATAGAACAAACGGCCTACATAATCCCCATCTTCAACATATTCAATGTCTGGAGATTTGTGGAAGAATGTATTAACCGGGTTCCAAGTTTCTTGATTATAACCACTGCCTGTAAGATAGAAGTGTCTAAAACATCTGTCCACAATCAACATGTCTTCAAACTCACGCTTTTCTTTTTCTTTAAATTTAAAGCGATGTCTGTCAAGTTCAAGTTGATGTTGACCCCAGAGTTCTGCGGCTGTGTACCAATCTGTTTTTAGATATTCCTTAATGGCTGGAGGAGAGAGTTGTTGTTTAGCCTGAGCGATTGTTTGTTGATATTGCTGTTGCTCTTCAGGAGAATTGAAGTCCTGCTTGTCTGGGTCTAACCCAAGTTCAAGCATCTTCTGAGCTATTTCTGCTTCTATCTGGCTAAATACGTATTTTTGTAGGAGTTCAGTTTGCTTTCTAACATATTCATTATCAGTCTTTTCATCCATAGCTCTGACATGGAATGTATCTGGACGAGCCTGATATTCTCCACTCATAGTGTTAATGATCTGTGAAGCAATGTCGTAATGACGTAGATAAGAAGGTATTTCGAACTCTTTCTGAAGTTGTGTGAGTAAGTCTTGATAACCTTCGCTTTCATAATAATGATTAGGAATAAACTTACCCTTAATCATTTCATAATTTTCTATAAAACGAAGATTCTGCTGGAACTGACTTCTGGCCACAGACTCTAATGAGTCCAAATTAGCTTTCCCCCATTCCTCAGTCTTATCTCTTTTGGAGATCATCTGAGGAGGAAGATTAGCTATTGTCGAAGATGTATAAAAGGCGTTATGAAAAGGATACATTAGCGTCTAAATGTAGAAGCACAAATATAATGAAACTTAATGACTTGTGGAAATGAGTAATCGGTTTTAATTAAAAAACTCTCCTGTTTCCTGAGAATGGACTTCCGTGCGGGCGGGTAAAAGGTGATCTAACTGATTGTTTCTTAGGTGGTTCGAAGCCTTCTGACTCTTTAACTTTAACTATTGGTGCAGTCTTTAAAAGGTGTGAATCATACGCTAACACATGTCTAAAAGCTACAATACGGTCAACGTTCTGGTCTTCACTATAGTTTAACATTTCGGTAAGAAGCATCCTATCTCTAATTCTAGTAACACCAAGCTTCTTAATCTCAACTCCTCTTTCATCAAATCCTATTATCTCTTCCAAACAGTAATCATAAAACAGTCGCATACAGTGATTTATGACTCTTGGAACGGCTGGCAAACCTTTTGGACGGACATTGATTCCTGTATTAGGAGCTATTTCTACAAGCAGATTATAACCATCAGCAAGAAGATGAGCTTTGTTTTTACCATCTAAATAGTCGATAAAGTTCGTACCCATATTTTCAATCATACAGGTAGCGTTGTAAAGCTCGATTAGCATCTCAGCCTGTCTATTCCATTCCTTCATCAGTTGTGGACGGGAAGCGAAAGATGCTACAATCATGTTTTGGAATGTACCTTTAACAGGATCGTACATTCTTTTATAGATATAAAGAGTTCCTAATGAAGGAGATGTGGCAGAAACGTTCTGGTTATAAGGGTCACATCCAGCTATATAAAGAAAGTGAGGAGGATTTTCTACTGGAGGCTCATATATCATTATAGGAGCATCCTTCATAGTTTCAGGTTTTACTGGAAAATCCAGTATTTCCCTACGCTTAATATCTGTTTTCCAACCAATTGTATTATCTACGTTCCTATAAAGTTCAACTGGAATGCCTACAAATCCCTGCTTTTTCTCAAGTTCATCCAGATATAAAAGATGATTTCTGATAGCTTCAATAGGGAAATCATTTACTTCATCGCTCAAAAAGCAATCATCTGGATCAAATGGATAATACATTCGACCTTTAAGAGCAGCTCTGGGGTCATTCGCTTTCTCAAGTTTCTTTACTTCATCGTCAGTTATCTTCTTGGCTAGTTCTTCATCGCTCTCATAGAATGTCAAACTGTTTAGTTCACTGTCCTCTGGAATCAAAATTCCTGATTCTCTTTGAATGAAATCACTAAACTTTACTTCCTTTTTAGCTTCCATTCTGTATTTACCAGACAAGAAAACTCCATACTTCTTGGCCTTTCCGGGTATCTCGACAGCTACAAAGTTATGTGCATCAGGGTTTTTAAATACCTTTTCAGCATCAGAATTAGGTTCAAATAGACCACCTGTACCTGTAAGTATAGGCACGCAACGCCATCCTCTGGATGTAGTAAAACCCGGTTTAGCAGCTTCGTAAGCTTCTAGGAACGGTGCTTTACCCACCTCATCTATTACTAATATCTTAGGAGTAGTACCCGCAATGGCTTCTGTATTCTTACCTTCATCTAAGTTTCTTATCCAAATCTTAGACCATTCTATTCTTCGTCCACCTGTTTTTCTTTCTTTAACACCAAGCGAAACTTCCTTACGCCAGTCATCCTGAAGACGTCCGAATCTAAAATAGGGATGTAATGAGGCTAATCCTTTATCAAGTTTAGAGGCCAACACTTTAATATCGGCTTCATTTGTAGAGCTAATTACGCTTTCTGAACCCTGATATATTGTAGCTCCTCTACCAACCCATGAGGCTTCAAAGTCTGATTTGGCAAACCTACGAGTACCAAATAGTAGAAGTCCTTTCTTTTCTTCCTCGGCTAATTTGATATATTGAGCTATAAGCCATTCATTATCTCTAAAGTGTGGCTTTCTCCATACACGAATTTCATCGTTTGGGTTTCTAGGATCAGGTTCATCAAGATAGATGTTCCAATGGTTTAAATGCCAATACAACCAACCATGAATGTAAACTCCATCAATGGTTAAGCCGTATCTAATCTTCTCCAATTCATTTTCAAAAAAGGGAACATACTCCTCAGAATCAGCAGTAGGAACGTCCTTAACATTTAAGAACATCTGAGGGTTGGTAATTATACTCATGCTTATCGGTTTTTCATCATGCCCGGAACATCTCCTCCACCACGTATCTCCATCTGGGCATCAGCACGTTCTGCTCTGAGGCGATTTATCTCAGGCAACCAAGACAGATAATCTTTTAACATTGCTCTTAATTCACGATTTTGAGCTTCAATGTTTGCAGTGATTTTAATAACAGGTGTACCTTTTGCGGACATTACAATTTCCGTTCTGTCCACTAAAGTTTCAAAAGGATGGTTATCAACATAAGCTCTCATGTCGTTGAGTTTTGCTTCTAACCAATCAAGGTCTTCAAGTATAAAGTTGGTTTGTTTCGCCATTAATCTTCGTAATTTTTCATTGTTCTTAATACATCTCTTTCCTTGCTACAGTGAATCTCATAAATCTCAAAAGCTTCACCATCAGCACCCAATATTTCAAGAGAAAGTAATCCTTTCTGCTCAATAATTATTCTATTGAGCCTATACTCAACCTGTTCAGGATCATGCCTGATATAGACTGGTTGCCCTATTTTATAATCAATTTCTATCCGCATTCATTAATTCTTGAAGTTTATCAACAATTTCTTGATTCATGTAAGCCCAATTTTCTTCTGAACCATAATTATATCCATAACCTCTTACAAACATTATATTACCTGTGGTATGCGTTATCTCATGGAACAGGTGTTTATTTTTATCTTCCACCCACATATAATAGACTTCATCGTGTTTGGGGGGATTATAATTAACATATACAGAGTAACCATCTGTACTGTGCATATCCTTTACATATACTCTTTTGTCCCAACTCCATAAGGATGGTATACGACCATTGTATCTTTCTCTCAAGAACTTCTTAAAGTCATCAATATGTCCTCCAATGGCAACACACACGCAAGCGTGATAGTTAACCTCGAACTCATATATCTCCATTAATTTGTAGTTTCTTCTAATTCCGTTGATGTTAATTCACGGTCAAGCTCATCTTTATAATCTTCAAATTTCTTTAGTAGTTTCTCATCAGACCAGAAATACGGGTCTTGTACGTCACCTTTTCTTCTAAAGACATGGAGAATATGTTGAGCAATAGAGTATTGAGGATATTCCTGAACAATCTTCATAATGTTATAAAACACTTGTTCCTCAATCTGCTTCTTTCTCTTGTCAATTGGTTTTGTTGTCATTTTGTTCTTTTTTGTAAACATCCCATTTCAAAGGAATTTGTTCATTGGGGTGTTTTTTATTGTAAATTTCTAGTCCACATTTTTCAGATAATGCTGCTGTTTTTCTATCTAATGTACAGCCACAGTGTATGCAATGTTCATCAAATCTATCTGTTTTATAATTTATAGCCGGATTAGCTGCTGCATTACTGCTTGAAAAAGGACAAACGGAACATATAACTCTACGTCTAATAATTTCATTCTGTTCATCTTCTGGCAAAGTTCCAAACTTCATCTTCACCAAATTAATCTGACCTTCAACTATTTTATCTCCATCCTTTACGGCTTTCGGTATAAGTTTCAAGTATTCCAAAAAGGCGCTCATATTTTGGCTTTACTCCATTTTCTTTTATGTGTAAAATACGAATTAGCTATCTCGTTTCTACGTTCTAATAATCTTTTTAATTTTGTATATAATCTTATCCTAGTCTCTTCTCTCACATCTGGTTTGTAAATATTATCTAAAGTCCTTATATTCTTTATAATTACTTTTATTTCCTTTCTAAGTTTATGTCTACTTACAGCAATCGTTCCAAAGTTTTTTATAAAGATAGCGTTATAATTGGCTTCAGATAGATTTCTCTTCACACCATTTTTCCAGAAATAGGCATTAACCTCTTTAACAATCTTCAAGTCCTTGCCTAATTTTTCTGCCGTTGCTTTATTAAAGTAATCAGGCGTTTTCATTAACTATTATCTATCTGTATCAACATCCCAACTTTTACATCGAGAGTTAGATTTATATTCTCGTTAATCAAATATTCCTTTCTTCTACCTGCTGACTTCTTTATTAAACCTACTCTACTTAGCTTAGATATTGCATTCTTTAGAGAGTCTTCATTAAATATTTCGCTTTTAATAATGAGGTCTTTGGTCTCTTGCGTAATCTTATATACTAAAAAATAGGCAAGAACAGTCAACTCCGATTCAGAAAGTTTAATTTCTGATAAAAGGCAAAAAATCTTAAGCAAAGTCTTAGCCTGCTCGATCTTCGATTTAGTTTTCTTTACAACTTTAACGAGCTGCATTAGTTGGTTTTTATTAATTGATTCTGAAGCAAATATAATAAAAAAAGCTGAACTTACCAAATCCATAAGGACTTGATAATCAGCTTTAACAATATTATAACGATTGCGTGCATGGAAGGAATCGAACCCACAACCTTCGGTTTTGGAGACCGCTGCTCTACCAGTTGAGCTACACACACGTTTAGAACTCCCTGTCTGATTCGAACAGACACACAACTCTGGTTCGTAGCCAGAAGCACTCATCCATTATGCTAAGGGAGCAAGATCACCAGCATTTTCTCCAATTAAATTACCCGTTGGGTTAGAACGAGTTAGGATTCGAACCTAAAAGACTGGCGTGGGTGACTAATCGGGATCGAACCGATACTCCTCTGCGTCACAGGCAGATACTTTAACCGTTTAAGCTATAGCCACCATATGTTGCCTTGTTACGATTCGAACGTAAGTCGTCTGTTTCAGAGACAGAAATGTTTGACCGCTACACTACAAGGCAGTGTTCCCCTCGACAGACTCGAACTGCCACTTAGAAGCTTCAAAGGCTTCTGTGCTGCATTACACTAAAGGGGAGTGTGTGGATGATAAGAATCGAACTTACTTCAAGTCACGGAGCTTCAATCCGCCGCTATACCATATCAGCTACATCCACATATTTTAAAAAGTCTTGCTCATATCTAGTAGTATGTTCTAATCTATGACAATTAGCACATAATAATTCACATTTGTTTATTTCTTCCAACAAGATTTTCCAAGACTTATGAGATACATTCCCTATGTTAAAACTTTTTGTAGATTCATCTTTATGATGAAATTCCAAAGCACCGGGATGATTATATCCACATTTTACACATTTTCCGCCAAGAAGATTTATAGCTTTAATCTTATTTCTATATCTTCTTATTTTGGTATTACATGAATGACAGCGTGTTCTATGACGTAATTGAAGCTGTCTAAATTCTCTTTTACAAATTTTACATATATCCATAATACAAATATACGAAAAATTTTTGGTAATACCAAATTTGTTCTACCAAGAGCCTCTGGTCAGCCACGATCTGACACTCCTCTGTTTACAAGACAGGAGCTTTACCTTCTTAAGCTACATGAGGCATTTGACGGTGTTTATTGAGCTTTTCCGTCAGCTCTCGTCGGGATGGCTGGATTCGAACCAGCGCATTCATGGCTCCAGACCACGTCGGAACAACCTGACTTCCGTACATCCCGATAACAAAAAACCCTCGAAGAATCGAGGGCTAACAATTTATGCAGATTTAAAGTTCACTTATCTAAGTGTATCACCATCACGCATAGTTAGCCCTATCCCTGTGGGTTGGGTAAACCAAAAACGTGTATGTTGAAACTTTATCATTTTAAAAGAGGAATCCTACTTATTTCACCTATCGGCATAACCTGCGATATACGCATTTCAGATTCGAGAACAAACTTACGACAATTTTTTGAAATCACCAAATTTATTTTGGGATTTTAACAAAAATTGATTATTGTGGGGCAGGAAGTACTCGAAACTTCGGGTTTGCGTTTTACAGACGTTACCATTGCCCTGATTCTACCCCATATAGCGGAGAGCATTGGATTCGAACCAATGGGCCGATTTCTCGACCACAGTTTAGCAAACTGCTCTAATTGACCACTCTAGCAGCTCTCCGGTTGGCGGTGGGAACAGGATTCGAACCTGCACAGCTGTTACACCTTCATGGTTTTCAAGACCAATAAGCCCTCTCTAATGCGTCCCACCGAATGTCCCTCTGACTGGTCTCGAACCAGCACTATACAGATTTTAAGTCTGCTGCGTCTCCCAATTGCGCCACAGAGGGTTAGTGCCGATGACAGGGGTCGAACCTGCGCAGTACTGCTTCTAAGGCAGTTGTGTCTCCCAATTGCACCACATCGGCTTGTACCTGTAGAGGGTCTCGAACCCACACCTTATAGTTTTTGAAACTATTGCGTCTCCCAATTGCGCCATACAGGTATAAAAAAGAAAACCCCCCAGTTTTTAGCTGGAGGGTCAAGTTAAATCCCGTAGGATAAAACATCTTTACATACCACTTCCAGCTCTCAGTTCACTGAGATAATACAGACTGGAATATGATAAGCAATTTTTCATTTTGATTTCTGGAATAGTTCTTTTACTTTTGTAAATACCCAAGTCAATGCGTCGATGATGGGTTCTTTAAAGAAAGCACCAATAACAGCACCAATTAATAGGTTAATCATAATTTATAAGGTTTAATTAAAAAACGAATGCAAATATACGGAAAATTTCTGAAATTACCAAATTCTTCCTCTATTTTTTATTTTTCTATATCTAACTGCTTCATCTGCAAGGTTTCGCATCATAGTTGGATTCCTTGTAGCCTTGTGATATTCATTGGCAAGTCTCTCATTTATTCTTGCGTGAGTCTGGCCTTCCCATATTCTAGTCGTATAATCACGGCCTACAAATGGATGCCATAGATGGAAGATACAACCTCTTTTAGTCTTGTGTTTACCGTACAAGGTATCAAGTGCTCTAAGCAAAGCTACATCCTCACCACCCCATCCTACAAATCTTTCGTCAAAACAGCCAATCGCTTCATAGGCTTCTCTTGGAAATATCATAGCCATAGCTCCATATCTGTGTCCATATCTGCTCTTATCCCTATGATCGCTTAACATATGATCTTGTGGATGACATATAATGCGTACAGGACATTCAGGTACTGAAGCTAAAATATCCTCAGTTATACATCTATTCAAACGATACAAATGACGATAAGGAACGAACCATAAATGCTTGTCAAGATTTTCTAATATCTTATCTGCACATGATTCTACTATGTGACCGGGCAGGTAAGCATCAGCATCAAGGATAGCTATAACCCTTCCTCTTGATTTTCTAACAGCATCATTAAGGGCTTCACCCTTACAAAATACTCTACCTCTGGAGCGTCCCACAACAATTTCTGCTTGTGGAAGTTCAGCTCTCCAGTATCTCATTAGCCACTGAAAGGCTGCTAGTCTCCAAGGATCAGTAGAAGAAAAAGGGATTATAATGCTTATTTTCGGTCTTTTTCTAAATATTCTTCTCCTATCTCCTAGTAAAAATTTTCTTAATCTCTTCAAAAACGTCAAAGATTTCATGTTGTTTGTCTATTATAATGTTTCTATCAATAAGTTGGGTCACGCCAATTTCAAGCTTAACACCTAAGCTTGCGCTATAATCCAACCATTTAAACAATCCACCCTCTTGGTGGGAGTGACTTAACATTCTTGGTGAGATTTCAATTCGTCTTGGGATATTAAAAGCATCAGCTAAAACAATCCCATGTAAAGACGAACTGACAATTTTCTTACATTTTCCTATCTCGCTTATTACCTTCAGCGGATCGTCTGATACCCTAATTATCTTAGGGTTGTATTTTAGAAAGGTAGGATTTTTTTCAAGGGTTTTATCTGTCCAATGCGGAACAAGTCCTAGGTCATATTGTTTATCTTCAATTTTGACAAGCTCATCAGCAAGCAGACCGGGATCACCTAATACAAAATTGCCCTTTAATCCTTTTGCAGTTAATGGCCCACGTAAGGCCAAAATCTTTGCATAAGGTAAGTCCAATTTTGTATTTTCATGCAGTTTACCAGCACCAGCAATTACTCCATCCCAATATTTTGGCAAATGTTCAAGGATAGAACCGATAACTACTAACTCTGCATAATCTGGATCAGTCCACTGAGAATCCAATCCTGTAAATCGCTTTATCAGCAAGGAAGAAAGCAAATCGCCAAAATTTCTTTTCGCTTGCCAATAGTATAATCTCATCGTCGTTCGTTAAACTTTTAGTAAAGTTACTAATAAATGAGATAGGTTCAAAATAGATAATTATTTTTGATGACATTATAAGCGACATAAGTGGTCAGCAGCTTTCGCTGCTATCATGTCGTCTGGCTTTATTCTAGTCTGGTATCCTAGTGAGTTTGCCCATCCTGTCAAAGCAGGAATCAAGTTAGTAGATTTTGTAATCTTTTTATTGTTATAGTCAAACTCTAATGCTTCGATCTTCAATGGAATTTCAGCCACTATCATTTCAGCACACTCAATTGTAAGTTCTCCTTCTTTCCAAAGTCTAGTAAAGATGTCACGGATTCTTGGAATACGCTGTTTCAAATAGATGTAGTGAGCACCACGCTGTCCGTAACGGAATACAATAGCTGTTACAAATACTGACTTTCCCCCATAATTTTGTGAATCGGTTGCTATGTAAATCTTTAGATTGTCCTGTTTGACTTGTTCCTGACAATGTTCTATTACATTTACAAGACCTCCCTCTTCTGTCTTGAAGTACTTTTCCATTGGTTTTTATTGTGGAGGTGATGGGATTCGAACCCACCCCAAGTTGCTTGCAAAGCATCTTCGCCAACCATAGGCCATGCACCCCCGTAGTGCTCATACTAAGACTCGAACTTAGACTCACCTGAGTATCAGTCAGGTACTTTAACCATTAAGCTATATGAGCATGTGCTCCTACTCGGACTCGAACCAAGACTCTTGTGGATATAAGCCACCTGCTTTCACCGTTAAGCTATAGGAGCGAGATTATGATCTTTAATGGCTTTCTCAAGTCTTTTGTTCGCTTTAATCAATTCCGAGATAGATTTGAAAGTTCCAAGCTGTCTCAAAACCTCTATGTCATCTACTTCCAAAATCGCCATATAACCTTTAAATTTTCTTTCTTCCGCAGTGATTTGTAGCATCTTTCCCACTTTTACATGATTCTCAAATATACATAAGTATACCGTATACCCAAATAGGGATACGCCAGCGAATAGTATAAGAAATATCCAAAACAAGCCGTGAGCAAGGGGTTCGAACCCTCCTGATTGTACTCCGTGACAGGGAGACGGCCACTCCAAGCAGCCCCGCCCACGTTATTTTATTTTTCTCCAAACTCTATTGTGAACGATATTAAATAGGTGTTCATATTGATCGTGATTAATTCCGGGTGGTAAAAGTTCATCCACTCCATCACAAACAGATTGAATACCTCTAAAATATCCCCAAGGCATCGGAAATTTACATGCCGAATCATCTATAACCAGATAGCCTCCAACTTTGAGCAAAGGCCCATAGTTTATAATGTCACTCTGAACGCAGGATTTCGCATGACAACCATCTATATATAGAATATCCAACAGTAATCCGCTTGCGCTTTCTATAACTTTGGGATCAGTTGAATCTCCTTTCAGTATAATATAATCAGCCCAGATATTAAACTGGTCATGAATCTTTCTTATATCTGCTTCATAATCACTTTCCCAATTTATTTCAGCAGGCGATAAAGGCGTCACCCCGTATCGCATCACTGATTTTCCAGCTAAATTTGCTAGCATACCAATCAGTGAAAGAATTTGACCTCTGAATACTCCGATTTCTAAGAAAACAAAATGTTCAGGCATCTTATCTACCAATAACTTCCACATCCATTGAAAACTACGTTCTCCAAATCCCCAAGCATTCTGTTCAACCCAATCTCTGTGTGCCTTTAATTCTGGTGAATTATTGACCTTCTTTTTAAAAACATCATTGGTTTTAACATTGTATTGCTCAGTAGGCTGCCACAGTTTTATTACTTCATCTATAGAATTATATTCATCATCAAGTAAATCAATGATCTTAGTCATATCCGTCCTTCCGTTACCATGAATTATAGAAGGTTCGGTTCCAGTATTCTTGTTTATCAATCTACCACTCTTATATTCAAATTCACCTTCCGCTATAAATGAATAACATTGAAATATCTCGCAGTTATAATCTAAAGTTATATTACCCTTTAGAAATACGTTTGTAAAGAAGAGTTGGTCATCATCTGCATATCCTACTGAGTATTCTTTAAGTAAATTCAAGAACTTTTCAATAGGAGCCATATAACTACCTGAGTTTAAATACTTATATAAGGATTCATTTTCAGGATAACTATTTGCCAAGGTTGGATCAGGCCAGCAATTCTTCTCAGTCGAAAATACTATTTGGTCTTGGAAACGAGCATCATAGATTTTCTCTATATTCTCCAATCCGTCTAAGAATATTACATCATAAGCATCTACGAAAATAAAGTGAGTGTAGCCTGCAAGTAATTTCAAATATTGTTGTAATAATATTATCTTAGTTCCAAATCCCTTCCATCTGCTTTTTTTACCTAAAATTACTAGGTCTATACCTTTGCGTTCTAAACTATATTTTAATCTATCAAGTCCTTCATCTTCCTTAGTTGCTACAGTAATTACTACAGTTCTCATGGTTTATATTGATACAGAGCCTTCTTGTCCCTTTTCTCAACTATCTTAAATCCTATATTAAGTAGGTAATCTTCTATCTTTTGATGGTCATAATATACATCCTGTGTACTTACATCATCAAAACAAAAACAAGCTCCTTCGTTTATTCTAGTCTCGAAAAATTGTACTTCCTTAAGAATTGCTTCTACTGAATGTGGCCCATCAAAGTTTACAAACGAATACTTATCAACTAACTTTCTACTAATACTATATACAGGAATCCCATCTTTATAATAATCAAAAAAATCCAAATCACTCATATTAATGAAAACGAAATGAACGTTCTTATGATTAGCGTATGGATAAAGTAACTGCAAACAATCAGCCTTCATCGCTTCTGTATAATCCAATCTAACAAAATGATTCTGCTTATGTTCATAAAGCACTGAACCATATGGGTCTATAGCAACTGCTATTTTATTCGGACAATGACGATGGATAGAATCTATTATCTCTTTGGTTCCACCTCCCATCCTAAGACCTATCTCTAAACAAGCTCCTTCAGTATCTTTGCTTAACTGTACTCCTTTATATACTAAGTCGTAATCCCAACTGTCGCCGTGTAGTTTCATTTAAAAGGATTATAGTAAATAGATTGTTTTCCTTCTCTGTAACCTCTTAAAACTTTGTGATACTCTTGCCATTGTTCGCCAGCATGATTCTCCTTCCAAGTTTGATATGGTGTACCACCTGCATCTATATGGTCAATATCTATATAAGGTAGAAACACGTTTATAAAACCAGCGAGCTGACTTCTGACTGATGCAAGTGAATCATCAAATCCGTAAAGTCTAGGTTGATAAAGGTATCCAATTTTGTCAAGCAATGCTGATGAATACATTTGACATGTTCCCATAACATGATTGACTTTCTCTGCTACCATCCATTTTTCACCCGGTTTATGTGGAAGCATTATGAGTTCTGATTTGTAAAAATCTGTACGCTCTGGTGATTCCCATAAGTCTTTCCTTTTAAGTCCAACCTGTCCAATTGTAGGCTCTCTTCTAATAGCTTCTTCCATTTCATCCACCCAATCATAACTATTAACTATTACATCATTATCCATTTTAATACAATTCTCACCTTCTTTACGAAACTTCCAAGCTCTATTTATTGCTTCTGCTGTTCCAATGTTATGTCCATTTATTAGAATAGTTGCATTAGGAAAATCATGATATAATTGTTTGGTTTCATCACAAGAATTATTATCTATTATAAATATTCTATGTTTGTGATAATCAATTCTGTCAAAGAGCGATTCTAATGTGCGTCGTGTATATTCCGTCCGTTTATTCTCTTCGGTATCATACACAGCCATTGCAATTAATGCCATTGGTTTTATTTAGTACTCCCAACCAGATTCGAACTGGTGTTCTAAGCTTGAAGGGCTTCTGTCCTCGACCACTAGACGATAGGAGCAATTAGAGCGGAAAGAGAGAATCGAACTCTCATGTCCAGTTTGGAAGACTGGTGTAATCAGCCATTATACGACTTCCGCTGCTTACGGTTTTACACCCACTAGCAGATGGGTGCTGTGCTGCCACACTCTAGTTGCTAAACCGAAAAAAGCACTCGTTGCGAGGGATGGAGTTGAACCACCCCAAAACAAAGTTATGAGCCTTGTCGGGCCACCGGGCCTCCTCACAATATTCTTACACCTGTATCAATAGTCCAAAGGATTATCTTACCTTCTCTTACATTCTCTAAGAGTTTTTTAAGCTCATAGACTGAGTCTTTAAGAGGTAGGGATGAAAGCCAGTGTATTAGCTTATCCCTATTTCCTTTGTACTTTACTATACTTGCAACCTTTACTTTAGGTTCTTTCATGCTGTAAGGGTAGGATTCGAACCTACATGTGGGGATTCAAATAGATACACAAGATTTTTTACCATTAGTGGTCAACCCGATTATATCTATTCTATTTCACCATTCCACGCCCCTGAGACAAAGGGGTGCGTCTGCCAGTTTCGCCACCTTACAATTTTCGCTGGAGTGGAGAATTTCGAAATCTCAACCTAATGCTTAACAGGCAATTGCTCTCCCTTTGAGCTACACTCCATTATGATGTTCTTTTCTATGACAATTTGCACACAAAACTACGCACTTGTCAATTTCTTTTAATAATCTTTTTCTTCCCCATGTTGCCATACCGCCCACCTGAAAATCTTTTTTACTTGGATCAACATGATGAAACTCTAAACAAGCAATATGCTTTTCTCCACATCTCTCACAGGCTAAATTTCTTTTAAGTTCTCTAAACCATTCTTTTAATCTGTGGTTACTTTCTCTGGCTTTATCTATATACTTTTGTTTATTCTTTTGATAATGTTCTCGTATATAAATTTTTCTACACTCTTTGCACATTGATTGGAAACCATTTCCTTTCCTATGGAAATTTGTTTCATTTTTTGGTAGATGACATCTTATACATATTCTTTCCATAAAACAAATATACATAAAATATTCGAAACTACCAAATATTTTAGAAACTTTCGAAGAGCTGATGTGAGTCGAACACATATTCTTTGCTTAGAAGGCAAGAGTCCTCATCCATTAAACGACAGCTCCATGTACATCTGAGTAGATTCGAACTACTGGTCTCCCACTTGTAAGGAGGGCGCTTTCAACCAACTAAGCTACAGATGCGTTTGCTGACTTTGACGTACGTACGCAAGTGTTATTCGTCAGCAATATTCCACTCGTCAATGAGGACAGGGAGGGATTCAAACCCCCGACTTTACTGCTTTGCAGGCAGTTGCATTCAATCACTCTGCCACCTGTCCATGTGCTCCGACTCGGACTCGAACCGAGAACCTTCTCCTTAAGAGGGAGTAGCTCCACGCAATTGAGCTATCGAAGCGTGTGCACTCGGAGGGCATCGAACCCCCGACCCCAAGATTAAAAGTCAAGTACTCTACCAAAACTGAGCTACGAGTGCAAATAAAAAACCCTGCTTGTTCAGCAGGGCTTCAGTATTTTCAGTAAAATGACTATGTTGTTATTTGTCACCACTAGACAATACGATCCCTGCACCAGCAAGCTCTTTCGCTCTGCCGTTGCCACAAATCATATTATCCACTATTAAATACATTTTCTGCTGTTTTGTAAATTTGGACTGCAAACATACAACGATTTTCTGAAATAACCAAATTTTATTTGTTAAATTAATCAAAATTAATTATTCTATCCATCGAGATGTTTTTGCAAAGTCTTAGTTTTGATTGCTTTATCCACCACATCTCACCGTTATCCAACCCTACTAAAAACAGTGTATCATGTTCCTGAGAGTAGTCGAGTATAATAAAGGCGTAACCTTCCATCTTATGTTCTAAGCTATATACTGGTATGGTAGGATTAAGCTGGAGCATCATTTCATTATTCTATAGAAGCCTTTCATTCTACTCCCAACCGTGTCAGGAGGATTGTATCTCAGGTCTTCGGGCACTATCCGACCACTTCCTACGTTCTTCCATTCAAGATGCCACATAGGGCCATCACTGGTAGTCATATAAACCTTCTTGACTAATTCCCATTCTTCTCTATACAATCTCTCATAATATCTTTCAATTGTACAGCTAATTAAAAACACACAACAAAGGGCTGCTAGTAGTTTCATAATAGATGTCCCAAAAGTATTAATCCTCCAGCCCCAATTGCTTTTAACAATATATTAGCTTTCTTAGGAGGCACATATATAATTGAGTTTTGACCCAGTACCTGCATATAGGGTGAGGTATGCAGAACTTTAACTTGATATTTATTTGGCTTAAATGTTAAAAATTGCCAAACATTTCTTTTCATCTTATCCACTCTGATGTACTGACTATCAAGGAACTCAAGATAGTTTATCCTCAGTCCATCCTTTAAAATATCGGCATCAAATGTCACCCCTTTAAATGAACTGTCTAATTCTATATGCTTAGGAACTTTAATCATGGAATCCCTAACAAATACTTTAAGATCGTCACAGTCCATCGGTACAAGGAGGGTTGTGTCCGTATACCTGATAAGAGTAGAATCTGGAAGTTTCTGTCTAAGCTTCGCCTGATAAAAGAACTGTACATCTTTAACTTTTCTTTCATATTTATCCTTTAGGTCAAACTTCTCCTGAGCCAGTTGTTTGATCTGCTCACGCATGTTAGTTGCGATAACGTTTTGCGTATAGATCGTTTGATCCTTTTTATTTTTAATACTGTCAAGAGTCTGGTTGGCTAGGGTAAGACTATCAATAGTCACTGCAAGCTGCTTATTACGAGCATCTGCACATCCCTTTTGAAGTACCAAAAACACAACCAGCCCTGCGATTACAAACCATTCCCAACGGAATTTAAATGTCATTATATGTTGATTTTATTTTCCAAAGTTTCCTAACCCATTTAGGTATTTTTCTTAACTCTTTATTAACTAAATATCTCACCACTTTTGCTTGCTCTTCTGTAGCTATAATCTTACCTCCTCCAATTCTTTTTTTAAAATCTAACTCCGCTAAGATGATTAGCCTACCTTCATCTACCATCTTCTCTACCTCGACTATGTAAGGATTATTCTCCATTTTTTAAATAATCTTTTTTAAGAAGTCTTAACTGTTCTATTAGTTTTACACGATCAACTACATCTTTTGTATAACTCAGGTTTATTGTAGTTGTCTCTCCAGATTCATCAATAACTCTAACTTCATCTAAATCCTTAAGTAAGAGAGTAATGATTTGTTCCTTACAAATGTTAATCATAACATCATAAGGGTTGCCAGTAGTAATCCTAGCTATCTCATTATCAATTTCAGAATTACTTCTGTTGTCCTGTATTTTCATTTTTTAACATTTCAAACATTCTGGTAAAAAATTTTTCATCATCATTTTGTAGTGTTAACAATTCAGCCATCTCCGAAGGCGTAAACGGACTAAGATTACCAAAGCAGGCTTTCTTAACATCCTCCCACGTTATCTCACTCTTACGTTCAAACAGACTATACGGTATCACTCTTGCTTGGCTCATCTTTTTTATTTATTACTACTTTTAATGTTCTCCCCTTCCACTTGTAGTAGAATGTAGAGGAGGTATCATCCGATACGTCAGGGTTAGCTACAGACTTAGAATAACAATTAAACCCCTGATCTACAGCGGCCCGCCGTGCTAGCTCTTCGTAGTTATCTTTTGGAAGCGAAGTTGTTATCTGGACTATTTGCATTGTACAAATATACGAAACAAAAATTCCTATTCCAAGTGTTTGATGTTAAAGGTTTGTGAAATAAAAAAGCCCCATTAAAGGGACTCATTTTTTGTTATAAAAAATACAATAATCGTATGGTCACTTCGAATAAATCCTATGGAGTCAAACTTAGAACCATCCGCTTCGTATCTAACAGCAAAGATACCATTCTCCTTACTATTTTCCATAACAGCGTCATAATAAAAATAAACGTTACCTTCCTCATCTGTATAAGTATTCTTAAAATTACCCACTGCAATAGACATTCCGCTAGAATCCTTATTATCAACTTTCTTAATGACTACATGGGTAGGGATAGTATTATGATGGGTAAATGTAATAACAGATTTTAAATCACCTTGTTCAAATATTCCATCGTGAACACGACCTATTCGGTCAGATTGTAGAACTGAGTCTTTGGTGGCTTGGGCACTCAAGGCGGATACTGATAGCAGAAGGGCTAACCCTATTAGGAATTTTTTCATTATTTTTTAATTTTATGTTTACGTTCTGGGGTAGGCTCAAATTCAAAATCACTAGCCGATTTAACAGCAGTCCCAAGCATCGCCTGACGAATCCCCTGAAACTCTTCATACCTGATCTTAGCTATAAAGCTAAGCCCGCCTTTAAGGAATATATGAGTATGCTCATCATCATGTTCCGAGAACGGACAAGCATCCCTTACATCTATAGTGACTGGAACGTAATCATATTCTTTCTCCTCCTTGTGAGAATTCTCCCACTCCTCTTCATCAAAATTAGGCAGAAGCCTCAGAGTCTTATACTCCTCACGATCTTCTTTACTTATTTCTTTCTTTCTCTCCCGACGCATCAGAATTTGAAGTTCCATTGTATGAATGATTTTAAAAAGAAGGGAGGCTAACCTGCACGACGAACCTCCCCAAGCTGTGAATGGATCGCCCAATCTCGTTATGGCAGAACATCCAAGTTCACCAGCGAAAAACAAATATACGAAAAAAAATTGACATCTCCAAAAAAAGAAAACCTAAAATTTTGAAAACCAAAGTATTCTCACCTCTACTACCCCAGTTTAAACTTCTCCCCGCCCGCTTCCATAAACCGGCTACCGTCCCCCCTCAAAATTCGCTAAAAGACTCAGGATCAACAACTTATAAATCTTTTAAAGTTTTTTACCCTCTTACTTGTTTTGACCTATGCCTTTAGCCTATCTTTGTACTGTCGTCACTGTAAAGCTCCAATGTGAGCAAGGGACGGCCAAACTACCTAGTTTTTTACGTTGCCTTGTGTGACGTTTCTAAAGGTAGTAGGATGTCTAACTATGGTGCATTTTTTGCGGTCTTTTGACCAGTTGCCATACTTAGGCCATAAAGTAGAGGCGAAAATACAGCCTGCCTGCAATGTATTGCAGATTAACGACTACTAAGGGTAAAACCTTAATGTAGCGTAGGGTATAAGATTACGATTTTATACTTACAGTAGGACTCTTTAAGTAGGGAGCAGGCCGAATATTGCCCATAAATACCCAAAGGTGGTAGTTTTAGACAGTAGGAAATGACTGTAGTCCATTTAAATGCGACATAACGGCCTAAGTCTCAATGAGATAAGGTATGGACATGCCACAAGCGAAAGCGAACGGGTTGCATATGCGAAAGCATTCGTAAAAGAGAGCGCAGATTGAACTCTTTATGCAGTGGGGTTACGACCATGCCAACAGGCCAAGAAAGGACTGGCAATCTATTCTTGAGCTTACAAGGGGACTGTGGACACTAGTCAGCCACAAAAGTCTATCCGTTGGTAGAGTGCATTGATTATCAGGTCAATAGCAGCCGTAATGGTGTAGCTACTGGTAACGTGACACTAAGGACAAGTGAGGGATATATACATTTGATTATAGCCTGCGAAAGTAGGGAAGGGTGTCTTGACTCTAGTCGAGATGCCCTTTTTTGCATGTCCGTAAACGTGCGAAGTATGGCATAATGTATACTATTGCCCACTTGACAAAACGGTATAGAGCTGAAAGGGACAAGTAAGCAGGGACTATACAAATAGATAATTACTACTAAGGGTGAGTCAATATTAGTTGGCTTGCCCTTTTTTATATACTCATAGGGAATCGTATGTAAGATGTTAGTAGGTTGGCTGGCAGTCTGAACAATTGTTAGTCCTAACTTATTTACTAACGGACTGCACGAACGATATTGGTGCGAAGCCTGCCCTATGAGCTTAACTAATCAGATATGTTCAACAATTCAAAAACGTTGGCTGCATGTGTACCATGCCCAATTGATCGTGGTGAGCTATTAAGTGACCGTGATTTTGCCCGTTTAATGATAACTCATACTAGAGGGTATTTAATGCCAGCTAGTTATGCAACCTTCATTAAGTATTATCCTAAACTTGAAGATGTTGCGAAGTCTATTGTCAATCAATTGAAAGGTTATTAATCAATCACTTATGGCAGAACTTGTAAAGAATGCCTTTCTTGGGGCAAACATTACCAGTAAGGAAGCAATATTACTATTGCGGAAATTCTGTAAGATGTCCAAGAAAGAGGCATGGTATTATCTTTACCATTAATCTATCTTGTTATGTGTGATGATAAAGAAAGGGTAGAACGTATTAGGCGGGCTACTCAAAAATCTATTGATGACCATGAAAGGATATTGGCAAGGATTGAGAAGCAGGCCAGTGATCCTGAGATATGGGCAGAGTCGGGTTATTATCTTCAAAAGGATATAGATGCCGAGCGTTCCTATCTAATGGTTATGTATCACAAATTGCATTCGCTGTAATATATTGGTATTGAAAACGCTATGCAATGTTTTCCATTTGCGGGCTGGCTAATACCCGTTTGCTTGCATTGGTTTTGATTGCATCTTTTCTGGTTAGTAAGTAAATAAGGCGGGCATTCCTTAATTGGTTTGCTCGCCTATTTATTTAATCTATTCATCTGTAAATTAACCAGTTATGCAACATAAACTTGGGTGTCATGCACCTTTAGAGTCATTCTTTGCGTCATTCACTCGCAAACATTTCTGCATATTCAGAGTGGATAAACTTGAGACTACATTATGCAGACAA
>Ga0310810_10000319_pt1 | contig 50934 bp, 45 predicted proteins | sample NCmetagenome_FD_207641 | JGI IMG/M metagenome (GOLD analysis project Ga0310810, IMG submission 207641) | Soil microbial communities from experimental microcosm in Duke University, North Carolina, United States - NC | ecosystem: Engineered > Artificial ecosystem > Soil microcosm > Unclassified ...
TCGTTGTGGGCCCGCTTGATTGAAGCGAGCGTGACGGCGCTGGCTAGATCCTTCGGAAACTTCGACACCGCTTGTTCCAGGGTTTTTTCGGCAGCCTCCTTGTCACCCAGCTTGTATTCGGTTTCAGCCAGGACGCCAAGAATTTCAGGGCTGCTCTCGCCGGACTTGAGAAGATCCTGGACGGCCTTTTGGGATTCCTCGATGATGGGCTTGTATTTCGCCTGATCGGCCGGGAGACTAGCCTTCACCTCGGCAAGCTTCAGTTGCGCGGCGGCGTGTTTGGGATCGAGTTTAACGGCTTTGCCGAGTGCTGCATAGCCGAGACTATAGTTGCGGTTAGCCAAATAGGCGAGCGCGAGTTGATACTGCGCTTCGGCATCCTTGGGCATCATGTTGACGGCGTTCTTGAACTGGATGATGGCGCGCGGGTAATCGCTCTTCTCCATCATCTTCTTGCCGGAGGCGAGATAACGCGCTTCTCTGGCTTCGTGCGAACATCCGCCGAAGAGAAGGGAAAGACCGACCAGCACCGAAACGAGCGCGGTGCGCCGGCGATGGCTTGGATGAGAGATGGCGTCATGCATATTGTTCATTCCTACTTGACTGCAATGGTCACGAGATTACTCTGGTTCGCTCCCCCGATAAGAGCCCTTACTGAAATCGTGTTTCCGACCGGACCCGTGGTTGGAATTTTGAAATTCACCTGCCAGACGCCGACCAACCCGGGAGCCAAACCGGAATACTGAATGTCGGCCAACTGGGCGCCGCCCGAGGAGCCCCCCAAGGCAATACATAGCGCAGGCTGATTGTTCAGACAGGTATTGGCGTCGGCGGTGGGCCTGGCTACAGTCTTGTCCGGCGTGGGAGGCCCGGGCTGGCCGTCGGCCACCGGCGTTACCACGGGTCCCTGGCCGGTGCCGAATAGCTGAATCACACTGCCACGGGGCGCGGGATTCGACGCGCTATTGATAGTGTTGTCGGCATTGAGAGCGGCTACCTGTCCAGCGCCGTCTTGCGCGCGCGTAAAAAAGCCGGGCGAATATGCCGCCACGAGTACCGTGCCGCCAGCAATCAATTCTCCGGTATCGGCCATTCTGAGAGCGATGCGCTCGGAACCGAGGGGAGCGGCCATCGGGAAAACGAAATTGATCTGGCCGGGCGAAACGTAATGAACGGGCGCCTTCATCTGATCGTTCACCACCAGTTCGCGGTTGGCCAGAGACGTGGGCACGGCCACCGAGTTCGACGTCTTGGTATCGGTCGAGAGCCCCACGCCGTAAAGGGTACACCAGGCTCCCAGGCCCACAGGAACGGTTGGTTGAGACGTGGCGGCGTTTACGATGGCGACTGCCTTGAGAAAATGCACCACTCGATTGTTGCCCGTATCACCCACGTAGAGCGTGTCCAGGCGATCCACGAGGATACCGGCCGGCGAGGCGAGCCCCTCTGGCGTGGCCAAGCCGTCGGGTGTGTTCCAGTTCGGCGCGGCGGTTTGCAGGCTCGGTTGCCCGATGGCGAGGTATGCGGCCGCGCCGGTATTGGGCAGCGTGAGCAGTGACGGAAAGACCACGACGCGGTTATTTCCGTTGTCGCAGATGAAGATGTTTCCCTGGCTATCGAGCGCCACGTCGACAGGCGCGCGAAGAGCCGCGGAGCCAGCGCCGGCTACGGCGACCGCGAAGCTTTTTTGCCCGATGACGATGGATGCCGACAGTCCTGCCGGCGGAGCTGCGTTGGTGTTGGGATAAATCACGACGCGATTGGCGCCGTTGTCGGTCACGTAGAGGTTGTAAGCCGCATCGACGAAGAGGCCGGCCGGCCCAGCCAGAGTCTGCGCGGAGACGGGGCTGGGCGGACTCGAAGTGCTGAAACCCGGCTGGCCGTAGACACGAATCGCCAGGGCTCCGGTGCCGGAGCCGCGTGGAAACTCGAGCACGCGATTGTTCCCGCTATCGGAAACGAACAAATTCCCATTCGGCCCGATGGCGAGCCCGGACGGCGTACGCAGCGAACCAGGGCCGACGGAAGCGGATGCGGAACTGGTGAAGTCGGTTTGTCCCAGCACGGCGTCGGGCGTAATACGGCCGGATTGGTCCACAGGGCGAGGGTAGCGGAGAACCCGGTTGTTGCCGAGGTCGGCCACGTATAAAGTGCCATCGGCAGCCACAGCGATGCCGCGCGGCGATCGTAGGCTGGTGCTCGATGGCGCGCTGCCTCCACCGCTATCGACGTTAGGCACGGCAGTGGAGAGACTGGGCTGGCCGATGACCAAGTTCGCGGGATCGCCGGTATGAAATCGAGCCGCGTCCTTCCATACGAGGACGCGATGGTTATTGGCATCGGAGACATAGAGGGCGAAGGGAGCGTGAGAGTAGTCGATGGCGATTTTGTAAGGAGCGTTGATGCTGCCGGGTTTGATTTGGTTCGGGCCGTTACCTTCGAATGCGGCTTGCCCCAGGACCCGGGTGGCGGGCGAAGCGCCGGCGGGGAACAGCAGGACGCGGTGATTGCCCGTATCGGCGGCCAGGAGGTCGCCTTGCGAATCCACGGCCACTCCCGAGACGCCGGACAGGGAGGTTGCGGAGGACTGCGGGAAGGCGCCGGTATTCGATGTCACGGTGGTGAAGTTCGGCTGGCCGAGAACGCGCGCGGCCGCCGCGCCCGATGCGGCGTTGGGAGCAAATACCAAGACACGATTGTCGATGGGGACGGCGACGAACAGGGTTCCGCCGGCATCTACCGTGACGCCCGTTGGGCCAGCCATCGACGATGAGGTCGGAACTTGTGGCACACCCCGCGAAGTGAGGTTGGGCTGCCCGTAGGCAACGGCGGCCGGTGAAGCGGCGGCAATCGGGGAAGGGAACTTGAGCACGCGAGTGTTCAAATAATCAGCGACGTAAAGATTGTTCTGGGCATCGAATGCCAACGCGTCCGGCTGATTGAATCCCGATGCGCTGACGGCCGCACCCTGGTTCGCACGGGCGGAATGAAGATCCGGCTGGCCCAGGGCGAAATCGGCTGCCGGGTTTGTGGCGTTCAAGACGGCGGCGGGAAAATGCAAGATACGGTGATTGCCGGTGTCCGCCACCCACAGGTTTCCCTGGCCGTCCACCGATACGCCGCGCGGTGTGTTCATGGTGTGCTCGGTAACGCCGCTCGAGTTAGCAGAACGCGTCGCAAAATCAGGCTGGCCGTAGACGGCGTCCGGCTCGACCCGGGTCGGGTTGGCGAACGGCTTAAGAAAACGGAGGACGCGGCTGTTGCCGAGGTCAGCGACGTAGAGATTGCCGGTAATGGGGTCTACCGAGACACTCCAGGGAAAGCTGAATCCCTTGGTTCCGATGCCATATTGGTTCGATTGCTGCGGGTTTGGCTGGCCGAGCACGATGCTCGCGGGGGCGCCGTTCTGGAAACCGGTAGCGCTGGCCCATCCGAGGACGCGATGATTGGAGGTATCGGCCACATACAGGTGACCGTCGTGGTCGACTGCGACTGCCTGGGGTGAGGAAAGAGTCCCCGGGCCGACCATGTTGACACCGTTCTGGCGGAGGTCGGTTTGCCCTAACGCGCGGTAAGCCGAAAGAGATAACTGTGCCTGGCCTGCGCTAGCTGGTGCGGCGGCCAAGGCCCCCATTAGTAGGGACAGCCAGCCATAATATCCGAACCTGCTCGATGTAATCCCCTGCATTTATGAGTCTTCCGTTCGCTGAACCGGCGAGATGCGATTGCGAGAACTAGGTATTTGCACCTTTCCTTCCAACTTTAGCAGTGCTTGGCAGAGATGGGCTTAACATACGCAGTTCCGGCGCAGTTCCGGCACATCGCTACCGAAATTCGATCGCGACCTTGGCACACTATGTGCAAAAGATTGTCAAAAAGTCTTCAAGATTGGCAAGCCGGGAGGATCGGAAGGAGGCCGGGCGGCTAATGGGGCACCACGATCGTGTCGTCCGGCAATACCTGGATGTTCTGTTCCATATGCTCACCTTTGACGACCGCGTCGTAGTTAAAGGGTAACTTGACTTGTTTCCCGTTTTCCGTGCGCATGACGTAGATCTTTTTCTTCTTTCCGTATTCGGTGATGCCTCCGGCTTCGGCTAAGACTTGCAAAACCGTCATGTTGGAAAGCAGGGGCACAGGGCCGACCTTGTTCACCGCACCGACCAGGTAAACCTTCTTGCTGCGGATCTCGCGGACGACAACGGTGACGTCGGGTTGAATGATTTTGCTGGCGAGTTTGGCTACGAGGACTTTTTCCAATTCCGCAGGCGTCAAGCCGAGAACGTCCACCTCTTTAACCAAGGGCAACGTAATCTTTCCATCGGGCCGGACGATGACACTCTGGACCGAAGCCTCCTGTTCTTTCCAGACGTTGATCTCCAAGTTGTCACCGGCGCCAATGCGGTATCCGGGTGGAGTGCTGATGCCTTGAGGAGCCGGTTGCTGGGGTGCGTTCGTTTGAGAGCCATTGGGCGCGGCGGCTTGATTGAATGCACGAGCAGAGGCTGGATGCATACTGAGTGCGAACAGGGTCAGCAATGTGATCCCGGAGAAAACCTTACGCAAACCGGACTCTAAAAGGCGGTGATGGACCAAACTCTTGCAGCTCATCTCAGGCGGATCTTCCCTCTCTACCAATATCAGACTCTACCAGTATCAGGTTTTTGGAGGGCTTTGCCAAGTTCTTTCAGACAAGCGGCTTGGAAGAAGCGACCGTCTGCGACATCGCTCTAGCGCTGGTGAGAAGGTCATAATCTTCGATATAGCAGCCCAATCCGAAACCTTCGTCCTGATCCTCAATCCGCGTCACGCGCACCCGGCACTGGAGGCGAATTGGAGACTCGGAATACCCGAAGCTGCCGGCAGGAATAGCTATAATGCACTCCAGGCGTTCACCTAGCTGGAAAGGCTCCCTGGAAACGCAGTAAAACCCATTGCTGGTAAGGTTCTCAGTGGTGCTCTCGACGGACGGCGCCGTGAGGTCCCGGAACAGCCGCACCGGCCAATGCAGGGCGACGCGCTTTCGCTTTCGGCGTTCTTCGGATGCAACCATAGCCAACGAGAGTCCTTGAACTCTGCTCCACTATAATTAATTTGGCTTCTAACTTCTCACTGGTTTTGCACGTAACCGAGGTTATCTACGGGGCCGTATTTTGCGGGGAGGTGCTCATTCGGTTCCCGTCAGTTTAGCCTGTCAAAGTCGCGCCGTTACGACCGGTTTGTGACCCGCCTGGATCTGAACAACAGCTCGACGCGGAACATTGTGCATTTTTGCAGCCAGTCGGTTTTCGCACAGACCAGGACTTGCCATGTGCTGAATACTACAAAAATATTAAGGCCTCGGCCATCAGGCTCTTCTGTAAACCCTAAGCGCCGCAAGCTACGGACCTGGTTCAGTTTGTCGTTCAGTATCCAAAATTTTCGGATAAATCCGGAAGCTCCTTAAGGGATTCACCGGACTTGAACTTCAAAGGAATCCTGGATATAGCTAAAGATAGGCTAAGTGAAAAAAATTAGAGCGTGGATTGGAAAAACTTGACAAAAATCAGGATTGCGCTATTCTGCTCTCATCTTTGGTAAGGGTTCCCCTTAGGTAACGCGCCGCATGCACATACAGTTAGTATCAACGGACAAGTCGCTTTATAAACTGTGCCGGGAGACGCTCGCCGGATTTCGAGGGAACGACTGGATCCTGGATAAGGGAGCCGTTCCGGCTGGCGATTCCACTCCGGAGCTGTTCATCTGGGATTGCGACTCCGACGTACCGCTGCCGCGCGAGCTAGATTTCGACCAAGAGCGGAAGAACATCTTCCTGGTTTCGCGCAAGAAGATGGCAGCGCTGGTTGAGCGGTTGCCGATGGCGGCGATGGCGATCTTACTGAAGCCGGTCAACAAGGCTGCTTTGCGCGCATTTCTGGAGCACGCGGTGGCTCGCCACAAGGGGATTCGCTCGGTCGACGTGGATTCATTGCGTGCCGATCGTGACGAGATCCTGCAATGCTTGCTGCACGCCAATCTGAAGCTGCAGGAATACGACCAGGACCGGACGAATTTTCTGGCGCGGGCGGTTCACGATTTTCGCGCGCCGCTGACGGCCATTGACGGTTATTGCGGGCTGATCCTGGGCCAGCAATTGGGACCGATCAGTGAGGAGCAGCACGAAGTTCTGGAGCGCATGCAGCATTCCATCAAGCGCCTGTCGCGCATGGCGACGGCGATGTTTCAATTAAGCGTAGGGCGACAGGTCGAGAAGCGGCCAAATCTGCAAAAAGGCGACATCGAGGGGTGCATCGATCAAGCCATGCACGAGATAGCGCCGTTCGGGGACGCTAAACATCTTCAGCTGACGCTTCAGATCATGCCTGCAAGCCAGGCATTGTATTTCGATCGCGAACAAATTGAGCAGGTGCTGGTTAATCTTCTGGACAATGCTTGTAAGTTCACTCCTAAGTACGGCTCTATCGAAGTTAGGGGATATCCTTTCTTCTGGGAACGGCGCGCGCAGTTGAAAACGACACTGACTACCGGCGAACGCCGGGCGTCACGTATGCAAGCCCCGAATTCGTTCCGGATCGATATATGCGATTCCGGACCGGGCGTGCCGATGGAGAATCTGGAAAAGATCTTTGAGGAATATACGTCGTATTCCGGCGGCCAGGACCGGTCAGGAGGGGGCCTGGGGCTGGCGATCTGCAAGTTCATCCTCAATCTACATCAAGGTCAAGTTTGGGCCGAGTCGGGCGAGAACGGTTCGACGTTCTCATTTGTCCTGCCGTTCGTGCAGCAGGAAGCCCAACTCGCACTCATGAGCGAACCGCCTCACCAATTAATGCAGGCGGGAGCATAACTTGCACCATTTCGGGGGAGCAATGCAGCCTGTGAAAAACGCTAGGACTATTCTCCTAGGGGAGGATGAGCTGGAAGTCCGGGGCTATCTGGAGATGGCTCTGCGGTGCCACGGCTACGCGATCGAGTCGGCGCAGGACGGAGAAGAAGTGCTGGCCTGCCTGGAGCGGGACAGGGGCCAGATCTCACTGGTACTGCTGGATATCATGATGCCGCGCAAGGATGGACTGGAAACGCTGCGCGATATCCGCAAAACCGACCGCGAACTTCCGGTGGTTATGCTCTCAGGGGCGTCTTCGCCGCTCAAAGTAGTGGAAGCGATGAAGAGCGGGGCCACCGATTTCATTCCCAAGCCGGTCAGTCACGAGGACCTGTGCGACGCGATTGAGAAGGCCTTAGGCAATGGAGCGCTGAACGGGCACGCGAAGGCACCGGTGATGGCGTCCCCGCCGGTGCACGTCGAGAGCGGAAACAACGTCGCCGTGCGCATAAAAGCCATCGAGCCGCTGCTCAGACAGATCGGCCCGTCGGAAGTGCCGGTACTGATCCAGGGCGAGACCGGCGTCGGCAAAGAAGTAATTGCCCGGCAGCTGTGCGCACAGTCGCCGCGCGCAGACAAGATATTCCTGAAGCTCAATTGCGCCGCCTTGCCGTCGGAGCTGGTGGAAAGCGAGTTGTTCGGCTACGAGCGCGGGGCGTTCACCGGCGCCTTTCAGAAGAAGCCAGGCATGTTCGAAATGGCGGATGGCGGAACCATTCTGCTGGATGAGATCGGCGACATGGATTTCAAGCTGCAGGCAAAATTGCTGCAGGTCCTGCAAGATCAGGAATTCCAGCGTCTGGGCGGGAAGGAAACGATTCGTGTGGACGTGCGCGTGATCGCCGCCACGCATTGCGATCTGGAAGCGGCTATCGCCGAGGGAAAGTTCCGGGAAGATTTGTACTACCGGCTGAACGTGGTGTCGATCCCGGTACCGCCCCTGCGCGAGCGAACGGACGAGATCTTAACGTTGGCCGAATTTTTCTTGAAGAAACACGCGCGGCCTGGAATGGCGCCGCTTCCCATAACGCCCGCGTTGCACCAGGCGCTGATCGCGCATCACTGGCCGGGCAATATTCGCGAACTGGAAAACGTGATGCGGAAATATCTGGTGATCCGGGACGCCGAGATGATCGGCGACGACCTGCGAATGAGGACGCTGCGCAGGGCCGCACCGGCTCTGGCGCCGCAGAGGCTCAAGGCGGTGGCAGCCGGCGCGGCAGTGGCCGTGGATTACGACGAGCCAATCGCCACTCCCATCTTGAGGCAGGTGACCAAGGCGAAGGAGCAGGCCGAGACCGACGCCATCCTGGCCGCGCTCAACTCCACGCGCTGGAACCGCAAGCAAGCCGCCCAAATCCTGAACATCGACTACAAGGCGCTTCTATATAAAATGAAGAAGCTGTCGATTGAGAACTGAAGCCAGGAGCCGGAAGTCAACCACCAGAATCCTGTAGTGCCGCGGTTTGCCGAGCCGGAGTGCGCGCCGGTCCCGGCCGGGTATTTCCTCATGGGTTGCGAGCAGGGGCGCGATGAGGAGCAGCCGGTGCACCGTGTGTGGGTGGACCGTTTCCGGCTTGGCATCGTTCCCGTACGCAACCGGGAGTACCGGGCGTATCTCGAATCCACTGGCCATCCTCATCCGCCATTCTGGAATGATCCAGCGTTCAGCCACCCTGAGCAGCCCGTAGCGGGGGTGAGCTGGTTGGAAGCAGTGAAGTACTGTGAATGGCTGAGCAGTGGCCTAGGCACATGCTACCGGCTGCCGACGGAGGCTGAATGGGAGCGCGCGGCGCGGGCCGGCCGCGAGGGCGCACTCTACGTTTGGGGCGATGAGCCGCCGCACGAACATCGAAACTATGTGAGCCGCTGGGGCGGGGAAATTGAAGCGACGCTGCCGGTGGGCGGTGGCGAGCCCAACGAATGGGGTTTCTACGAACTCGGCGAGAACGTGCACGAGTGGTGCGCGGACTGGTTCGGGCGAGACTATTACGCCCTATCACCGGAGCGCAATCCGCAGGGGCCTAATGGCGGATCGAGGCGCGCGTCGCGCGGGGGCTCATGGCGCCACCATATTAAAGTCAGCCGATGCGCTGCCCGCTCGAGTATTCCTCCACACTTTCAATATGCGGACTATGGATTCCGCGTGGCGAGGGATGGGAGCTGAATACCGGCGCGCTCGAGGAGCTCCCGCTCGGCGCCGGTAATGTGGCCGCAACGGGAGAGGTAGGCGAGGGCAGACTCTCTGGGCAATATGGGTTCGGTCGCGTCGTATTGCCACCAGGCCCACGGGCGCGAGCCGGGGTCGACCATGGGCAACAACTCCTCCGCGTGGTCTCGCCAGGCTTGGCGCCGGGACTCGTCGGAGCCGAATGCCGAGATATCATCGGTCGGTCCGAGGAGCAGTTCGAGGTATTGTTCCAGATCCAGTCGGGCGTTCATGGTGCCTGATGGCGCGGCGGCGAACGCATTCCGCGAGTGGCTGCTCAGGAACGTGCTCATATCCTTCTGTAATAAATAGTGCGGCAAAACGGCATAGTGTTTCAATGGCAGTGGCCGCCGTGGCGGATTTTTCAGTACAATCGACGCCATGGCTCAAGCTGTCACCTCCGCAACCCGCGATCTGGATCTGAAGCATCTCTGGCACGGAAACCTGCAACACCATGGCCTCGAGGCGCGTCCGCCGCTTGAAGTGGCGAGTGCCGAAGGCTGCTATGTCATTGACGCCGACGGCCGCCGCTATCTGGATGGCATGGCGGGACTGTTCTGCGTGAATGTGGGCTACGGGCGGCGCGAAATCGTGGACGCTGTGGCGGCGCAGATGACGCAGCTTCCGTACTACCCGCTCACGCAGTCGCACGGTCCTGCGGCGCGGCTGGCGGCGCGACTGGCGGGCCTGCTGCCGCACGGAATTGACCGGGTGTTCTTTTCAAACAGCGGCTCCGAGGCTGTCGAGACCGCGCTCAAAATGGCGCGGCAGTGCGCGCGGCGGCTGCATCCCAGCGAGAACCGGTACAAAGTGATCGCCCGCCATCGCGGCTATCACGGTTTCACCATGGGCGCACTTTCGGCCACTGGCCAAAGCCCGCGCCGCACCGCGTTTGAGCCGCTGGTTCCCGGATTTCTGCACGTGGCGCCGCCGGATCACTACCGCTGCGGGTTTTGCTCTTCGCAGCCGGGGTGCACGCTGGGCTGCGCCGACGAGATCGAGCGCGTGATCCGCATGGAAGGTCCCGAGACAGTGGCGGCGGTGATTGCCGAGCCGGTGATCGGCGGTGGAGGGATCTTCCCGCCGCCGGAAGGCTATCTGGAGCGGCTGCGCGCCATCTGCGATCAGCACGGCGTGCTGCTGATTATCGACGAAGTGATCACGGGCTTCGGCCGCACGGGAAAACTGTTCGGCTTTGAACTGGCGGGCATCCGGCCGGACATTCTGACATTCGCGAAAGGCCTGACCTCGGCCTACCTGCCGCTGGGCGCCACGGTGGCTTCCGAGCGCGTGTTCGAAGCTTTCCAGGGCGCGCCGGAGAGCGAAACCAAATTTACGCAGGTGAGCACGTTCGGCGGGCATCCGAGTTCGTGCGCCGCGGGTTTGGCCAACCTTGAAATCCTGACGCGCGAGCGGCTGTGGGAGAACTCGGCGTCGGTCGGCGCTTATCTGATCGGGAAACTGCGGGAGATCCGGTCGCCGTTTATCGGCGAGATTCGCGGCTGCGGATTGTTGATGGGAATCGAGCTGGTGGCGGATGCCAACAAGACGCCGCTGCCGGAAGCCCGCATGGCGCAATTGCAGCGCGAGATGCGCGAGGCCGGCGTGCTGGTGGGGCGCAACAACGATTCCGTTCCGGGATACTGCAACGTGTTGATTCTGTCGCCACCGCTGATTCTGAGCCGGGAGCAGGCGGATGTGATTGCGGGGACGATTGCTGGGGCGCTGGGGAAATTGTAAGGGGCGGAGAGTTGGCTTCCGGAGGCTGCGGAAATGCGTCTCGAAAGGTTAAATGTGACGGTCCAGACACCCTCGATGAAGGGAGCAGTCGTACGGTAATCTCCGAGCCTTCAGGCGACTCATGGGCATCTAAGCATGATCAACGTCGACGCGCATACAAGCGTGTAAAGGAGAAACTCAATGCCATACGTTACTGTCGGGAAGGAAAACTCCGGCAACATCGATCTCTACTATGGGGACCACGGCTCGGGTAAGCCGGTTGTGCTTATTCACGGATATCCGCTGAGCGGTGCTTCCTGGGAGAAGCAGACCGCGGTGCTTCTGGCGGCGGGTCACCGTGTCATCACCTACGATCGCAGAGGATTCGGCAAGTCCAGCCAGCCAACGGCCGGCTACAACTACGACACCTTCGCCGAGGACCTGCACAAACTCATCACGCAACTTGAACTGCGCGATTTCTCGCTGGTCGGCTTTTCAATGGGCGGCGGCGAGGTGGCGCGCTACTTAGGGAAATATGGATCGAAGGGCGTCAGCAAGGCGGTATTCGTCTCGGCGGTCCCGCCCTTCCTTCTGAAGACGCCGGACAACCCGGAGGGCGTGGACGGCAGTGTCTTCGAGGGGATTAAAAAAGCGGTCGCGGCAGACCGTTACGCATTCTTCACTGAGTTTTTTAAGAACTTCTACAACACGGACCTCCTGCTGGGCAAGCGCGTCAGCGAACAGGCCGTCCAGGCAAGCTGGAATGTCGCGGTCGGCTGCTCGGCTACGGCCAGTCTGGCTTGCGTTCCGACATGGCATGAGGACTTCCGAAAGGACCTGACGCGTGTCGACGTGCCCACGCTGGTCATGCACGGCGATGCGGACCGGATTCTACCGATCAGTGCCTCGGGACAGCGGACCGCCAAACTGATCAAGGGGGCCCGTCTATTGGTGGTGAAGGATGGGCCGCACTGCATAACATGGACACACGCGGACGAAGTAAACCGCGAGCTGGTTAACTTCCTCGGGGAAGGAACCGGGAAGGGCGCAGGTTCAGCGCCCTAAGAATGAAGGAGGTGTAACCGAATCATCTCTTCGGTTTCCATGAAGTTCGCGGCCTGCGGACTGCTGATGGGAATTGAGAGGTCAGCGATGCAAGCGACGCCGCGCCCCGGCGGATGAGGGTATCGACTGCTGCTTGAAACGCGCGCGGAACTGTTCACGCTCGATTGCGGCGAGCGCGGCCAAGACGAGAGCCAGCACTTCCGTCGCGACGTTATTTCTTCTTTGTCAGGGCCGTCTCGGGGGGGATTTCGGCTCCGCTCGCATCTACATAGTGGATATCGAAAGCTGCGTCGGAGCTGACAAAAGCGGAACACGCCGAAGCGCAGGTGAACTGATGCACGTGTTTGCCCGGCATCAGGGCGTACCCTCCCGCACCGAGGACGGCGGACTTGCCTCCGTCTTTCATTTCTATTTTCGCCGATCCGGTGACGATTATGACGTGTTCGGTCGCCGTGTGCCAGTGCCAGGGGATCACGCAGCCGGCTGTGCCCTTGAAGACAATTACTGACGGGCCCTTGGACGGATCACCGCTTTCTACCGCCATAGTGACACACTGGGGAAGTCCTGCCATCGGTGCGAGCTTGTTCTCGGACATCTTGCGCAACACACCCATGTCATCTGCGCGGGCAATGAATATGCAAGCCAGCAACGAAAGTGCGAGTTTCATGGTATTGGTCCTCCGGAGTATTCTACACAAACCAGAAGCCCGAGCATCAAGTGCAAACGTCGCCGGCAGTTTCAGGCGGTGGAAAAAAGGCGGACTCAGCCGCCGATGAACGCCGATAGAAAAAAACCTAATTATTTGTTTTTAATCGGCGTTCATCGGCGTTAATCCGCGGCCCGGTTGTTGGTGTACTTTTTCGCAGCCTGTTAAGATTCGCAGTCGACGTAGATGTCCAAGTGGGTTGCTTTCGTGCGGCGGGCAATTCCGGAGTCAGATCCTTCAGCCGCAGCGGCTTATTTCGAGTAGCTGTTCTTTCCTCCAACTATTCTGTGTTTTGTAAAATCCATGAGATTTTTGGCTACAATTTGATACCTTTGTGCTGTGGCCAGTATGATTCTTTTTCCATCCAGCCTAAGCGAAGGAAGACCGCCGCGATGAACTCTGCATGTCAGCGTTCCACGTTTTCGAGACGCAGTTCGGTCCTGTTGCACGGCGCCGCGTTGGTCGCCGTGGCGGCTTTGACGCCGGCGAGCTTTGCGCAACGGGTCCACCCGGATACCATTCCGTTGAAAAACTGGCCCGTGCGCAAGTCGAGCGAGCAAGCGCTGAACCATCAGAGCGCGGCCGCCGCGGGTAGTACCTCCGGATTGGTGTTCGTTGCCATCACGCCCTGCCGCGTCATGGATACGCGCGCCCAGGGCGGCTCGGGAAAGACCGGCCAGTTCGGCCCTCCCTCGCTCGTTGCCGATCAGGCGCGGGTCATTCCGGTTCCCTCGTCGAACTGCGGCGTGCCAGTAGCGGCGGCCTACTCGATGAACTTCATCTCCATCACTCCGCTCGGACAGGCGGTCGGCTGGATCGCCTCCTGGCAGGATGGTAAGGCGTGGCCCGGGACAGTGGTTCTGAACGCCTTGCAGGGTGGCATAGTGGACAACTCGGCCATCGTCCAAGCGGGCGTTGACGGGGGAATCCAGGTGATGGCGACCGACGACTGCGACCTAGTGATCGACATGAACGGGTATTACGTTCAGGCCACCAGCGTGCAAGGGCCGGCCGGACCGCAGGGCCCAATCGGACCCTCGGGGCCAAGTGGCGCAACTGGGCCCATCGGGCCACCCGGCGCACCGGGAGCTCCGGGAGCTCCTGGATCTCCAGGGGCGCCGGGTTCGGGTGGCATCATAGCCTTTTCTGATTTTTTTGCGTTGATGCCTCCTGATAACGCTGCGACAGTTGCGCCCGGTACGGACGTATCGTTCCCCCAAGATGGACCTACGTCAGGTGGTACCCTTGCCCGGACAGGTCCGTCTGCATTTAATCTGCCTGTCATTGGTATCTATCAGGTAATGTTTCAAGTGAGCATAACCGAAGCGGGACAACTGATTCTAACTCTCAATGGGGCTGATCTGGCCTATACGGTCGTTGGGCGTGCAACTGGTACTAGTCAGATTGCCGGAATGTCTCTTGTGACTACGACAGTCATCAATTCAATACTCACGGTTCGTAATCCAGCAGGTAATTCCACTGCTCTAACCATTACACCATTGGCGGGCGGAACGCGCCCCGTCTCAGCACATCTTGTTATCACGCAAATCCAATAATCTTGTTACTTTTTGTGGCGCCTGGGATACATCCAAGGACGCTTTCTTTGATTGGCGTCGCTCGGCGCGCACGGAACCAGTTCTCAATTTAGAAAATAGGTGCGGTAGAGCGTGTCGCGCTGTTTCGGAACGAAGCCGGCGTCGCGGATCATGCGGCGCAGTTCTTCTTCAGAAGCCTGGTGGTGGGCGCCGGCGGCGGACACGACGTTCTCTTCGATCATGATGCTGCCCACGTCATTACCGCCAAAACGCAGGCCGAGCTGGCAGGTCTTGAGTCCCGGCGTTACCCAGGACGACTGAATGTTTTCGATGTTGTCCAGGTAAATGCGTGAGAGCGCGAGCATCTGCAGGTATTCGACCGCGGTGGCTTCTTCTTTGACGAATCGTCCGAGCGAGGTGTTCTCGCGCTGGAAGGTCCATGGGATGAACGCCGTGAAACCGCCGGTGTCTTCCTGTATCCGGCGCACGATTTCCAAGTGATTGACGCGGTGTTCGAAGGTCTCGCCGCAGCCGAACATCATGGTGGCGGTGGTACGCATGCCGAGCGCGTGCGCGGAACGGTGCACGTCGATCCAATCTTGCGTGGAGCACTTTAAGCGGCTGATGCGATGGCGCACGGCGTCGTCGAGAATCTCCGCGCCGCCGCCCGGAATGGAATCGAGCCCGGCATCGCGCAGGCGCGCGATAGTGTCGCGAATGGATAGGGCGCTGACCTCGGCGATGTTGGTGATCTCGGGCGCTGAAAAACAATGGCAATGAATCTCGAAGCGCTGTTTGATGGAACGCAGCAGGTCTTCGTACCAGTCGATCTTCAGATCGGGATGCAAGCCGCCCTGCATCAGGATGCCGGTGCCGCCCAGGTCGATGGTCTCCTGAATTTTGTCAAAGATGGTTTCCTTCGAGAGGATGTAGCCTTCGGCGTGGCCCATGGGCCGGTAAAAGGCGCAGAAGCTGCAATATTCGGTGCAGAAATTGGTGTAGTTGATGTTGCGGTCGATGATGTAGGAAACCACGCCCTCCGGATGCAGCCTGCGCCGTACGGCGTCGGCGGCCATGCCGATGCCGATCAGATCGTCGGAGCGGAGAAAATCGAGGGCTTCATCGCGCGAAATCATGGGCGAAACACCATCTTACAACAGCGGCCTTTGCCCAACTGATAGGCATATCACTCCGGCATGCATTTTACTTACCGGTTCGCATTCGATGCCGCTTGGGCATGCTCCCAATACGATCGTCGCTGCCCTTCCATAAGCGGAAGCCACCGCGGAAGGCGTTGTTGTTGTCGCCTAGCCTGGCGCCGGGAGGGAGTTTCTTCAGCAGCTTGGCGTTGCCGCCCCCGAGGACGACGTAATCAGCCTCGAGCGCGGTTTTGAGTCGCTCGACGACATCTGCCACGTGGCGGCGCCACTTCTTCTTGCCCCAGTGCTTTAGCCCGCGGAGCCCGACATAATCTTCGTAAGTGCGCCCTTTCTTGTACGGCAGATGCGCCAGCTCCATCGGCTCCAGGATGCCGTCGACAATCATCGCGGACCCTAATCCCGTACCCAGGCCGATGAAGAGCATGCGGCCGCCGGCGTAACTGCCGAGCGCCTGCATGGCAGCATCATTGATGATCCGCACCGGGCGCCTGAACGCCTTCTTGAAATCGAAAGCGACCCAGCCGCGGGCGAGATTGTGCGGCTCGGAGATGGGCTGGTTATGCACCACGGGCCCTGGATAGCCGATGGATACAGCGTTGTATTCCCAGGTTTTTGCGGCCTCACGCACGGCCTTGGCCATTTTCGCGGGTGTCATGGCGGGTCCGGAGGGAATTTCTGTGCGGGTTTTTCTGCCCGTGGCGAGCAGCTTGACGTGCGTGCCGCCGACGTCGATGACGAGGACTTTCACGATCACATATTATCGCCTTGTATCGCGGGTTACACGCAGGCTACTTGCCGCAGTGCCAACATGGCCCGGGTATCCAGGACAGTGGCAAGCGGCGTCGTCATCTATCCCGGAAGCGTAAAAAGAAAAACCGAGCGCACGCCGACTACGCTTTCCGCCCAGATGTGTCCGCCATGCCCTTCCACGCTTTTCCGGACGATGGCCAGACCGAGCCTGGTGCTACTCTCGCCCGCGGTGCTGCGGACGCTGGTCTTGCCGAAGGGCTGAAACAGCTTGCCGGGTTCGGCTTCGGGAATGCCAGGCCCCTGATCGCGAACAGCAATCTGCATGCCGCCACCTTCGGCCACGGCGCGCACTACCACGGCGGTTCCGGGCTGCGAAAACTTGACCGCATTGGAGATCAGATTGTTCAACACCTGCACGATCTTGCCTTCATCAAGAGACAGCGTGGGCAGCGCGCCCTCGATTTGAAGCGTGACCTCAATCTGTTTTTTATGCGCCAGGACGGCATTGAGGCCAATATTGTACTCGAGCAGCTTGCGCGGGCGGTTCACGAACGCGCGGGCCACGGAATCTTCCAGACCATTCGCTACTTTGAACCTCGAAAGCGCCAGGATCATGACCCTCGCTCCTCGTTTGAGCATCCCGACAGACTTCGACCGGATTTCCATTCTTGATGAGGACTGCTAATGGGTATAAGTGTAATTGCGTCGATGGACGATCCTAGACTTGTCGACGGAAGATGTGCCGAAAGGGGCGAAGGTTTCTCATACAAAATGAGCGTGGAGGAGCGATTCCTTTTAAGGCTGATCGATATTGCGAAGGCCGCTTGACAGAGGCCAGGCGTTTTTTGGCCGCGTCAAGCAAGGTCCGAGATCTCCTACCATAGACGAATCGGCACAGGAGGCACCATGAACACGATGCTGCAAGATCTCCGCTATGGATTCCGCATGCTGCGTAAGAACCCCGGCCTAACCATCGTAGTGGTGCTTTCGCTGGCCATCGGCATCGGAGCTAACAGCGCGATATTCAGCGTTGTGGACGCGGTACTGCTGCGGCCACTGCCGTATCCAAAACGGCGCGGCTGGCCAACATCTGGCTGCATTCCCCCGGGATCGGCATTTTCCGCGACTGGCCGTCGCCCGGGCAGTACATCGATATCCAGAACGAAAATCATTCCTTCGAAGAGATGGCCATCGCGCGGCTCACCAGCTTCACGCTGACGGGGCTCGGACAGCCGGAGTGGGTCGACGGAATGCATAGCTCCTCCACTCTGTTTCACATGCTTGGAGCCAAGCCGCTGCTGGGGCGCCTGCTGCTTCCCGAAGAGGACAAGCCCGGCAAACCGGCTGTCGCCATTCTCAGCCACAGACTGTGGAAGCGGGTGTTCAACTCCGATGCGCACATCGTGGGCAAGAGTATTACGCTCAGAGGGGACCAATACACCGTCGCGGGCGTGCTGCGTCCGGAATTTCGGCTGAATTCCGAAGTGATGCCCGCCGAGGGGCCCATGGACAAGGCAGATGTGTTTCTGCCGTTGCCGTTCGGGGCCGATGCTGCGCAACGGCGCGGGGATGAGAACTACAACGTGATGGTGCGGCTGAAGCCCGGCGTTTCCGTGCAACAGGCGCAGGCGGATATCGACGTCATCGCCGCCCGTATCTGGGAAAAAGACAAACGCGATCGCACGTTTGGCATGACGGTGGTCGGTTTGCAGGAGCAGGTGGTAGGCGACGTGCGCCGCGCGCTGCTGGTGCTGCTGGGGTCGGTGGCGCTGGTGCTGCTGATTGCGTGCGCCAACGTGGCCAACCTACTGCTCACGCGTGCAGCGGGGCGCGAGAAGGAGGTGGCCATCCGCACGGCTTTGGGGGCGGGTGGGCTGCGGATCGTCCGGCAGTTACTGACCGAAAGCCTTCTGCTGGCGGTGATGGGCGGAGCAGCCGGGCTCGCGATCGCCAAGTGGACGCTTTACATGGTGCGCACGATCAATCCCGGGAATATTCCGAGGCTGGAGGACATCGAAATCAACGGCGCGGTTCTGGTCTTCACGTTCGGGATCTCAGTATTGACCGGCGTCCTGTTTGGCATTGTGCCGGCCTGGCGTGCAATGAAAGTCGACCTGAATACGTCGCTCAAATCGGGAGGGCGTAGCGGACAGAGCGATGGGGGTCTGCGCCTGGCGCGAAACCGGTTGCGCGGACTACTGGTGGCTTCGGAATTGGCGTTCTCGCTGATGCTGCTGATCGGCGCCGGGCTTCTGATCCGGAGCTTCGTGAGCCTGCAAACCATTCCGCCGGGATTCGCAACGGACCATGTTCTTTCGATGCAAGTTTGGGCCAGTGAAACAAAATATCAGCAGCAGAAAGCGATTATCCATTTCTACCAAGAAATACGAGAGCGCATCCGGCATCTACCTGGCATCAAAACCGAGGGTCTGGTTGATGCGCTGCCTCTGAGCGGATCGGTGGAATGGGGCGGGATCAATGTGGAAGGCTATGCGCCGCCGCCCGGGCAGGAACTGCAGGCGGACCGCCGCTTCGCAAGCACTGATTACTTCCGAACCATGGATATCCCGCTACTGAAGGGCCGGTTTTTCTCCGAGCATGACACCAGCGAAAGCCAGTGGGTGGCGATCATCGACGAAAAGTTCGCGCGTCGCTTCTGGCCAAACGAGAATCCCATTGGAAAACACGTCTGGTTCGATCCCAAGAAGCCCATCATGATTGTCGGCGTGGTGGGGATGGTCAAGCAGTACGGTCTCGATAACGAGGGCAAGATCGCGCTCTACCTTCCTCAGCTAGTGCGTGCCGAGAACGCTATGTACCTGGTTGCGCGCACGTCTTCGGATGCGGCGGGAATGGCGGACGCGATTATACGGGAAATTCACGCCGTGGATTCCGACGTAGTGGTCTATGACGTTCGCACCATGCAGGAGAGGCTGCACAATTCTCTGGCGCGGCAGCGGTTCTCTACGACCATGCTGGGCGCGTTCGCCGCTTTCGCCCTGCTGCTGGCGGCGGTGGGCGTATATGGCGTGATGTCTTACCTTGTCTCGCAAAGCACGCACGATATCGGCGTACGCATCGCTTTGGGCGCACAGCCGGGCAACATCGTCGGGTTGGTTGTCCGGCAGGGAATGGAGATCGCGGCGATCGGCATAGTTGGGGGCTTGATCGGCGCACTGCTGCTGACTCGCTTGATGGGCAGCCTGCTGTTCGGCGTGACCGCCACCGATACCGTTACATTCAGCGCGGTGGTGTTGATCCTGGCAGCGGTGGCGTTCTCCGCCACCGTGATACCGGCCCGCCGGGCAACCAGAGTAGACCCGATGGCGGCACTGCGGGAGGAATAGATCCGGGCGGGGATACGCCAAGCCGCCGCTCACCAGACTATTGCCGGGCGTGGCTGCAATCAGTCGCCGTTCTCACCGGGCCGCGTTCCGCGACCGTAATCGCCGGTGCAGCTTTCATTTGCTGTTGATATTCAAGACCCTCAGGCATAGGATGTAGGTACAAAGGACGGGAAATCAGATGAAACTGTCTTTTATTACGTCGTTGGCGGCTGTAGCCGCGATCGCTCTGTACGCGCAACAGGCGATGCCGCGCATGACAGGCATTGAACCGGACAGCGCCAAAGCTGGCGACGTTCTGACCGTGAGCGGGGAGCATCTGGATAAAGGTGAAGTGGTGGAACTGTATCTGACGGACGGGAAGAAAGACACGAAAGTACAAATGACCGAGCAGGGGCCTACGGCCATCAAATTTAAAGTGCCGGATAAAGCCGGCGCCGGACGTTTCGCGCTGATGGTGTTGACGGGCGGCAAGGAACCGAAATTGATCGAGCAACCCGTGAAGGTAACGATCGAGTGACCCGTGGCGCGGTGTGGGCTGACTTGCTTCACTGGCTTGTCACACCGGACTTTATTGCATTACAACCTTGCGTTACAGCCATTTTAATTACACCCATTTACATTTACACCCAGCTATAATCCAGGCTTGTCCCGCCGCATGCGACGACGTTCTCTGCTGAAAGCTGCTGCACTGACTATGTCTACCGTGTTTGCTTCGCCCAATCGACAGCCTCACATCGCCGTGATCGGCGCCGGTGCGTTCGGCGGCTGGACCGCTCTCCACCTGCTGCGCAATGGCGCGAAGGTTACGCTGCTGGACGCCTGGGGGCCCGGAAATTCGCGCGCCAGCTCGGGTGGCGAGACGCGCATCATTCGTGCGACCTACGGGCCGAAGCCGCAGTATGTCCGGATGGCGGTGCGCGCGCTCCAACTCTGGAAGGAAAACGAAAAGCGCTGGAGCCAGAAATTGTTTCATCGCACCGGTGTGCTGTGGATGACCAGCCCGGAAGACGAATTAGAGAGAGCTTCGCTGCCGCTACTGCGCGACGCCGGAGTGGAGTTCGAAGAGTTGAGCGCGGCCGAGGCGTTCAAGCGGTTCCCGCAGATCAATTTCGAACAGGTGAAGTGGGCCATCTACGAGCGCGACAGCGGATTTCTCACGGCACGCCGCAATTGTCAGACCGTGCTGGAGCATTTTCTTGCCGAGGGCGGAGAATATCGCGAGCTTAGTGTGACGCCGGGAGCGATTCAGGGGCGTGAAATGCGGCCGCTCGCTCTCTCCGATGGAGCCAACCTTCCCGCGGACCAGTATGTATTCGCGTGCGGGCCGTGGCTTGGGAAAGTTTTCCCGGATGTCATCGGCGATCTGGTTCGCCCCACGCGCCAGGAGGTGTACTTCTTCGGCATTCCGGCGGGCGATGCGCGCTATGCAGAAGGGCAGATGCCTACGTGGATCGACCACGGGCCGTCGCACTTTTATTACGGCATCCCGGGAAACGACTGGCGTGGATTCAAGGCGGCCGATGACACGCGCGGCGGACCGTTCGATCCGACTACGGGAGATCGCACGCCCACACCGGATGCGATCCGCGACGTGCGCCGGCATGTTGAATTTCGTTTTTCCGGACTGAAGGGCGCGCCGCTGGTGGAAACTCGCGTCTGCCAGTACGAGCAAACGCCGGACGAGGAGTTCATCATGGACCGGCATCCGGGCGCAGGCAACGCGTGGCTCGTGGGCGGCGGTTCGGGACACGGTTATAAGCACGGTCCGGCGGTGGGCGAGTTGATGGCGGGAATGGTCCTCGGCAAGAAGCCGGTGGATCCGATTTTTGGGATGGCGCGTTTTGCGGGTAGCAAGAAAGGCGCGTAGTCAAAAGAAGGTCAAGCGAGCGCGATAGGCCGCTTCTCGCGAGGGCGTTGGTAGCACGCGCACGCCAGTTCGACCGAGGGATAGCCATCGAGCATCGTCAAGCAGCCAACATCGGGGGGCCATTGCTATAATCGCGCCGAGATCGAAGATGAAAACCAAACTAGTGTTACCTATTTCTACACTGCTTGTCGCGACGCTGTCATTTGTTGGCTGGTCGAGCGCGCAGCCGGCGGGCGATCCCTTGATTGAGGGATTCCGCACGGTCGAGGTGGCCTCTGTGGCCGACGCAATGGAGCAGCTTTACGGGCAGCGCGCGCACATGTCGCACCAGATGCGTCCGCTGTTCATGACGAAGTTCGCGGGGCCGGCGGTGACGGTGCTGCTGAAGAAAGAGGAACACAAAGAGGGCGCAGCGGCGTCGCAAGGGATGCTGGATGCGATCGACGCGGCGCCAGCAGGATCGGTTTACGTGATGGTGCTCGAGGACGGAGCGGATGTTGCTGGAATCGGCGGGCTGATGGCGACAGCCATGAAAGTCCGCGGCCTGACGGGGGCGATAGTGGATGCCGCGATTCGCGACACGCCGCAGATCCGGCGCTTGCAATTCCCGGTGTTCAGCGTGGGGATTGCGCCATCGACCTCGATCAACCATTACCGTTTCGCGGGAATGAATGTGCCGGTGACGTGCGCGGGCGTGCGCGTGAACGCGAACGACATTGTAGTGGCGGACGACGATGGAGTGGCGGTGGTGCCCCGCGAACATGCGGCTGACGTTTTGAAAAAAGCGCAGCAGCTGGATAACACGGAGCACAGCATGATCCCGTTCATTGAGAAGTTCCGGTCGATTAAGGAGGCGGTGGCGAAGTTCGGGAGGATTTGACGCCGACCCATGGACGGGAGTGCCGCATCCTACGCTTAACGGAAAGATCCAGGCCTCACATTGCGTGTCATTTGCCACCAAGAAGGGCGGAGTGATTGGAGACCCGGTGGTAAGTTTGAGTAATGACACTTCGCGAGTTCTATTTACAGCGGCGGCAGGCGGAATTTCCGGTGTTTATGCGTGTCCTGAAGGCGCTCCCGAACGACCAGCTGAGCTATAAGCCGAACGATCGCTCGCCTTCGGCGGAACAGCTCGTGTGGACACTAACGAACGAGTTGAAGGCGTGCGTGGATGTAGTCTCGGAGAATAAGGCGGAGTGGAAAACGATGCCTCCACCGGCGGCGGACGAGATGCTCAAGCTATTCGAGAAATGGTCAAACGAGTTGACGGAGCGCGTCTCGAAGATGGATGAAGCATCCTGGGACCGTACGGCGCAGTTTTATTTCAATGGCAAGGTTGTGTCGGAACAGCCGGTGGGGACATTTCTCTGGTTCATTCTTTTTGATGCGATCCACCATCGCGGACAGCTCTCAGCCTATCTCCGGCCGATGGGCGGCAAGGTGCCGGCTATTTACGGTCCGTCGGCGGACGAACGGCCGGGCAGCTGAAAAGCAATTCCGAAGGGTCGATGATCGCTCGGTTACCAGCAACCTCTAAAGCTTTGCGCGATGCTTCTCGAACCAATCGAGGATGTACTGGGTCTTGGCGACCTGGTGGCTTGGACGGCGTTGCACACCGTGCGGCTCGCTGGGCACGCGCACAAGCACGCTCTCGACTTTCAGCAACTTTAGCGCGGAGTAATACTGTTCGGCCTCGGAGATGGGAGTGCGCCAGTCCTCTTCGCCGGTCATCAGCATAGTGGGTGTCTTGACCTTGTTCACATAGGAAATCACGGAGCGCTTCATGTACTGCTCGACGTTGTCCCACGGTACGCCGGGGAACCAGTAGAGCGTGGAGAAAGCGGGCAGGTCGGAGGTCAGCGTCCAGCTGTACCAGTTGATGACAGGGTAAAGGCTGGCGGCCGCGCGAAAACGGGTGGTGTGCTCGATGGTCCAGCAGGTGAGGACGCCGCCGCCCGACCCGCCTGTGACGAAGAGATTCTTCGGATCAACGTAGCCTTTGGCCACGGCCGCGTCGACGCCGGAGTTCAGATCGGAAAAGTCGTCGCCGGGGTAGGCGTGGTGGATGAGATTGGCGAACTCCTCGCCGTAGCTGGTGCTGCCGCGCGGATTGACATAGAGGACTACGTAGCCGCGGGCGGCCCAGATCTGCTTGATGGTGTCGAAGCGATCACCGTAGTTGGCGAAGGGGCCGCCGTGGATTTCGAGAATCAGAGGGTACTTCTTTGAAGCGTCGAAGTCAGGCGGCTTGACGATCCATCCCTGAATCTTGCGCTGATCGAACGACGAGTTGAACCAGAATTCCTCGACTTCACCGAGCTTCTTCTGCGTCAAAAGCTCGCGATTGAGCGCAGTCACAACGCGCGGGGTCCGGTCGGCGGGCGTGCCTGCCGCGATGTCGCCCGGGTCGCTGGGTGTGACGTAAGACATGGCGAGATTTCCGTTGCGCGCCTGTGAGAAAGACGCGCTGCCGCCGTAGCTCGATCCACCTGAGCCGATGTGCTCGGCGATCTGCCGGATGCTGCCATCGAGAGTCGAGTACGCGAGTTTGGTATCGCCCTGGTCGTCGTACACGAAGTAAATTCCTTTGCCGTCGGGCGCCCAACGCGGGCTTTGAACGTCGCGATCGAGCTGCGGCGTGAGCACGCGGGCGTGGCCGCCGTCGCGATCCATCAGATAGAGATGAGTGGTTTGATGACCCTGGTGGCGGTCGTCAAATCCCGTATAGGCGATCTGAGCGCCATCGGGCGATATCTCCGGGTCACTATCGGGGCCCTGGCGATGGGTCAGTGGCTTGACGGCGCCGTTGGCGATGGCGATTTCGTAGACCTCGGTATTGAGCGGGTCGTACTCGAAATCGGAACGGAAGTTTCCGGAGATGAGCAGCGACTGTCCGTCACGCGTCCAGACCGGGGCCGTCCCACCGAATATGGAGCCGCCGTGGGGAAAGTCGCCCGTGGTCAATTGGCGCGGCGCGCCACCATCGGACGCGATGATGAAGAGCTGCGTGAACCCGGGCTTGAGATAGCCGCGTGCATTGAAGCGATAGACGAGGCGGTCGTAGATCTGTGGAGATTCGGCCCATTTGGCGCCCTCGGGAGGCGATGGCATGCCCGCAATTTTTGGCTTCTCGGCGGGCACGAAGCTGACGAACGCGATGCGCTTGCCGTCAGGCGACCAAGCCAGATTCGAGGGCCCGGACTCGAGGCTGGTGAGCTTGGCGGTCGGCCCTCTGTCCATCCAACGAACATAGAGCTGCGGTGTTCCGTCGCGATCGGAGACGAAGGCGATACGAGTACCGTCGGGCGACCAGCGCGGTGATTCGTCGGTGAAATTGCCGGTGGTGACGCCGCGGTTGTCGAGGCCGTCGAAGTCGACTGCCCAGAGATTCGACAGTCGCTTGTCGCTCATGATATCGGCGAAGGCGCGGACGTAGACGATGCGCTTGCCGTCGGGAGAGATCTGCGGATCCGACGCGAATTGCAGATTAAAGATGTCGGAGGCAGTCAGGCGGTCAGGCTTGTCCTGGGCGAGCGCGGGCAAGCATAGAGTCAAGAGCAGGGAAATGACGGACAGCATGTGCAAGCGCGTGAGTTGATGCATGCATGGTCTCCTTCACGAAAAGCTTAAATAGGATACACCGCCCACGGGCCCCTTTCGTGCCGGCGCAGCACGGCGCGTACGGACTCGCTGGCTTCGAGGTGGTCAGTCAGGCTGAGCGTCGGTTGACCTCAGGCCAGAAGAAAGCGTAAGATCGTTCGGCCAGTGTTGGGCTGGCTCTGTAGTTTTTTTGCGCACGCCAGTGCCAACTGATGGCCCACGAGTTGGCTTCGATGCGCGCGCGCTTGTGGTTTGGCAGGCTGATAGGAGTCGGGACGCCCGCGCAGATCCACCCAGCGATTTACTAGACCGTGCAAGCGAATCTCCTAAGGAGGAGAATCATTCATGCTCCAGTCCCCGGACGCATCAGCGCATCCGTTTTCAATTCTTCAGACTGAGACTCCCTCGGAGCGGTTCCCGCCGCTGGGCCCAAACATCAAAGTGCTGATGGTCTGGCCACGCTTTCCGCCATCGTTCTGGGGGTTTGAAGGCGTGCTCGAGATGCTCCCGGAGAAGGCCATGACACCGCCACTGGGCCTTATCACGGTTGCGGCGCTTTGTCCGGCCGCATGGCAGATTCGCCTCATCGATCACGCATTCGAGGAGATCCGCGACGAAGACGTGCTGTGGGCTGACCTGGTGATGGTCAGCGCCATGCACGCGCAACGTGTAGACACGCGCGCGGTTCTTGCGCATGCCCGCTCGCTGGGGCGGCGCACGTTCATTGGCGGCCCGTGGGCCAGTAGCGAACCGGATCTGCTGCTGAACGAGGCGGATCACGTGCTCGCCGGGGAAGCCGAAGAGGTGTTCGCGGACATCGCCCGCGCGCTCGAGCAGGGTACGGCCCGCCGCCTATACCGCGTCTCCGAAAAGCCCGATATGTCGCGCAGCCCGATGCCGCGTTTCGATTTGCTTCGCTTCGACATGTACACGTCGATGCCGGTGCAGTTCTCACGCGGGTGCCCGTTCCAGTGCGAATTTTGCGACATCATCACGATTTACGGGCGGCGGCCGCGAACCAAGACGCCGGAGCAACTGATCGCGGAAATCGACCTGCTGCGCCGGCTGGGATGGCGCAACGAGGTGTTCATTGTCGACGACAACTTCATCGGGAATTACCACAAAGCGTTGGCGCTGTCGCGCGAGCTGGCGCTATGGCAAGAGAAGCACCAGCGCCCTTTTTCTTTTTACACCGAGGCTTCCATCGACCTGGCGGACCGCCCCGAACTGATCGCGGCCATGGTCGCGGCGAACTTCATGTACGTCTTCATCGGCATCGAGACGCCATCGTCTGAAGCGCTGAAAGAATCTAAGAAGTTTCAAAACCTGCGCAGCGACAACGTGCATCAGGTTCGGCTGATTCAGGAGAGCGGTCTGTGGGTATTGGCGGGCTTCATTGTGGGCTTCGATTCGGACGACGAGAGCATCTTCGAGCGCCAGCTGGAGTTCATCGAGCGGACGGCAATCACTTGGGCCATGGCCGGTGTTCTGCAGGCGCCGCCGACCACCGCGCTTTACGACCGTATGAAACGCGAAGGGCGTCTGAACGAGAGCAGCCAGGCAACCTCGAATTTCAGCGCTCCCAACTTTCGTACCAAGCTGCCGGTGCCGGTGTTACTCCGAGGGCTGAGCCGTTTGCTGAGTGGATTGTATGAGGCGGAGCCGTTCTTCAAGCGCGCGTTCCGTTCTCTCGAAATCTGGCAACCCCGCATCACGCAGCAGCCGCCAAAACTGCCCCTGTCCTACAACGTGCGCGTGCTGCTGGCGTCGATATGGCAGCAGGGAATACGATCGGACTACCGTCGATCATACTGGCGATTCCTGTGGCTGATGGCGCGAAACTGGGCAAACCAGCCGGCGAAATTGTGGCTCGGGATCATGGTGCTCTTGTCAGCGGAGCATTTTCTGAGCTATTCGCACGAAGTGGCCGACGAGCTCGAGCAGGAGTGTCAGGCTCTGGAAGTAGCGGAATCGGTCTGCGCGAGCGAAAGCCAGGCGTACAGTGTGAGCGCGGGTTAGGACGATGACTCTCGACAATTACAGCTCCGCGGTACCCGTGATCGGCACGGCCGATGTGGCCCGAACCGTTTCCTACTTCGAGCAGACGCTTGGGTCCAAGCAACAGTGGATTTGGGGCGAACCGCCCGTTTACGCCGGAGTAAAGGCTGGCGGGGCGCTGCTGTATATCTGTCACGACCCCAAGCTGGCAAGCGCCATTCGCGAACGGCAGTTAACGCCCGACATTTTTTTGTGGGTCAGCGGCATCGGGAGCATTTACGAGCAACACCGGGCGCAGCATGCCGATATCACCGAGGAGCTCACGGAGCGGCCGTGGGTGTTCGGCAATACGTGATTCGGGAACCGAATGGATATCACCTGAAAATCGCCGAGTCGCTCGAACCGGACAGTGATTAGGTCCGCACAAGCAGCGATTCCTGAATTTCACTTCGCAAAGATCGAGAAAATAGCCGGCAACCTTACCGCGCCGCGCTTTCCGACTTGAAGGCTGGAACGTCCACCCACGCCTGCTTGGCGGAGCTCTCGAGGACTTTCTCAACTAGCTGCATGCCGCGCAGGCCGTCGACGAATTGCGCGTACTCGACCGGAGCCGAGCGGTCTTCTACGGTGCGATAGAAGCGGCGGAAGACCTGCTTGAAGGTGTCGTCATAGCCTTCGCTGTGACCGCCGGGAAGGTCGGCGTAAAGGCGCGCCTTCTCGGTCATGAGCGACGGGTCTTTGACGATGAGCTGGTTGGGGCTGTTGCGCTGGCCCAGCCACAACTCGTCTGGTTTCTCCTGGTCCCATGCGCCTGAACCCTTGGTTCCGTACACTTCGATGGACAGCCGGTTTTTGCGGCCCGCGGAGACCTGGCTGATGGTGAATGCGCCGCGCGCGCTCTCGCCCAGGCGGATCAAAATGGCACCGAAGTCCTCGGTGTCGATGGGAACGACGTCGTAATCCTCCGGCTTGAGCGTCTTACCCGCAAAGGTTTCGATGGACCCTTTCGGCCGTTTGCGCGTTTTGTGGAACGTCTGCAAATCGGCGCAAAGCGACTGGATGCGCAGCCCGGTGACGTGCTCGATCATGTCGCACCAGTGAGTGCCGATGTCGCCGAAGGTGCGCGAACGCCCGTTGGATTTAGTTTCGATGCGCCAGTTCCAGTCGGTGTCGTAAAGCAGCCAGTCCTGCGAGTAGGTGCCTTGCACGCACAGGATCTCACCCAGTTCGCCCGCCTCGCGCATGCGCCGCAATTGCTGCACCATGGGGTAATAGCGGAGATTATGAAACACACAGTTAGCCAGATTATTGGCGCGCGCGAGCTTCGCCATCTCGTCGGCCTCGGCTGCCGAGGTGGCCAGCGGCTTCTCGCACAGCACATGCTTGCCGGCTTCGAGCGCGGCCTTGGCCATGGGGAAGTGCAGCGCGTTGGGTGTGCAGACGTGCACGGCCTCGATTTCCTTGTCCTTCAACAGGGTGCGGTAATCGCCGGTGCTGCGCTCGACGCCAACTTCGGCGGCGAACTTCCTGGCCTTCTCGTCACTCGAAGCGGCAATGGCCACGACTTCCACATTTCCGACGCGGCGGATGCCCTCAGTGTGGACCCGGCCCATGAATCCGGTTCCCAATACGGCTGTTTTTATTTTGCGCATGTCTCGTTTCCGAATCGACTAATGTAACGCAAACCACTGTGCTTTGGTAGCGCGGCGCTTCAGGTTCGCTGAGTACTCGATGGCGTCTGTTATTCTAATTTTGAGGCCCCAGTCCTCGCATGCCGAACAATTACCGATTTCGATCCACTGGCTATTCCTGGTCCGGGTACTTCCCGCTGGGTGTGAAGTGGCTACTCATCTCTAACTCCGCCATCTTCGTATTGTGTTTCCTTTTTCCGTCGAGGAGCGTCTTTCAGTGGTTTTCGCTCTCGCCTGAAATGGTGCTGAAACAGTTCGCGGTTTGGCAACTGGTCACGTATATGTTCCTGCACGGGGGCATCGGCCACGTGCTGTTCAACATGCTGGCGCTCTGGATGTTCGGCATGGATCTGGAGCGTGACTGGGGCACCAGGCGCTTCCTGAAGTATTACTTTTTGTGCGGCATCGGCGCCGGACTTTGCGACGTGCTGGTGAATGCGGCGGTGGGCAATTTCAATACGCGAACCATCGGATCGTCGGGCGGCATCTACGGGCTGCTGCTGGCGTTTGGGGTGCTCTATCCGGATCGCGTGGTCCTGATGAGCTTTCTGTTTCCCATCAAGGCCAAGTACTTCGTGATGATTATCGGCGCGATCGCGTTTCTGAACTCCGTGGGCAGCGCCGGAAGCGGCGTGAGCAATGTGGCGCACCTGGGCGGCATGCTCTTCGGCTACCTCTACCTGCGCATGGGCTCCGTCGGATTGGATGCCGGCAAGCTGATTCAGCGATACCAGGAATGGAAGCTGCAGCGCGCCAAAAGAAAATTCCAGGTTTACATGCGCAAGCACGGCCGCGGCCCGTGGGTCAACTGAGCCCAAGGTCCCTCCACGTTATACTTGAGTTTTAGAAGATCGTTAGGTTAAACTTTCTTGCCCGTATTGCGGGTGATCCGGACGGGGGGAGTGTCTGCCTTACCCTTGCTAACTCTTACATGGCGGAAATGAGCATCATGTGGCTGCGTGTGGCTGCCGCGCTGTATTCCATCGGCCTGCTGGACGCCACCCTCACGATTATTCGACGGCGCGCGCGACTGTTTCGCGTGGCGCTAGGGGCACTCACGCTGGCAGCCGTCTTTCATCTGGTTTCCATCGTGGAGGAGGGATTCGCCCTCAAGCATTTCCCGGCCAGCGGATTCTACGAATCCATGTCGCTGTGCGCGTTCCTGATCACGGCGCTGTTTTTGTTCATCTACTGGCGGTACAGGCTGGACAGCCTCAGCGTTTTCATCTTTCCCCTGGTATTCGTGATGACGCTGGTGGCTTCGCTCGGCCGGCCGGTTTCGACCACATGGCCAAGCCAGACGGTGCGTGACGCGTGGTTGATGCTGCACGTGGTGCTGGTGCTGCTGGGCTATGCGGCGCTGTTATTTACGGCTGTTGCGGCAGTGCTGTACCTAATGCAGGAGCGTGAGCTGAAACGCAAGAAGCCGCGAAGCTTTTACCATCGTCTGCCGCCGCTCGGCACTCTGGACGACTTGATCACCCGCTTTATGGGTCTGGGGTTCGTGCTCATTACATTGGCCGTGATCGTGGGCAGCACGTGGGCTTTTGTTGAACTGGGCACGAGCTGGATCACGGAACCGAAGATCGCGATTTCTCTCTTCACCTGGGGCATTTATCTGGCGATGGTTTTTCTACGTGTTTCCGCGGGCTGGCGCGGACGAAAAGCCGCGGTGCTAGCCATCACAGCGCTCGGCTGCTCGGCGCTTACCTGGGCGGCCCATGTGCAGTTACAAAACGTTCTGGTGCGATGAAACTGCTGGTCACCGGCGTCAGCCACAAAACCGCGCCCGTTGAGGTGCGCGAGCGCCTGGCATTCTCCGAAGCGGCGCTGCCGGCTGCGCTCGAGAGCCTGGTCTCTCGCGAAGGCATCCTCGAAGTCCTGGTGCTCTCGACCTGCAACCGCGTAGAGATTGCGGTCAGCGCCGACGACGCCGTCGATCCGGTCAATATGATTTCCTGTTTTCTTCAGCAAGTTCAGGGCGTCGAGCTCTCGACGCTGGGCCCTTGCCTCTATCATCACGAGGGCCGCGACGCCATCCATCACCTGTTTCGCGTGGCCGCCAGCCTGGATTCGATGGTGGTGGGCGAGCCGCAAATTCTAGGCCAGCTCAAGGCCGCTTATGCGGTGGCAAAGTCGAGCGACTGCTTGAACGGACTGCTGGAAAGCGTGGTGGCGCGGGCTTTCAATGTGGCGAAGCGCGTGCGCTCGGAAACCGGCATAGGGCAGATGGCGGTTTCGGTAAGTTATGCCGCAGTCGAGCTGGCGCGCAAGATTTTCGGATCGCTCGACGGGCGCACCGTCATGATTGTGGGCAGCGGCAAGATGTCCGAGCTGGCGGCGCGGCATTTGCGGAGGTCGGGGGCTGCGCACATTTTCGTGACCAACCGCACCTTCGAGCGTGCGCAGGAGTTGGCGGCGATTTTCCAAGGCACGCCGGTTGAGTACAACCGCTTCCTCGGCATTCTGCCTGAGGTTGACATTCTGATCACCTCGAGCGGCGCCCCGCATTACATCCTGACCAGCGAAGACATGCAGCGCGTGATCAGCGCGCGCCGCAACCGGCCGATGTTCCTCATCGATATCGCGGTGCCACGGAATATCGAGCCATCAGTGAACAAGGTGGATAACGTCTTTCTCTACGACATAGACGACCTGCAGGAAGTGGTAAACGCGAATCTCCGGGAGCGCATCAAGGAGGCCGAACGCGCCGAGGAACTGGTGGCGCAGGAAGTGGAGCGGATGATGGCGCGCATCAAAGTGCAGGAGGTCGCGCCGACCATTGTGAGCCTGCAGGAACAGCTCGAACAGATTCGCGCCGCGGAGATCGAGCGCCTGCGGCGGAAACTGGGGGCGCTCACGCCCGACCAGGAAGAAGCCCTCGAATCGCTGACCCGCGGCATCGTGAACAAGATCGCGCACGGTCCGATTTCGGAGTTGCGGCGGCAGGCGGGCCGTCCCGATGGCCTGCAAATCATTCATGCCATTCGCCAGGTTTTTCACTTAAAAGAATAATGCTGGCAATCGGTTCGCGGGGCTCACAGCTCGCGCTTTGGCAGGCCAAGTGGATTGGCGCACGTCTGGCCGAGCGCGGGCAGGAGACACGCATCGAGATCATCAGGACTACCGGCGACAAGATTCCGGATGTGCCTCTGGCAAAGGTCGGCACGAAAGGACTGTTCACGAAAGAGATTGAAGAGGCGCTACTCGATAGGCGCATCGATCTGGCGGTGCACAGCCTGAAAGACCTGCCAACGGAAATTCCCGCGGGATTGAGTATCGCCGCCATACCGGTTCGCGAAGACGCGCGCGATGCGTTGGTGGGTGCGCTGTTGAGCGAGTTGCCGGCCGGGGCTAAGGTGGGGACAAGTTCGCTGCGGCGGGCGGCGCAGCTCCGCGTGATCCGGCCCGATCTGGTTATCGAATCGGTGCGCGGGAATTTGGATACGCGCGTGCGCAAGCTCGATGAAGGTCAATACCGGGCCATCGTGCTGGCCGCAGCGGGCCTGATGCGCCTGGGCTGGACCGATCGCATCGCGGAGATCCTGCAACCGGAGGTGATGTGTCCGGCGGTGGGGCAAGGTGCGCTGGCTATCGAGACGCGGACCGACGGTGACGCGCGCGAGATTTGCGGCGCGCTCGATCATGGCGCGACGCGCGCGGCGGTTACGGCCGAACGCGCGGTGCTGGCGTCGTTGGGCGGTGGATGCCAGGTGCCGATCGGCGCATACGCGGAGGTCTCGGGCGGCGCGCTACGACTGATGGGGGTAGTGATCGCTCCGGATGGCACTCTAATGGTACGCAAGAGCGATTCGGGCGCCGTTGCGGATGCGGAGGAAATTGGCCGCCGGGTGGGGGCCGCACTGCTGGCAGAGGGCGCGCGCGAAATTCTGGAAGGCGTCTATGCGGAGCCTGCGCGGGATTCCGCGGTATGAAGCCGGTGTACCTGGTGGGCGCGGGGCCCGGCGACCCCGATCTGATCACCTGCAAAGGCCGCGGCATACTCGAGCGCGCCGACGTCGTCTTGCACGACCACCTTGCGAATGAGGCTCTGTTGCGCCTTGCGCCGGCGCACGCCGAGCTGATCTACGTCGGCAAAAAGAAAGCCGCCCACGCGCACACACAGGAAGAGATATGCGCCATGATGATCGACCGTGCGCGGCGCGGCCTCACGGTCGTGCGGCTCAAAGGCGGAGATCCGTTCATTTTCGGGCGCGGCGGCGAGGAAGCCGAGGCGCTCGCCGACGCATGCATTCCGTTCGAAGTTGTGCCGGGTGTCACATCGCCGCTGGGGATTGCCGCCTATGCCGGCGTACCGCTCACGCACCGCGATCATACTTCTGTGGTCACCTTCGTTACCGGGCACAGTGTGGAGCAGATCGATTGGAACAAGATCGGGAGTGCCGAGACGCTGGTGATCTTCATGGGGCTGACTACGTTCGCTCAGATCGCGGCGGAGATCATGGCGCGCGGCCGCTCGCCGGAGACGCCGGCCATCGCGGTGCGCTGGGGTACGAGGCCGGACCAGGAGACCATCGCCGGTACTCTCGCCACCTTGCCGCGTCTGATTCAGGAGCGCGGGTTGAAGCCGCCGGCAACCATCATCGTCGGCGAAGTTGTGAAACTGCGCGAGAAACTGAGCTGGTACGAGAAGCTACCCTTGTTTGGTCGCCGCATCGTGGTCACGCGCGCCCGCGGCCAGGCCGAGTCGCTGGCCGGAGCGCTGCGAGCGCTGGGTGCGGACGCGATTGAGATGCCGGCCATCGAGACCGTTCCGCCGGCGGATTACGCGCCGCTCGATCGCGCCATAGCGGAGCTCGGCTCCTACGATTGGCTCATCTTCACTAGCGCGAACGGCGTGCGCTATTTTGTGGAGCGGCTGGACCAATCGGGGCAGGATCTGCGCGCGCTGCGGGGGAGGATCTGCGCGATAGGCGATGCCACCGGGAACGCGGTTCGGGCGCTGCATTTGAAAGTGGACTTGATGGGCGAGGAATTTGTGGCCGAGAGCCTGGTGGAGGCGTTTGGCTCCATCGACCTTGCGGGCAAGCGCATGTTGCTGCCACGTGCAGCTGTGGCGCGCGACCTCCTGCCGCGAAAATTGCGCGAATGCGGAGCGTGCGTAGACGTTGTGGAAGCCTATCGAACCGTGGCGCCGGAGGGCCTGGCAAAACAGGCTGGGGAGGTTTTCGGCGGCCAACGCAAGCCGGATTGGATCACGTTCACGAGCTCCTCGACGGTGCAGAATTTCGTGCGGGTTGCCGGGGCCGGCGTGCTTCGTGGAGTGAAAGTCGCTTCCATCGGACCCGTCACGTCCGCGACCGCGAAAAAACTAGGGCTTGAGATTAGCATCGAGGCGAAGATCTTCACCAGTGACGGGCTGGTTGCGGCAATTCTCGAAACGGAGAAGCGTGAGGATCGGGAGCCGGGCGAGTAGTCTCCTGCGTGGCGCCATGCTACACGGAAGACGATAAGCGGATTTCGGGGAATCGCTTCGGGCCGCGGCCGCTCATGATAGCTTCGAGACAAGTGAGCGCTTCGCGATAGAGCAGGGCCGTGTTTACGCCGTCAAACTCCGGCAGATATCCGGCGAGCTTCTTTAGCCCCTTGCGGAGCTGGCGCTCAGCGCCGGATGGGTTCGCCTGCTGGTGATGATAGAAGCCGACGGCCAGATGAATCACGCCTTGCAGGAACAGCCGCCGCGGACCGCGCATGGGCCGCCACAAGTCCTCGAGGACCTCGTGGCACTCGAAAAACGCCTGCTGGTTGAACAGCGCGATGCCGTGAGCGAACAGATCGCCGGCGGGTTTCACTTTTCAGATTTCACTTTTGTGCGCGCGCGCGAAACCAGTCGAGCGTCAAACGCAGACCCTGCTCAAAGGTGAAGGCGGGCTTGTAGCCGAGCTCGGCCGCGGCAGCCGTGGTATCTGCCTGCGAGTGGAGCACGTCGCCGGCGCGCGGCGGGCCATATTGGGCGGGAATCTGCACGCCTTCGATCTTTTGCAGAAGTTGCCAGGCCTGGTTGAGCGTGATGCGCCCGCCATTGCCGCCGTTGAACATCCGGCCGGCGACGCCCTTGGCGGACGCGGCTTTGAGATTCAGTGCAACGACGTCGTCCACATAGGTGAAGTCGCGCGATTGCTCGCCGTCGCCGTAAATTTTGGGCGGCCGCTTTTCGAGAATGGCGCGCATGAATAGGGACAACACGCCCGAATACGGGCTGGACGGGTCCTGGCGCGGCCCGAACACGTTGAAATAGCGCAGCGAGACAGTCTCAATTCCAAAGCACTCGGAAAAAATGCAGGCGTAGTATTCACCGGCGAGCTTCTGCAGCGCGTACGGGGACTTCGGCCGCGGGTTCATGGTCTCCACCTTTGGCAACACTTCGGTATCACCGTATGCCGATGAGGATGCCGCATAAACCACGCGCCGGGCCTTGCCCGCTACGGCGGCGCGCAGCACCTGAAATGTCCCATCGATATTGACTTCGTGCGAAGGCACCGGGTCCTCGATGGAGCGCGGCACCGAAGGAATAGCGGCTTCGTGGAACACTACATCGGCGCCGCGCAGGATCGGGGCGATGGCGCCATAGTCGCGGATATCGGCACTATGGAGCTCGACCGACTGGCGGACTTCATCCAGGTTCTCCTGGCGGCCGGTCAGCAGATTGTCGATGACGACGACCTTCGATGCGCCGTCGCGAAGCAATCCGCGCACCAGCGCCGAACCAATGAATCCGGCTCCTCCTGTAACCACGTATTTACTCATTGAGGTAATTGGGCGATTTCCGATTCGAGATAGCGCAGCGAGTCGTTCGCGAGTTTTTCCGCTCCCGGCGTGAAATCAAATGCCTCGAGTGACACCCAGCCGGGGAAATTGCGCCGCCGCAGTACGGTCAACACGGGTTTGAAATCGTAGGTTCCGGCGCCACAATGGCGGCCGTCCAGCTCGTTGACGTGAACGTGGCGGATGAGATCGTAGTGGCGGTTGAGCAGGACAGCGTGCGGCTCCGTTTCGTCGATGGCGTTATGCGTGTCGAACATGGTGCGCACGCCCGGGCTGCCGATTTCGCGCACGATGGAAGCGGCTTCGTCTAAACTCTGGACCACATCGCATTGGGCTTTGGGGAGCGCCTCCACCAGAATCGTCACGCCGCGTTCTGCCGCGTGCGGCCCTACTGAAGCCAGGCCATCGATATAGTGGCACGTAGCCTGTTCCCGGCTCAGGCCGCCGGTAGTCGCACGCTGGTTGGGCGACCCGAAGACCATCACACCGTCTGGACCGAGATCAGCGCACAAATCGACCAGATCCTGAATATGGCGCCAGCTTCGCGCGCGCAGAGACGCATCGGGTGTGGTGACGTGGAGGCCTTTCGGGCTGACCATCAGCCAGTGCAGGCCTACGAAGCGCAGCCCTACGGATTCGATGATGCTCCGGAATTCGCGGCGCTTGGCCGGTGGGATTGTAGCCGGGTCCTCGGCGAGCGTGAACGGCGCAATCTCGATGCCTGCATAACCAGCCTTGCGAATGGCGCGGCAGGCATCGGCGAAAGAGAATTTTTCGAACGCTTCATTGCAGATCGCGTGATGGAAAGTGTAAGGCATGCCAAGAACAATTCAGTTTACAAGGTTTTTGCGAACGGACGTTGCCTAGGTCTGCTTCCTTTGTCTCAGGAGTAAACCATGAACACCGGGATTGCCTGTCCTACCGGTCCTTGCGCGCCACCAGAATGAGGGACAGGCCGCGCCACGGCAGCGCGCCGTCAATTCGGCGCCAGATCCATACCGTCTTGTCGAACAACTTCAACGCCAGCTTGTTGATGTGGGAAGTACCGAGCACGCGGCTCGAGAGCCACCAGGATGGCGCGCTGATCTTGTTCAGGCTGCGGAGTTTCTCGACTGTCAAACCCGCATCCTGCATCAAGCGGATAGCTTCGGCGCGCTGGAAACGACGCTTATGGCCCATGGCGCGGTCGAGTGAACCGAATAGTCCGCTGCCCTGCGGCACGAGCACGATAAGCGCGCCACCCGGTTTCAGGGTTCGCTGCAGCGTTATCACGGTCGCGGCCGGATCGGCCACGTATTCGAGTACGTTAATGCACAACACAGTGTCGAACGTTTCATCGAGGCCCTGAAAATCGGCGGCGCATTCGGGATCGAGCTGGCGCACGCTGACGTTGGGCGTGCGCAGGAAGCGATTGCGGAGCGCGTGCAGATAGAGCGGGTCTTTCTCGCCCGCCACGTAAAGCAAGCGCCGGCTCATGAGCCGCGCCGCGATATTACCGATGCCGGCGCCGGCCTCGAGTACCGTATCTCCCACGAACGGCCGCAACACGCGCACCAGCCAGCTTAGATATTGCGGCGTGCCGGTGAGATTGTTCAGAAAGGCGCGGCCATAAGGCGCGGCGTAGAGGTCGTCGATCAGCCAGAACTTCACGACCACACCCAGCGCCTTGACGCCGTCCTTCCAGCCGATCTTCTTGCCCTCTTCGTAAGTGCGGCCGTGATAACTGATCGGAACTTCGTAGATCCGCAACTTGCGCTTGGCCGATTTCATGACGATTTCGGGCTCGAAGCCAAAACGGTCGGAGCGGATGGGAATGCTCTTCAACAGGTCCGTATGGAAAACTTTGTAGCAGGTCTCCATATCCGTCAGCTTGAGATTACAAAACATGTTGGAGACGGTGGTGAGCAGCTTGTTCATCATGGAGTGCCAGAACAGCAGCACGCGCGTCTGCCCGCCCGCGAGATAGCGCGAGCCGAAGACGGCGTCGGCGCGGCCATCGAGCAGCGGGCGGATGAGGATCGAGTACTCGGAGGGGTCATATTCGAGATCGGCATCCTGAATGAGGGAAAAGTCGCCGGCGGCTTGCTGGATGGCGGTGCGCACGGCCGCCCCCTTGCCGGCGTTCACCTCGTGGCGGAAGAGGCGAATCTCGGGATGCGCCGCGGCCAGACGCTCGAGGATGAGCCAGGTGCCGTCGGTTGAGCGGTCGTCGACCACAATCAGCTCGCGTTCCATGTCTTCGGGGAGTGGCGCGGTCAACACCTGCGCGATGCATCGCTCCACAACGGTGCGCTCGTTGTAGACGGGCATCAGGATGGAAAGCTTCATGCGCGAATGCGAGAGATCATTCTACTGTAGCAAGGGGTGAGTGGCGGGCAGAATCGGCGTGCGCCGCGCGATGATCCTGGTAGGGAGCGCTAATAGCCGGCGCGGCTCATCATTGGGGCAGCAACGCTGAGGGGGGAAGCAGTGCTGAGGGCGAAGATTCGTTTAAGAAAAGCTCCGCCGGAAACGGTGGCTGATGGTGCGCGGGACCAATCGTTTGAGCGATCATTTCGTCCATGGAAGTGGTGGGTGACCACCCGATGAGGCGCGAAATTTTGCAGATGCAGGGCACCCGCCGGCGCATATCTTCGAAACCGCCTTCGGGGTAGGCCTGATCGTACGGCACAATGACGATCGGGCTCGATGAGCCGATGATGGACTTGACGCGCTCAGCCAGGTTGAGAATGGAGATTTCGTGCGGGCTGCCGATATTCACAATCTCGCCTTCAGCCGCAGGCGACTCCAACAGGCGAACCAGAGCTTCGATGCAGTCGGTGACGTAAGTGAAATTGCGTGTCTGGCGGCCGTCTCCGAATACGCGGATGGGTTCGTCTTTGAGGGCAGCCTTAATGAAGTTGGGCAGCACCATTCCGTAGCGGGCGGCTTGCCTGGGCCCCACGATGTTGAAGAACCGGGTCACGATGACAGGCAGGCCGTGTGTGCTGCCATAGGCCAGCGCCAGAAACTCGTCCAGCTTCTTCGAAGTTGCGTATGCCCACCGGCTGAGCGAAGAAGCCCCGAGCACCGAGTCCGCGGTTTCGCACAAACCATCGCTGGTGTTCTTTCCGTAGACTTCCGAAGTGCTCGCCACCATTGCCTTTTTCCCAAAGGTCCCGCATGCGTCGAGCACGATGTGAGTCCCTTCCACATTAGTCTGGATGGTGGCGAGTGGATGATCCAGGACGTAACGCACACCCACGGCTGCCGCCAGGTGCACCACGAGGTCACTTTGAGAGACCAGGGGCCCCACCGCGCCTGGATCGAGTATGCTGCCCTCAACGAATTCGAAACCCGCGTAATTGAACGCCCCGCGCAGGTTCTCAATCCACCCTGTACTTAAGTCGTCGAGGACGGTAACCTGACGGCCCTCATGAAGCAATCGCTCGGTTAAGTGGGATCCGATAAAACCCGCGCCGCCCGTGATGAGAATTCTCATGGTTGCGTTCCTAACGTAAATTGCAGACCCTGATACCAGCCGTCTTTCGACACCAGACTGTAGTTACGGCGCTGGTAACTGGCCGACAATTGAAGCCACCGGCCGAGCCTGACCGAGAGGGCGGAATTGAAGTCCCAATCGGGCCGGTAGGCGGCGATCCGGGCCACCTGTTGTGCGCCGCCCGAGCCACGCACCTCATATCGAAGCCTCCGCAGTTCGCCATGCACGCCCAGGTACCCATCGTGCCGGCGGTAGCGATCGGGGGTGAAGAAGCCGGCTTCGAGTTGTGTGTCGTGGTCGAATTGCTCCCAGTGACTGAGCAGCCCCGCATCCACTGAAAAATGACGGTTGTAATGCAGGATTTTCCGCAACATCGCTTCACTTGCGAGGCTTTGGTTGGCATCGCTCCAATAGCGGCGGTCCGCACGAACCGACAGAAAAGTTCGCGCGTCGAAGGCGAACTGGACCGTGCCCGCCACACGTGTGCTGGCAATACCGCGATCGATGGCGCGCGGGGTGACCCCAAGGAATTCGCGTGCCGTCGAGAGATCGAAAGTCCAACGATCGACCGGTGACGCCGTGATCCGGAAATTGAAAATGGGCCGCAGCGCGCCGTCAGTGCCGCGGTAGGAGCCACCCCCCAGCAGGGTCAGATAGACAGCCGGCGCGATCCGAATCTGTCCGCCGGCGCGAAAATTGTTCAAATAGGCATGCTGATGCCCGACGGTGAAAATACTTCCTTTCGGCGCGGAGGACGCATACTGAGCCAAATCAATGACGATCTTGTGGTCAGCCGCAACACGCCGCTCAAGACCCCACGCCCAAAGGTTGTCGTGAATGCCGTCCGAATCGTTATAGACGGACAGTCCGGAATTCATCGAAAGCCCAATGGGTTTGTCCACAATGCCTTCCAACAGTTTGTAAGCATCGAGGTAGGTCGATTCCGCGGGGACCCCTCCCAACCGGTCGATTTGACCTTGTAAGACCGCAAATTCGTGCGAGGCCCGGCGATTCTCCCCAAGGTCGAGCGAGGCGTAGACCTGCGAGACCTGGGCATCAGGGGAGGCAGGTGCCAGGGACGCTGCACGGTCGGCGGTCCGGCGCGCCAGATAGCGGCGTTCACCGGCCCAATGCAGTACCTCGGCTTTTAGCGCCAGAACTTCGGCGTCATCAGGCCTCGCGGCGAGCAGCCGGTTGCATAGCTCCTCGGCTTGCGAATAGTCTCCGCGATAGCGGCGCAGCCGGATCAATTCGATGGTCGCCTCCCGGTCGTGCGGCGCCGCATGCAGGTACGAATCGTATTTCGCAATCGCGCGTCGGGCATCGCCGGCCCAGGCGTAGTTGCGCGCCAGGCGGAGTTCGACGTCATGATCCTCCCGGTTGAGAGCCCGCATCTGTTCGAGGACGGCAATGGCTTTTCGGTACTGCGCGGCCATGGCGTAGGAACCGGCCAGCGCGTCCAAAACCTGGAGGTCGTTCGGATGCGCCTGGCGCGCCCCTTCGAGCGCCGCCAGCTTCTCCGCAAAATCCGGCGGCAGCCTGGGTCTTTGCGCGGCCATAATCGATGCCACTGCGAGAATGAGAATCAGCAGCATCCGGCTTACTTTCTCCAATTCCGGTTGCCCGTTCCTAGATCGAATAGGTATCTGAGCGTGGCCACCAGATCGACGCCAAGACTCAATACGCGTACCGGCGTCGCGGCCAGCATCATGCCGGCGGATTTCCACCGGCTTCCAGAGTCGGCCACGACAAAAACCCCCGTTGTTGCCAGAAGCGCTTCCAGCCCGATACTGATCCAAAACGCCTCATGATTGAAAAACGCAAAGTACAGAAGCAGGGTTGGATATGTCACTTTTTCAAGCAGAGAGACCAGTTCAACCCAGCCGACGCGGCGCCCGAATCGCCTGGTGTGATCCTCGCCCCACGGAGCCCGGTACTGTTCCTGGATGCGGCGCCGCTGGGCGCCGGACTGGGCCATGTCCTGTTTTCTTGAGAATAGCCCGGTAGCCCAGGTTCTTATTTCCTTGAATGGCGAAAGAGGCAGTTCGCTGAAGTAGTAAACGGTTTGCAAAAAAGAGCTGGACCACAGGTAGAGCTGGCGCGGCAGCCGCTCGATGCCCGGCTCGATGGACTCGCATCGCACGTCGGACACCTGGACATTCCGCCACCCTTTCCAGGTGAAGTAGTGCCCGATGAAGATGTCTTCGGAGTTGGTCAGATTATCCCCCATTTGCGGCCGCGCGTAGGCGAAACATTCACGGAGGCGTTGCGTGCGATAGGCCACGGCGCAACCAATCGGATTCAGGCGCGATCCGTACATCTTCATGTGTCCGTCATAGAGGATGCGCTGGAGAAAGACATAAAGCGAGGTGCGGTAGACCACCGTGAGAAACTCGAGCAGCGCGCGGAGGCGGCTGGAAGGGCCGGTTCGCTCGAGTCCCAGCTCAGATTGGACGCGCGCCAGCACGGGATTGGCCCCGATGATGGCCCTCCGGTGGGTGCGGGTCAGCGGCGACACCTCCCCGCACGCGGAGGCCACGCCCGCACTCTTAAACAGGTTCTCCATCAGCCTGGAAATGTAATTCCGGTGTGTCAACACAGTATCGGCATCCAGAACGAGAAAGGCGTCCGCGTTACTGTTTTCACATTGTTCACGGACGGCCGGCGTCTTACCTTGCGAGTGACTGCGGACGACCAGATTGACTTCTCTCCCGCTGAGCTCCAAATACCGCCGGACGACCTCGGCTGTCTGGTCCGTAGACCCGTCATCGATGACGGTGACGCTACGGATCCGAAAATCCTGATCGAACAGGGATGCCAGGGAAAGGGCGACGCTCGATTCCTCATTCCTCGCCGGGATCAGCACGTCGAGGGTGGCTGTCCTCCAATCGAACGTAGGTGTCGGTTTGGTTCGGTCCCATCCCTTCAGCTTGCCAATCAGGGCGAGAATGACGCTCGGTGATAGAAACCAGTACGAGATGGCGGCCATGGGCGACTGTTTTTGGACCAATGTTTATATCGGCTGATTCCGCCGGAAATCCAGGGCACCCGCGTATAACATTACGTTTTGGGGACTTACCTCAGGGGGCCGCGGTCGCTCCCGTGCCTTCAGGTGGGATACGAAGGAGACGAACTGCCGTTCTGGATTCGCCTTCCAGGAACAAAGCTTCACGCTCAGTGATGCTGCAACGCCACGACTACGTTACTTCCTGTCGGCGGCCACAGTAAGGACACTTTCATCGAGGTGAGGTAAACCAGGTGTGCCGCGCGCGGCCGGCGCAGACAAGGCGCGCCAGCCGAGGCGCCAGGATGCACGTTTGATTGGGCCGTTAAAACTCAAAACGCAGCGCGAATTGCATCACCCGCGGATTGGTGAGCGTCTGCATGTACTTGCCGAATGGCGTGGGCTGATCCAGGCGATTGCCGACGGTGTGGACGTCATAGCGCACCGTGTTGGTGACGTTGAATGTTTCCCAGCGTAGCTGGGCCTTGGCGCGAGCTGCCAGCCGCCGATAAAGGCGTCGGCCAAGCGGTTTGCGCCCGATGCGAACTTCCGGCCCTTGCCGAACGGCAGCTCGTAAATCCAATTGGAATTGATCTGGTGCGTGGCGTCGAAATCCGAAACGCTGCGCAACTGGTTTTCCCGCCAGGTGTTGATGATCTGCGCGTAGTTATCGGAGCCGGACGTGCCCACCCGCTCCGCGGCCGATGTCCAGTCCATGGATTTCGACCAGGCGTAGTTGAAGTCTCCCTGGAGGCCGTGGCTGAAACGTTTGCGAAACGAGACTTGCAGGGCGTTGTAGTCCGACTGGCCGATGGTCCGCCACGAGTAGAGCGACGAGAACTGATCGTGATAGTAGCGATACGGCTGATAACTGTGGCCGGGCACGTTGAAGCCGGCTCCGGAGATGGCGTCGGGCGTATCGAGTTCGAACAGCGCGTACGTTTCGTTGGCCAGATTGTTGGCGAATACGTTGTAAATCACTTGCGTCGCCGTGGTGTTGGTACCGAAGCCGATGTCGGTGCCGGCCAGGGCAGGGAACATGTTCTCCCAGTACGGAATCGCCTTGACGTCCTTGGGATTAACGCCAGCGTATCCCATCTTCGAGAGCATGGTGGCTGCGGTGAAATAATCCATTTTGCTCTTGGGGTCGACCAGATCGAGCGGCATGGCGATGTCCTGCTGCACCAGCAGCCGTCGCGCGAAGTGGCCCACGTAAGCGACCTCCAGCAGCGTGTCTTGCGTCAACTGGCGCGACACCGCGAAGTCGATCACGTGCGAGTAGGGCGTCTTCATGATGATGTTATCGAGTCCCCACGTGATGCCGAAGGCAGACGGGTCCGGAGTGGCGGGAAAACCGCCGGGAGGCGCAGCCGGCAGCAAGCCGCCTGGAATATCGCTGATGCCGACGAAGCGCGGCGCGCTCCCCACGGTGACGGTGCCTGGCGGATTACTGACTTGGCTGGTCAGGCCGAACGATCCCGCGGAATCGAACGTATTTGCCGTCCCCACGCCGAAGTGATCGTAAACCAGGGAGTAGCCGCCGCGGATCGAAAATTCTCCTTTCTTGCCGAAGATTTTGCTGACCCATCCGTCACCCGGATCGGGCGCCCATACCATGGAGGCACGCGGGCCGAAATCTTTGTAGTCCCAATCCCAGAAGCTGGGACGGTGGTTCAGCGGGCCCGCGGGCGCGAACGAGACTTCGCCGGCGTTGATGGCCGCGCCGCCTGTGGCGCCTTCCTGCGCGCTCCGGTTGAACCAACTGGCGAGGCTCAACGGCGTGCAACTGGCGCCTTGCAGAGTGCAGGGGCCCACTTGCGTCCCGCTGGTTTCATATGGCGGCGCCAGCAAGGTCCAGCGCAGGCCGTAAGTCACGGTGAGGCTGGGCGTAATCTTCCACGAGTCCTGGCCGTACATTTCATACTCTTTCACGGCGTACCGGCGCTTCACGGGCGACCCCAGCGCCAGTGGATTGCCGGCGCGGTCGTAGTTGTAGATGGCGTCGCCCTCGGTAACGATGCCCACCACCGTGAGCGCGGAGTTGTCATAGAAGCGGTGAAAGCTGCTGTCCACGGCCGGAAATCCGTAAACCGGCGGATCGAGGGCCGTGCCGGTGTTGGCGATGGCGGAGTCCGGGCTGAGCCAGCCGGTATTCATGCTGGCCGAAGAAAACGAGTTTTCATAGCTCACGCGGGAGTCGGTGATGAACCGGAGATTGGCGCCAAATTGCAGCGTGTGTTTACCTTGACCCAGGAGACGTCGTCCACAATGTTATGCACTGGCAGAATGGCGCTGTGCGAGCGCGTAAAAGCGATGGGCTGCTAAGGCCTGCCAGACCAACGGAAGGCGAGGTTGATGCGCCTCGTGCCGGAAAATTGTGCAGGGATTATACCGCGTAGCGCATTTGGGGAACGGTCTCGATTGGGATTGATTTTGGGGGTGACGGGGCGTATGCTTTTCGGCAACTGAAAGGAGACAAGTTCATGCCTGCTGTTTCTGGATCGTTTTCGGTTGCCCGCCCAAAGGCGGACTTTTGTCCCGAGGCTTCGACCCGGCCAGTTGCCCGACCGCGCCGCTCGGTAGCTATCACGTCTCACCAACAACTACATGAGTGGATCCTCCTTCCACTGGTCATCTGCGCCGTTGGGGCGCACTGTTAACCACAGGGTGGACCGGTTTATTCGGTCCCCGGACGATTTAGAAAAGCTCCCCGGTAGTTAACACCCCGGGTTGTTGACGCCGGTACAGAATAGTAGCTGCTCGCGCTGGGCGCTTGCTGAGAACGTTACCGGTTGCGGCGGCGCGAGTTGGCGAATGAAGATTGCAAATTCCAGCCAGTCCGGCAGCATGTGAAGCGGATTGTTGAAGCCCTGGTTCCGCAGGTCATCAGTGTCAATGCGGGTTATGTCGTTCGGCTCGTTCTTTCCATGGTTGCAGTCGGGTGTCTCGTCGGTGCTGGTTGGGAACACATCATTCGTCACTCCCATTTCGACGTTGTAGGCTTCCCCGGCGAACACAAGGACCGACTTGTTTTGCGCCCTCCAGCAGAAGCGCGTGATGGTGCCATCGTTGCCATGTCGGTTCGGCATGCCGCCGATCCCGAGCGCACTGTTGGAGTGCCCCCTCCGTAAGGGATACATCGAATTTGAATATACAGCGGGCGACACCGCAGCGGAACTTAAAACACTGTGCGCTTGAAACTTGGGGCACACGTTTCCACGCCCCGCACCGATGTGGGTTGGTGGGTGGATGCCCGCTGTCGCTAAGCGAGGCGCGGGTGGGGGGTGGTCAATTCTGGTCGAAGACGAAGATGGCGCGTACTTATCCCTCAAAGACGATGATGAAATTCCGTTACACCCATACGGTCCACTTGATGATAAGCGCTATCGCGGCTGTGAGGATTCCGAAACGGCGCGGTACTGCGGGTTACCCGGCGCCAGGCTGCGCAACCCATAAGGTGTCAGGAGTTCTCGTTCAACCACATTCACAACGCTCCTGGCTTTTCTCGTGGCAGCACTTTGTGGAACAGGCTCACGGCGAAAATCTGGTTCGGTCGGATGGCAGGATTGGGCATGTCGCCGTTCACGACATCGTAGAGACAGCCGGTCGACGAGTTCCAAAACAGCTCGGGGAAATTTCGCTGCGCGCGGTCGGCCATCTCCTGGTAATGCCCACTATCGGACTCAAGTTTCCGGCGAAATGCTCCATGGTACGAAGAGCGTTGTACCACAGCGCCTGGGTCTCGACCGGCTTACCGTGCCGCGGCGTGACCACCCAGTTCTGAGGCGTACCTCGGAAGTCAGATCTCGCTCGTCACGACGCGTTTCCTCTGTGCCATGGTCGTGTCAGTTGCGTTTAGTTGGGCCTTTCTGGATCATTGCCCGGAACCGTGCCCAAAAGAGAATCGGTGTCGTCCGCGCAGGTCATAGTATGTCTATTCTTAGCTATATAATCGGGACTGCGATCCGGAACCGGAATGGGCCTGAAAGGAGCAGTCACCATGGCCAGCGTGTCTCAACTCGGCTATATAGGGATCGGCGCCAGCGATGTGAAGGCCTGGCATGATCTTGCTACGTACGTTCTCGGGATGCAAGTGATCCCCGGGGACCAGAAATCCACATCTTACCTGCGGATGGACGAATATCACCACCGAGTCGAACTGCGACCGACCGGCAGCGACGATCTCGAATTCGCCGGATGGGAGGTTCCGGACCAGGCGACCCTGCACCTCGTGGCTTCTTCCAGAGCACCATTGTCGGCGCGGGCTGTAGCTGCCACCAACGCGACGCTACCCAGTCTCTCAAACGTTCATGAGGATTCTGTCGGCGAGCAACGCCGCATGCCGCTTGTCGATACTAATCCGGCGCGGCGTTCCATCAGATCGCTGCCGTTCCACGGGCTCAGGCTGAAAAACGCACGAGACACAGACTTGCCATTCAAAGCGCTTTCCGAATGACAGAGGTCTTCGACGCAACGATCCGCAACTTTTGCTAGATTACTTCTGGCCGACGGGCCACGGCCGCATCATGAGATTGCGGTACTGCACCACGCTGCCGGCGTTGTGTTGCTGCAGTGCCAGGTAGCCTTTAAGGTAGCGATTCTGGGGGTCGGTGCAGTCGGTCACCACTCTGTCATTGATCTTGATCACGACGTGATTACGTTGCACGATGATGTGCTGGGTCCACCAGGTATCGTCTTGAATAAGTTGCTCCGTCACCTTGCAGATGTTGTAAAGACTGCCGGTCTTTTGCGGATCGGGCGAGGTGTTCTCCACCTGCGCTTCATAACCTTTCGGAAACCCAGGGCCCATCGCGGTTCGGAAATACATTCCCGAATTCCCGCTGTGATTCAACTTGACCTCGGCCCGGAATTCGCAGTCCTCACATTCGCGCACCATCCAAAACAGATGGCTGGCCGGACCATCACCCACGATGGCGCCGTCCACCACCTTCCAACTTTCCGGGTGTTCGTTCGCCTTCCATCCCTCCAGCGACTTGCCGTCGAACATACTGATCCAGCCCTCCCTTCCCGGCTTAGGGGCGCTCTGGGCAAAAGCCGGGAACGCGATTACCAAGAGCGAAATCGCAGCGAACACGTCGTTCATGACACTCTTCATGCCTGTCATCTTATCGAAATGCAAACTGGCCAGCCGAACTATCGACACGACCAACCCCAACCGGGCGTGTATGATTTTGTCGGCGGACTGGCGGAGACTTTCCCGTTGCGATGCCGACTTCCGGTTCCTAATCAGCCGGAATCTCAACTTCCGGATGGCCGCCGAGCACTTCGGGCCTGGCAATCGGGTATAGAATCCTTGGTGAGACTAACATGACCACCCGACGCCAGATTCTCAAGAACGCTGTCGCGCCCCTGATCGTCCCCAGTCTGGTGCTCGGTCAGCGAGCCGGGGCAGTTCCGCCCAGTGACAAGATCGTTTTCGGCGGCATCGGTATCGGCTCTCGCGGTACACACGACCTTCGCACGCTGCTCAGCTTCGGTCAGGCGCAGTTCGTCGCAGTTTGTGACGTTCGCAACGAGCGGCGCGAAGAGGTCAAGTCGATGGTTGACCAGAAGTATGGCAACCGCGACTGCCAGATGTACGACGATCAGTATGCCCTGCTCGCTCGTCAGGACATCGACGCCGTACTGATTGCGACCGGCGACCGCTGGCACACGCCTCTGGCGATCATCGCGGCGCAGCATGGCAAGGATGTCTATTGCGAGAAACCGTGCTCCATGTCGATGGAGGAAAGCTGGGCGCTTGCCGCCGCGTTCCGCCGTTACAACCGTATTTACCAGGCCGGCTGCCAGCGCCGCAATGGCGGCAACTTCGAGCTTTGCAGGGAGTTGCTGAAGTCCGGTGTGCTGGGCAAGCTGCAAACTCTTTACGCCAACGTCGGCCCCTCAGTCAATTGGCCCCCGGTTCCCAGTCGCGACTGGCTGGCCGCCGAGGAATTGCCTCCCAGACAAGTGCTCGACTGGGATCGCTGGCTGGGGCCCGCTCCCTGGCGCCCCTATCACTCTTCGTATGTGAGTGGCGGCTGGCGCAATTTCTACGACTTTCATGGAGGCGGGATTCTCGAGTGGGGCTCACACACCGTGGACCTGTGCCAATGGGCCGCGGATCTGGATGACACGCAGCCGGAATTGTACGAGCCTGTCGGGACCAATGTCGGCCCATACAAAGTGCTCTGCAAGTATGCCAACGGCGTGAACCTTGTAATGCGCGATGACGGCTGGGAGGGCAGCCTGAACACAGGTTCCTGCAGCTTCCGCATCGAGGGCGACAAGGGTTGGGTTGAGACCGGTGACCAGACCCGGATCGAATGCTGCGACAATGTGAAGCCGCTGCTGCGGCCCACGACGCCGGCAAGTCTTGCCTTGGCGAATCACATGGAAGACCTGCTCCGTTCAATCAAGACGCGTCAGCAGCCACGCGCCAGCGCAGCCGCCGCAGCAAACTCGCACATCGTCTGTCACGCGGCATTCATTGCATACCAGCGCGGCAAGAAGTTGAGTTGGGACCCCGCGAAGCGCGAGTTTACTAACGATGAAATCGCAAACCGGATGCGGTCGCGCGCCTTGCGCGAGCCGTGGCGAGTCTGAGCAGAGGAGATTACGATGCCACAATCGACACAGATAGCTCTCCCACCGCAGGCTGCGAAGCCGCCAAAACCGAAGCCGGAATCCCCGCCCGAATTTCAGGAGAGTGGCATCGCAACTGGGGATGCGACTGCCCTCATGAGGATTCTCACGGATGCAAGCTCGTCGGAGTTCCAGAAGGCGAAAGCTTGCCAGCGTATCGGCGAGTTGGGGCCGAGAGACGCAGTGCCTGCGTTATCCGCTCTGCTCAGCAATGAGCATTTGAACACGTACGCACGTTACGGCCTCGAACCTATTGACGATCCGTCGGCGGATGGCGCTCTGCGTGCTGGCTTGTCGAAGCTTAAAGGGAATCTACTGATCGGCGTAATCAACTCGATCGGGAAGCGCAGGGATGCTAAGGCCGGACCGGCACTCGCGAAGATGATATATGACGCAGACGGCGATGTCGCCCGCGCGGCAGCTGGGGCGCTGGGCAGCATCGGCGGTTTGTCCGCAATGCAGGAGCTGCGAGCGGCCCTTGTGAAAACGAAGGGTATGACGAGAATGGCAGTTGCAGATGCCTCCCTGGTGTGCGCCGAGCGTCTGGTGGCGGAAGGTCAGCGCGCTCAAGCTTTGGCCCTCTACGCCTCCCTGAGCGCTCCCGACATGCCTAAGTCCGCGCGTTTGGCAGCAATGTACGGGATCATTCGCGAGGAAACGTCCACCAGCCGGCCGCGTTAGGGTCCGCGATGTTTTCCACGCAGCCGATCGGGTACGTAAGAAGTCCTTATAAGGATACTCAGGAGATTCCGAAAGGATTAGGCGCGAAGCATGAGGCGGAAGGGGTCCTCGAGATACAGGCAGAATTTACGCCTGGTCTCATGGATATCGAAGGCTTTTCTCACCTGATCGTCATCTGGGAATTCGATCGCTCCGAAGGATTCGCTTTGGTCGGAAAGCCGCCGAGCGACGATCGGCCGCACGGCGTGTTCGCAACCCGCTCACCGCGACGTCCGAATCCGATCGGGTTGACGGTGGTCGAGCTGCTCGGCCGGGAAGGCCCCGTACTCCGCGTTCGCGGAATCGACATGCTCGACGGGACCCCGATTCTCGACATCAAGCCCTATCTTTCAAACATACCGCCGGAAAGGCTACGCCGCGGGTGGCTCGCGGAAGCCGAAGCGCGTGGCGGAGTGAACCCGTAGCGCGCTCTTGCGCTCCAGGAACGGGCGGCCCAAAACTGGCAAGAACAGGGCGCAGCTCAGAAATCGTGCGTGCGCTCGCCGGCCAAACCGCGGGCGGATCAAGTCTGACCATTTTTCACCGAGGTGAATCCTTGAGGAGCCGACGCGCGTTAAGCTCGGAACACCGGCTCAAGGGAAGAGGTCCTGGCCTTCAGCCCCGCCATTTCGGCCGTGCTCAGCTTGGGCAGGGGCGCTGATGCAAGTTCCAGCGCCAGGTCAAAGATACGCTCGTCACCGGGTGGCACGGCAGCCGTGATCTCCTGGTTTAAGGTGAACCGCAGCGCCAAGCGAGCCATTTCGCGATCGTCGATCGGTTGATACCAACACTTCGGATACTTGCGATCGCTCTCTTTCAGGTCGGCGGGCCACTTGCCAAAAGCAAGGGCCTTCAATGCCATGCGGGCCATGCCCTTAGATTTCGCTTTGGCCAGGATCTGCGGGCCGAACCCGCCGTTCTCCCATGCGTTGACATTGACCGGGAACAGAACGCTATCCAGTTCGAGTTCGTCCATGAGACGGAGAGCAGCCGGCGCATTATGGGCGGAGAAACCGATATGCCGGACTTTGCCTTCTTTCCGTGCCGCAAGAAACGTCTTCGCAGCTCCGCCTGGCGCGAGAATCTTATCGACATCATCCATCGAACTGACGGCGTGAAACTGGTAGAGATCCACATGATCGGTGTGAAAACGCTGCAGGGTGCGCTCCAACTCCTCGCGTGCGCCCGTCGCGTCGCGACGAGTAGTCTTTTCTGCAAGGAAGACCTTGCTGCGATATGACCTTAACGCTTCACCCAGTTTGAGTTCCGCTTCACCATCAAAGTAAGACGGGGCGCAGTCGAAATAGTTCACGCCTCGGTCGTACGCTTCTGCGACGCGATGCGAGGCATCCTCCTGCGAAAGACCACAAACCACGATACCGCCGAAGGCGATGATGGAGAGGTCAATTCCGTTCTTGTAAGGGCGGCGCGGCAACGAAGCCGCCGAACCCTTTGCAGCCGTGGCCGTCAGAGCGGTTGCCGCGGCTAGAAACTCGCGACGATCCATAAGTCGGTCCCCCTTGACACCATTGTAGTGTGCGAAAGCATGGTCAGCGACAATTGCTGCCGTCTCGCATTTTGTCGGATTGCTGCGCAACTTCCCGAAACGAGCGCCTCCGTATCACTTTGCGGCAGAATAACCAAGTATGATCCGGCGCGAGTTTCTGCGGGCGGCTGGCGGCGCCGCGTTCGCGCGCCAGCCCGCATCCGTGCTGGTGCATGAGCACGTCCTGGTCGATTTCGTGGGCGCCGATCAGATACGGCC
>Ga0310810_10000320_pt1 | contig 50927 bp, 55 predicted proteins | sample NCmetagenome_FD_207641 | JGI IMG/M metagenome (GOLD analysis project Ga0310810, IMG submission 207641) | Soil microbial communities from experimental microcosm in Duke University, North Carolina, United States - NC | ecosystem: Engineered > Artificial ecosystem > Soil microcosm > Unclassified ...
ACACGCCGGCCCCCGGGCCTGGTACGGTGAAGGCGAAGATCCTCGTTCTCAACGGCGCCGACGATCCGTTCGTGAAGAAAGAGCAGTACACGGCATTCAAGAGCGACCTCGACGCCGCCAAGGTCGACTACAAGGTGATCGAATACCCTGGCGCGGTGCACGCCTTCACGAACCCCGAGGCGACGGCGCTGGGGCAGAAGTTCAACCTCCCGCTGCGCTACGACGCGAAGGCCAACGAGGAGGCGAAGGCCGAGGCGTCGAAGTTCTTCGCCGAGGTGCTCAAGAAGTAGGGAGGAACCGTTCGAGCAGGGCGCGCATCTCGGCGCTGTTCCATTCGCGCGCGCCGAGCGCCATGCCGACGGCTTCTCCGCCCGGCCGCACGACGAACGTCGCGGGCAGGCCGTTCACGCGCCACGCGCGTGACGTCGCGAGGTCGGCATCGAGCAGAATCGGAAACGACAGCCTGAGCCGGCGGACGTAGGGCTCGAGCAACGGCCGCGGCGCACCGCGGTCGACGGACACGCCGAGCACGACGAGCCCACGTGCGCGGTACTCGCGCGCGAGCGCCTCGAGCGTCGGCATCTCGACCGTGCACGGCTCGCACCACGTCGCCCAGAAATTGACGAGAACCAGATGCTGCCGGTGCTCCTCGAGGGCGGTGATGCCGCCGTCCAGGCGCGGCAGGCGCAGCGGCGGCGTGCGGTGGCCTTCGCGCAGCTCCGTGATGCCCGCGCGCTCGAACGGATCGAGCGCCGGCGCGTGCGCGGCGTGATGGCCGCCGTCCGTCCCGGGACGGCGGATCGGCAGTGCCCAGAGCAGGCCGGCGACGAGCGCCAACGCGAGCACGACGCGCGTCGCCTGCTGACGGCGCCCCGCGCCCAGCAGCGTGCCGGAAGCCCACGCGCGCATCAGACGCCGAGCTTGTCGCGCGTCACCGGACTCTCGCGCAGCTCGCGCGACGACGCTTCGAACACGATGACGCCCTTCTCCATGATGTAGCCGCGATCGCACACGCTCAGCGCGACGCGCGCGTTCTGCTCGATCAAGAGGACCGTCACGCCGAGGCGCTTGAGCTCGCCGATCATGTCGCGAATGTGCCGGATGAACGCGGGTGCCAGGCCCTGCGTCGGCTCGTCCATCAAGATCAGTCGCGCGCCCGCCATCATCACACGCGCGATCGCGAGCATCTGCTGCTCACCGCCCGAGAGTGTCTTGCCGGGCTGATCCAGCCGCTCGCGCAGCCGCGGAAAGTGCTGGAACACGGCGTCCAGGCGAGTCTGCCGCAGCTCGGCCGAGCGCCGGCGCGCCGCGGAGAGCCCGAGCTCGAGATTCTCGCGCACGGTGAGGCCGGGAAAGATGCGACGGTTCTCGGGCACGAGGCCGACGCCGAGCCGCGCGATGTCGTGCGGGGCCAGGCGTGTGAGATCGCGGCCCTCGAACTCGACGGCGCCGCGCCACGGTTTGAGAAACCCGATCGCCGTCTTCATCAGCGTGGTCTTGCCCATGCCGTTCTTGCCGAGCAGCGCCACCGCCTCGCCCTCACGCACATCCAGCGAGACGCCGAACAGAATCGGCGTCGTGCCGTAGCCCGCGTGCACTTCGCGCATGCGGAACACTCAGTCGTCTCCGCCGCCGAGATAGGCTTCGATCACACGCGGGTCGCTCCGGATGGCGTCGGGCGTCCCCTCGGCGATCTTCTCGCCGAAGTGCAGCACCGCCACGCGATCCGAAATGCCCATGACGACGGACATGTCGTGCTCGATCAACAACAGCGTGAGCGCCCGCTCGAGGACGACCTTGCGAATGAGCGCGGTGGCATCGCGTGTCTCACCCGGCGTCATGCCGGCCGTCGGCTCGTCGAGCAGCAGCAGCGTGGGGTTGGTCGCCAGCGCCACGCAGATCTCGAGATAGCGCTGCTCGCCGTGCGAGAGATCTCGCGCGTGCGCGTCGCGACGGGCGGTGAGGCCGAACGCCTCGAGGAGCGCGCCGGCGGTGGCATCGACGTCGGGCCGCCGCCAGAGCGAGGACACGCGGCCCGATTCCGGCGCACGCGATTGCGCCGCGATGCGCACGTTGTCGAGCACCGAGATCTCGGGGAACAGGCTCGTGATCTGAAACGTCTTTGCCAGGCCGAGGCGGTTCACGCGCTCGGGTGGCAGGCCGGTGATGTCGTGGCCACGGAAGCGCACCCGGCCGGCGCTCGGCGCGAAGAGCCCGGAGACGACGTTGAAGAGCGTCGACTTGCCGGCGCCGTTCGGCCCGATGACGGAAAAGATCTGGCCGGCGTCGACGGCGAAGCTGACGCGATTGAGCGCGGTCAGCGCGCCGAAGCGCCGGGTGACGTCGTCGACCTCGAGGATCACGCCGCCGCGCCGCCCGTCCGCCTCGCGAACAGCCGGCGCAGTCCGAGCAGTCCTCGCGGCATGAACAGCACGATCACGATCAGGACGCCGCCGATGACGATGAAGTACCAGTCGACGACGGACGACACCTTGTCGCGCAGGATGGTGAAGAACGCGCCGCCGATGACGGGACCGACCAGCGTTCCGAGGCCGCCGATCATCACCGAGATGATGAACTCCCCGGATTCGGTCCACAGCATCAGGTCGGGCGTCGCGAACGCCGAGCGCATGGGATAGATCGCGCCGCCCAGGCCGGTGAGCAGGGCCGAGACCATACAGGCGCCCATCTTGTAGCGCTGGACGTTGTAGCCGAGGAAGCGCGCGCGGTCCTCGTTTTCACGGATCGCGACGAGCACGCGGCCGAAGTGCGAGGTGACGATGACGCGGCAGACGACGTAGGCGACCGCGAGGTAGGCGAGGACGAGATAGTACTTGCGCAGCGGCGTGTCGATCGCCACGCCGGGAAGCAACGTGGCATCCGGCAGCCCCTGGATGCCGTCCGAGCCACCGAAGGCCTGGGTGTAGCGAAACACGGTGTAGACGACCTCGGCGAAGATCAGCGTCAGCAGCGCGAAGTAGATCCCGCGTCGCGCCGTCGCGAAGTAGCTCACCACCAGCGCGTACAGCCCGACCACGAGGAGTGCGAACGCGACGCACACCCAGATGGAGAGCACGCCGCGCTCCATGACGATCGCCGTCGCATACGCGCCGAGGCCATAGAAAGCCGCGTGGCCGAACGACACGAGCCCGGTGTAGCCCATCAGCAGATCGAGGCTCATGGCGATGGCGCCGAAGAGCAGCGCGTCGAACGCGAGCAGCAGGTAGTAGCGCGACATGCCGGGTACAAGCGGCACCAACGCGAGCACGGCGAACACGAGGAGCGCGCGCCAGCCGACGGACTTCACTCGAGGACGCCCTCGCGCCCGAACAATCCGCGCGGGCGCACGATGAGCACGACGATCATGATGCCGAAGATCGCGATGGCAACGCGCTGAGGGTTCATCCAGAGCGAGAAGAGGCTCTGCGCCACGCCGATCACGAAGGCGGCGACCACCGAGCCGCCCATGCTCCCCATCCCGCCGAGGATGACGACGATGAACGCGAGCAAGATCATCTCGACGCCCATCTGCGGATACACGGTGAAGACCGGGGCCAGCAGCAGTCCGGCGAGCGCGGCGAGCGCGCCCGAGGCCGCGAAGGTCAGCGTGAAGACCCGGCGCACGTCGACACCGAGGCCGTCGAGCATCTCGGCGTCTTGCACGGCCGCGCGCACGACGATGCCTGCCCGCGTGCGCGTGAAGAAGAGCCACAGCGCGAGCAGGATCACCGACGACGCCGCGAGCAGGAAGAGCCGGTAGTTCGGATACGTCATCCCGAGCAGCGGCGTGGAGCCGGTGAAGGGCGGCAGGATCCGCCGCATGTCGCCACCCCAGATCTGGCGCGCGCCCTCGCGAAACACCAGCGCGAGCCCGAACGTGAGGATCAGGCCATAGAGCGGCTCGCGGCGGTAGATCGGCCGCAGCGTGGCGACCTCGGTGACCGCCGCCACGATGCCGACCAGAATGGGCGCGGCGATCAGGGCGACCCAGAACGAGTGCGTCACGCCGATCACCACGATGCCCGCGTATGCGCCCAGCATGTAGAGCTCCCCGTGCGCGAAGTTCATGACGCCGAGGAGTCCGAAGATCACCGTCAGGCCCAGTGCCAGCAGCCCCAGCGCGGCCCCGAACACGAGGCCGTGCAGGAGCTGCGGCAGCAGGACCGTCAGAACGTAATCCACCGAGCGACGGTCACTACTTCTTCTTGATCTCCCAGGTGAAGCCTTCCACCGGGTCCTTGCCAACCATCGGCTCGCCGATGGTGTCCTTGCCCTCGAGCCGGGCGATCGGCAGATTCTTGCCGCCCTTCACCTGGTAGAGGTGCATGTCCATGATCACCTGATGGTCTTCCTTGCGGATGCATTGCCGGCCGACGTGGGTGTTGTCCAGACACATGCCCTCGAGCGCGGCTTCGACCTTGTCGGCATCGAAGCTTTTTGCCTTCTCGACCGCGGCGGCCCAGAACAGGACGCCGTCATACGCGCCGGCCATGATGTTGCCGTCTACGCCGAACTTCTTCTTGAACCGTTCGTTGAAGGCCGCCATCTGCTTGTCGGCGTTGTACGCCGAGTAGTGCGCGAGCTGGACGAAGCCTTCCATGGGCTCGGCGATCGCGGGCAGGTCTTGCTGCAGCAGGAAGCAGTCGATGCCGGCCAGCTTGTACTTCTTCGTCATGCCGAACGAGTGCAGCTGCGTCATCAGCCGCAGAGAGTCGGTCCCCGCGAACGCGAGGAACAGCACATCGGGCTGCGCCTGATTGATGGCGCCGAACCAGGGGCTGAAGTCCTTGGTATCGAGCGGCGCGCCCGCCACACCGACGACCTCGCCGCCGATCTTTTCGAGCGCCGTCTTGAACTGACGCCCATCGGACTGGCCCATGGCGTAGTCGGTGTAGAAGATGTAGACCTTCTTGCCCATCTTGTCGACGATGTACTTCGCCAGGCCGTTGGCCTGCATCCGCGAGTCGGGCTGGTTGCTGAAGTAGTACTTGTGGAACTTCGTCGTGCGCATGAACTCCGCGCACGAGACGGCGTTCCAATGGATCGTCTTGTGCTTTTTGGTGACGTCCATCACGGCCATCGTCGCGCCGCTCGAGACCGCGCCGACCAGCAGCTTCACGTCGTCCTGGAGGATGAGCTTCTCGGCCTTGCGCACGGCGGGCGCGGGCTTGGTTTCGTCGTCCTCGGAGATCATTTCGACCTTGTGGCCGAGCACGCCGCCCTTGGCGTTCAGCTCCTCGACGGCCATCTGCATGAACATCGTCTGATACTTGCCATAGCCTTCGAATACGCCGACCTTGCTTCCGAGGTCGCCGATCTTGACGACCTTCGACTGCGAGAGCGCGGGCGCGGTCATCCCTGCGCCGGCGGCCGCTACCGACGCCAGCACGAGCAGCCACGTCATCTTCCTCATGAGCTCCTCCCAACTGGACTTGTTGTCATCGCCGTGTCGATCAACTGCCCGAGAATGTCCGCGATGCGACCGAACGCCGCGCGTAGCCGCGCGCTATCCGGCGCTCCGGACGCGGGGCGGGTCAGCGTCTCGGCGTCGTCGTACGCCAGACGCATCGCCACCGAGGCGCGCGCGTCGCGCTGCCCAACCGTGAAGTCGACCAGGTTGTAGTACCGCCACACCGCTTCGAGAAATCGCGGCCCCACGGCATCCGCGGGCGCGCCCGCCGCCAGCTGCCCGCCGGCGGTTTGCGCGAGGTCCCGAGCCAGCGCCACGAAAAACACCATCAAGCCGCGCTCGACCTCGGCGGCGTCGTGGGCGACCACCGCCGCGCGGGTGCGTGCGTCCAGGCCGGCGGGCAGCGTCGCGGCGCGGGCTCGCATCTCGGCGCGCAGCGGCCCCGTGTCGTACAACCGCAGCGCGACGTCGAACTTGCCCGCCTGCACGGCGAACTTCACCTGCTTGAAGTTCTCCGTGATCGCGTTGTCCTTCGGCGTGTACACGCCGGTGTGATGCGCGATCGCGGGAACCGCTACGAGCACGGCGAGCAGCACGCCCACCGCGACACGCGCCGCCCTCATCGGCGCACCATGCGCACGGCCGTCAGCGCGGCAAGCCAGAGCAGTGCGACGATCGTCGCGCCGCCGAACGGGATCCAGACGAGCGACTCGGCGATGGCCTTGCTCCTCTCCACGCCGTAGGCCGGGATGAGGGCGCTCCACGTCAAGTAGCCGAGAGGATAACCGACGCCGCCGACGCTGAGAAGAACGATGAGCGCGCGCCGCGGCCCGGGTGATCGCGCGAGGGTGGCCGCGACGGTCGTCGCCGCAATGATCACCAGCGCCATACCCTCGGCGTGCATGTGGAAGAGCCGCAGCCCGGCGTCGAACCGGAACAAGGCCTCGTCCAGCGCCGGCTCGTCGATATCGCGCACGCCGACGAGGCCGTGCGCGGCAGGATGCGCCAGCATGCCGCCCCGGGCCCACCGGGCGAGCTCGACCTTGAAGCGCGCCATCGACCCGCCGCCGATCTCCGCGACCACGAGCAGCACGACTGCGGCGAACAGCACGCCGCGCGGCGGGAGCCGCCACGTCTCCACCGGCGTCACGCAGGGCGGCGCGCGAGCGCCACGGCGAGTCCGAACAGTCCGGCGATCGCCGCGCAGCCGAGCGGCGTGAGCACCCAGTTCTCCGCGAGGTCGATGCCGGTGTCGCGCCCGAGCTGCAGCACGGCGAGCGCGTAGACGAGATACCCGAGCGGAAAGAGCGCGCCGGCGGTGAGCAGCACATAGAGGGCCGCGCGCCAGGCCCGCGAGCTCACCAGGCTCGCGACGAGCGTCGCGCCGAAGAACAGGACGAGCCCCGTGCCCTCGGCGTGCGTGTGGAAGAACGACAGACCGGCCTCCGTCGCAAAGACCGTTCGCTGGCGGATGGTGTCGTCGTACTCGGCCGAGCCGGTGAGGCCGTGCACCTGCGGATTCGCCGCGATCCGGCGCGTGGCGAAGCGCGTGGTGGCGGGCCGCAGCTGCGAGAGCACCGCGCCGCCGAGCTCGCCCGATGCGATGACGATGACGGCGACCAACACGACGGCGAGCGGGGGACGTCCCACGGCGGGCGAGACCGTACCATCGGCCGGGCGGTTTGTCATTACGCGAGCGGTGTGGCAAGGTTTGCCGCGATGCGGAGCGGAGCGCACTACCTCGCGAGCCTCGCCGATGGGCGTGCGGTGTTCCTCGACGGCGAGCGCGTCGACGACGTCACCAAGCACCCGGCGTTCGCCGAGCCGATCCGGCGCATCGCGCAGACGTGGGACCTCGCGGCTGCGCCGCAGGCCGAGGCGACGACGACCTACGTCGATTCCGCGACCGGGCGGCGTCACAGCACGATGTGGCTCGTTCCGCGCTCGGCAGAGGATCTGGCCGCGCGGCGCCGCGTGCATCGGCTCTGGGCCGAGCCCACGTATGGGCTCATGGGCCGCACCCCCGATCACGTCGCGTGCGTGTTGAGCGCGTTCGGCGGGTGGCGGCAGCTGTTCGACCGCGGCGGGACACGATTCGGCGACAACGTCGTGCGGTTCTACGAGCGCGCGCGCGACGAAGACCTGTACGTCGCGTACGGCATCGTGCCGCTGCAGATCGACCGCTCGAAGCCCGCACACCGGCAGCCCGAGCCCTTCCTGTTTCCCGGGGTGGCGGCCGAGCGCGACGGCGGCATCGTCGTGCGCGGTGCGCAGGGGATCACGACGTCCGCCGTGCTCGCGAATTGGCTGTTCATCTCGTACATCACGCCGCTGCAACCGGGCGACGACGACTACGCGCTGTCGTTCGTGACGCCGGCAAACGCGCCCGGGCTCCGGATCCATCCGCGGCGGCCGTACGCGCAAGGCACGACGAGCGTGTTCGACTATCCGCTGTCGTCACGCTTCGACGAGGTCGACGCCACCGTGGTCTTCGACGACGTGTTCGTGCCGTGGGAGCAGGTGTTCGTCTATCGCAACGTCGACCTGGTCAATGCGCAGTTCCACGAGTCGCCGTCGCACACGCTGGCCAACTTCCAGTCGCTGGTGCGCTTCACCGTGAAGCTCGAGTTCATGGCCGGGCTCGCGCTCGAGCTGCTGGAGGTTCACGCGGCGGAGGCGCGGCCCGAGGCGCAGGCGACGCTCGGCGGCGACATCGCCGCGCTCGCCGCCAGCTTCGACGCCCTCGTCCAGGCCGCGGAGCGCAACCCACTCATCCGCGACGGCGTCGCGCGCCCGCACCCGCAGTACGTGTACGCGGGCATGAGCCTGCAACGCCGCCTGATCGTGGACATGCTCCGCACGATCCGCGAGCTCGCGGGCGGGGCGTTTCAACAGCTGCCGTCGTCCGAGGCCTCGTTTACCAGCGCGGCGACGCGCGCCGACGTCGAGCGGTTCATGCGCGGAGCGACGGCGAGCGCCCGGGATCGCGTGAAGCTGCTCAAGCTCGTCTGGGACTTCGTCGGGACCGAGTTCGGCGGCCGGCAGCTCCAGTACGAGATGTTCTACTCCGCTGCCCAGCCGATCGTGAACGCGCGGATGTTTCGCGCCTACGACTGGGCGCGCGCCAAGGCGGCCGTCGACCGGTGTCTGAGCGAGTACGACTGACGTGGCGCGGACACTCGGCCTGATCAACATCGGCACGCTCCTCACTGGTGCGCTCGACGCGCCACGCGGCGACGCCGAGTCGCTGCTGGCCGAGGACGGCCGCGTCACCGTGCTCGGCGCCGCGAGTCGCACCAATGCCGCGCGCGCCGACGTCGTCGTCGACTGCCGCGGCACGACCGTCATGCCGGGGCTCGTCGACTCGCACTGCCACGTCGTCCTCGGCGACTACACGCCGCGTCAGAAGACCGTCGATTTCCTCGATTCGTACGTGCACGGCGGTATCACGTCCGTCGTGTCGGCGGGCGAGGGCGTGCACGCGCCGGGCCGGCCCCACGATCCCGCGGCGTCGAAGGCGATCGCCATCGCTGCGGCGAAATGCTTCGAGCACTTCCGGCCGAACGGTATGAAGGTCAATGCCGGCTCGGTGGTGCTCGAGCCGGGGCTGACGGACGACGATTTCGCCGAGATGGCCAGGCACGGTGTGCGCCACGCGAAGTACGGGTTCGGCGGCTACGCGCATCCGCGCGACGGCGAGCCGGACGTTCGTCGCGCGCAGAAGCATGGCCTCTGCGTCATGTCGCACAGCGGCGGCAACTCGATTCCGGGCTCGAGCCCCATCACGCACGACGTGCTGCTGCACCTGCGGCCCGATGTCTGTGGCCACGTCAACGGCGGGACGACGTCGCTCGACGAAGACGGATTGCGGACGATCGTGCGGCAGACGGACATGGCGCTGCAGATCGTGCAGGCGGGAAATCTGAAATCGGCGCTGTTCATCGTCTCGCTCGCGCGTGAGGCGGGGGCGCTCGCGCGCGTGTGCGTCGCCAGCGACACGCCGACCGGGACCGGCGTCATGCCGATGGGCGTGCTCAAGAGCGTGTGCGAGCTCGCGTCGCTCGGCGATCTCGCACCCGAGGTCGCGGTCGCCCTCGCCACCGGCAACAACGCGCGCGCGTTCCGGCTGTCCGGGCGCGCGACGCTGGCGGTCGGCGAGTCGGCCGATCTCGTCGTGTGCGACGCGCCGGCCGCATCGCTCGCCGCCGATGCGCTGAGCGCGATCGCGCGCGGCGACATCCCCGGCATCTCCGCCGTCGCCATCGACGGGGAGGTGCGCGTCGGCCGCAGCCGCAACACGCCGCTCGCCAAGCAGCTGGCGACGATCAGCGGCGCGGCGGTCGCCGGCGGCGGTCACTGAGCCGACAGCGCTTGACAGCCTCGTGCGCCGCTGACTAGAGTTCGGTTCCTGCCATGAGCGATCGCTGGATCGGCAAGTCCGTCAAGCGCGTGGAAGACCTGCGCCTGCTCACCGGGCGTGGGACGTACATCGACGACCATCCGCCCGTGGGGAACATCCACCACGCGGCCATCGTGCGCTCGCGCCATCCGCACGCGCGGATTTTGGGCTACGACGTCTCCAGGGCGCGCGCCGCGGAGGGCGTCGTCGCGGTGATCACCGGCGAGCACGTCCTGAAAGAGACGAAGCCGTTTCCGGTTGGCGTGACCGCGCCCGTCCACTATTACTGCGCCGCCACCGACAAGGTGCGCTTCGTCGGCGAGCCCGTCGCGGTCGTCGTCGCGCGCGATCGCTATCTGGCAGAGGACGCCGCGGAGCTCGTCGACGTCGAGTACGCGCCGCTGCCCGCCATCGTCGATCCCGAAAAGGCGCTCGAGCCCGATGCGCCCGTGCTGCACGAAAAGGTCGGCACGAATCTGGCCGGCCACCGCCGGCTCGTGTACGGCGATCCCGACAAGGCGTTTCGCGACGCGGACGTCGTCCTGCGTGAGCGCTTCCGATTTCCGAAGTACGGATCCACGCCCATCGAGACGTACGGCATCATCGCGCGCTGGGATCTCGACGGCGTGTGCACGGTGTGGTCGAACTTCATGGGACCGTTCATCATGCACCCGCTCACGGCGCGCGTGCTCGGTCTGCCCGAGAACAAGCTGCGCTTCATCGTGCCGCCGGACATCGGCGGCTCCTTCGGGATCAAGTCGAGCATCTATCCGTACATCGCGCTGATCGCGCTCGCCGCCAAGCACGCCGGCGTGCCGGTGAAGTGGATCGAGGACCGGCGCGAGCATCTGCTGGCGTCGTCCAGCGGGACCGATCGGGTGGCGTATCGCGAGGTCGCCGCGAAGAAGGACGGCACCGTGCTCGGCATGCGGTACCGCTGGATCGACAACGTCGGCGGCTACATCCGCAGCCCGGAGCCCGGCTGCTCGTTCCGTCCCACCGGCAACTTCGTCGGCCCGTATCGCTTCCAGCATCTGGAGGTGGACGCGTCGGTCGTCATGACGAACAAGAGCCTCACCGGACCGAACCGCGGCTACGCGTGCGGGCATCTGTACTTCGAGACCGAGGGCATGATGGATCGGCTCGCGGAGACGCTCCAGCTCGATCCCGTCGAAATTCGTCGCCGCAACGTGCTTCGGGCCGAGCAGTTCCCGTACCGCACGCCGACCGGCGGCTATTACGACAGCGGCGATTATCCCGCCGCGCTCGAGCGCGCGGTGGAGCTCGCGCGCTACGACGAGCTGCGTCGCGAGCAGGCGCGCGCGCGTGCCGACGGTCGCTGGTTCGGGATCGGCGTGGCGCTCGCCGTCGATCCGTCCGTGTCGAACATGGGCTACGTCGCGACGGCGCTCGATCCGCAGTTTCGCGCCAAGCCCGAATACCTGCCGAAGTCCGGCGCCGTCGACGCCGCGACCGTGAAGGTCGATCCGCTGGGTCGTGTGACGGCGATTCTCGGCACGACCCCGCAAGGGCAGGGGCATCAGACGATCGTGGCGCAGATCATCGCGGACGAGCTCGGTCTCACGCCGGATGACATCACCGTCGTCGACGAGATGGACACCTTCACCCGCGTGTGGTCGATCTCGTCGGGGACGTACTCGAGCCGCTTCGGCTCCGTGGGCACCAGCGCCGTGGCGCTGGCGGCGCGCAAGCTGCGCGCCAAGCTCGTCGACTACGCCGCGCATCTCATGGACCGTCCCTCCTCGGATCTGGAATTCCGCGATGGCGCGGTGCGGCCGCGCACCGGCACGGGGCCGTCGTACTCGGTGAAGGACCTCGCGGGCCGCGCTCACTGGAACACGGAGTCGCTGCCGAGCGGGATGGAGCCCGGGCTTCAGGCCACGGCCGTCTTCGGCTTCGAGGTGAGCCGCGCCGTCGACGCCGAGGATCGCGTGAACTCGTCGAACACGTACGGGTTCATCGCGGAGATCATGGCCGTGGAAGTCGATCGGCGCACCGCGGCCATCAAGATCCTCAAATACGTCACCGTGCACGATGCCGGCACGATCATCAATCCGATGATTGCGGAGGGCCAGATCTACGGCGGCGCGCTGCACGGCCTCGGTGGCGCGCTGTACGAAGAGCTGAAGTACGACGACGACGGGCAGCTGCTCACCGGCACGTTCATGGACTATCTGGTCCCGACGGCCACCGAGGCGCCGGCCGAGATCGAGATCGCGCACGTCGTGTCGCCATCGCCGCTGACCCCGCTCGGCTCCAAGGGGCTGGGTGAATCGTCGTCGATGACCGTGCCGGCCGTCATCGCGAATGCCGTCAGCGACGCGCTGCGCCCCCTCGGCGTGCGCATTAGCGAGTTGCCCATGACACCGAGCGGTCTGTGGGAGATTATTCGCGATGCGCAGGCCTCGCGGGGCGTCAGGCGATGAATCCCACGCTACGCGGGGGCGCACGCAGCCGCGCCTATCCAGGGCAGGCCACCCACGGCTCTCGCCGTGCTGGCGGTCCCCACTACAACCAATGAAACCGGCAAGGTTCGAGTACCACGCGCCGACCACGGTCGACGAGGCGATCGCGCTGCTCGTGCGGTATGGCGGAGACGCGAAAGTGCTCGCGGGCGGTCAGAGCCTCGTTCCGCTGCTCAACTTTCGACTGGCGCGTCCGGCGGCGCTCATCGATTTGAATCGCATCGCATCGCTCGCGTACATCCGCGAGCACGATGGTCACCTGCGCTTCGGCGCCATGACGCGCCAGCGCACGATCGAGTTCTCGCCAGTCGTCGCGCGGCGGCAACCGCTGCTCCGTGAGGCCACGCGGTGGGTCGGACACCTGCCGATTCGCTCACGCGGGACGATCGGCGGCTCGATCGCTCACGCCGATCCGTCGGCGGAGTACCCGGCGGTGCTGACGGCGCTCGACGGCGACGTCGTGGCACGCGGGCCGAAAGGCGAGCGGACGCTGGCGCCGCACGCGCTGTTCGAGACGTATCTCACCACCTCGCTCGCCCCCGACGAGATCATCACCGAGGTGCGGCTGCCGGCGCTGCCCGAGGGCGCAGGGTGCGCGTTCGAGGAGTTCGCGCGGCGTCACGGCGATTTCGCCATCGTCGGTGTGGCCGCGGCGGTGTGGCGGGAAGGCGGCCGCGCGCATGCGCGGCTCGCCACCGCGGGCGCCGGCGGCACGCCGCAGCGGCTGCGGGCATGCGAAGACATCGTCGAGCGTGACGGGCTCGGCGACGCGGCCATCGACGCGGCCGCGCGGCGCGCGAGCGAGATCGTCCAGCCCGACTCGGACATCCACGCGTCGGCCGATTACCGCCGGCATCTCGCCGGCGTGCTCACCGAGCGCGCGCTCAGGCGTGCGCGGGAGACGGCGCGTGCCTGACATCAAGCTGACGGTGAACGGCATCCCGCGCGAGGGCCGCTGCGAGTCCCGCAAGCTGCTCGTCGATTTCCTCCGCGAGGATCTCGGGCTCACCGGGACGCACGTCGGCTGCGAACACGGCATCTGCGGCGCCTGTACCGTGCTCGTCAACGGCGAGGCCGCGCGGTCGTGCCTGATGCTGGCGGTGCAAGCAGACGGCGCCGAGATCATGACGGTCGAAGGCCTCATGCGCGACGGTCAGCTGCACCCGCTGCAGGCGGCGTTTCGCGAGCATCACGGGCTGCAGTGCGGATTCTGCACGCCGGGCATGCTCCTGACCGCGCTCGATCTGCTGCGTACGAACGCGGCGCCGACCGAGGACGAGGTGCGGGAAGGACTCTCGGCCGTGCTGTGCCGCTGCACCGGCTATCACGGCATCGTGAAAGCGGTCCGTGCCGCCGCCGCCGCGCTCGCGGCGCGCGCCTCCTAGCGCAGCTCGAGCGTCATGAACACGCTGTGCGGGTCGAGCGCGTAACTGCCGAACGGCGGACACTCGACGAACCCGTGCCGGCGGTACAGCTCGCGAGCGGGGTCGAAATACGGCCACGATCCCGTTTCGAGGCTCAACCGAGACAGCTCGAGCTCACGTGCGGCGTGGATGATGTGACCGAGCATCGCGCTGGCGACACCCCGGCGTCGATGCGACGCGGCGGTGTGCATCGATTTGACCTCGCCGTGAGACGGCGAGAGGCGCTTGAGCGCCCCGATGCCGACGACGCTTTCGCCCTCCCATGCGGCCCAGAACTGGATGTCCTGTGACTTCAGCCCGCTGAGGTCGAGCGCGTGGGCGCTCCCGCGCGCGGTCTGCGCGCGGGCGGTGATGTAATGGTGAGCGAGAAGCGCCTGAACACGCGGATCGTCGAGTCCACCGTCCACGATCCTCATCGGCTCGCCTCGTCCGGGCTCGCGGATTCGCGCAGTATGGTCCGGAGCCGCTCGGCGAGTCGCGCATAGCTCGGATCGCCCTTGCGCTTGAGCTCCAGCACCTGCGCTTCGACGTCCAGCGCCTGCGATGAATACTCGGCGGTCTTGATGCGCTCGATCTCCTCCCGGATACGCTTCAACCGCTCCCGGGAGCGTCCCGCGAGCTCTGAGGTCGGCCGCGCGCGGTCGGCCAGGTCGATGAGGATCTCCGTGATGAGGCCGAGCTGCTTGCCGTAACTCGCCACGTCGAACGCCTTCTGCTCAATTCTGGAATTGCCGGCCCCCGGGTTGATGCCCGCGAAGAACCAGTCGGTGGTCGGCTCGATCCGCTGCGCGACGCTGCCGCTCCACGGAAAGTGAAGCTGCGGCGCCCAGAACCATAGCCATGGGTACATCGGTGGAAGACCTCCGTCGTTACGGTTGCGGAGGCGCGATCCTGCCGACGATGTTGCCCGCGCGCAGCAGATATCCGGCTGGTCGCTTCTCCTCGGTCGGTTGAATCACGAGCGTCTCGGCTTGTTGCAGCGTGACGCCGGTCAAGCCAGCGATCGCGATTCCGTGACTGACCAGGACGAGCGTGCCCGGTCCACGCCACGTGGAAATCATCTGCTCGAGCTCCGAGAGCCGCACGCGCGTCGAGCTGACGTCGGGGAGAAGGACAGCGGAAGTCTCAACGCTGCCGACCGCCATCAGCTGCGCCGTCTCCATGCACCGGCACACCGGCGAGGCGACGATCCGGTCCACCCGCACGCTGTGCTGGCGGAATGCCTCGCCGAGCGCTCGGGCCTGCGCCCGTCCGATGTCATCGAGATTGCGCTGCGTCTTGCAGTCGTCGAGCCGGAAGCCGGGCGGGTCCCCGCCGGAGCCCGGCGGCGCGTTGCCATGACGAATCAGCGCGACATGACCGCCTCGGGCCAGCGCGGCCCATGCGTCGCTCGCATCGTCGCCGGCGAGACCGGGCGCGACCATCAGCACGACGGTGAGCACCCACACCGCGAGCGTAACAATCAGACGGGCGTGGGGCCGCACCGGGTTGAAGCGGACGGTCAGACTTTGCCGAACCACTGTCTCAGCTCGATGTTGAAGCCGTTGGGATCGCGGATTTCCGCTCTGGCGTACTTCTCACGAACCTTCGGCCCCCATACCACGGGGACGCCCTTCGTCTCGAGGTATCTGAGGGCTTCTTCCATGTCGTCCACCTCGAGCGCCATCATCCGATAGCCGAGGTGCTCGCCATCTGGAGCCGGGCTCACGGCAGCCCCGGCGTAGGAAAGCAGCTCCACGGTTGTGCCGCCCAGGTCCAGGTACGCGAGATCGAATGGCACGCCGAGCGCGGAGCCTGCGATACGGTCTCGGGATCGCAGCGTGAAGCCAAGCACCTCGGAATAGAACTCGATTGTCCGCTCGAGTTGTCCGGTGACGATCTCGACATGGTCGATTCGCTTGAACATGATGTCCCCCGATGCTCCGCTACGCCGCGGGCATCCAGTACGGAATTGCCTTGCCGATCCGCTGGAGTGCCTCGCGCCGCTCGGGCCAGCGCTTGCCGGCCCACCGCTCCAGATAATCGCCGTCGAGCAAGTGGCGCCGACTCTCCGTGCTGAAGAGCACGGCGAGGTCCGAGAGCGCGATGATGCCGGGCTCCGAGGCCGGATCGAACAGCGCCCAGCGACGAATGTGCTCTTCCGACCGGAAGAGGTTCATCCCACTTCACATGAACGGAAGGTTCTTCGGGTCGGCGCCCAGCGACCACGGGCTGTTGCAATGCCCGATGAGCGTCGGCGGGTCGGCGCTCAGGACGACGCCGTCGCGCATTGTCACGATCATGCGATCGCCGCAGTCGAGACACGGCGCTTCGATCCGAACCATCCGGCCCGGAAACAGCCAGCACACCGCGAGCGCCTCGAACCCACACTGAGCGAACCATTTCTGGCTCTCGTCCACCGAGACACGATATTGGGTGGGCTGATTGTTGAGCGGAGGGAACGACGCGATCAGATCCGTGCCCGGGTGGACCCAGCCCGGATAGCCGCGCTTGAAGATGGCGTGGACCGCTAGTCGCGCCTCCTCGCTCGTGCAGTCCCGCGCGGTCGCGAGCTCGGCATGGTGTGGCGCCTGGCCCGTCTGCACCATGCGGCTCAGGATCGCGCGGAACACTTTGTCGAGCGCCCGGACGTCGGCGGTGTCGAGCATGGCAACTCCCCCGGGAGTCTATTACTCGATGACGCGATCCGCTCGGAGCAGGACCGCGGGCGGGATGGTGAGCCCGAGCGCCTTCGCGGTTCTGAGATTGATGACGAGCTGAAACTTCGTCGGTCGCTGCACGGGAAGATCGGCGGGCTTCGCCCCCCTCAAGATCTTGTCGACGTACGACGCGGCGACGTCGCGCCACGCGTGTTGCAAGTTCGGGCCGTATGTCATCAGATTGCCGTCGACGGCGAAGTCTTCCCATCCCGAGATCGTTGGAAGGCGTCGCTTGGCGGCGAACTCTGCGATCGCATTCCGTTGGTGCATCATCAGCAAATTCGACAGCGCGACAACCGCGTCGAACCGCTCGCGGGACATTGCCTCCAGCGCGGCGGTGATCTCCGCGACGCTGCGGACGCGGTAGGGCTGCAGCGTGAGGCCCAGGCGTTCCGCTGCGTTCTGGGACTCGCGCAGCTCCTGGTCTTCTCCGGCGTGGCGCGGGTTCGTGAGCACCGCGACGCGCGCGATGCGCGGAACCGCCTCCTTGAGCAGCTCGACCCGCTTGGCGGCGAGCTCGACCGCGAGCAGCGTGAATCCCGTCAGATTCCCGCCGGGTCGCGCGAAGCTCGCGACGAGGTTGCCGACGACTGGATCGCCGCTGTAGCCGAAGACCACGGGCGTGGCTCCCGCCTGGGCCTTGACGCCCGGCACGGCTTGCCCCTGCGCGACGAGGACGTCGACCTTCGATCGAACCATCTCGCTCGTCAGCCTGGCCGCCTCGTCGAGCGTATTGTCCGCCATCCAGCGCGTGTCGATCGTGAGGTTCTGGCCCTCGACGTAGCCGAGGTCGCGCAGGCCCGCGCGAAACGCTTCGTACAGCGATGCGGCCGCCGAGGGTGAGTACCATGCGCCGATCCAGCCGAGGCGCGCCGACTTCCGCGCCTGGCTGCGAGCGGCGCGGGGAGCGGCGGCGAGGCCGGCCCCGAGGGTTAGCACGAACGTTCTTCGATTCACGACCGTCGCTGCGGCGTCACGATGCGCCGGTCGTGAGCAGGCGCCGCTGCTCGAGCGTGACGTCGGCGGAACACAGCCGGATGTTCGCCTCGATCTCCCGGAGGTGCTGCTCGACGATGTCCGCGGGAATCCCCGCCGGCACGTACGCGACGTAGAGCACGTGCGTCGTGTCCGGCGTGATCGGCGACCGCGCATCTTGTCCGTAAATGATCGAACAGCTGACGCCGTCGCGGTCTCGCATGATCATGTCCCCGGCGCGAATCGCGCGCGCCGCGCCGTTCATCTGGGTCATCTGATCACCGTCGCGCGACACGTCGATGACGATCGGCCCGCTCAACTTCCGCGCGTCGTGGCCGGCCGTGAGGATCAGCGTCTCGACTTCCGCCACGAAGTTCGCGTCCACCGCCGGGGAGACGTCCGGCAGCGCTTTGCCTTTGAACACGATCGACTCGAGCTGCAACTGGACGTGGTACGTCTTGTTGAAGCGGCCGTAGTACCGGTCGTACGCCGCCATCACGGGGAGCGCGAGCAGATCGCGCCGGGTGAAACCGTTGTAGCGCTCGCGCAAGCGGCCTTCGACTTCGCGCTTGCGCGCGTTCAATCGGGCCGACGCGCCGCGATTGTCCAGTCCTGCGAGCTGGAGGACACCGATCGTTGCGTCCGGGTGAGACGACCGCCAGTGGTCCGTGGCTACGATCTCGAGGATGTCGCCCTCCCGAGACCGCAGCTAGGCTGGGCCGAAGCCGATCGCGGAACGGTCCTTCACAACGATCGGTCGGAACCGAACCGGCAGCCCAACGGCGAGCGTCTCGAGTGGAACGTCGACCACGCGACCGAGCAACGACACGCCTTCGCGCAGTCGCACGGCGGCGATGGCGTACGGTACGTCATCCGCGTGGCCGCGCGGCGCGACGCGAATGACCGTGAAGCTCGCAATGGTGCCGTCGCCGGACAGCGGCACGGTCTCCCAGCGACGTGCCCCGCATTCCGGACACAGCGTCTTGGGTGGGATGGCGAGCGCGCGGCACGCGCCGCACCGGATGCCGGTCAGCTCGCCCGCGCGCGCCTGCTCGAAGAAACGCTCGACGGTGACGGCCGGCTCACTCACGACCGAACACGCTCACCAGCACGGTCGCGGTGTTGCCGCCGAGCGTGTGCGTGAGGCCGCGTCGCGCGCCGTCGACCTGGCGCGGCCCAGCCTCTCGGCGCAGCTGCGTCACGATCTCGCAGATCTGTGCCGCACCCGTGGCGCCGATCGGGTGCCCCTTGGCCTTGAGACCTCCCGACGGGTTCACCGGAATCTTGCCGCCCAGGCTCGTCCAGCCCTTTTCCGCCGCGAGCCCGCCGGTGCCGGGCTCGAACAAACCGAGCCCCTCGGTGGCCACGATTTCCGCGATCGTGAAGCAATCGTGCAGCTCGACGACGTCGATATCCTGAGGCCCGATGCCGGCCTGACGGTACGCCGCGGCGGCCGCGCGCTCGGTGGCGGCGACGCGCGAGAGATCACGCTTGTCGCCGATGAGCATCCAGTCCGACGCGGCGGCGGAGCCGAGCACCCAGATGGGCCGCCGCGCGGTGCGCGCGACGTCTTCCGAGACGAGCACGAGCGCGGCACCGCCGTCAGTGAACGGGCAGCAGTCGTAGAGCTTGAGCGGATCCGCCACCTTTGGCGAGCTCAGCACCGTGTCGAGCGTGATCTCCTTGCGGAACTGCGCCTTCGGATTGAGCACGCCGTGCTTGTGGTTCTTCACCGCCACGGCGGCCATCTGTTCTTCGGTGGTGCCGTACTTGTGCATGTGGGCGCGGGCGACCAGCGCGAACACGCCGGGGAAGGTGAGGCCGAGCGTTTGCTCCCAGGAGGCGTCCGACGCGTACGCGAAGTATTCGGTCGAGTCGGCCGTCGGCACGTTGAGGACACGCTCGGCGCCGCCGACGAGCACGACGTCCGACGCGCCCGAGGCGACCTCCATGACGGCGTGGCGGAACGCGGCGTGCGACGACGCGCACGCCGTCTCGAACCGCGTCGTCGGTACCGTCGGAATTCCCAGCACGGAGGCGGCCTGCGGCCCCGTGTGCAGCTGGTGTTCTGTCTCGCCGCCTACGACGTTGCCGTAATACAGCGCCTGGACACGCGCAGCCGGCATCTCGGCATCGGCGAGCGCGTCCGCGGCCGCCTCCGCGAACAGCTCGGCCGACGTTCGATCGTGCCGACCGAACTTCGTCACCCCGACCCCGATCACCGCGACTCGACGCATCCATGCCTCCGTTCGAATGATCGTTGCGAGGTCATTGTAACAATAGAATACGGCGAGATGGCGCTGGTCATCCTCGGCTGCGGCTGGATCGCGCGTCGCCACGCGGCGGCCGCGCGCCGGCTGCGGCTGCCCGTGATCTTCGCCAGCCGCGACGCGAGCCGTGCCCGCGCGTACGCGCGCGAGTTCGGCGGGATCGACGCGTACGGCGATTACGGGTCCGCGGTGCGCGATCGGCGCGCGCGCGGCGCGATCGTGTGCACGCCGCACGACCGCCACGTCGACGACGTGTTGCAGGCGCTCGCCGCGGATCGCCACGTGCTGGTCGAAAAGCCGCTGGCTCGCACGCTCGACGAAGCCGACCGCATGATCGACGCAGCCGCGCGTGCCGGTCGTGTGCTGATGACGGCCGAGAATTTCCGGTTCATGCCGGCGTTTCGCTGGGTCCGCCGGGCACTCGACGGCGGGCGCCTCGGCGAGCCGCGCGAGGTGCACCTGGTCGCGCGCGGCTGGCGACGGCATGCGGGCTGGAGGCTCACGCCCGGTGCGGGCGGCGGCGCCCTCATCGACGGCGGGATCCATTACGTGCATGCGCTGCGCTGGTGGGGCGGCGAGGTTCGCCGCGTATTTGCGCTCCGTCCGCGGCAGACGCTCGACGGGATGGCCGGCGAGGATGCCGTCGATCTGCTGGCGGAGTGCGAGGGCGGCGTGGTCGGCGTCCTGTCCAATTCTCTTGCTGCTCCGGGCCTGTCCCGGTTTCAATGGTCGACGGTGACCGGCACGCGCGCGACCTGCTTCGTCGACAACCGCGGACGCCTCGTCGTCGTGCGCGGGCGTGACGGCGTCGGCATCCGCCTGTTTCGGCGCGATACGCGCGGCCACGAGGCGATGCTTCGAGTGTTCGCCGACGCGATGGCCAGTGGACGTGCGGGCGAGATGGACGGCGCGGAGGGCCGGCGCGATCTGGCCGTCGTGCTCGCCGCGTACCGTTCCATCGCGGAGGGTACGCCGGTGACGCCGTCGTGCTGAGCGAAGAAGCGCTCATTTTCCTCGCGGCGCTCGGCGCCGTGGGCCTGCTGATCCTTGGCACGCTCGAGCTCCTGTGGCCGTCGCAGCGCAAGCGCCCGTCGCGTCGCGAGCCGCCGCCCGCACCCGCCGTCGCGGCCGCGGCGCCGCGCGCGGTCGCCGCCATGCCGTCGCCGCGGCGCTGGCGCTCGAACCACCCCCGGCACGCCGCCGGCGCGGCGCAGCGTTATCTGAAGCCGGGCATGCCGACCACAACCGGCGCATCCGCAGACGTCGTGCCGAACGCCGTAGCGGTCGCCGACGCCGCAGCAGTCGCCGACCCCACAGCGGTCGCCGACCCCACACCCGCGGCGCCGCTCGCTACGGCCACCGCGCTCGCGCCGGATGCCGTCGACGCCGACGCCCCCGCGGCCGTGCAGCTGACGCTCTTGCATACCCCGCCACCCACCCCCGGTCCTCGACCTGTGGCCACCGGTCCGCTCGTCGATCAATGCTTCGAGCTCTATCAGGCGGAGCGCTATACCGACGTTGTCGCCCTGGCGACCGCCGGGCTGAGCGCAGATACGCCGGCAACAGCACGAGCGGCCGACGCCGCGGAAGCCGGGGCGCTCGGCTCGATGCTCGCGCTCGCTCGGCAGGCGCTCGGCGATCATGCGGGCGCCCGCGCCGCGCTCGAGGCGGCGATGGCGGTGGCGCCGGAGCCCGATCGCGCGACATACCGTCGCCAGCTCACGACGCTGACGCTCGGCGTCGCGCGCGAGCTGATCACCGCGGCCGCCGCGCCGGTCGCGCCGGAATCCGAGGGGCGTGTCCGCGATCTGCGCGACGCGCTGACCTGGCTCGAGCCTCTGCGCGTGGCGGACCCGGACGACGCCGACGTGCGCGAGCTCGCGATGACGGCCGAGCTGCGCCTGTGGCGGGCGTACGAGCAGGCCGTCATGGCGCTGCTGCAGCGGCAGGGGTTTCGGGAGGCGCGCGTCCTCTTGCGCGAGGCGCTCGACGACGCGCGCCTGCCGTCGACACGGGCCGAGACGTTTCGCGAGCTCTTGTCCGGGACGTTCAGCGGCGAGATCGGTCAGCTCACCGCGCAGGCGATCCGCTCGATGCAGGAGGCGCGCGAGAGCGAGGCGCTCGCCGCGCTCGAGCGGGCGGAGCGATTGCTCCGCAGCGTGCACGAGGAGACGCTGTCGCCCAAGCGCCGTGAGGAAGTGGATCGGCGCCTGTGGTGGGGCTACAACCAGCTCGGCGTGCGCAGGCTGGCCGCCGGGGCGTTCGAGGACGCGATCGAGCCGCTCGCACGCGCGCTGCGTCTGGCGGCGACGGCGCCCGATCGGCAGATCGACACGCGGGCCGCGCTGATTCAGGCGTTCGAGGGCTGGACCGAGGCCTGCGCGCTCGCGATCCGGGAGGCGGCGGACGCCGGGGACCGCGAGGCGGCGATCGTGCGACGCGACACACTGCGCGCGCGTCTGCACACGGCGCTGGAAGAGGGCCTCGCCGAACGAGAGCTGTCCCGCGCGCTGGCGCGCGCGCACGGCCTGGTCGAGGAAATCGCGCAGACGCCGCCGTGATCGACCGGCCGCTGGCGCTCGGCGAGATCCTCGATGTCGCCGCGGCGCAAGCGCCGGACACGCCGGCGGTGGTCTTCAAGGACCGCCGCGTGACGTACGCCGAGCTCGCCGCGCGCGCCGACGCGTTCGCGCGCGGGCTCTTGGCTCTCGGGCTCGGGACCGGTGATCACATCGTCCTGTGGATGCCGAACTCGATCGAGTGGAACGTCGTCAACTTCGCGATCGCGAAGCTCGGCGCCGTGACCGTGACGTGCAACAGCCGCTACAAGGCGTTCGAGCTCGAGTACCTGCTTCGGCACTCCGACGCCAAGGCGCTCGTCATGGTCGACCGGTTCGAGGCGGCCGGCATCGACTATCGCGAAATCCTGCGCGCGGTCGTGCCCGACGTGCTCTGGCGGCAGGACCGTCGGATCGCCAGCGCGAAGTTCCCCGAGCTGCGTCACGTCTTCGTCTTTGGCGCCGAGCACGACCCCGGCTGTGTCGCCGCCGACGCCGTCTTGGAGCGTGGCGCTCGGGTGTCGGCGGGCGAGCTCGCGAGCATCCGTGTGTCGGCGGCGTCGCCCGCGGCCATGCTCTATACCTCGGGCACGACGGGCGCGCCGAAGGGATGCCTGCTGTCGCACGGTAACTTCTGGTACAAGGCGCGCGAATATCTGAAGCTGCACGAGTGGACGGCGGCCGATCGCTGCCTGGTCCCCGTCCCGTATTTCCATATCTTCGGCGCGCTGGGCTGCATCGCGGCAAACGCGCTTGCGGCCAGTACTCAGGTCCTGATGGAAGTGTTCGATCCCGAGGAGGCGATGCGCCTCATCCAGCAGGAGCGCGTCACGATTTTCTCGGGCGTCCCGACGATGTTCATCGCGGTGCTCGGGCACCCCCGGTTTCGCGAGTACGATCTGCGCTCGCTGCGGACCGGCACCATCGGCGCGGCTCCCGTGCCCGTCGAGATGATGCGAAAGATTCTCGACGGCGAGCATGGCCTCGGCATGGACGCCACCGTCGTGTACGGACTCACCGAGGCGACCGGCGGTACGCACTTCACCCGGCTCGGCGATCCGCTGGACAAGCGCGTGTCGACCGTAGGGCGCGTCTCACCGGAGCTCGTCGATCGCATCGTCGATCCCGCAACCGGGCGCGAGTGCGCGGTTGGCGAGGAAGGTGAGGTCTGCGTCAAAGGCCCGAGCCTCATGCTCGGCTACTACAAGCAGCCCGAAGCCACCGCCGACAAGGTCCGCGATGGCTGGCTGCATACTGGCGACATGGGCGTCAAAGACACCGAGGGCTACCTGCGCATCACCGGCCGCCTCAGCGACATGATCATCGTCGGCGGCTTCAACACCTATCCGGCGGAGATCGAGAACTTCTATCTCCGCCACCCGAAGATCCTCGACATCTCGATCGTCGGCGTCCCGGATCCCGTGCTCGGGGAGGTCGTCATGGCGTTCGTGGTCCCCAAGGCCGGCGCGACGCTGACGCCGCAAGAGGTCCGCGACTTCGCCAAGGATCAGATCGCGAATTTCAAGATCCCGAAGCACGTGGAGATCGTCAGCGAGTTCCCGCTGACCGGCTCGGGCAAGGTGCAGAAGTTCAGGCAGAAGGCGTGGGCGGTGCAGACCTACGGCTTCAGCGGCCCGGCATGATGGTCGTCCGGCCGCACGATCGCTTCTCGGCCGAGGTCACTCTGACGCTCGAAGATGCGATCGAGTATGCTCGGCGTGCCGGCGACGGCAATCCCATCCATCACGATCCCGCGTATGCCGCGCGCACGCGCTTCGAGCGGCCGATCGCGAGCGGCGCGCAGACGACCGGGCTCCTCATGGGGCTGACGGCGACACACTTCTCGCGCGGCTCGGCCATGCTGGGGCTGGATTTCTGGTTCCGGTTCCGCCGCCCCGTGTTCGCGGACGAGACGGTGCGACTCGAGTGGCTCGTGGTGGCGGTCCGCCGCACGCCGCGGCTCGGCGGCGACGTCGTCGAACTGCGCGGGCGCCTCCGCAATGCCGCCGGTGAGACGGCGGTCGGCGCGAAAGGCCGCGTGCTCGTTACCGACCGGCTCTAGACGTACCCTCTCGTACCACGCGTCTGGCGTGGACAATCGCCATGGCGACGAGTGCCACGCCGATGACGATCAGCGCTCCATAGAAGTACCAGGGGAAGCGCTGCGCGCGGCGGATGACCCGCGTCAGGGCTCGACGGAGCGGCGCCGGATCTCGTCGAGCAGCGGCCCCGGCACGCGGAGAAACGCCTCGACGACGTCGGGGTCGAAGTGGGTGCCCGCGCAGCGCTTGATCTCCGCCTTCGCCGCATCGAAGCCGATCGCCTTCGAGTACGGCCGGTCGAACGTCATCGCGTCGAAGGCATCGACCACCGCGAAGATGCGCGCTCCGAGCGGGATCTCCTCGCCGCGCAGCCCGCGCGGATAGCCGGTGCCGTCCCACTTCTCGTGGTGCGCATAGACGATCGGCACGGCGCCTTTGAGGAAGGGGATGCGCTCGATGAGCCGCTTTCCGATCTCCGGATGCGTGCGCATGACGTTCCATTCGTCGGGCGTCAGCGGGCCCGGCTTCAGCAGGATGGCGTCGGGGATCCCGATTTTCCCGATGTCGTGCAGCAGGACGCCGTGGGCGAGGTCGCGCAGCAGCTCCGGCTGCACGCCGTACGTCTTGGCCGTGGCCAGCGCGTAGCCGTGCACGCGTCGCGAATGGGACTCGGTGCCGATGTCGCGCGTGTCGAGCGCGGAGCCGAGCGCCTCCAGCGTCGTGTCGTAGGTCGCCTCGAGCTCCTGGAAGGCGGCGGTCAGATGCTGCGTCGCTTCTTCCACGCGACGCTCGAGCATCTGCTGGTAGGCCCGGCGCTCGATGAGCAGCTGGCGGCGCTCGAGCGCGCGCTCGGCGGCGATCAGGAGCTCCTCGACGTTCACCGGCTTCATGATGAAGTCGTACGCCCCGAGCTTGAGGCATTCGATGGCGGTTTTCACGTCCGGCGCGCCCGTGAGGACGATGACGGCGGCGTCCGTGTCGAATGCACGAATCTGCTGGAGCACCTCCACGCCCGACATGACCGGCATTTTCAGGTCGGTGACGACGAGCTCGGGGCGATTCGCCTTGAACACGGTCACGGCCGCGCGGCCGTCCTCGGCGAGCTGGCAGCTGTAGCCCGCGGACATGAAAATCTGGTGGAGGACCTCTCGAACCTGTCGATCGTCGTCGACGATCAGGATGTCACGCACGCTCGCAGGATCACCCACGCGATTCAGACCTTTGCCGCGGAGCCCGCGGCGGTGGCGACCTGGTTTTTGCCCGCTCGCTTGGCGGCGTAGAGCGCTTCGTCGGCGGCGCGGAAGAGCTCCTCGGCCGTCGTCGCTTCGTCGTCGGGCAAGCTCGCCACGCCGAAGCTGGCGGTGATGACCTTGCCGTGCGAGAACGGGAACTTCGCGACGACCTCACGGATCCGGTCGGCGTAAAGCCTCGCGCCCGCCTTCGACGTCTCGACCAGGAGTACGGCGAACTCGTCGCCGCCGTATCGCGACACGACGTTGATGCCGCGCGAGTGCTTCATGAGAATTTGCGCCACGTCGCGCAGGGTGTCGTCGCCGACGGCGTGCCCGAGGTCGTCGTTGACGGCCTTGAAGCCGTCGAGGTCGAGCAAGACCACCGAGACGGGATGATTGAACCGCCGATAGCGCGACAGCTCCTCCTCGAGCCGCAGCGAGAAGAAGCGGCGGTTGTACAGGCCCGTGACCTCATCCTTGAACGACGTCTCCTTCAGGCGCGCGTTGGTCGATTCGAGCTCTTTGTAGGCGGCGTCGAGGCGCGTGGCAAAGCTGTTGATCTCACCGGCTTGCTGCTCGATGGTCTCCAGCATGCGGTTGAACGACGTCATCAGCGTGCCGACCTCGTCTTTGCGGCGGCCTAGCCCGGTGATCGCGCGCTCGCTGGCGAGCATTTCGGCGATGCGCGACACGGTGCGCCCGACGTCCCAGATGATGTAGCCGCCGGCGATGATGCCCAGGGCCGTGAAGGCGATCAGCGCCTGCATCCCGCCGGAGAGCAGCGGCTCGCCCGCGGGCAGGCCGGGCAGCACGACACTCCGGATGACCCAGGCCAGGACGAGGAGCGGAATCAGCGACGACAGCGCCAGCGCGACGGCCAGCTTTTTGCGCAGGCGTTGGCCCGCGACGAAAAGATCCTGGGAAGCGTCAGACGGCATGCCGTTCCATTATTCTTGTTGCTCGCGTTCGGTGTCAATGTGAGAATTTCCGCGGACTTATATGCGTATGCCGTTCGAGGTCGACCACACACTCGATTGCCTCGGGCTGTTCTGCCCCATGCCGATCCTCAAAACGCGCGACGCCATGAAGCAAATGACGGTTGGCCAGGTCCTCGAGATGACGTCCGACGACCCCGCGTCGGAGGCCGACATGACGAGCTGGGCGGCGCGCACGGGGCATGAGCTCCTCGAGATCACCAGGGATGGCACGGTTTACCGCTTCCTCGTCCGAAAGACTCGCTAGGGGCGGCGCCGGCGTCACCCGCGTCTACCTCGATTACGGGGGCTACTCGCCCGTCGACCCGCGCGTCATTGCGGTCATGCGTCCGTTCCTCGAGGGCGGCGTCGGCAATCCGTCGGCGCCGCACTCGCTGGGCCTCGAGGCCCGCGCCTCGCTGGACGGCGCGCGCGCGAAAATCGCGCGGCTCATCGGCGCCACGGCGAGCGGCGTGATCTTCACGGCGGGCGCGACCGAGGCGAACAACCTCGCCATCCGCGGTCTCGCGCAGCGCGCGACCGGGCGCCACGTGGTGACGTCGGCGATCGAGCACATCTCCGTGCTCAACGCGTGTCGCGATCTTGCCAAGCGCGGCTGGGAGATCAGCTATGTGCCGGTCGATGGCGACGGGCGCGTCGATCCCGACGCCGTCGCGCACGCGCTACGCGAGGACACCGCGCTCGTGTCGGTCATGGCGGCGAACGGCGAGATCGGGACGGTTCAGGACCTGCGTGAGATCGCCCGCCTCACGCGCGCGCGCGGTGTGCCGTTGCACGTCGACGCCGTCGGGGCCGCCGGGCGCGTGCCGCTCGCGGTGGACGAGCTCGGGATCGATCTGTTGACGCTGTCCTCCAACGATCTCTACGGGCCGCCGGGGGCCGGAGCGCTCTGGATGGCGTCGAGCGTGAAGGTGGGACCGGTCGTCGTCGGCGGCGGGCAGGAGAGCGGCTATCGTGCCGGCACCGAGAATCTCCCCGCGATCGTCGGCATGGGCGTGGCGGCGGATTTTGCGCGCGCCGAGGGCCGCGCCGATGCGACGCGGCTGTGCGCGCTGCGCGACCGGCTGTTCGAAGGCGTGCTCGAGCGCGTGCCGACGGCGCGGATCACCGGCGCGCGCGGGCCCGGCCGACTGCCGCACCACGCGAGCTTCGTCGTGCCCGGCGTGAAAGCCGACGGCGTGTTGCTCGAGCTCGACCTGCGCGGCGTGGCGGCCTCGTCCGGCTCGGCGTGCAACATGGCGAGTGGCGAGCCGTCCCACGTGCTCCGCGCCATCGGCGCCACCCGCGAGGAGCTCGAAGGCTCGCTCTGCTTTACGCTCGGCCGCTGGACGACGGCCGCTGAAGTCGATGTGGTCATCGAGGCGCTGCCGGGTGTCGTCGAGCGGCTGCGCCGCCTCGCGCCCTGACGTGCGGCTCTTCCTGTTCGACGTCGACGGCACCCTCGTCACCGCGCGCGGCGCCGGCCGCGCCGCGTTCGGCCGGGCGCTGCGCGCCGTCTACGGCACCGCGGGCGGCGTCGACGTGTACGACTTTCGCGGCAAGACGGATCCGCGGATCGTGTGGGATCTGATGCGCGGCGCCGGGCTCGACGACGCCGCCATCACGCGCGGCCTGGACGGCTTCTACGCCGCGTACCTTCAAGAACTGCGCGAGGTCGTGGGGGACGGCAGCCGCGTGCAGGTCATGCCGGGGATCGCGGACATCGTCCGCGCGCTCGCGGCGCGCGAGGACGCGCTCATCGGCCTGCTCACCGGCAACATCGAGGCCGGCGCGCGCGTGAAGCTGACCCCGACGGGACTGTGGCCGCTGTTCCGTGTCGGCGCGTTCGGCTCGGACGACATGGATCGGCGCCGCCTGCCCGCGATCGCCTGCGGGCGCGCACGCGCGGTGACCGGCCGCGACATCCCGTTCGACCGCGTGACGATCATCGGCGACACGCCGCTCGACGTCGACTGCGCGCGCGCGTGCGGTGCCATCGCCGTGGCCGTGGCCACGGGCCAGCATCCGCACGACGAGCTCGCCGCATGCGCGCCCGACCATCTGTTCGTCGATTTCGCCGACGTGCCGCGCACGCTCGCCGCGCTGACGGGTGCGACGTCCTGAGCGTCCGCCTGCTCGTGCTCTGGGTGCACGTCGTGGGCGTGGTCGTGTGGATCGGCGGGCTCATGTACCAGACCCACGTGCTGCTGCCGGCGGCCCGACGCGGCGATCCCCGCGTATTCGCCGACGCCGCGCGTCGCGCGCGGCCGGTGACGTGGACGGCGGTCTCGTGCGTCGTGCTGTCCGGGTTCTACAACGTCACGCAGCTCGGCTCGCTCGAGCGCGCCATGCAGTCGGGCGCCGGCGTGATGCTGGCGGCCAAGCTCGCACTCGTGATCGTCGCGGTGGCGCTCGCCGCGCAGCGGGACTTCGCGCAGGTGCCGATTCTCGCTGCGGCGATTGGCGGCGGCGGCGACGCGGCGCCGGCCCTGTCCACGGTCGGCCGGCTCGACCGGATCGTGCTGCTGCTCGCCGTCGTCATCATCTATCTCGGCGTGGCGGTCTCCCGCGCCTGACCGATTGCCGGGATCCCCGCCTGACGGTCACACGAGCGCGCGCACGCCGAGCGCGCGCGCGAGCACGCCGACGCGCTCGACCAGGCCGGGCGACAGCGGAATGCCGTCGCGGCGGCGCCGCGCTTCGCACTCGGCCTCGGGCTCGCCCGCGACGTAGACGCGGCGCTGCCCCTCCGCGGGCAGTGTGGTCTTGAGCGAGTCGAAGAAGTCGTCCATGTCGCGCTTGAAGTCGGGAAGGGGACGGAAGCGCGCGGGGTCGATCGCGATGAAACAATGGCCGGTATCCTGCAGCTTGCGCTCGCCGCGATCGGTGCGGACGAACAGATCGCCGTAGACGGCGCCGGGGAGAATCCCCGAGAGGATGTCGACCATGACCCCGAGGCCGTAGCCCTTGTGGCTGCCGAGCTCGCGCGTGCCTCCGAGCGGCGTCTGCAGGCGATGCTTCATGGCGACGTCGGGATCGGTCGTGGGCTCGCCCGAATCGTCGAGCGCCCAGCCGGACGGGATCGGCTTGCCCCAGCGGCTGGCGATGCGGAGCTTGCCGAACGCGACGGTGGTCGTCGCCATGTCGAGCACGAACGGCGCGTGACGGCCGGCGGGCGCGGCGAACGAGATGGGGTTGGTCGAGAGCTTCGGCGCGCGGCCGAATGTGGGGACCATGGCGACGAAGGCGGAGTTGGTGGTCGCCACGCCGATCATGTCGTGCGCCAGCGCCATCATCGAGTAGTTCGCGGCGGCGCCGAAGTGGCCCGAGTTGCGGACGGTGACGATTCCGATGCCGTACGTCTGCGCCTTGCCGATCGCCAGCTTCATGGCGACCGACGACACCCAATGACCGAGGCCTTTGGCGCCGTCGTAGAGCCCGGTCGCCATGCTGTCCTTTTCGAGCACCGGGTCGGCGTCCATCACGACGAAGCCGTCCTGCCACAGCTCGTGGTAGCGCGGCAGCATGTCGATGCCGTGCGAGTCCACGCCGCGGAGATCGGTCCGCACCATCAAGTCGGCGGTGACGGCGGCGCGCTCGCGCGGCATCTTCATCGCGACGAGCGCGTCGGCGATGAAGGCGGTGAGGCGAGTGTGGTCGACGACGACGGAGCTCTCGGCCATGGCGCGGCTCTCCTTCAGGACGGCAGGCCCGTGATCTTGATCCCGGAATTCTTGAGCTTGTAGCGGCGATTGATCGTGGCGAGGACGGCCGTGATGGCTTCGAGCGGGCCCGCGTTGGACAGCGGCCCGACGTCGACCACGCGCAGCCCCATCGACGTACCGAGCTCCGTGACGACCGCCTTCGCCGCGACGTCGGCGCCGCACATCAACAGGTCGCACTCGATGTCGTGCTCGGTCTCGGCCAGCTCGTGCGCCGCGATGTGATGGAAGGCGGCGACGACCTTCGCGTCGGGCAGCAACGCCTGAATTTCTTCGGCCGACGAGCCGGCCGGCGGGGGCGTGAACAGGCGCGCACCTCCGAACGTGAGCGGAACGACGGTGCTGATCACGACCTTGCCCCGGCACGCCTCGCGTGCCGGCGGCAGCGTCGCAGCCAGGCCGTTGGCGGGCAGCGCGATCACGACCACATCGCCCATCGCCGCCGCCTCGACGTTGTCCTTACCGACGATCGTGAGCTTCTTCGTGCGCTCACGCATGGTCACGGCGCGATCGTGGGCGCGCGCGGCGTCGCGCGAGCCGATGATGATGTCGTGGCCGGTCTGCGCCCAGCGCACGCCGAGACCGGAGCCCTCTTTGCCGGTGCCGCCGAGTATGGCGATGTTGATGGCTGCCCCCTATCGAAACAGGTCGCGCGCGGGATCGCGCAGCAGACTCTTGCTGCCGCTGCCGTCGTCCGCGGGCAGTGTCAGGCCGCGCACGATCGCGGCCGGCACGCGGTCGAGCTTGCCCATCACCGGCTCGGCGGCCGACGCCAGCTCGTCCGCGAGGGCCAGGATCGTGGCCTGCAGCGGCCGGCCCGCGGGATCGCGCTCGCCCAGATAGCTCTTGAGCGGCGCGAATCCCGCCACGCCGATCGCGATGTTCGTGAGCCCCTCGCGCCAGGGACGGCCGAACGTGTCGGCGATGACGACGCACACGTCACCGCCCGCCGCGGCGGAGAAGCGCTCGCGCAGCATCCGCGCCGAGCGGTCCGGGTCCTCGGGCAGCAGCGCGACGGTATCGGCGTCGACGTTGGACTGATCGACGCCGGCATTCGCGCAGACCCAGCCGTGGTGCGTCTCCGTGACGAGCACGCCGCGATCCATGCGCACGACGCGACGCGACTCGCGCAGGATCACTTCCACGAGCCGCGCGTCGCGACCAAGCCCGGCGGCCATGGCCGTCGCGACGGCGGACGGCGCGACGTCGCTGAGCTTGAGCAGACGCCCCTCCGCCTTCGACACGATCTTCTGGCTGATGACGACGAGATCGCCGGGTGCGAACGGCGTCGCCTGGCGGGCGGCCGCCTCGACGACAAGCGCGGCGACGTCGTCACCGGGATGGATCTCGCCGATCCCGCCAATGCCGATCACCTCGTACCGCACGTTCACGCCTGCGAAACGCCGGTTGGCTGCATGCGTCGAGCGAGGTCCCACGCGGTCACGAGCCGGGCACTCACCGTGCTGCCCGTCGCCGCCATGAGTGCGGCCAGATCGTCCGGCGCGTCGACGTCCAGACCGAGCCCGGGCAGCGCGAGCACGCGCGGTTCGAGCCCGCGCGCACGCGCGGCGGCGAGGTGGTTGTCGAACGACGGCTCACCGAATGTGAGAGGCATCGCGTCCGCGGGCGCGAGCGCGACGCCGTTGGTGCCCAGACCCGAGCGTGACGGCGCGAATACGGGCCGTCCGGGCGCCGCGGCCGCGGCCAGCTGCCGGATCTCGTCGCCGGTGACGCACGGCACGTCGCCGGGGATCGTGACGAATACGCGCGCGCCGGTACGTACGGCCTCGGCCTGCGCGTGCGCGACCGCGGCGGTGTGTCCGCGGTTCGCGTTCTCGCCGAGCACGTCGACGCCGCACGCCCGAGCCAGCCGCACCACGGCGGCATCGCGCGTGACCACCCAGACCCGGTCGAGCTGCGCACGCACGAGCGCGGCCAGCACGTCTTCGAGCATCGCGGTCGCAAGCGCCGCGCGCTGCGTCGCGTCCAGCGCCGGGACGAGGCGCTGCTTGGCGTTGATGAGGTCCTTGACCGGTACGGCCGCCACGATCATCAGGCAAGTTGTAACACGGCGCGGGCCAGCGCAATCTCGGCCGACGCGTCGGGCATCATGACGTCGGTCGCCACGGCGCGCACGCCGAGCGATGCGAGCTCGGCCGCACACGTCGCGTCCTCGCGCGCGACGAGGAGCACCGACAGCCACGGCGCATACGCGCGCGCGACGCCGACCGGCGAGACCGGCCGGCCCTCCGCGCGCATCAGCGCGCCGGCGGGCCCGCTCACGGCGGCGCCGCCGACGATCGGACTGACGCCGACGACTCGCGCGCGCGTCGTGCCGAGCGCGTCGACGATGCCGGGCACGGCGAGGATCGGGCCGATCGACGTGACCGGATTGGACGGACACACGACGACGAGATCGGCCTCGCGCAACGCCGCGAGTACGCCCGGCGCGGGCCGCGCGCGCGTGGCGCCGTCATAGTCGACGCCGACGACTTCGACCTGGCACTTGTCGCGCACGAAGTATTCTTGAAAGCCGAGCCGGCCGTCCGGCGTGCGGATGATCGTGCGGACGGGGTCGTCGCTCATCGGCGAGAGCCGCGCGGTGATTCCGAGCGCGCGACAGAGCTCGGCCGTGACCGTCGACAGCGAGCGGCCGTCGCGCAGCGCGCGCGTGCGGACCAGGTGCGTGGCGAGGTCGCGGTCGCCGAGCGCAAACCACGTCGGCGCGCCGTTGGCCGCCATCGCGGACAGACACTGGAAGGTTTCATCCGCGCGTCCCCAGCCGCGCACGCGGTCGAGGAGGCCCGCGAGCGCGTACATCACCGAGTCGAGATCGGGCGAGACGTGCAGCCCCCACACCTCGGCGTCGTCCCCGGTGTTTCCGATGACGGTCAGCGTGTCGCGATCGAGGCAGGCCGCGAGGCCGCGAACGAGCTTCGCGGCTCCGGTGCCGCCGGCGAGCGCGGCGACGCGCATGTCGTGACTAGGTGGCCGAGGAGCGCCACGGGTCCGCCGGGGCGCTTCCGAGCGACGGGGGTGTGGGGGCCGTGTCGGAGCCCCCACGATGAAAGCTCCAGAGCGCGCTGCCGCCGCGCCAGGCGTAAAGACCGAGACCAGCCCGCGCAGTGAGCGGCGCGGGTAGGGTCACTTCGGGGACGGGAATGAAGCCGAAGCGCACCCAGACACGGTCGAGGCCTTGCGGCCGCGCGAACACCGTCTGCGCGCCGAGCGCGGCGGTGTGATCGAGCACGGCCGCGACGAGCTGCGCGGCCACCTCGAGCGGGTCGTCGAGGCCCGCGTCGGTGCTGACGACAGGGCCGTGGAGCAGCGCATCGCGGCGGTTCTGCTCGACGACGACGACGCCCACGAGCCGCTCGCCCCGCGCGCCCGCGGCGAAAGCGCCCCACGCGGCCACGGGCGGCGTCGGCGGCCATGGCACCGCGGCGAAGTCGAACAGCGGGCCGGCCGCGGTGGCGTCGGGCAGGGGCCGATAGCCGATGCCCTGCGAGACCCGCGGCAGCGTCGCCGAGGCGAGAGACGGCGCCGCGGGGCGCGCCGTGTCTGAAATCGAAGCGTCGAGGTCCGGCGCTGGCCGGCGGGACCTACTTCTTCCCAAGCACCGCGTCCTTGACGCTCTTCGCGAGACGGAACTTGCAGACGCGCTTCGCCGGAATCTTGATTGGCTCGCCCGTCTGTGGGTTGCGTCCCATCCGCGCCTTGCGGTTCGCGAGCACGAGTTTCCCGAAGCCCGGAAGCACGAAGCCGTTCTTCGCTTCCTTGCACGCGAGCGACAGCGTCTCGTCGAACACCTCGGCGATCTGTCGCTTCGAGAGATTCGTCTTGCCAGCGAGGTGCGCCATGACCGCGGACTTGCTCATCATCTTCGCCACAGGGGATCCTCCTCGATCGAGTGGAATGTGGGCTGCATTAATACCACAGCGTCATGCGCCAGGGCTACCGCTCTCGGAAGCGGAACTCGCCGGACGCGATGAGACGCCGGTACGAACCGAAGCGCGCGTCCGCGTCCTCCACCGCATCGAGCGGCGAGTCGACGGTCTCGTCGTCCGCGTAGCGCTTGACGATCCGATAGAGCGTGTCGCGCTGGGCGGGCGCGCGTCCAGCGTCTCTGACGAGCCGCACGATCTCTGCAGGACCGATCAGCTGGCCATAACTCGCGCCCGCGGATGTGGAGATGGACTCGTTGATCAGCGTGCCGCCGAGGTCGTTGGCGCCGGCGTCCAGTAGCAGTTGGGCGAGCTTGGGCCCTTCCTTCACCCAGGATGCCTGGATGTTGGGGATCAGCGCACCGAGCATCACGCGCGCCAGCGCGTGCATCCGAACGACGTCCGCGCCCGTGGCGCCCGGTCGCACGCCCGGCACCAGCTGCTTGGCGTACATCGGCGCCTCCGAATGGATGAGCGACAGCGGCACGAACTCCGTGAAGCCGCCGGTGTCCTTCTGAATCGCGCGAAGCAGCGCGAGGTGCCGCACCCAGTGCTCGGGCGTCTCGACGTGCCCATACATAATGGTGGAAGTGGTGCGGATCCCGAGCGCGTGCGCGGTCGTGATCACCTCCACCCACTGGTCGACGGTGATGCGGCCGCGGGCGATGCGATCGCGGATTTCCTGCACGAGGATCTCGGCCGAGGTTCCGGGCAACGTGCCGAGGCCCGCCGCCCTCAGCTCCGACAGATAGTCCTTGATCGGCAGCCCCGAGCGCACCGAGCCGTACAGGACTTCTTCCGGCGAGAACGCGTGGATGTGCAGCGTGGGCAGGGCCTCGTGGATCGCGCGGGTGAGATCGATGTAGTACCGGCCGTCGAGCTTCGGCGGCAGCCCGGCCTGGATGCACACCTCGCTTGCCCCGAGCTCCGCAGCCTCGCGCGCGCGCCGCACGATCTCCGCGATCGGCAGAAAGTAGCCCTCTTCCTCGCGGTGGTCACGGCTGAATGCGCAGAATCCGCAGTGCTTGATGCACACGTTCGTGAAGTTCACGTTCCGGTTCACCACGAAGGTCACGGTGTCGCCGACCTGCCGGCGACGCAGCTCGTCCGCGGTGACGGTGAGCGCGAGGAGATCGCGGCCGACCGCGCGCGCCAGGCGCTCGGCATCGCCGACCGAGACCTCCGCGCCGTTCAGCGCCGCGTCGAGAATGCGGCGCACGTCGCGTGAAGCGCGATCGAGCGTCGCGCCGGGGCTACCAGCGCCGCCAGTGCTCATGCGATGTCCTGACGAGCCCGTCGTCGCCGAGCAGCCCGGCCACACGCGCACGTAGCGCCTCGTCGACGAACTCCGGGCGCGTGGCGAATGCGGGATACACGGCGAGGCGCTCTCGAAACACGAAGCCGGCCGTCTCGGTGGCGCGCCGCAGCTCGGCGAGCCCGGGCCAGGGCTTCTCCGGGTTGATGTGATCGGGCGTGAGCGGTGAAATACCACCCCAGTCGTTCAGCCCGGCGGCGAGCAGCCGCGGGTACACCCGCGGGCTGAGATTGGGCGGCGCCTGCACCGCGACGTCGAGCGGCAACACGAGTCGCGCCACGGCCAGCGCGCGCAGCAGCTCGTCGAGCGTCGGCTCCGGCGCCCCGGCCATCGGGATCGACGGCTTGGCGCGGAAGTTTTGCACGATGACTTCCTGCACGTGGCCGTAACGCTCGTGCAGGTCGCGAATGGCGAGCAGCGCGTCCACGCGCTCGCGCGGCGTCTCGCCGATGCCGATGAGAATTCCGGTGGTGAACGGGATCGACAGCTTGCCCGCGAGCTCGATCGTCTTCAGGCGCCGACGCGGGAGCTTGTCGGGCGCGCGGTGATGGGCGCCGCCCGGTGCGAGCAGGCGCTCGGACGTCGTCTCGAGCATCAGTCCCATGCTGACGCTCACCTCGCGCAGCGACGCGAGATCACGCTCGGCCATCAGGCCGGGATTGACGTGCGGCAGCAGCGCGGAATCCGTGAGCGTCGTCGCACACACCGCGTGCAGATAGTCGAGCGTGGTCCGAAAGCCGCGCGCGCGCAGGAACTCGCGATGCTCCGCGAACCGCGCTTCCGGGCGATCGCCGAGCGAGAACAACGCTTCCTTCGCTCCGAGCCGCGCGCCCGCCTGCGCAAGCGCGACCACTTCTTCCGGCGTCATCGTGTGCGCGCCGGGCTGGCCCGGGTCACGACGGAACGTGCAGTACCCGCAGTCGTCGCGGCAGAGCGTCGTGAGCGGGACAAACACCTTCGCCGAGAACGTGATCACGCGGCCGCGTCGATCGCGCGTGGCGGCGGCACGCGCGAGGAGCTCGTCGAGGCCGGCGGGCGGGCCCTCGATCAGCCGCACCGCCTCCTCGTGAGTCAGACCCGTCACCGCGGCGCCTTCATGACCTTGCCGCGGACATCGTTCGCAAAGCGCTCCATGTTGGTAAGCGCCGCCTTCACGTCGGGGACGGTGGGGTCGAACACGAAGTGCGTGACACCTGCCGCCTGATACGCGCGGATGTCGGCGATGACTTCGGCCGCCGTGCCCTGAAACAGCGGACGCTCGCCCGCCGGCGCCTTGGCCGTCTTCGGGCGCACCTCCATCGGCACCCGCACCGTGAGCGCGATCGACTTCGGATCGCGTCCGGCGTCCTGCGCCCACGCGCGCAGCTGCGTGACGCGCTTGGCGTACTCGTCGGGAAACAGCAGACCCGGCGGGCGCAGCGCGATCGGATGCCAGGCGTCGCCGAGCGTGGCGGCGCGCCGCACGGCGGCGTCGGTGTGGCCGCCGATCCAGATCGGGATGCCGCGACGCTGCGCGGGCTTCGGCAGCGCGTGGACGGCCCGCACGCGCGCGTAGCGTCCGTCGAACGTCACGGGGTCGGTCGTCCATGCCGCACGCATGAGCGCGATGTACTCATCGGTGACCGCGCCGCGCGCCTCGAACGGCGGCGCCGCGAGCGCTTCGAACTCCTCGCGCAGCCAGCCCACGCCGGCGCCGAGGATCACGCGCCCCCCCGACAGACGGTCGACCGTCGCGAGCATTTTCGCGACGAGGAGTGGGTGGCGGTACGGCAGCACGAGCACGCTGGTGCCGAGCCGGATACGGCTCGTCACGCGGGCCAGCCACCCGAGGGTGACGAGCGGCTCGAGGTAATCCTGCGCGGCGCCGCCCGGCAGCTGGCCCGTCGTCGAGTAGGGATACGTCGAGTGCGCCATCGAGGCGGGAAGCACGACGTGGTCCGTGACGAACAACGACGAGAACCGCAGCGACTCGGCTTTCGTCGCGAGTTTCTGGATCGTTTCCGCACCGGCGAGGGGACCGCGGCCGGGCAGCGAGAAGCCGAATTCCATGGCGGCGCACATCGTAGTCCACGCATGCGGGCTTTGCAATCCGCTGCGCTGCGCGCGGCGTGTACCATCATGGGTCATGCGCGCGCGGCGGGCATGGCTCATGTGGTCGATGCCGGCCGCGCTGTTCCTCGTCGCGTTCTTCCATCGCAACGCGCCCGGCGTCATGGCGCGCGAGCTCATGGAGACGTTCGGTGTGACGGGCGCGGTCATCGGGTTGCTGTCGGCGACGTACTTCTACGCGTATGCCGGCTTCATGATCCCGGGCGGCGTGCTGCTCGAAGCCTTCGGGGCGCGCCGTGTCGTTGCCGCCGGCGGTGCGCTGATGGGGGTGAGCACGATCGCGATGGGCATGGCGGGAGCGCCGGCCCTGCTCTTCGCCGGCCGGTTCGGTGTGGGCCTCGGCGCGGCCGTCACGTTCACCGGCACGCTCAAGATCGCCGCGGCGTGGTTTCCGCCCGAGCGCTTCGGCGTGCTCTCCGCCGTGACGGCGACCGTCGGGGTGCTCGGTGGCTTCATCGCCTCCGCACCGCTCGCGATGCTCATGGCCCTCGCCGGGTGGCGCGGCGCGCTCGTCACGATCGGTGCCGTCACGCTCGCCGCCGCGCTCGTCTGCTTGCTCGCCGTCCGCGACGCGCCCGTCGCGACGTCGCCCCCGGCCGCACCCGCGCTCGGTGCGCTGCTGCGCGGCATGGGGCGCGTGCTCGCGAACGTGCACACGTGGCCCGTGTTCCTGAGCTTCTTTTGTCTGTACTCGGCGATGGGCAACCTGTTCCTGTGGACGGTGCCGTTCCTGCGCGACATCTACGGACTGACGCGCGGGCGGGCGGCGAGCGTGGCCGCGACCACGTCGCTCGCGCTGCTCGTGTCCGCGCCACTGACCGGCTTCGTGTCCGACAGCATCGTGCGCCGGCGCAAGGCGCCGTACGTCGCGCTCTGCCTCGCGCTCCTCGGTGTGTGGGCGATCTTCCTCGCGACGATCGGCGTCGCGTCGCTGCCGGTCGTCGCGACGCTGCTCGGAGCACTCGGGCTCTTCGGGGGTGCCTTCGTCCTCACGTGGGCGATCGGCCGCGAAGTGAACGCGCCGGACGTCGGCGGGCTCGCCGTCGCGGTCGTCAATCTCGGAGGATTCCTCGGCGCCGCGCTGACCCAGGCGCCGCTCGGCGCGGTGCTCGACGCCCGCTGGGCGGGCGCGCTCACGGCCGGCGGCGCGCGCGCGTATCCGCTCGAGGCCTATCGCGCGGGGTTCGCGGTGTGCGGGGCGTTCGTGCTGTCCGCGACGGTTTTGAGCCTGCTCTTGCGGGAAACGTATGCACGGAATGTCTGGCGCAGCGCCGCATCCGAGGGCGCACGTCACACTTGATCCCGACGGCGCATCAGTGGCACCCTTGCGGGCGTACTCATAGTCACCTCCCATGCGCCTGGCCTCGAAGATATTCCTCACGTCGTCTTTGGTGATCCTGGTGCTGGCCGGGGTCGGGGTCCTCAGTCTGGGCGCGGTTGGACGGCTCGTTTCGGTCAATCGCGAGATCACCATGCACACGGTGCCGGCGCTGCGCGTGACGGGCGGGCTGCGCGATCAGATGCTGTCGCTGGCGCGCCTCGAAGCTCGCTTCACCGTGCTGCGCGACGACCGGTACGCGGCCGCCTGGAGCGACGGCGCCGCGAATGCGCGCGCCGAGTTCGAGCGCCTGCGTGGCCTCGTACGGACCACGCGCGAGCGCGCGGCGCTGACGGAGGCGGTCGCGGCGTTCGACGCGTACCACGCGGCCGCAGTCTCCGAGCAATCGAATCCCGCGCGCGGCCGCCCGGTGGAAGAGCCGTCGGCGCGCGTGCTCGGCGAGCGCGTCGAAGAAGCGCTCGAGCAGCTGATGGAGGCGACGTACGCCCGTGTCGTCGATGCGCAGGCCGAGGCCGCGCGGCTGGAGTCGCGGACGTGGTCGGGCGTCTTGCTGGCGCTCGGCGCGGCGGTGGCGTTGGCGCTCGTCGGCACGGGCGTGCTCGCGCATCGGATCACGCGCTCGCTCCGCCGGCTGTCCGCGGCCACCGCGGCCGTGGCGGCCGGCTCGTATCGCGAGCCGATCGCCGACACGACGCGCGACGAGATCGGTGCCCTCGCCCGGTCGTTCAACGCCATGGCCGCGCAGCTGCGGCGCATCGACGAGACCAAAGAGGAGTTCTACGCGACGCTCTCGCACGAGCTCCGCTCGCCGCTGACGTCGGTGCGCGAGGCCGCGCATCTGCTGCGTGACGGCGTCCCCGGTCAGCTCAACGCCAAGCAGGCACGGCTCGTCACCGTCATCGGCCATTCGACGGACCGGCTGCTCCGCCTCGTCAACCAGATGCTCGAGCTATCGCGGCTGCGCGCCGGTGTGCTGCCGCTCGCGCGTGAGCCCGTGGACCTCGCGCGCGCGGTGCCGCGGGCGCTCGAGGAGCTGCGCCCGCAGGCCGAGGAAGGCACCGTCACGCTCGCGCGCGAGCAGGTCGGCGAGCGCTTCACCGTGGTCGGCGACGAGGACCGGCTCGTGCAGGTCGTGGTCAACCTCGTCGCCAATGCCGTCCGATTCACCCCGCGCGGCGGACGCGTCACCGTCCGGCTCATCGACGCCGGGCCCGAGCTCGAGATCCAGGTGGAGGACACGGGCGTCGGGATCCCCGCGGCGGCGTTGCCGCGTATCTTCGATTCGTGGCGACAGGCGCACAGCGACCGCGGCGGCACGGGCCTCGGCCTGGCCGTCGTGCGTGGCGTCGTGCTGGCGCACGGCGGGCGCGTGACGGTCGAGTCGCAGGAGGGGAAGGGGAGCCGATTCACGGTTCTCCTGCCGCGCGAGCCGTGACGTTGTCGCGCCAGGCGCTCGCCGCCATCGTGGTCGTCGTGGTCCTCGGGGGCTGTGCCTCATGGCCATTCCGTCCCGCCGCCATGCTGCTCATGCGCGCCGACCGCGCTCGTGACGAGCTGCGCTTCCGCCAGGCGCTCGCGCTCTACGACGACTTTCTCGCGCGTTATCCCGACGACCCCGAGGCGGCACACGCGGTCGAGAGCCGGAACACGGTGGCGGCAATTGTCACCACGCGCGACGAGCTGACGCGCCTGCGTAGCGAGCTGCGCGCGCGTGAGTCCGAGGCGGCCAAGGCGCGCGAGGAGGCGGCGAAGAGCCGTGAGGAGACGGCGCGACTGCGCGACGAAGTCGCGAAGCTGCGCGACGAGGTGGCGCGGGTGCGGCAGGAGCTGTCGACGCGCCAGGCTGAGAGCGACAAGCTACGCGCCGATCTCGAGCGCATGAAGGAGCTCGACCTGCGCCTGGAACGTCGCCGATGACGCGCCGGGTTCTCGTCGTCGACGATGACGCCGCGATTCTCGAGGTACTCGAGATGCGGCTCGCGGCGATGGGCTTCGAGGTGCTCGCCACGCGCGATCCCCAGGCCGCGCTGGGCGCGATCGACGGGTCGCGCTTCGACCTGGCCCTGCTCGATCTCCGGATGGTTCCGATGGACGGCATCCGATTGATGGAGGCGCTGCACGCTCGCCAGCCGCGTCTGCCGGTGTTGATCATGACCGCGCACGGCACGATCGAGACGGCCGTCGATGCGGTGCAGCGCGGCGCCTTCGACTACCTGACGAAGCCGTTCGTGCGCGACGAGCTTCGCGCGAAGATCGGCCGCGCCCTCGCCACGCGCCGCTGGGCGCGCGACCGCGAGCGCCTGCTCGCGGTGGGGCAGACGCTCTCGTCCTCAGGCGTCATGGAGCGCGTGCTGGATGCCGTGGCCCAGGCGACCGTCGAGACGACGGAAGCCGAGCGGTGCGTCGTGTTTCAGCTGCAGCACGGGCGCCTCTTGCCGATGGCGAGCGCGGGTTCACCCCCGCGGTCGTGGCCGGACCTCGAGGCGGCCGCGCGGGCGGCGATGGACAAGGGGCTGCCCGCGACGTTTCCGGGCTCGGACAACGGCTCGATCGTCGCCGCGCCTCTGCTCGTGCAGCGCGGCCCCGCCGGCGCGCTCGTGATCGAGACGCCGGCCCGCGTCGAGCCGACGGAGGACGACCTGGAGCTGCTGGCGCTCTTCTCGTCGCAGGCCGCGGTGGCGATTCGAAACACCCACGAGCTCGAACGGCTGCGCAGCGGCGCGCTCGCCGCGCTGGGCCGCATGGCCACACAGGTCGCCCACGAGCTGAAGAATCCGCTGGCCGGCCTGCGGTTGTACGCGCGACACCTCGAGCAGCGCCTGGTCCGAAACGGCGACACCGAGGGCGCGACGCTCGCGCAGAAGATTTCGGGCACCGTCGACGACCTTGCGGCCGTCGTCAACGAGATCACGGCATTCGGCCGGCCGCCCGAGCTGCATCGCGGGCTCGTGGCCGTGCACGCGCTGCTCGACGAGTGCGTCTCGTTCGCGCAGGCGCGCATCAGCACCGAGGGGATCGGGATCCTTCGCGTGTACGATCCGGCCGTGCCTGCGCAGGCGCTGCTCGATGGCCGCGAGCTCCGCAAGGCGTTCCTGAACCTCATTCTGAACGGCCTCGAGTCGCTCGCCCCCGGTGGCCGGCTCACCGTGACGACCGGGTGGGCGGCGGATACGCGAGCCCTGACGATCACGATCGAGGACACGGGCGCCGGCATGAGCGAAGAGACGCTCGCGCGCATCTTCGATCTCTTCTTCACGACCAAGCCGCAGGGTACGGGCCTCGGCATGGCCATCGCGCGCTCCGTCGTCGACCTTCACGGCGGCGCTCTGACCGTGGACAGCGTGGCGGGTCGCGGTACGCGGGTTGTGGCGCGGCTGCCGCTCGAGCCGGTGCCTGCGCGCGAGGGGACGGCGTGAGCCGCTACACCGTCCTCGTCGTCGACGACGAGGCGTCGATCGCCGATGGTCTGCGTCTGACGCTCGAGTCCGAGGGGCTGAGCGTCCGGATCGCGGGCAGTGTCCGCACGGCGCTGGCCGCGGTGGCGCAGACCGACGTGCAGGCGGCCATCGTCGACCTCATGCTGCCCGACGGCGACGGCCTCGCGCTCACGCGCGAGCTCAAGGCGCGCGATCCGGCCATGGAAGTCATCGTCATCACCGCGTACGGCTCCGTGCGCAAGGCGATGGAGGCGACCAAGGGCGCCGGCGCGTTCTACGTGCTCGAGAAGCCGTTCGATCCCGACGAGGTGGTCGGGCTCGTGAAGAACGCGCTCCAGCATCGCAAGCTCGTGGTCGAGAACACCGAGCTGCGGCGGCGGCTCGCGGATCAGTCGGCCGACAGCGAGATCCTCGGCTCGGCACCCGGGATCCAGCGCGTGCTCGAGACGATCGCCTCCGTGGCCGACGCCGACGCGAATGTCCTCATACTCGGCGAGAGCGGAACCGGCAAGGAGCTGATCGCTAACGCGCTGCACGAGCGCTCGGGCCGGCGCGACGGGCCGTTCGTGAAGATCAACTGCGCGGCGTTGCCGAAGGACCTGATCGAGTCGGAGCTGTTCGGTCACACGAAGGGCTCGTTCACGGGCGCGACGATGGAAAAGGTCGGCTTGCTCGAAGAGGCGCACAAGGGCTCGCTCCTGCTCGACGAGATCACCGAGATGCCGATCGACCTGCAGGCCAAGCTGCTCCGCGTGCTCGAGGAGCGCGTCGTGCGACGCATCGGTGGCGCCAAATCGATTCCCGTCGACTTCCGCCTGCTGTCCTCGACGAATCGTAGTCCCGAGCAGGCCGTGAAAGACGGCGCCCTGCGCCAGGACCTCTACTTCCGCATCAACACCGTCACCATCGTGGTGCCGCCGCTGCGCGAGCGGCGCGACGACGTGCCGATCCTCGTCCGGGCGTTTCTCGATCGCTATCGCGCCAAGCATCAGCGCGGCGTGGACGCCATCGAGCCGGAGGCGTACCGGCGCCTGCTGTCCTACTCGTGGCCGGGAAACGTGCGCGAGCTGCAGCATGCGATCGAGCGCGCGGTGCTCGTCGCGCGCGGCAAGGAAATCGCGCTGGCCGACCTGCCGGAGTCGTTGCAGCACGCCGCCGGTGACGGCGGTGGCGGCGCGATCGCGCCGTCGGAAGTGCCCGCCGGCTCGCTCGAAGAGATCGAGCGCGCGTCGATTCTCAAGGCGCTCGAGTCGACGCGCTGGAACAAGCAGGCCGCGGCGGCGCTCCTCGGGCTGCGCCGCCCGACGCTCTACTCGAAGATGCGCAAGCACAACATCCCGCAGCGGCGCCCGTAACTCGACGCCGCGCGCGACTGGGAACGAACGCCGCGCGCCACTCTTCCGCCGCCCGACGCCTGAGCACCACCTGCCGCCGTGCCCGAAGTTTGGGCAGGCCGCCATCGGCCGTCGACGTGCAACCGCGCGATAATGCGTTTTTGGCGGATTTCACGCGCGGCACGTGCGTTGCTTCGACCGACCCGCCTGGGAGGAGCGCGATGAAGAAGATCGAGGCGATCATCAAGCCGTTCAAGCTGGACGACGTCAAGGAGGCGCTCACCGGCATCGGCGTGATCGGCATGACCGTGTCCGAGGTGCGGGGCTTCGGCCGCCAGAAGGGGCACACCGAGCTGTACCGCGGCGGCGAATACACCGTGGACTTCCTCCCCAAGATCAAGGTCGAGGTGGTGGTGCCCGACCATTTCGTGGACAAGGTCGCGGACGTCGTCGCGGCGGCCGCGAAGACCGGCAACATCGGCGACGGCAAGATCTTCGTGACGCCGGTGGAGACGGCGATTCGGATTCGCACCGGCGAGCGCGACCAATCAGCGCTGTGAACGAGACAAGGAGACGCCGCGTGAAGCGATTTCCCCTGGCCGTGTTGATCACGCTCGTGCTGGCCGTGGTGGCGAGCGTCGCGCTGGCGCAGCAGCCGGCGCCTTCCCCCGCGGCCGGGGCGCCGACCGTTGCCGCGCCCGCCGCACCCGCAACGCCCGTGGCCAAGATCGACAAGGGCGATACCGCGTGGATGCTCACGTCATCGGCGCTCGTGCTGCTGATGACGGCGCCGGGGCTCGCGCTGTTCTACGGCGGCATGGTCCGTCAGAAGAACGCGCTCGCCACGCTGATGCAGTCCTTCATCATCATGGCGATCGTCTCGCTGCAGTGGGTGCTCTGGGGGTATTCGCTCGCCTTTGGGCCCGACCACGGCGGTATCATCGGCGGCCTCGACTGGGTCGGGCTGCGCGGCGTCGGGGCCGAGCCGTTCGAGGCGTACGCCAAGACGATCCCGCACACGGCATTCATGCTGTTCCAGATGATGTTCGCGATCATCACGCCTGCGCTCATCACCGGTGCCTTTGCGGAGCGCAAGAAGTTCTCGGCATTCTTGCTCTTCACCGTGCTGTGGGCGACGTTCGTGTACGATCCGCTGGCCCACTGGGTGTGGGGCGACGGCGGCTGGCTGCACAAGCTCGGCGCGCTCGACTTCGCGGGCGGCACCGTCGTGCACATCTCCTCCGGCGTGTCCGCGCTCGTCTGCGCGATCGTTCTCGGCCAGCGTCGCGGCTACGGCCATCAGCCCATGCAGCCGCACAATCTGCCGATGACGGTGATGGGCGCCGGCCTGCTGTGGTTCGGCTGGTTCGGGTTCAACGCCGGCAGCGCGCTCGAAGCCAACGGGCTCGCCGCAAGCGCCTTCCTGGCGACGAATACGGGCGCGGCCGCGGCGGCGCTCGGCTGGATGTTTACCGAGTGGATGACGCGCGGCAAGCCGACCGTGCTCGGCGCGGCGTCCGGCGCGGTGGCCGGACTGGTCGCGATCACGCCGGCCTCGGGCTTCGTCGGCCCCGTGTCCGCGCTGATCATCGGCGCCGTCGCCGGCGCGCTGTGCTACAGCGCGTGCAACGTCAAGTCTCGGTTCGGCTATGACGACTCGCTCGACGTCGTCGGCGTGCACGGCATCGGCGGAACGTGGGGCGCGATCGCCACCGGACTCTTCGCATCCAAGGCCATCAACGACGCGGGCGCCGACGGCCTGTTCTTCGGCAATCCCGGTCAGCTGTGGACACAGATCGTTGCGGTCGCCGCGACGATGGTCCTCGCGGTGGTCGCGACGTGGATCGTATTGAAGATCGTCGACGCCGTGGTCGGACTGCGCGTGAGCGAGGAAGACGAGGTCGCCGGGCTCGACCTGTCGCAGCACTCCGAGACTGCGTACGCGCTGGGCGGCGGACAGTACGGCGAGTTCTCGAGCGCGACGGGCGCGTTCGCGGAGGCGATGCGCGCGGCGGAGACGAAGCCGCGACCGGCGATGCACTGAGCCGTCCGCGGCTTGATTTGGTACGGGCAGTTGCTCTAAGGTAACCGCGCCGACGGCGCCTGTGGGCGCCGTCGGTGCGCTTTTTGGGCCCATCACTCAATTCAGAGGGAGAAAAGGAGTACGCAATGACCCCCAAGGACGTCCTCAAGCTGGCCAAGGAGAAAGGCGCCAAGATCGTCGATCTCCGCTTCATCGATCTGCCGGGCCTGTGGCAGCACTTCTCGATCCCGGTGTCCGAGCTCAAGGAAGACATCTTCGAGGATGGCCTGGGGTTCGACGGCTCATCGATCCGCGGCTTCCAGACGATCGACGAGTCGGACATGCTGTTGATCCCGGATCCGACCACGGCGGTTATGGACCCGTTCACCGCCGTGCCGACGCTCGTGCTGATCTGCAACGTGAAGGATCCTGTCACCGGCAAGCCGTACTCGCGCGACCCGCGCTACATCGCGCAGAAGGCCGAAGCGTACGTGAAGAAGACCGGCGTGGCCGACACGATCTACATCGGACCCGAGCTCGAGTTCTTCTTCTTCGACTCGATCCGCTTCGACCAGAACTACAACAGCGGGTACTACTTCATCGATTCGGAGGCGGGGGCGTGGAACACCGGCCTCGAGGGGAGTCCCGACCGCCCGAACCTCGGCTACAAGCCGCGTTACAAGCAGGGCTATTTCCCGGTCCCGCCGATGGACAAGTTCCAGGACATCCGGTCGGACATGGTTCTGGCACTCGAGTCGGTCGGTGTGCGGGTCGAGGTGCACCATCACGAAGTCGCCACCGGCGGGCAGACCGAGATCGACATGCGCTTCGACACGCTGACGAAGATGGCGGACAAGGTCCTCTGGTACAAGTATTGCGCGAAGAACACCGCGCGGAAGTGGGGGAAGACGGCCACCTTCATGCCGAAGCCGCTGTTCCAGGACAACGGCTCGGGCATGCACACGCACCAGTCGCTGTGGAAGGGCGGCAAGAACCTGTTCTACGAGCGTGGCGGGTACGCCGACATCAGCAAGACGTGCCTCTACTACATCGGTGGCATCCTCAAGCACGCGCCCGCGCTGCTCGCGCTGATCGCCCCGTCGACGAACTCCTACAAGCGGCTCGTGCCTGGTTATGAAGCGCCGATCAACCTCGTGTACAGCCAGCGTAATCGTTCCGCTGCCATCCGGATTCCGGTGTATTCGAAGTCGGAAGGCGCGAAGCGGATCGAGTTCCGCACGCCGGATCCGACGTGCAACCCGTACCTGTCGTTCGCCGCGTGCGTGATGGCCGGCCTCGACGGCATCGCGAACAAGATCGATCCCGGCAAGCCCGTCGACAAGGACCTCTACGAGCTGCCGCCGGCCGAGCAGAAAAAGATCAAGCAGCTGCCGGGCGCGCTCGACATCGTGCTCGACAACCTCGAGAAGAGCCACGACTGGCTGCTGAAGGGCGACGTCTTCACGCCGGACGTGATCGAGACGTGGATCGAGTACAAGCGCAAGAACGAGGTCGACCCGGTGCGGCTGCGTCCGCATCCGTGGGAGTTCGCGATGTACTTCGATATTTGATCGGCTATTAAGCTGAGGGGCCCTTCTTGGCCCCTCAGCTGTCCTAACATGTTAGAGGAGCGCCCGGTGTGAACCGTGGCGCTCCTCTATTCCCGACGACCACCGGGTCGGTGTCGTTACGTCCCGCGACCTACAGCGAGTTCAGCAGGATCAGCTGGTTGAGCAACGCGGCCAGTTGTCCCAGCGGCCCGGTGCCGTTCAGAAGATTGTGATCGCGCACAGCAGATTGCCGAGCAAGTTGCCAGGCCCGGACTGCGCGGTGATATCGAGCACGATTTAATTCAGGTGGACGTGCAGCCCGAGCAGGTCCAGATCGAGCGGGCCGAGCACGAGATGCAGAATGTCGCAGGTCGCCGTGATCGCGGCCTGTGCGCCCGACTGGGCTCCCGTGATCACCGGCACGACGACCTGCGCGATGACGACGTTGCCGGTATCACCATGCCCGTGACGGCCCCGATTCCGACGACCTGGCCGTTCTGAACCGCAAACCGCGTGATGTTGAGTGTCGCCGGGCCCGTCGTCGAGGTAATCGGAATCGTCAAGCCACCGCGCGCCGGGCCCTGCGCGGCTGCCGGTGTGGGGCCGACGCCGATCAATTCAGCGCGGGCGGTCCGACGCGCGGTGCGCGTTATGGTCGCGCGTTCACAGCCGGCGCCATTCAGGCTCGGGCGGGCGTGGCGCCGCGATGTCCGCGTTCTTCAACGGTGCGCGCCCGTCGAGCCGCGGGGGTGATGCGACGCCCCTCCTTCACGATGTCCGGGCGTTACTTGACGATGTCGAGGAGCTCCACCTCGAACACGAGCGTTGCGCCCGGCTTGATCTTCGGCGGGGCGCCGCGATCGCCGTACGCGGTGTCCGCGGGACAGACGAAGCGGCTCTTGCCGCCGACCTTCATCTGCTGCACGCCCTCAGTCCAGCACTTGATGACGCCGTTGAGCGGAAAGGTGACGGGCTCGCCGCGCTGCACGGAGCTGTCGAAGACCGTTCCGTCCGTGAGCGTGCCGGTGTAGTGCGCCTTCACTTTATCGTTCGCGGTGGGGCTCGGACCGGTGCCGGGCTTGATCGTCGTCACCACGGCCCCGGACGGCGTCTTTACCGCGCCCTTCTCCGTCGCCGCCTTGTCCACGAACGCCTGCCCAGCCTTGCGCTCGAGCGCGGCGACGGCCACGGCGCGCGACCGCTGCAGCTCCTGGATCTTCGGGCCATACGCCTGCAGATCGACTTTCTTGTCCTTGTTCGTCACGCCGTCGGTGAGGCCCGATTTCACGATGTCCAGATCCGCGGGGCTCAGCGCGAACGTCCCGAGGTTCTGCGCGAGCACGAGCCCGAGCGCGTAGAGCGTCTTCTGCTCGTCGGTCTTGAGCTCGGATTGAGCGGCGCACGGACGAGACGCGAGCACGACGCACGCGAGGGCGGCGACAGCGACCAGGGTTCGCATTCGTGGGTCCTTTCGAAGAGATGGTTGGCAACACGATACGCCTGTGTCGCCGACGAGGCGGTGTTCGGTGATGCCCGTGAAATGAGCACGCGCCGTGGACGTGCCGGGGGGTTGAGCATCCGACGCGGCGATCATCAGCCCTAACCACTTGATTTCCCGTCGCCGGCGTCTGGCACCGTGCTTGCCGGTAGAGCGCCGCGATGAATGGAGACAAGGCGGTCCAGTCGCGTCCGCGGTGGCGTGCGGTGATCATTGACGATCACGAACGCTCGCGATCCGCGCTGCGCGCGGCCATCTGGAGCGCGGGCGGCGAGGTCGTCGGCGAGGCGGTGCGCTGCGCCGATGCGCTGCCCGTCGTCCGCCGCGCCGCGCCCGACGTGGCGATCTGCGCAGCCGGCCTCCCGGATGGTGACGGCGTTCAGGCGGCGGCGCAGCTGACCGCGAGCGGCTTTCCGGTCGTCCTCTTCACGAGCCACACCGACGAAGCGCTCGTCGAGCGCGCCCGCGCCGCGGGCGTGATGGGATTCTTGTTGAAGCCGCTGCGTCCCGCCGAGCTGGCGCCCGCGGTCGATCTGGCGATCGCTCGCTACGCGGAGACGCGCCAGCTCAAGCAGTCACTCGAAGACCGCAAGGTCATCGAGCGCGCGAAAGGCACGCTGATGACGCGGCTCAATCTCACCGAGGACGAAGCCTTCAAGCGGCTGCGGCGGGCGGCCATGGACAGCCGTCGGCCCATGATCGAGGTGGCTCGCGCTCTGCTCGTGTCGGAGTCCGTGATCTCGTGACCCATCACCGGACAATGGCGTCCATCAACATCGGGGCGGCAGCGTCGCTGCCCACTTCACCCGAACTTTCAACAGGAGCCGCCATGTCGATGTACTCGCGCAGAGACTTTCTCAAGACTGGCCTCGTCGCCGCCGGCGCCGGTGTCGCCGTTGCGCATGGCTTCCCGACGATCGCGACCGCGCAGGGCAAGGACCCGGTCAAGATCGGCGTCCTCCACTCACTGTCCGGCACGATGGCGATCAGCGAGGTCTCGCTGCGCGACGTCGTGCTCATGGCGGTCGAGGAGATCAACGCCAAGGGCGGCGTGATGGGCCGCAAGATCCAGCCCATCGTCGTCGACCCCGCCTCCAACTGGGACCTCTTCGCCGAGAAGGCCAAGCAGCTGCTGCTCCAGGACAAGGTCGCGGTGGTGTTCGGCTGCTGGACGTCGGTCAGCCGCAAGTCGGTGCTGCCGGTGTTCGAGAACAACAACGGCCTGCTCTTCTACCCCGTGCAGTACGAGGGTGAGGAGTGCAGCAAGAACGTCTTCTACACCGGCGCGTGCCCGAACCAGCAATTGATTCCGGGTGCGGAATATCTGATGTCCAAGGAAGGTGGAAGCTACAAGAAGTTTTACCTGCTCGGCACCGATTATGTCTTCCCGCGTACGGCCAACAAGATCCTGCGCGCGTTTCTGCTCGCCAAGGGTGTGCCGGCCGCGAACATCGAGGAGGAGTACACGCCGTTCAGCCACCAGGACTACCAGACGATCGTCGGCAAGATCAAGCGCTTCTCCTCCGGCGGTGGCGCCTGCGTGCTCTCGACGATCAACGGCGACAGCAACGTGCCTTTCTACAAGGAGTTCGCCAACCAGGGCCTGCGCAGCGAGAACGCGCCGATCATGGCCTACAGCGTGGCCGAGGACGAGCTGCGCGGCATGGACACCTCCGCGCTGGTCGGCCACCTGGCGGCCTGGAACTACTTCCAGTCCGTCGAGAGCCCGGCCAACACGAAGTTCGTCAAGGCCTTCAAGGACTACGCGAAGAAGAACAACCTGCCGGGCGGTGACAAGCGGGTGACGGACGATCCGATGGAGGCGGCCTACTTCGGCGTCCACATCTGGAAGCAGGCGGCGGAGAAGGCCAAGAGCTTCGAGGTCGATGCGGTCCGCAAGGCCGTCTACGGCCAGACGTTCGCGGCGCCGGTCGGCCAGATCAAGATGCACGAGTACAACCAGCACACGTACCGGCCCGTGCTCATCGGCGAGATCCTCAAGAACGGCCAGTTCAAGATCATCTCGCGCACCAAGAGCAACGTGGAGCCCGAGCCGTGGTCGAAGTACACCAGCCCCGACAAGGGCTGTGACTGGATCAACCACCAGGGCACGTACCAGAAGAAGGCCTGATGAGGCGTTCGCTCCTGCTGCTGTTGTTGTGCGTGGCGTGGCTCGCCCGACCCCCC